>Ga0315273_10001513_pt1 | contig 26620 bp, 24 predicted proteins | sample YL17G02_0_MG_FD_205753 | JGI IMG/M metagenome (GOLD analysis project Ga0315273, IMG submission 205753) | Sediment microbial communities from Yellowstone Lake, YNP, Wyoming, USA - YL17G02_0 | ecosystem: Environmental > Aquatic > Freshwater > Lake > Sediment | place: USA: Wyoming | collected... | reverse complement strand
GACCGGACCCTGCGCTGCCGCCTCGGCCTCGGTCAGCCCGACGGTGCCGATGGGGGGATCCGTGAATACGGCGCTGGCGACCGTGCGATGGTCGACGCGAACAGGACGCTTGCCGAACTCGGTGTCGGCGAAGGCGCGGCCTTCGGCGATGGCCACCGGCGTCAGGTTGATGCGGTTGGTCACGTCCCCGATGGCCCAGACGCCGGGCGCCGTCGCGCGGCTGTCGGCGTCGACGACCACCGCACCGCTTTGATCCAGCGCGGCCCCGATCGCGTCGAGGCCCAATCCGGTCGTATTCGGGTGCCGGCCCGTCGCGTTGAGGGCGGCGGAGGCGGTCAGCACCGAGCCGTCGGCACGTTCCAGCACGAACGCAGCGTCCGTGCGCCGAAGCGCGGTCAGCGCGACACCGCCGGCCAGCGTGATCCCTTGCTGCTCCAGCGCGAGAGCGAGGCGGCTGCGCAGGTCGTCGTCGAAGCCGCGCAGCGGCAAGGCGCCGCGATAGGCGAGCGTCACCCGCGAGCCGAGTCCGGACAGGATGCTGGCGAACTCCACGGCGATGTATCCGGCGCCCAGCACCAGCAGCGACTCGGGCACTTCACGCAGCGCGAGCACGTCGTTGGAGGTCATCGCAAGGTCGAGGCCGGGAATCGCCGCGGCCGACGGTGCGCCGCCCGTGGCGACCAGGATCCGCGGCGCGCGATAACTGCGTCCGGCGATCTCAACGCTGCCCGGGCCCGTGAACCGCGCCTGCCCGAGGGCAAGCTCGACGCCCGAGGTGGCCAGCATGTCCCGGTAGATGCCCTCCAGCCGGTCGATCTCGCGCGCCTTCGCGTCCGCCCAGCGGGGCATTTCGAACCGGCCGCCGATGTCCGTCCAGCCATAGCCTGCGGCCTCGCGCAACGCGCCCGAAAAACCGGCCGCGTACATCATCAGCTTCTTGGGCACGCATCCGCGGATGACGCAGGTGCCGCCGACGCGATCGCCTTCGACGATCAGCACGCGCGCGCCGTGCGCAGCGGCACGGCGCGACGCGGCCACGCCACCCGAGCCGGCACCGATCGTGATGAGGTCATACTCAGTGGTCATTGCGTGCTCCTTCGTTCATCTCGCCCTCGTTGGGCGTGCTCGTTGCACTTCGACCGCGTCGGCCTGGTGACCGTAACCGCGTCGGCCTGGTGACCGCAACCGCGTCGGCCGGGTGACCGAATTCTGAGGGAAGGCACGCGCGGCGCCTTCCCCCCGCCGCGGGGGGGGGAAGAAACGTCATCAAGCCGGACACTGCCGGCGTCACCCATGGTTTCACAGGAGTCCGCCCATGAGCAACGCCAGCAATCCTCTGCGCCCGTCGTCGATCGTGATGACCGTCCTCGGCTGGGGGCTGGTGCTCCTCGTGGTCGCGGTGATCGCGTATCCGCCCGGTTTCATGTGGGGCGCTCATCCGCAGGGCTTTCCGTTCGTCGGTCCGGCCCATGGGCCGTCCCCCTACCATGGATTGCACCCCTACCTGTTCATGCTGGTCGCCCTGTACGTGGCGTACGGAATCCTGCTGATCCGCGGGGCCCGGGATCCCAAGGCCAACGCCGCGCTGTTCGATTTCGGCATCCTGTCCAGCATCCTGCACGCGCTGGTCATGATCCCGCAGTCGTTCATCTATCCCAACGAGCACGCACACCTCTGGGCGGACGTGCCGTTGCTCTTTGTCATTGCCGCAGTACTGTGGATCTGGCACCCCAATCGCGTGGAGCGGCGCGGCGGAGGACCGTGATTCGATGAGCAGGCCCGACGCGGACGTGGTCGTCATCGGCAGCGGCTTCGGCGGGAGCATCGCTGCAAATCGCCTGGCCCTGGCCGGGCACAAGGTCCTGGTGCTCGAACGCGGCCCCTGGCGCGACTCGCTGCCGGTCCGGTCGATGGGCATCGCGCGGCGCGCGCCGTTTCCCTACGGGTGGCGGGCGGTGACGCATCTGCTGCGCACGCTGCAGATCGGCCGCTTGCGCCTGACGCTGAACAAGTCCGGGATGTTCGAGTTTCTTTCCTTTCCCGGACTCCGCGTCCTCGCGACCTCGGCGGTGGGCGGCGGCAGCACCGCGTGGGGCGGCCTGCTCGAAAGACCGCGCGATCCCGCGTACTGGAGCGGCCGGCATCCGGACCTGGATCCCGCGCAGATCGAAAAATACTACGACAAGATCCTCGCGGACATGGGCGCGGTTCCGCTGGCCCCGGAGGGGTGGCTCCCCAATTCGGTGTGGAAACACTTGCCGTTCTCGGCCGAGGGCCGGTGCCGCCCTGCGCCATCGCAACCGCACGTGGCGATCAAATTTCCGCAGTCGGAAAGCGAGGCGGGGCAGGTGAGCGACGGCGAGGCCGGCGTGCAACGCCGGACCTGCGCTTTCGACGGCGACAGTTTCCTCGGGTCGCGCGGCGGGGCCAAGGCGTCGGTGGATTTCGTCTACCTGGCGCCCGTGCTCGGCAAGGGTGCGAGCGTCCGCGACCTCTGCGAGGTGACGAAGATCGCGCGCGACCCGGCCGCCGCCGGCAGCGGTTACGCGGTGCATTTCACGGATCTCTCCACGAACAAGAAGCACGTCGTGCGCGCGCGGCGGATCGTCCTGGCGGCCGGACCGATGAACACGCTGCGGCTGCTGTTTGCGAGCCGCGGCGGGCCGCAGGGGCTCGCCCCCATGCCCTCGCTCGGACGCACTTTCGGCGCCAACGGCGACCTGCTCGGGGCGTGGTTCAAGGATCCCGGCGCGATCTCGAGCTTCGATTCGCCGCCGGCTCTCGGCGCATTCACGGTGGCCGGGTACGACGCGCCGACCTTCGGGATGGGCGGGCTTCCCGGTGTCGACACGCTGCCGCTGCCCGGCGCGGTGAAGAGAAAACTCGCGCGAACGGTCCTGATCTTCGGCATGGGCGTGGATAGCGGCAGGGCCTCCGTCGCCTTGGAAAAGGGCCGCCTGCGCGTCGACTACGATGCAACGCAGGAGCCGATTTTCGAGGACATTCGGCAAGCCTTTCGCGTGCTCGAAGCCGAAAGCGGCTGCCGCACCTGGGCGGTCGGAACGCCCATCGTGCCGCATGCGTGGGGTGGCGCCTGCGTCGGCGCCACTGACCGGCACGGCGTCGTCGATCACCACGGCGAGGTCTACGGAAACCCGGGGCTCTTCGTCGCCGATTCGTCGGCGCTGCCGGCCGCGGCGGCGGGGCCGCCGTCGCTCGCCGTCGCGGCCTGGGCGCATCACGTCGCGGAGCGCATGGCGCAGGCGGCAGGGCAGTAAGGGCGCAGTGCCGGCCCGGCGAGACCGGAGTGAGACTGGGAGACACTGCAAGTGAACAAGGACCGGGCGATCACGTCCGCCGCAGCCGCGGGGATGCCGAGGGGTGATGCGCCGGTATCCCGGACTTGCATGTGGACCGTGCTCTTGCTGACCTGCGCGTTGTTCATGCACGGCTATCTCTCGCGTCAGGTCATCACCTCCATCCTCCCGGTTCTGAAGATCGACTGGACGCTGTCGGATTCGCAATTGGGGGCGCTGGTCAGCATCGTCGCGCTCTCGGCCGCCGTGCTGACGATACCGCTGTCGCTGGTCGCGGACCGCTGGGGGCGCGTGCGGAGCATCACGCTGATGGCGGTGGTCTGGTCCCTGGCCACGGTCGCCTGCGGCATGGCAACCAGCTACAACCAGCTGCTCGCCGCACGAGCGGTCGTCGGCTTCGGCGAAGCGGCCTGCGGCGCGGCCGGAGCCGCGCTGCTTGCCCACGCGTTCCCGGAGCGCCAGCGGGCCACCGTTCTCGGCGCCTTCCAGTCGGCCGCCATGTTCGGGTCGGTGCTGGGTGTCGTGCTCGGGGGAGCGATCGCCGCGATCCACGGCTGGCGCATGGCCTTCTTCATCGTCGGCGCGCCCGGCCTGCTGTTCGCCGTTGTGTACCCCATCTTTGTGCGTGACTACAGGACGGTCAAGCTCGCGGGCCGCGACGAGGCCGCCGGATCCGCCGGGGAGAAAGCCGCAAGCGCCCCGCCGCATTCCGTCAGGCATCAGAAGCGCATGTTGACGCGCGACAATCTCGTCGCGACTCTGGTGAATCTTGTTGCTTCGGCGCCGGCCCTGGTCAGGGGACTCGTCAAGCCCCGGACCTCGCGCGCGCTGCGCGAAAAGGTCGTCCTTGCGGTGACGGCGATCAACGATTGTGGTTACTGCGCGTGGGGCCACACTCACTGGGCCATGGCCCATGGCGTCTCGCTGGACGAAGTCAACCAGATTCTCGGCGCGCAGACAGCGACGCTGGCCGCGAGCGACCCGGCCGAGGCTGCCGCGATTCTTTTCGCCCAGCAGTACGCGGAAAGCCACGACCGGATCGATCCGGACGCGATCGACAACCTCCGCCGGCACTACAGCGAAGCGCAGGTCGAAGAAATCATCGCCTATATCCGCGCCATCACGCTGGGCAACCTGCTCGGCAACACCGTGGACGCGTTCCTCGGCCGCGTCCGCCGCCGCGGCACGCCCGGCGGGCCCGTCGAAGGCACCGTCAGCCGGGGTGCCCGCCGGATCGCCGGCGAAGTCTTTCGCGCGCGCTCCGGCAACTTCGCGTATCTCGCCTATGGACTGCAGATCGGCATCGTCGGGTTCGTCACCGCGTGGACGCCGACCTACCTGAACCGCTACTTCGGAATGCCAATCGAGAAAGCGGCGATGATGGCGGCCGTCGCCGTGCTCGCCCTGGGCATCGGCCTGGTCGTCGGCGGTGCCATTACCGACCGGCTGAGCAGAAACAACCCGCGCAATCGCACCCGGGTCCCGGCGGCTTTTGCCACAATCAGCGGAATCGTGCTCATGGTCGCCTTTGCGTTGCCGCCGGGCCCGCTGGCGCTGGGACTGATAGTCGCCGGCGCACTGTTCGCGGCCGCCCCCTGCGGGCCTGCGGTGGCCCTTGCTATCGAGGTTACTCATCCGGGCGTGCGCGCAACCGTGACGGCCACCGTGTCCCTGTTCGCCAACGGCCTGGGCAACGCCGTCATGCCTTATCTCGTGGGGCTCGGGTCGGACGTCATCGGCCTGAAACTGGCCCTCACGATCGCGCCGCTGATTTCGCTCGGCGGGGCGATGTGTTTCGTGCTCGCCTCCCGCAACCACGAGGCGGACGCGGTCAGGCAAAGGGCGCATGCGCCCTGAGGTTGCAGCGCCATTCCGGGTTCGTCCCGGCGCCCCCGGTTCGCGCCTTGCCCCCCTGCCGATGGGGGGTGAATGGATGCGGAGAAAGTCTACCCTTCAGGTCAGGGAGCGCTTGTTTCAGGGCTCCCGTCCAACAGAATCGCGGAGGATTACCCATCATGCGAAGGTCCCACATTCGTGAATGAAATCCTGACCCAGTCGCTGCCTCTGGCCATCGCTGTCTTCGTGACCACCGCGATGTTCAGCGTCGGCCTGGACCTGACGATCGGGCAGATCGTCGAGCCGTTGCGCAACAAGCGCCTCATCGCCGTCTCGCTGGTTGCGAACGTCATTCTGGTTCCGCTGGCGGCCCTTGGCCTCGCCGGCGTGATTCCGATGGATGGCGCATTGAGGACCGGGTTTCTGTTGTATGCCTTCACCGCAGGCACGGAGGCCGGTCCGAAGCTGGTCCAGCTGGCGAAGGGAAATGCCGCATTTGCCGTGGGTTTGCTGGCGACGCTGATCGTGACGACCATTGTCTTCGTCCCGATGGCAGTTTCCCTCGTCGTGCCCGACGCCCATGTGGAGCGTGGCAAGCTGCTGCTCAAGCTGCTGGTGGTGGTGGCGCTGCCCATGGGTATCGGCCTGTACCTCAAGGCCCGCCACGAGGCCCTCGCGGCCCGGCTCAGCGTCGTGATGCACCGGGTGTCGACGACGCTCCTGTTCGTCGTGTTCGCGCAGCTCATCTACGTCAACCATGACGAGATACTGGCCGTGCAATCGGGCGCGCTCCTGGCCGGACTGCTGTTGTTTGCCATCGCCTTTGCCGTCGGTTATGCGCTGGGCGGGCCCGACAGGGCAAACCGGCGGGCACTCGCCATCATGACCTTCGTGCGTGCCGGGAGCATTGCGATGATGATCGCCGGCCAGGTGTTCGCGCACGACCCGAAGGTGCTGGTGATGGCCACGGTGATGACCACCCTGTCGGTCGTGCTCGGCGTTCTGACGGTCGTCTGGTTGCGCCGATCGGCTGCCTGAGGCACGACGCGATCCTTTCGCCTGCCTCATAATGCAGCTCGTTCAACCCCTTCGGAGACACGCATGAACGCAAGCACCCTCGCATTGACCGGCTACATCGCCTGGTTCCTGGCCCTGCTCTTGACGCTCGGCGGACTGCGTGCCGGAGCCGTGCTGACGGCGCATCGCGCGCCGAACAGCTTCAAGCCGGATGGCTCGGACATGTCGCCCTTCGCCGGGCGCCTTGTCCGCGCGCACGCCAACTGCTACGAGAGCTTCCCGTTCTTCGGCGGCACGCTGCTGCTGGCGCTGGCCACCGGCTCCACGGCGATCACCGACCCGCTGGCGCTGATCGCGCTGGCCTGCCGCGTCGGCCAATCGACGGTGCATCTCGCCTCGACCAGCGTGATGGCGGTGAACCTTCGCTTCTCGCTGTTCCTCGCCCAGGTCGCCATCGTCGCCTACTGGCTCGTCAAGCTGTGCGGCAAGTTCTTCGGCATCTGATCGGCGCACAACAGGAGTCAAGACCATGGCAGCCAGAATCGCAGCGGTGAAAGACCAGCGAAAGGCATCGTCCCCCGCCCGGTCCAGGAAGGCAAGAAAGACACGCCCTGTGCTGTCAGTCGTCGCCGGCGGAAAGGCCGTCGAGCCTGCCGCAGACAGTCCTCCGAGCAAGAGCGCAAGCGCCCCGCCGAAGCACCACAGGAAGCCGAAGCGCACGTTGACGCCCGACAATTTCCTCAAGACGGTGGTCAATGTCGTCGCGTCGGGACGGGTCCTCGCCCAGGCGTTCATCAAACCCATGACGTCGCCCGCGCTGCGCGAAAAGGTCGTCCTGGGGGTCACGTCGGTCAACGACTGCCGCTACTGCGCGTGGGGCCACACCCACTGGGCCATGGCCCATGGCGTTTCCCTGGAGGAGGTCAACCAGATTCTCGGCCATCAGACCGCGCAGCTGGAGGCGAAAGATCCGGCCGAAGCGGCGGCGATTCTGTTTGCCCAGCATTACGCCGAACATCGTGACCAGTTCGATCCGGAAGCGCTCGACAACCTTCGGCAATACTACAGCGACGCGCAGGTCGACGAAATCATCGCCTATATCCGCGCCATCACACTGGGCAACCTGACGGGCAACACCGTCGACGCGTTCCTCGGCCGCTTTCGCAGCCACGGCCACACCAGCATCTTCTTCGAAGGCGTTATCGCAGCGGCCGTCGCCCCGATATTCATCCTGGTGATGATCGTGTCGAAGTTCGACCGAAAAGTGGGACTGGAGGAGATGCGACTGCGTTAGGGTCTGCGAGTCAAATGTTCAGTTTATTAACGAGCAGGCCCTAAGGTCAGGTAGTTCCCGGTGATGAAGACCCAGATCACTGAAATGCTCGGCATCGAGCACCCCATCATCCAGGGCGGCATGCATTTCGTCGGCTTTGCCGAGCTGGCCGCGGCCGTGTCCAACGCCGGCGGGCTGGGCATCATCACCGGGTTGACTCAGCGCACGCCCGAGTTGCTGGCCAGGGAGATCCGCCGCTGCCGTGACATGACCGACAAACCATTCGGCGTGAACCTGACTTTCCTGCCGGTGCTGGCCGCGCCCGACTACCCCGGTTACATCCGCGCCATCATCGAAGGCGGCGTGAAGGTGGTGGAGACCGCTGGTAACAATCCGCAAAAATGGCTGCCGGCACTGCATGAGGCCGGCGTCAAAGTGATCCACAAATGCACCTCGGTGCGCCACTCCCTGAAGGCCGAGGCCATTGGCTGCGACGCGGTCAGCGTCGATGGATTCGAATGCGGTGGCCACCCGGGCGAGGACGACGTGCCGAACTTCATCCTGCTGCCGCGCGCCGCAGACGAACTGAAGATTCCCTTTGTTGCCTCCGGCGGCATGGCGGACGGCCGCTCGCTGGTGGCGGCGCTGGCGCTTGGCGCCCAAGGCATGAACATGGGCACGCGCTTTATCGCCACAAAGGAAGCGCCGGTGCACGAAAACGTCAAGCAAGCCATCGTCGCCGCCAGCGAGTTGGACACCCGGCTGGTGATGCGCCCGCTGCGCAACACCGAGCGCGTGCTGCGCAACGGCGCCGTGGATCGATTGCTCGAGAAGGAACGCCAGCTTGGTGCGAACCTGAAGTTCGAGGACATCATCGAGCAGGTAGCCGGCGTCTATCCGCGCATCATGCTGGAAGGCGACATGGACGCCGGCGCCTGGTCCTGCGGCATGGTGGCAGGACTCATTCACGATATCCCGAGCTGCAAGGAACTGATTGATCGCATCATGAGCGAGGCGGACAGCATCATTCGCAGCCGGCTCGCCGGGTTCGTGGCTGGCTGAATTTGCGCCGACCGCGCGCTGCGACTCGCCGATCGTGTCTCTGCCGAAGGGGGCAGATCTTTCTTCAAAGAGGTGGCGTCGAGCGATGCGCAGCTATCGCGCTGCGCTGACGATCGGCGAGCTGAGACGCGGCGTCGGACGCTGCCGTTATCTTCTTCCTGATTGAATTTCATCCGCCTGCGCCTCCGCAAGATCAGCACTCTTTTGCAGAGCCTCGGCCTCGTCGGTGAGTTCCTCGGCGAGAAGTGCTTTGGCCGCCCGGCGTTTTTTGGCGGCGAGTGTGCGGAGACCTTCGATGCGGGCGAGTTCCTCCGGGGTCAGTGGCGGCGGGGCGGGTTGGCCGTCCACGGGCAGCAATGGGCGCGTGGCACGGATGTGGATGCTGATCATGCCGGCCGCAGCGAGATTTTCGAGCGCCTGCCAGGTCGAGACATCGAGGACTTGGAGGGTTGGCTTGTCGCCGCGCCATTCGGTCGCGCCGAATAGCTCATTGACGCGCGGGCGGTCGGCGCGGTCCTGGAGCACAACCATGAGGGTCGGCGTCGGCGAGCCGGGCACCCAGGTCTCGTCGCAATGGGTGAGGCGGTTGCCGAGAACCGCCTTGGCGCGGGAGGCAAAATGCGCGGCGGGATCGGCCGGCGGGGTCGTTACCGAAGTTCCCTCCGTCGGCACTGACGACATGACCTGTTCGAGGCGTTTCAGCAATGCCTGGCGGCCGCTCTTGAGCTTGATGTTGGCGAGGTCGCCCACGCCGTCGAGGACGCCCTGGGCGAGCTCCATTTTCTGGGCAAGCGAGGCCAGCATGGCGTGCTCGATCGTGTTCTCGGCCACGAGGTTGACCACCGTGACCGGGCGGAGCTGGTTTTTCCGCCAGGCGCGGGCGATCCGCTGTTCGAGTTTGGCGGGGTTCCACGGCAGGTCGCAATTGATGACGACGCTGGCATTCTGGAGGTTGAGCCCGACGCCGCCCGAGTCGGTGCTGAGGAACAGCCGGCAGTCCGGGTTTTGGCGGAAGGCGAGGATCTCGGCGCGGCGCTGCTTCTGCGGGACGCTGCCGGTGTGCCAGGCGTAACCGATGCGGTTCTCGTCCGCCCATTCGCGGACGCGTTCGAGCATGCCGATCCATTCCGAGAAGACGATGATCTTGACATCGGGATCCGCGAGGCATTCGTCCAGGACGCGGGCGAGCTCGTCGAGCTTGGGGCAATCACGCGAAGGATTGTTCTTCATGATGCCCGGCGAGTCACAGATCATGCGCATCATGTTGAGCAGAACCATGAGCAGGTCCTGCTCTTTCGGCGTGAGCGGGCGGCGCTTCGCGATGGCCAGGAGCTCGGCCACTTGCTTCTGGACTTCCGCATATTCGTCGCGCATTGCCGGAGTGAGGGCGACGAAGTGGTTACGGTCGGTGCGGTCGGGAAGTTCGGTCTCGACGTCAGCTTTGCGCCGGCGGATGAGGATCGATCGCACGCGTTCACGCAGCTTGGGGAGGTTCTTGTAGCCTGCCGGACGCCCCCTCTCGTCCAGTTGGTAATACTCGCGATTGAACCGGAAAAGCGGGCCAAGGATTGCGGGATCGAGGAAATCCACGATCGAGTGGAGCTCGTCGATGCGGTTTTCGATCGGGGTACCGGTGAGCACGAACGCATAGCGGCTTTCGAGTCGCTTGACCGCCTGGGCGGTCTTGGTGGACCAGTTCTTGATCCGCTGGGCCTCGTCGAGAATGACGATGTCCGGGCGGAGTCGCGCGTTGATGTCGAGGCTGTCGGCGACGATCTGCTCGTAATTCGCAATCGTGAAAAACGGGGCGTCCGCTTCGTTGTAAATCTGCGACCGAAGGGCGCGACCGCCGAAGACCAGACGCAGCGGCAGGCCGGTAAATCGCTGGATCTGCTCCTCCCATTCGGCTTTCAGCGATGCGGGCGTGACGATCAGGACGCGCCGCGCCCTCCCCAGGTGATGGAGCAGTGCGCAGGCGGCGATCGCCTGGATGGTTTTTCCGAGGCCCATCTCGTCGGCGAGAAGCGCGCGCTCGTTGAAGGCAAGGTGCAGCATGCCTTCGCGCTGGTAGGGGAACAGCGGACTGCGCGTGACGTGTTCCGGCTGGCTGCCATTGGCGACGCCGGCTTCGTATTCGCGGCGGCTGAGGATCCGGTCGTGCTCGCGGGACCGGGCCGCGATCCAAGGCGCTACATCCTGCGAAATCCGCAGGGACGGGCTGCGCGAGGCCTCGATGTCCTCGAGCAGATCCGCGGGATCCAGGCCTTTCAGCTGCAGCCCGTCGCCGTCGAAGCGGGTGCGCAGACCAGGCGGCAGCGTCGCGGCGTTGCGCTCGACGCGCAGGCCGCCGGCGGCAGGGTCCGGAACGAGGTCCACGCGCGATGACAAAACCCGCGCAGCGGCTTTGAATTCTGCCCGGTGGCGGCGGGCAAGCTGGAGGAGAATCGCCTCGATGTGCTTGCAGGTGCCGAGCCCGTTGATGCGGAAATCCGTGCAGGTGCAGGAAAACTGGCGCGATGCGACGTCGCGGATCTCGGCGCGATAGGTCATCCCGCTTGGCGAGCGGACTTCAAAATTCGAGAAGACCGGGTGTGCGGGATCGAGGTTCGTGATCCGGTGGCGCTCCTCGCGGGCGCGGAGCCTCCGCTTCGCGAGTTCGTCCGCATCGGTGGTGCGCCAATCGGTGGGGGGGCGCAACGCGGGGCCGGACGCGCCGGCTTTTCGTGTGGTTTTTCCCGGCTTCATGCAACTGCGTCTGTTCGATTCGTGCCTGTTGGCAGGGGTCGGCTCGAGCGTGAATCGAATCGTGCATCTGCGCCAGCCTGAACGGCGGACAAGTCGGGCGGTTTCACGATCACCAGTCGAACCCGCTGCCTTGTTGCGAACGCGGACGTCACGCGCTCGCGGACGTCACGCGCTCGCGGAACGCTCCATTCCCCTGTCACGAGATCCGGTTGCTATGCCTTGCGCCGGATCGTGCCACTCGCGGCAAGCAGCCCTTTCAATTTTTCCGCCGCTTCCCGCTTCCCGATTCCACGAACCGCGGCCAGCTTCGCAAGCTGTTCGCCGCGCGGGGAAGCCAGTTCCCGCTCCCAGTTGTAGATGGACTGCGCACTGACGCCCAACAGTTTCCCGAAATTGGTGGCGGTAAGGCCCAGGCGGCTGCGTTGTGAGCGCAGCCCCTTCGCGACGAATCGCACCGGCTTGGCGGTCGAATCGGGCGACCCGGCCGGCGCTGTGCCGAGAACTTTGCGCTCAAGCAATTTGACCTGACGCTCAAGCTGCGCAACTTGACGCTTCAATGCCGCGATCTGGCGGCGATGCTGCGTCGTGGCCTTTTTCGTTGCGTCGACCTGGCTACGGATCTCCCTGCGGGAAAGCCTCGAAATTTCTTCTCTCAGCACGGTTCCAATGTTCGGCATGCGCGTCCTCAGTGTTGTGATGTGCGCACACTTTACCAAAGTCTCGCTCGCAATGCTCGCTACGAGACTTTATCGTCCGGTCCGTTCGTGCCGACTGCCGCCAGCCAGTTTACGCTGCTCCGCCAGCAACGCCTGCTTCGACTCGGTGAGTTCGGCGAGTCTCGCGCGGTCGACTTTCGGGTAGCGCCGGACAGTGCAGGCGCGCGCCGCCGGGAATCCAGTCGACCAGGGCGGATCGCGACGCGCGCCGTCAGTGCGCGATGCACACCTTGCCGAACTGAGCGCCGCTCCTGAGATAGGCCATCGCCACCTTCAGTTCATCGAAGGCGAACACGCGGTCGACGACCGGCCTGACCTGGTGCTGATCGATGGCGCGCAGCATCGCCACGAAACCGTCCCGGTGCCCCACCGTCACTCCCTGCAGCCGCACCTGGCGCGTGACGATCAGCCCGAGCGACGTCGCCATCGCGCTGCCCGACAGAACGCCGATCATCGCCACGGTGCCGCCCGGCCGGATGCAGCGCAGCGATTGCGGCAGCGTCTTTTCGCCGCCGAGCTCGACGATGAGGTCGTAACCGCGGCCGTCCGTGATCTCGCGCGTCGCCTTCGCCCACTCGGGCACGGCGCGATAGTTGATTGCCGCATCGGCGCCGTGCGCCTTCACGCGCGCGACGCGCTCGTCGCTGGACGAGATCACGGTGACGTGCGCGCCGAGGAGCTTGGCGAACGTCACGGCGAACAGCGCCACCCCGCCGCAGCCCTGCACCAGCACGTGATCGCCCGGCTTGGTGGCGGAGCCGATGGTGAGAGCGCTCCATGCCGTCAGCGCGGCGCAGGGCAGGGTAGCGGCCTCGATGTCCGTCAGATGCGCGGGCACCTTGACCACGCCCTCTTCGGACAGGCACATGGACTCGGTCATCGTGCCGTCGATCGGGCCGCCGAGCGAACTCGTCAGCCGGTCGAGATCCGGCTCGCCGGCGCTCCAGCGCTGGAAGAACGTCGGGCATACCCGGTCGCCGGGTGCCACCCGGCACACGCCGGGGCCGGCCGCGGTCACCGTTCCCACGCCATCGGACACCGGGATCAGCGGCAGCGTGCCCGTGAAGCTACCGTAGCCGCGATCGGGGACGACCAGGTCGCGATAGTTGAGTGACGACGCTTTCACCCGCACGAGCACCTGGCCTGGCCCCGCTTCGGGCTCCGGTCGTGTGGAGAGCTTCAGGTTGTCCATGCCCCAATCGCCTTCGATCTGGAATACGCGCATCGCTGTTTCGCTCCTGGTGTGCTGCTGCGCAAGCAAATGAACTACGGACAGCGGGGTCGGATACGTAATAATTGGCGGTAATCGCGGTAATCGGGGTCAGACCCCATTTACCGGTTCCATTTACCGGTTCAGGAGATGACCATGCCTGCCTCCCACGCTTCACCCGCCGCCATTGCGGACCTGGCCCCTGCGGGCAAGCTACGCGCCGCCATCAATTTCGGCAACCCGGTGCTCGCAACGAAGGATCCGGCGACCGGCGAGCCGGGCGGCATCTCGGCCGATCTCGCGCGCGAGCTGGCGCGCCGACTCGGCGTGCCGATCGAGTTCGTGCGCTACGATTCAGCGGGCAAGGTGGTCCAGGGGCTCGAGTCCGCGGCGTGGGACGTCTGTTTCCTCGCCATCGATCCGCTGCGCGCGGCCGACATCAGCTTCACGGCGGCGTATGTCGTGATCGAAGGCGTCTACCTGGTGGCCGAGGCGTCGCCGTTTCGCGGCAATGCCGACATCGATCACCCGGGCCGGCGGGTCGGCGTCGTCGTCGGCAGCGCCTACGATCTCTTTCTCTCGCGCGAGCTGAAGCAGGCGGCGATCGTGCGCGCCAGCGGCATCGACGGCGTCGTGGACCTGTGGGTCGCGGGCAAGCTCGATGCCGTCGCCGGTGTCAAGCCGCTGCTCGAGGCGATCGCAAAGCGGCTGCCAGGAGTGCGGCTGCTCCCGGAGCGGTTCATGGCGATCAACCAGGCGATGGGGACGCCGCGCGGCCGCGACGCCGGCGCCCGCTACGTGAACCAGTTCCTCGACGAGATGAAAGCATCGGGCTTTGTCGCGCAGGCATTCGCGCGCAACCGCATCGAGGGCGCCGCCACGGCCCCTTGACCGGCGCGGTCAAGCGCGGCGAGCAGCGCTGCCACCAGCGTGCCGCCGTGGTCAATTCAGTCGAGGCTCAGAACGAGGTCGGCGTCGCGGATCGCCCGGGTCGCGCCGCCGCGCGCCGGTCGTCAACCGCCGCTACCGGCGTCCATCCCTCCGCGCTGCCGGCACGCCGGACACATCCGCAATCGCTCGACGCCGCCGGCGTTCGCGAGGCCCGGGAAATCACGCATCTTGGCGAGGCTCGCCGCGAGCATGCGCCGTCCGATAAAGGGCGTACCGCAGGACGTACAGGGAGCAAGTTCGTCTTCGTTGAGCTGGCGAGCGCCGTTGCGTGCCCTGGCGTCCGGAACGAACCGGGGTTCGAGAACGACGGCCGCTTCGGGACACCCGTTGACGCAGATCCCGCATTGCACGCAATTCACCTCGACGAGCGAGAGGGTCGGCGTCGTTCCGTTGCCGGCGACCAGCGCCGAGGTCGGGCACAGGTTGACGCAGGCGTGGCAGAGCGTACAGCGCTCGCGATCGACGACCACGGTGCCGAACGGCGCGCCGGCCAGCAACGCCACTGGGTCGGCGACGGCACCGGCCGCCAGCGTGTCGAGGGCGGCCATGAGCAAGGGGCGTTTGGCCGCCTTCGCATTAAGGGAGGTGGTACGCGAATGCGCGCCGGTGGTAGCGACAATGGCGGAGTTCACCGCGGCTTTGAGTTCCGCCCCCGAAGCCAGCAGGATGCGGGCTGGTCCGGCGCCGACCGCGACCGTCAACGTACCCGCAAGACGGACCCGTGTCTCGATCAGCTTTCGCGTCGTCGGCAATTCACCGTCGTCCTGCACCAGCACAACGGCGCCGGCGCCCTGCGCGATCGCCGCCAGCCACAGCTCTTCGCCGAATGCCGGCAGCGCAGGCACCTCGAGCGCCCGGGCCATCAGGGGCAAACCCACGGCCCGCACGGCGTCGGCCATGCGCGGCGTGTGCACCACCAGAATGGGCCGCGCAACCCCCGCACCCCGCGCCGCGGTGATCGTTTGCGCGAGCGCGCTCACCAGGTCGGCTCGGGTCGGCTGCCGGTAGGACAACGCCCCGGTCGGGCAGGCCAGCGAACAGCTCGCGCATCCCTGGCAGAGATACGGATCGACGGCAACGATGTCGCCGAGGGAACGGATCGCCGCCGCCGCGCACACGTCGAGGCAGCGCGTGCACCCGGCCTTTCCCTGCGCGCCGTGCGTGCACAGTGCCGGCGCGTAGTCGAAATACCGCGGTTTGGCGAAGCGGCCGACGAGCGCGCGCATCGTGGTGATTGCCGCGGCAATGGCCGCCGGATCGGGACCGGGGGCGAAATAGCCGAGCGGCGGTATCTCGTGCTTGAGGTGGGGCGAGCGCGAGAGGTCGAGAACGAGATCGAAGCTGCGGTCGGGATTCGGGCTGAAGCCGCCGATGTCGGCGCTCTCCGTGCTCCCGGTGGCGGCGCAGGCGGTGAACGCGCCAAGCCGACCGGAGACGCCGACGATGCGCCCGCCGACGGCGATCACGCCGCTCGGCAAGTCGGCGGCGTCCAGTGCGCCGGGCGCGCAGAGGACAACCTTCAGCGCGGGGAGCAGGGCGGCCGCATGCGCTGCGACACCGGCGTCATCGCCAACGACCAGCGCGACGCCGCGCGATTCGAAGACGACGGCGTCGGTCGCGGCGACATTGGCGCCGCGCGCCAGCGGCGTCAGCGCTGCGACGCAGCGTGCGAAATCGCGCACGCTGCCGGCGGCGGGCTCAGCCGCCATCCGCCGCGTCGGCGCCGCACAGCGCCAGCTCGGCGACATCGTCGCGGTCGACAAGGCAGGCGCGCGCGATCAGCGTGAACATCGCACGATGATACGGAGTTTCGGCGAATTCCAGAACCTGCTGGCAGTGCTGCGGGACCCATTGCAGCACGTGATCGTCGAGAAACGCACGCTGCCGTTCGACCCACGCCGCCGCGGCTGCGCGCTCGCCCGTCTGCCACGCCTCCCGCTCGCGGTGACAGAGCAAGGCAAGGAAACGCAGTTCGGCCCCCAGATGGTCGGCAGGCCCGGCCTCGGGCACCGGCGGATCGAACCCGGCTTCCGCGTAGGCCTCCGACACGGCGATGGTGGACTCGCCGGGGAGCTTGTCCTCGCGCAAGACCGACTCGTAAGGCGGCGGCGCGCCGTAGTGCTTGGCGAGACCCGCCAGAAGCCGGGTGTGCTCCACGGCGAGTGCCATCGGCGCTTCGGGTGCGGCGGACGCGCCGCGCACGGCGTCGCGCAGCGCGAGTGTTTCGCTGCCCAGCGGGGGCGTTGCGTCCGGTGGCACCGTGTCCAGCGTCGCGGCCAGCTCGGCCAGAAACGCCGAACCCGGCGCCTCGAGCACGAGGCGCGAAAGGAGCCAGTAGGTGCCGCTGCGGCGCTGCGCGATCGCGGCGAGCGCCGCTGTCTCCATCAGCGCGCCGGGCCGTACCAGGTCGGCTTGGCCGGCGCCTGATGGCAGCCGAGGCAAACGCCGCGGTCAACCGGTCCCGGCCCTTCCATCGACACCTCCGCGCCCCGCAGGAACAGCACGTCCGTCAATTGGGGCGCATGGCAGGCGTCGCAGGCCATCTTGAGCTTCTGATTGTGAGCCTGATGGAATCTCCCTTTCACCGGATCGAGCGACTTCGCCGCCGCCATTGGCTTCGCGGCGGGCTTTTTCGCGGTGTCATCGGCGGCGACCGCGGGCAGCGCCGCCATGGCCATGCCCAGCACGAATGCTGCGATCAGCCGCCTCATGATTTCGCTCCTTCTTCCAGGACGTAGTAGACCTGCGGACCGGTGCCGAACTGCTTCTTCAGCTGCACCGCCTTGGTCGCCGCGATGCGCTTCGAGACCTCGGAGTTCGGATCGTCGCCGTCGCCGAACATGCGCGCCTGCACCGGACAGACGAGATCGCAGGTCGGCGTGTATGCCTGATCCTTGCCGATGCGATCCTGCTTGCCGTCGGCAATCGCCGCCTCGAGCTTGTGCCAGCAGAAGGTGCACTTCTCGACGGTCTTGGCCTTCTTGCGGTGGGTCGGATGACGGTCGGCGTAGGCGATGTTCTCCGAGCCGCTCTTGTCCTTGCCGGGCGACAGCGTCTTCAGCTCGGTGTTGAGCTGCGGCACGCCATACGGGCAGACCGCGGCGCAGTATCCGCAGCCGATGCACTTGTCGTAGTCCACCAGCACCACGCCGTAGGCATTCCTGGTGATCGCCTTCGCCCCCACGGCGTCGCACGCGGCCTTGCACGACGGCTGCTCGCAGTGCATGCAGTTCATCGTGTTGTAGATCCGCTTGACGGCCGGGTAGCTCCCGACCTCGTACTCCACCATCACGTTCCACGGCGCATCCGGAGTGAAATGGTTTTCGGTGGCGCACGCCGCCACGCAGGCGCGACAGCCCATGCAGCGCTTCTGGTCGATGAGTCTTACGAACTTGGTCATGATCGCTCTCTCCCGTTACGCCTTGGTGACCTTGCACTTGGTGTCGTTGAACGAATTGTGGCCGGAGATCAGGTCGGGGTGATATTCCAGCACCTGATTGATTGCCGTCCCTTTGCGCCCCGCGGGAGAGTAGCCCGGACTCCACTGCCCGTAGTGATACGACACGGCAATGGTGTCCGGGCGGATGCCCTGCACGACCTGCGCGGTGCCGTTGATCTTGCCCACGCGGGTCTCGATGGTGACGGTGTCGCCGCTCTTGATGCCGAGCTGCGCGGCGGCGGTCACGTTGATCGTCACGTAGTTGGTCGCGGCATCGGATCCCAGCGCCTGGTTGAGGATCGCGTTGTTGACGGTGAAGCCCGACTGGTTGCGGTACATCCGCTTGTGCGTGATCACGTAGAACGGGAAGTCCTTCGCCTCGCGGTGCGGTGTCGGGAACGCGTGGTCCTTGTTGGGCAGCGGCGAGTAGGCGATCTTGTACTGGGGCAGATCGATCTTCGTCAGATTGTTCTTCTTCGCGATGTCCTCGACCTTGTAGTAGGTGTCGATCAGCTGGTCCGCGTAGAGCTTGATCTTGGGCTTGGCCGGACCCTTGAACTTGTCCTCCGCGCCGCCCAGGTACTTGCCTTTGGCGTTCTTCTTGCTGCCGACGAAGCCCTGCTCGATGGCGATCGAGAAGTCCTTCTTGGTCTTGTCCGCCCAGATCACCTCGACGCCTTCGCGTTGCGTGTAGTCGCGACCGGGCTTGAACGTGACTTCCTTCAGACCCCACGCCTTGTTGGACTCCTCGGCGAACTTGTCGCGCATGTCCAGCCGCTTGGAGATCTCCCACAGGATCGAGAAGGCGTCCCACTCGAGGTTGTAGGGATTGGTCATCGGTTGCCGGATCGCGTTGTGCCCGGTGTCCGGCGTGCCGCGCGTCGGGGCGTAATGCCACGATTCGAGGTAGGTCTTGTCCGGCAGCACGATGTCGGCATACCAGCAGCTCTCCGTCATGATCACGTCGATTACGACGTTGAACGTCTTGCCGAGGCCGTCGAATTGCTGCCCCGAATCCGGAATCGACATCGGGCGATTGGTGCCGTAGAAGATCTGCATCTCCGGCGTATAGGCGAGCGCCCACGCTTTCGGGTCCTGCACGGTCAGGCAGGGCGTCTGGGCGATGTGGTGGTTCGAATACGGATAGAAGACGCTCTGTGCGAGGTCGGCGCGCTTGGGCGGGAACTCGCACTTGCTGATGTCGAAATACTGCGGCCGCGCGTACGCGCCGCCGAGGATCAGACCGCCGACGGCGTCGATGTTGCCGACCAGCATGTTGAGGATGAGGCCCGTGCGCCAGCCCTGGACGCCGTATTCCTTCGCGGTCATGCCCCGGAACGTGTACAGCACCGAAGGCCGGTAGCGAAGCTTGAGGCCGTCGATTTCGATCGTCTCGCCGATCCGCGCTTCCTTCGCGAACGTTTGCGCCAGCCGGGTGACGGTGGCGGCCGGAATGCCGGCGACTTCCTCCGCGTATTGCGGCGTGATGTCCTTGACGCTGTCGGCGAGCACCTGGAACGCGGTGCGCATCGGCTTGCCGTCGACAGTGTAGTTGCCCTTCAACGCGGGCTTGACGTCCGCAACATACGGCTTCGCGGAGGCGGTCACCGTATCCCAGACCAGCGGCGTCTTGCCGTCCTTGTCCTTGAGGATGATGCCGGCCGCATCGACCAGCTGCGGCGCATTGGTGAACTCGACCAGGAACGGCTCGTCGATGGTGTTGGCGTCGATCATCACTTTGGCCATCGCCAGCAGCATCACGACGTCCTTGCCCGGACGCACCGGCACCCACTCGTCGGCCTTGCCCGCGCAGGCGGAGAGCCTGGGCTCGACCACGACGGTCTTCATCCCGATCTGCTCGCGGCTCATCGTGCTCTGCCAATCGAGCCAGCGCGACGCCTGCTCGCCCTCGAAGAAGTTCGCGCCGCAGTTGAGGAAGAACTTGGTGTACTTGAGATCGGGCAGGATGCCCGCGCTCGCCCACGTCAGCTCGTCGGCGACGTGGCGCGCGGCTTCGCAGGCGGTGGTCCGGTGCACCATGTTCGGCGTGCCGAACGCCTTGGTGAACGCCTCGCAGAACTGCTCCTGGATCAGGTATTTGCCCTGTCCATGCTGCCAGACGAGCTTGGACGGGTTGTCGGCGCGGATTTTCGCGAGGCGCGTGCTGATTTCATTGAACGCCTCATCCCAGCTGATCTCGACCCACTTCGGATCCTCGTCCCGGCCCTTCTTCGGGTTGGTCCGCTTCAGGGGCTTCTTGAGCCGGTAGGGGTCATAAGTGTTGAACATCCCCGACGCGCCCTTGGGGCAGATGCCGTGGTTGTAATACTCGGCGCGCGCCGCATCCGGATAGATCGTGCGCACGATGCCGTTGACGACGGTGGCGTCGATCCCGCAGAAGTTCGGGCAGATGGCGCACCCGGATTTGACATGCTTGACCTCCAGCGCGGGCCGGGCCGCCGCCTTCGCCGCGGGCTTGGCGGTGGTGGCGGCTTGCGCGATGACATCGAGGCTGACGCCGGAGGTGGCGACACCGCCCAATGCGCCCATGCCCTTCAGGAAACTGCGTCTGCGGAGTTCCATGCCCTTCCTCCTGCTTGGGGTTCGTTCGAGCTGCAGATTTGCGACAAGGTGATTGTCCGGGTCACCGGCGGAGGCGTCTTGATCAGGATCAATTTCACCGGCGTGGAAGCATCAAGGCAGTCCCGAGCGATCGGGTCCGCCGTGAATCAGTGCGGATGATCGTGTTTACGGTCGGCGCCATCCGCCGGCGGCGCGACCGCGCCGCGCGGACGGCGACCGCGGCGCCCGGCGGAAAGTCGCGGCACGTTGCGCCGGCGGCATGATGGTTTGACATGATCCGCACTTCGCATCATATAATAAGACGTGAAATTCAATATTGGATTGAAGCAGGACGCCGAAGGCGCGCTGTGGCTCGAGAAGGCAACTCAGCCACCGAGCCGCGTCGTGACAGTGGCAACCGCTTGCCACCGCCTGCGCCGGACTCGGCGGCAAGTCTATCGCCTGATGAAGGCGGGGCGCCTTGGGCCTCTGGAGAAGATGCTGGGGGAATGGCTGCTCGACCACGTGGCGGTCGAGAGCCTGGCGCGCGCGCCGCTGTCGGCGCAGCCGCTGCCGGGGCGCCTGAAGCCGCTGTTTCCCGAATATGAACCGAAAGCGCTCAATGCGGGCAAGGACAGCGTGCTGATCATCTCGCGGGTGCTGGAGAGCGGTGGGCGCGACGACGTGAGGTGGCTGCTGAAGCGCTACCCGGGCCGGGAGATCCGGCGCGTGATCGAGGAGGAGGGAAGCCGCCTGCTGTCGCCGCAGTCGCGAAGGCTTTGGTCGCTGGTCTTCAAGGCGACGCCTCGGCCGCTTGCGGCGTGGCGCCAGGCTGACCCTTGGCGAGCTGCTCCATCTTGAAGTGGCATGAAGAAGTGCTCGATGCGGCAGGCCATGCGGCCGCCGCGCGCCTGGCCGCGGTGGCGGGGAGTTTCTATCTGGCCGGGGGAACCGCTTTGGCCCTGCGGCTGGGCCATCGCGTCTCGCTGGACCTCGATCTGTTCTCGGCCAGGAACCCGCTCGGCGCGGAGGAACGGCGGGCGTTGCTTGATGCCCTGAAGGCCTCGGGCCCCCTGCAGATCAAGGCAGCGAAGGATGGGACCTGTCACCTCGACCTCGGCGGCACGTCCGTGAGCCTGTTCCATTGCGCCTATCCGATGCTGGGGCGTCCCCAGTCCTGGCGCGGCCTGGATGTCGCCTCGCTCGAAGACATCGCGGCGATGAAGCTCAGCGCCGTCCTGGGCCGCGGCTCGAAAAAGGATTTCATCGACCTGTATGAACTCTGTCAGCGGCCGGGATTGGTACGCGTCATGAGCACGGCGGGGCGGAAGTTCCCTCTGCATGCGGATTTTCCATTGCAGGCGGCTCGGGCCCTCCTGTATTTCGAGGACGCCGAGAAAGAACCGATGCCGCGGATGCTCGGCACCACAACGTGGAAGGACATGAAGTCCTATTTCGAGGGCGCGATCCCGAAATATGTGAAGGCGCATTTGAAACGGTGACGGTAGGCCGGCGAGTTGATCGGGGCTGCATCGCCGCAGCACCGGAAAGCAGGTTCATCATGAGCGTTCAGTGCGCGCGCATGCGGTTCGGTACGCCATCGTGGTCCGCATCACCCCGCGTCCAGTGACCACGGGTGCCGGGCGCCATTGGCCACGGCGCTTGGGTTGCGCGGCTGAAAGAGCATGTAGGCGGAATCCTCCCGGTCCTCGAAGCCCCGGTTTTCCTCCTCGAAATCGAACAGCGCGCGCGAGGAGCGCGCGACGACGAGCGGGCCTTCCAGGCTGGCGGGCATCAGGGGCGCTCCGATCTTTCGAGTTTCGCCTGCAACCAGGCGGGGAAGAATTTCCACGGCATGGCGATATGGCCGCCGGGCATGGCGCGCTCCTTGTCCGCGCGGCAGACGATGAGGCCCGTTGCGGTGGCTTCGTCGCCGGCCACGGCCAGGAAGCGATTGAGCGGCTCGACATGGCCGGCGCCCGGAGTCGCCGTCAGCTTGACCTCCACGGGCTGCAATTTTCCATTGATGACGATCAGGAGGTCGACCTCCAGGCCATCGTGCGATCGCCAGAAATACACATCGGGTTTGCGGCCCAATGCCATGAAGGCCTTGACGGTTTCCGTGACGACCCAGCCTTCCAGCAGCGGCCCCCCCATCGGCCCGGCCAGCGCGGCTGCGGCATCCGGCTGGCGGGTCAGCAGGCTGACGAGCGCGGAATCGTGGACATAGAACTTGGGTGACTTGACCACCCGTTTGCCATAGTTGCGGAACCACGGTGGCAGGAAGTGGGCGATGTAGGATGCCTCGAGCACGCCGGCCCAGGATTTCACCGTGGGCTGGCTGATGCCGAGTTCACGGGCCAGGTCGGCGGCATGGAATTCCTGGCCATGCCGGGTGGCGGCCAGGTTGAGGAACTGGTTGAAGCTGCGCAGGTCGGGGATGTTGCGAATCTGCCTGACGTCGCGCTCGATGTAGGTCGACACATAGCCGCGCAGCCACAGGTCGCGCCGATCCGGATGCAGGGCGGGAATCGGATAGCCACCGTTCCAGAGCAGCTTGTCCAGGCCGGGCCGGGGCAGCTCCGGATAGGAAAACGGCGGCAGTTCGAGGATGGCAACCCGGCCGGCGAGGGATTCGCTGACATCGCGCATGAGGCCGAACTGCTGTGAGCCTGTGAGCAGCCAGCGGCCGCAACGCCGAGGTTTGGCATCGATGCGCATCTTCAGGTGCGACAGCAGGGCGGGAACGTACTGGATTTCGTCGAGGATCACCGGCCGCTTGGCGAAGCGGTCGAGGAAGCCGGCCGGATCGACCGACGCAAAGTCGCGCTCGAGCGGATCGTCGAAACTGACATAGTCGACCTGCTCTCCCGCCTCGTGGCGCAGGAAGGTGGTCTTGCCGGATTGCCGGGGGCCGGTGATCAGGATGGCGGGAAACCCGGCACGGGCTCGACTCAGGGCGGTGGCGAGTTGGCGTTGTCGGTACATTTGGCAATACTAAAAACGGATTTTAGTTTTGTCAAACGTCTGCCAGGCTTCGGGTGCCAGGATTCCTGCGCCACCCAGCGCGCGGAGCAGCCCCCTGCCACCGAACATCGACGCTCGAGCCGTGCCACCGGCTTCCCCACCCCCACACCCAGCCTCGCGCGGTTGAAATGCCTATGCCTCCGAACCGTGCGCCGCCGGGCGTGACCGAAGCCATCGTCGGCTACGCGATCGGATTGGCGATCGCGATCATCGCGTTCCTGCAATGGCGCAAGCGGGCCGATGCAGGATAGGGCGCGACGAAACGGAAGAAACGATCCCATCGTCAAGGCGCCGGCGCTCGACGCAGCGGTCCAACTGCGCTATGTTCGGCGCAGTGACCTGGCCTGACTTCCCGCTGGCGTTCTATCCGGTCGCGATCGCCGCGATCCTCCTCACCGGCATGGTCAAGGGAGGATTCGGCACCGGTGCCGGCGGACTCGCGGTGCCGCTGATGTCCATGTTCATCGCCCCGCCCGAGGCCGCCGGCATCATGCTGCCGATCCTGTGCGCGATGGATCTGTTCGGCGTCCACGCCTACCGCGGTCGCTGGTCGCGCGAGCATCTGCGCGTGCTGCTGCCCGGCGCGCTGGTCGGGATCGGCGCCGGCGCGCTGGCGTTCGGCGCCCTGTCCGTCGACGTGATCCGCCTGCTGATCGGGCTGATCGCCGTGACGTTCGCGCTGAACAGGTGGTTCGCCCTGACCGCGCGCATCGGCACGCGCGCCACCCCGGGCCGGCTCGCGGGCGCGTTCTGGGGCGCCGCATCCGGCTTCACCAGTACGCTGGCGCACGCGGGCGGGCCGCCGTTCGCCGTCTACATGCTGCCGCAGCGCATCGACAAGACGCTTCTGGTCGGCACGTCGGCCGTGTTCTTCCTGGCCGTCAACTATGTGAAGCTCGTGCCGTATGCATTCCTCGGGCAGCTCAACGCCGCCAACCTGACGACGGCGCTCATCTTCGCGCCGCTCGCGCCGCTCGGCATCTGGCTCGGGGTCTGGTTGCATCGCCGGGTGCCGGAAGCGCCGTTCTACAACATCAGCTATGCGCTGCTCCTGCTCACCGGGCTGAAACTCATCTGGGACGCGCTCGCGCATTGACCTCGCGCCGGGACTCGCCGGTCTTCAACTGGTCAATCAGGCGCCACAACACTCCCGATCGCTGCTGCCGCGCACCTCACGATCCCATGCAGCCTGCACTGCGAAATTTTCCCAAACCGAGGTTCAACACCGGACCGAATCATGCCAATTCAACACCTGAAGCTGTACCACTATCCCGCCTCCCGCAGCGCCCGTGCCAAATGGATGTTGCATGAGGTCGTCGGCGATGCCTTCGAAGTCGAGAAAGTCGATCTCTATGGAGCCGTGCAGTACTCCGCAGAGTTCCTGCGCTTGAATCCCAACCACTGCGTGCCCGTGCTTGAGATCACATGGGACACTGGCGCAGTGCAGCGACTGATCGAAAGCGCCGCCATGGTCGCCTTCCTCGCAGACGCATTCCCTGATGCTGGCTTGGCGCCTTCCCCCGAGGCAACGCCGGAACGAGCCGACTACTTGCAGATGCTCCACTTCGGCTCTACCTGGATGGACATGATGCTGTGGCAAATTCGAGCCCACGAGCACGTGTTGCCGGATGCAGAGCGCGACCCCCGAACGGCGAGGAGATACCGCAACAAGTTCCGGGAGGAAGTCGAGCCCCAGCTTGCTGCGCGACTGAAACAAGCGCCCTTCTCATGTGGGCAGAGCTTTACAGCAGCGGATTGCGTGATGGGACATACCGTCTTCTGGGCGCGTGGCTATGGGTTATGCCGCGAAGAGGTGTTCCGCCGTTACATTTCACACCTCTCGAAGCGGCCGGCCTTTGTTGCCGCATTTTCGGACGCGCGAGAGTTCGTACCCGACGCAACCCGGCAGCCGCTCTCGACACACTTCACAGGATGACCATGGTGAGTGCGCTCGCAACGCAGCCAAATGCATTCCACCAATTTACGCTAACCCGACGTTGGAGCGGACGCCGATCGGCGTTGCTTCAGCCCGTTGGCGGTTCCGCGGCGCCGCTCACCTTTGGCATGGGCGACTGCTTTCCAAAGACCGCCTCGAGCGCTCAGGGGCGGCGCTGTTGTCCCCACTGTGGCGGCGCGATGCGCACCACCGCCTTCATCACCGACGGCCCGACCGTGCGCGACATCCGCGTCCACCCGGCGAGCCGATCGCGCCACCGACCCCTCCACACGCAAGCTCGCGCGGGCAATGTCGGCTATCCTTACTTCCCACAGGAAGTTCGGATCGAGCTCGCGCGCCTGCGCCTGCGCGTCGGCGATGAGCGCCGACGGCGACGGCTCAGAGTATCGCAGCAGGACCGCGGCCGGCTTGATCTTCAGGCGCTTGCCCGTGGCTGCCTCGACCTGCAGCGACGAGTCGTTGTCGGCCAGGACCGTGCCGGCCTGCAGCTGGCCGTCGTCCTCGAAGAAAACATGCATGGGGAAAGGAGTCGAATGCGCTGACGTCACCCGACTGCCGGAAAGGCGGGACGCTCCGGCGGCAACGTGTGGGGCGGCCGGGTCACCGATTATACCGGCGGCCGCCAGAGTGCCGGGGAACGCGGTGAGCCCGGGAGCCGTTCAGGGCAGCAGGAGGGAACCGAGCTCCGCGGCCGCATCCTGCAACGGCTGCGCGAAACGCTCGGCCATTTCGTTCGCCGTCACCAGCCTGCCCTGCAGGATGACATTCATCCCCGCGACGAAATTGCCGCCGATGTCCCGGACCGGCACGGCCAGCGTGCACAGCCGCCACTCCATCTGCTGGCTCGCGAACGCGAATCCGGTCTCGCGCACTTCCTTCAACACCGAACGCAGCTTCTCCGGCGACGTCAGCGTGTGCTCGGTGTACGGATGGAACCGGGTACGGCTCAGGTAATCGTCGAGCTCCTGCGGCGGCAGGTGGGCGAGCATCACGCGGCCGATCGACGTGCAATAGGCGGGCAGACGCCGGCCGACGTTGAGCGCGGGCGACATGATGCGCGACGACGCCGAGCGGGCGAGGTACACGATCTCGTCGCCATCGAGCATCCCGAGCGAGCAGGCTTCGTGCAGCGATTCGCCGAGCCGGTCGATGATCGGTTGGGCGAGGACGACGAGCGGCGTGGCGGACAGATACGCGTGGCTGAGCGAAAGCACCCGCGGCCGAAGATAGAAGTGACGCGCGTCGTCGGCCGCCACGAAGCCCAACTTCGACAGCGTATGCAGGCTGCGCCGCACCGCCGCTCGCGGAATTCCTGTGCGATGGCTGACCTGTGCGATCGACATCCGGCGCTTCCGGTCCGACAGCGCCAGCATGACCGCCAATCCCCGCGCCAGCGCGGTGACGAAATCCGGGTTGTCGCCAAAGCGTGCGATCGTGTCGGCGATGGCCTTGTCCGGATCGAGCAAAGCTGGGGACGCGGGAGCAGGCGCGGAATCCGCGGGGCGTGG
>Ga0315273_10001508_pt1 | contig 26649 bp, 33 predicted proteins | sample YL17G02_0_MG_FD_205753 | JGI IMG/M metagenome (GOLD analysis project Ga0315273, IMG submission 205753) | Sediment microbial communities from Yellowstone Lake, YNP, Wyoming, USA - YL17G02_0 | ecosystem: Environmental > Aquatic > Freshwater > Lake > Sediment | place: USA: Wyoming | collected... | reverse complement strand
GTAACAGTACAGCACAACAGAACAATAGAGCATAAAGCCAACATTCAGCCACTACACGGCATAGACCAAACAAGTAAGTGTTTGGGATATCACATAGAACAATGTTACCAATAGGGTATTATGTTATCATAGCCTACACTATCCTATCATAGCACAGCCAACACAACACAACACAACCAAGAGGATATATTTTCTAAAATATATATCAGGATAGTATGTTATATACTATATAGTATCTAATATATATCATGGAATGCGAGTAATAAACCAGATACATGATACTGGCATAAGCAGGTGGCAGACTCATACGTGCCGTTGTTGCTTTTCTTACTATGTGCTTGGCTGTTTTGTGGTAGAATCTGAGTTGTCTTGGCTATGATGGGTATTCCTGCTAATAACCTCTGATGCGCTCACTGGTGTAATCTGTGACCGCGCGGCGGTACTGTGTAGGAAGGTTTATATACTTCCTTCTCCATGAATGGTTTGACCTGTTGTGAAATCCTATACCTTGCTGAATCCTTATTTCTTGCAGGAGTACCGTAATCTTTGTGCTACCGGTCCTCGTGATGATGCCTTTTACAAGCAGAGGACTTATCGTGCCGCCTTTCTCTGGATTAAGCACGAATTGGGTGTTACTCTTCGTCCTAACCAGGCGTACGCTCTTTACAGGTTCTTGTTAGGTGGCAGGCGTCGTATTGGCATGGTCTGGGCTAGGCAGCTTGGCAAGTCTATTCTTCTCGGCACTTTCTCCTTGTGGTGCGCGTTTAACAACTCTTATTCTTGTACTGCTGAGGAGATAACACCTATATATCTAGTGTCTCGTGATGATGATACTGCTGTCGAGCTTCTTTCTAAGATGAAGGGATTAGTTAAGAAGAATGACATTGTTCGCGAGGCCGCTGGCAAGAACGCATTATGGGGTCATGTGCGTAATGATAATGCTCACGAACTCATACTTTTTGCTGGGAGCTTCATAAAGTCTCTGCCTCCTACAGAGACGGTGTTGGGCAAGTCTGCCGGGGTTTTTATTATTGATGAGGCAGCAAAGCTGAGAATCACTAATCCTCTCACAGAGTCTCGTTATTATAAGGAATTCGTAGAGCCTACACTTCAGGAGACTAACGGGTTGTGGATAGTATCAAGCACTCCTTATGGTGAGCAGGGAGAGTTCTTCAGGATTATAGACCCTTATGATGCTTTCTCTACAGAATTCGACATTATCTGGTTCCCTTACACTATCTCGAAGGATAGGGGTTACAAGGACAGAATCCTGAAGCTTAAAGAAAAAGCGATAAAGACTTCTCCTTCAGAACTCCGCATGTGGGAGCAGGAGTACATGGCAAAATTCACAACTACGCGTGATGCCTTCTTCACAGAAGAGCAGATTGCGAGCATGACCGATGGAGACTACGAATTCCTCGAATCGTGCGCCTCTCCATGCTCTCTCGGTGTTGATTATGGAATGTCGCATTCTAGGACTGTATTGTCTATTAGGACGATGATTGGAGATAAATGCGTGCTCGTATACCAGAAAAGGTTTCCTGAAGGCTTCAACAACGAACTACTTATTGAGGAGTTTCCGGACTCCATACCTTCTATTTCTAAGAAGTACAATATTAGCTGGATAGTCCCGGATGACTGCCCGGCAGGCGATGCCGTCAACAAGTGGCTAGTGTCTAAAGGTTACCCCCTTATTTCCAACAGACCAGACGGCATAGGCTTTTCTTTCAGGACTGACGCATTGCAGGAAAGAAACAGAGCATATTATAGGTATCGTGCCGGACTCATGGACGATTCGTGGATAAGGATACCTAGAAGTAATATATTGCAGGTTTCTGAGATGCGGCTCATAGAGGAAGAGCAGCTGATGACATCAACACGTATAAAGGCGGCAGGTTCTGGACTCTGTGATACTGTGGATTCTGACGTGATGGCATGTTTTCCTTTCTTCGAACAAGAACAGAGCCTTCAGTCATCATTCTCATTCCCGGAAGAACAAAAGAAGCAGCCCTACGACCCTAGAAAGGATACTGGGTGGGATGATGCTGCTAATCGTACTATGCCGTGGAGTTATGAGATATGGAGGTGAGATGCGGAAGATGCGGACACAGGATTGATATGCACAAGGATTATGAGAAACAATGTCTTTTGTGCCATTGTAAAAGGTTTTTGGAGGTATGATATGAAGACTAACAAGGCAAAAAATGTGAGGAACGCAAAAGATGCGCTCCTAGAAGAGCAGAAAGGATTACTTGAGGAGATTGAGAATCGTAAGATAATATATTACGGCTACCGTTACGACCCAGAAAACTGTCCTCCGATGGTTCGGAAGATTCAGGCGATGTCGCAGGACAAGCAGCTGAGCATCATCCCTGTTACTGAGAGAATAGAATTCCTCAGACTGCAATTGTTGGCAGCATCTGACAGGCAGTCACAAGTGCTTGCGGGAATCGGGGAGTGGGCGGCTCTAGGAGAGCCTATGAGGAATCTTGAGATTTTCAACATCGCAGGAAACATCAGGCATCTTGAAGACCAGAAGAGGTATCTCGAGCAGCAGAAGAAGAAATGCGAGGAGGACTTCGTAAGAATCCCTAAAAGGATGGAGGAGATAAAGACTGAACTTGGCAAGATATGTTAGGTTCGAAGTCAGACTCTTAAAGGAAGACTATCTTCTTATGAAGCGTCTTTCAGAATGGGACAGGAACTCACTATCTGATGAGGGAAGAAAGGCTATTGCTGACTACATACGTAAGAGGAAGATAGGTTCCAGATGTGCCGACGGTATGCCGTAAGCACAACGTCACACAGATATATAGCACAATACATATTATGAGTATATGCACCTTGTCAGTCCTGATGAACTTCTCAATATCAGAGCTTCTAGAGGCATAGCATCAGACTACACTTACGGAACGGTCTACCAGCCAAGCCCGCTGGATTATCAGTCTCTCTACCTTATTTCCAAGTACGACCCTATAATAGACACAGCACTACAACTGACTGTTGACATGACCACTCTTAACGGCTACGAACTAATCAGTGACGCAGAGACTAAGGAGACAGAGAACTACCTCTCAAACATCCTGGACTTAGACCAGGAAATCGACAACATAATATACCAATTACTGATATTTGGTGACGCATACCTAGAACTGGTATTCTCAGGAAACTATGTCACAGAAATCCACACGCTAGAATCGCGAGATATGAGGAAGCAGTTTGATATTCACGGAGCAGTGACTGCTTATGTCATGACTCCGAGAGACTCAAACTTCAAGGAGATAGTGATGGCGCCAGAAACTGTTGTGAACTTCTCATTCAGGAAGAACGGCTCCGCACAATATTCTGATTCGATGCTGTTCTCTATAGCAGACGCGTGGGTGACAAGAAAGTATTCGATGTCATACCTGAAAAATCTTATCCTTAACAATCCCGCAAGAATAATGCACTTCCTACGAGGTGCTGACAAGGTAGCAAACAACCAGTTCAAGCTCGACATCCAGGCAGCGAGGCAGAAGCACGTTGCTGACATGTCAGTATATGGCGGAGTGCAAAGCGATTACAAAGCTATAGAGGTCGGAGGAAAGTTCGACCCCGCATTCTCACAAATACTTACAGACCTACGAAAGGAGGTATTGAGTGTTACCAGGGTTCCTCCACACTGGGTGGGGATGCTAGACGGTGCTAATAGGGGTATTGGTGAGAACGTAACAATCCCATTCGATGCAAGAATAAAGAAACTTCAGCAGAAGGTCAATTCTCAGATTAACAAGGACCTGTTCCCACGACTAGGGATAAAGAACACCACTTACAGACTAAAACCTCCTACCATCTCTGATGAGAAGCTCATCTGGCAGAATGCTCAGATAATGAGCGGAATAGGAGTTGACGGGGAATCAATACTCACATATGTAAGAAGCAAAGGGGTACAGATTTCCAAGAAGGCAGAAATCGTTGCGAAAGTAGCACAACAGGCAGGAACTCCCGATTCTGGAAAGATGGCAGTTAATCTTAACAAGGACGGAACTAGTGATGAGGGTATGAGGAAGCTGACTGCGAGAAGCGCAGAGGCAGGTGTCTGATGCCATTAAAGAAAGGAAAAAGCGACAAGACAGTCGCATCAAACATCCGAGAACTGATAAAGGCAGGACATCCTCCAAAGCAGGCAGTCGCGATAGCAATGTCAGAAGCTGGAAGGAAGAAGAAATGAGCAGTTCATTCGTATTCGACAGGATAGAAACTAGAGGCGCGCAGGAGAACGGAAGGAAGAGGTATTTGATTAAAGGTTATGCCTCTGCCAAGAATGCTCCTGATTTGTACAAGTGGCACAAGAAAGGCAGCACTTACAAATCTTTCAAAGACCTTTTTACCACGGAATGCATTAATGACATGAAAGAACAACTCAAGAGGAAGCCGATATTTGTTGACAAGCAGCACGAGACTGCAAAGAAGTACAATGTCAAGAAGATATTAAACGACATGAGTCTTGCAGCAAAGAAGAACGGGATAGACTTCTCACAACACGTGCTGGATGCCAATAGTTATCTTGATTCTTATGACGAACTACCATTGATAAAGCTTAACTCTTTCGATGTTGACGACCACGGACTGCTCACAGAGGTAGAACTGAACCCTTACTACAGAGAGTATGATGATGAGCACGCAAAAGTTTTCGATTCGACATGGAAGAGTCTGGAGGACAAGTTCATAAATTCCATGTCACTAAACTTCAAGGTGATAGATGCGGACTATACTGATAATGGCGATGAGAACTTCGCAATGATAAAGAAGGTGGACGTTTACGGAATAAGCCTGATGAATAATAGTTCAGTACAAGGAACTGATATAGTAGAGGTCGCAATAAGGGGCGCTATGGAAGTGCATCCTATTGAGATTCGAGGAGCAGAGGAGGCGAAGAGGATGGAAACAGAGCAGATTGACAGGATAGTGGAGGAGAAGCTGAAGGTAGAAGTTCAGAAGATAAAGGCAGAAGCGGAACAGAAAGCAAGACTAGATGATGATGCTAGAAGGCAGAAAGAGGCAGTAGAAGAGAAAGAGAAGTGGAAAATAGCAGAAGCAGAATACAAGAAGCAGATAGCAGAGCTTGAAGCAAAAACGGGACCGTCAAAGAGGCAGACACCAGTATATAATACTGGACAGGGGCCGGCAAGTTCTCAGGACGGTATGCCTGCGATGACTGAGACAGACAAGAAGCTGATAGATGCACTACATCATGCGTTTCCAGAACCGAAGCATGATTATAAGAAGATGGACGGATGGCAGAAATACGCAGCAGGACATAATCCGTCAACAAGACAGTACGATTTTGAAGACTACGCAAAACTCGCACACGTACAGGCGATGCTAGGAGGAAACAAGAACCCTTACGCATCAAAGAACAGCGAGGATATAGTCGTAAGAAGACCGAATGAGACGGTAGAAAGATATACATGAAGGTGAAACAAAATGTTCGAAGACCCATTAATGGAAATACGTGCAGCACTCACGACCACGAGCAACGCAGACCTCATAACTGCTGGGACAACTTATGGTGGTGTCGAGGTTGACAAGATTGCTGACAGGATAATGCAGGACAACATCAACCGCGGCGTTGATATAAAGCCGCTAATCAAGAGAAAACCAGTACTTGCAGGAAGGACTTACTTCTGGAATATCAAGACGGACCTTGGTGCTACTACCAAAGTGTCAGTTGCGTATGCGGAAGTAACTGGTGTAGGAATACCTTATCCTTCAACAAGAAAACAGCTAGGAGCACTAGTCGTGCCTTACAGGTCTGACTGGGAAGTTACAGACTTCGAAAGGGCAGCGACTGCCGGCTCTTTTGACGTGATGGCTGATGAGATGAAGGACGCGTTTGACGCGCTGAATATCGCAGAGGAGAAGATGATAATCTGCGGACCTATCACAGGCTCTTATGGTATTGCAAGCTCCTTTTTAGGACTAGGAAGTCTTATGAAATGGGGATACACTAATGGAGGGGATGTTGCCGCAGCTGATGCTGACAGGATGAAGAATACGACAAACATTTACGGCGTTGCACGTTCGGCAACTGACGTAGCAGCACTGGCATTTCTTGACGTATCATACGTAATCGCAGGAACAGCCGCAGCAGCAACAGGAGTCCTAGAACTATCGCACCTGAACAGGGCAGTAACACTCAGCAACAAGCACGGCGGAAAAGGCGCGAATCGTATATGGTTCTGCTCCGAGGAGAGAGGAGACGAGATTGAAGCGTTACTCCAGCCACAGCAAAGATTCGCAGGAACACTCATGCTTGAGGGAGGATTCTCACTCGCAACCTACAAGAGGATTCCGATAGTGAGGAGCAGGTTCATGGACAAGAACGGCGCAACAAATACTACCACATGGGATGAGGATACCGATGCTGATAATGCGATGTACCTCCTGAATCTTGACGTGTGCGAGATGAGGATAATGGGCGGAGTAGACTTCTCCCACGTCCCGACAACTGGTTCGTCAACGACTGCTGCAAACACAGGATATGCAGGACCCCGATACGAAGTATCAGGAGGGTTCTACAAGACCTATGCGGTGTTTTGCATGAAGCAGTTCAATTCGCAAGTCAACATCTGTAACTTGACAGCGCCAGCAGTCTAAACTGGCAATTTTTTTATTTTTTTTAGTTCATGAGGTGAGAAAATGGCGTTTACGTACACTTTAAGAGACCGTATCAGCTTCGGAAATCTGAAGATGAGGTCTTATGATGTAACAGATGTCTCATCAGGAGGCTCGATTATCGAAGTAGGGATGAGCTGCGTGCAGGTGAAGGCTCTGAACAACACTGACAGTGCTGACACATTCGTAGAAGTAATAAGTACTGCTGCTGGAGTAAAGAGTCGTGGAAACCGCAACGTCTTCCTAACGGCAGGCACTGCTGATGATGACGGGCACTTCATAGTGTGGGGCAGGTAAGATGGTAGGACAGTTCTCAGCAAGGCTGACCAATCGTGTCAATACAGGACAGAGATGGCTGTTTTATGAGCTTACAGACGTCCAGACTGCGAGTTCGACAATAGTACTAGAGAATGCTCATTCTCCTAGGGCGATGCTTACTCAAGAGACCGATATTGCCGACATACTAGACCACTCGTTTAGTGCTACAGCTGCTAATAAGATAACTCTCACAGTTACAGCAGTGTCTGCTAATGATGATGGCACTCTGATAGTGGTGGGGTGAGATTATGGGAACGTATGCTCAGACAAAGAAGTATTGGGGAGTTACTGGCAACAGACCTTTCAGGATTTTTGATTTGGCAAATGTTCAATCTGCCAGCCAGACACTCAAGACCGGCCTGAAAAAGGTCACGGCATATCACATTAACACTTCTGACCCTGTAACGTCTTGTATCAGGGTTACTGCCATATCAGGCGGTGACATGACGATAGTAGGTGCTGCTGAGAGCCAAGGCACTGCGTACGTGTGGGGACTGAGAAAATGAGGACGTACTTGCTAAAGGGTTCTCCTAAGACAGACTACGAACTTTCAGGCATGAGGGCGCATGGAGGCGAGAGGCTCATACTGGCTGATGAGATAGCAGCAAAGCATACTGACGTGCTTATATCAACTGATGGGAAGGCGCTGCCATTACCGGCTGTTGCAAAGGCCGATGCGCACGCATTGCCGAAGGTTGCAGAAAAGCACAAGAAGGTGAAAAAATGAGGACCTACGACCAGGCAAGCGTTGCAGACTTCTACAATTTTCCTATGAACGGCGGGGACGAGGTGACAGTGCACTTCGGAGAAGGAACTAACACCAGCACAGACATATACCTCCTAGGACGTGTTGCGAAGTACGTATCGGTACGGCCTGACACTGGAGCAGACTGCCAGATAACGAAGATTAACGGTAGGACGCTGTCAAGCCCCCTGCCAGTACCTAGTGATAATTACAGGAGAGAGATAATATGCACGTCGATAACTATCGTATGCAACACTGCGCTGACAGTAAAGATTTATGCGGAGGGCTAAGATGCCAACAATACCTATAACAATAACCGTCGCGCCAATAGCTGGTGTGTCTGATGACTCAATAGTCTTGCTAAACAGGACTACTAAGGAGAAGATTGTGAGGAAGCTAGACTACCAGAATGCGATAGCAGTATTCGACAACACAGAATTCACGGCAGGAATAACCGCTGCTGACGTGCTAGAAGTGACTTATGGCGGTACTAAGAGGCTCGCTCCTGGAACTACATACACTGCAACAGTTGATGCATTATACACTCCGATAATCATTGCTCCAACGCTAGAAAACGAGGATACCTCGTTCAACCTGTAGGTGATAACATGAAACATTACTTGTATCTAATCATGGCATTGTTGTGCGTATCATCAGTGCTTGCAATACAGACTGCGACTAAGATAGCAGTGCCTTCAGGAAACATCTCTAACAACACACCATACACGATTCTGCGGTTCTATTACAACCAGTCACTAAACGTGTCTGAGAACTGCCAGATATGGGGCAACTGGACTGGCGCGACTGATGCAACAACATTCAGAAATCTTATGACTGTAACAGCATACACCCATAATACTGAGAGCGTAAGGATATATCCTAGACTAAGTAATGGGAGCTATGGAAACGTCACATTCCATGCCTATGTTAACTGCACCCCGAAAACTAACGGTGGGTTATATGGCGAAGGAGGTATCAGGTCTTCTAGCGTCCAGTTCACTACAGACCCGACACCGATATTCATCAATCCCATACTACCACTAGAAGGCGGATTCTACGGCTCGAATACCAACAACAAAAACTATCCGTTCTTCATGTACGTCAACTACAGCCTATCAGGAAGCCAGTCCCCATCACAGTGCTGGTGGTCTCTGAGGTATAATAGCACATTCCACTATGGAGGTGACAGGTACGGGAATTATACTAACACTACTGGTGTAGGCAACAAGGCAGTAACGGCATACGTGTGGTCTGGCAACATAACGATGGTGCCTACAGAAAACAACCTGCTAGAGATGAAGATAAACATCTCATGCAATACTAGTTGGGGAGTCACCACAAGGCTACCTTACATAACATTCCAGTACAACAACTCCCCAATAGCAACTGATAGCAACTGCACATTCCCATACAACAGGACCAGTTCTAGAGACTTGACTCCGACATTCCAGTGGACACAGCTAACACCTATAGGCCAGTACACCTATGTGCTGTCAGTATGTGATAGTGTCACGATGAATGGGAACTGCACTAACGTAACTACCAGCAACGCATACTACACGATTCCAGTACTTGCTAATGCGACATGGTACTGGTCTGTCAAGGTAGTACATGCCAACAGCAACTTCACATACCCCTCATTCTGCAACATCACAGACCCGCGAAGGTACAACCCGCAGACAGTATGCTCAAAACTTACTACTGGACTGAACATCTGCGGAGTGATGGAAGACAGGACTACGAAGGCACTAAGCCAGATATACAGCGAGGTCAGCCCAAGCCCGTCATACGTCAGCTACTACAACACTTCTAGCCACACGTTCAGCTCGTACATCAGCGCATCATCAGGAGACTTCGCAGTAGGGGGATGGGAGCCGGTATTCATCTATGCGAGTTCTGATAGCACGTGGGAGAACGTTTCGTGGGCCATAAACACGTCTACCAGGAGGGAAAACATTACGAACGTCTCAGGAATAGGATGGAACATAGTCACGTATACTAACACGACTCCTGCAACATTACAGTCACTAAGTTGCGGGCTTTCTAACGGGAGCACACGTGCAGGCACTGGCGGGACGGTATTCGGATGCACACAGGCAGTATCCAATGAGAGTCATGCTAACGGCACTAGGACTAACCTGACATGGCTAGTATATTACAACAACAGTAACCACAAGCAGTACGCGAATAGGTGGAACTACACGTACAACAACAACACGTACGTACGAGAGGGAGAGGCGGTGTGGGTGTTTTACGAACCGAGACTCTGGTCATGGGACGGTTATGGTCACGAATCAAAATACATAGACTTTAGCAGGTGGTGAATGATGAAATACTTACCTTACATACTAATGCTGGTATTGATGGCCGCAACAGTTTCGGCATTCATGCCTTATCCGATATTCGGAACAGTGACTCAGGACAAGAAGCCTCTCAGCGATGTGCAGGTGACAATCACGAATGAGGGAAGTGTTGGCTCTGTCAAGACTGATGATAAAGGGTATTATCAGGCAGAACTTCCGAACATCAACTTCAACTACAGAACTGGAAGTCTTGTAGATGTCAGTATCTGTGACAAGGCAGAATGCAAGAAGTCATTCACAGTATCAGGACCTATGAAGGAACTAAACTTCGACCTGCCAGCAGGGACTGTCGCTGTCAAGACCGTGAGATGCATCACCGGAGAGATAGTCCAGGCAGAATCAGAATGCAAGCTGGTATCTATTGATGAGAACTCGTACCAGTACCTTCTCACTAAGAGATGGTTTCAGGGAATGATTGCGGCACTAGTGGTGCTTGCAAGCCTCGGAGGGGTGTATCTCGTCCGTGCGAAGAAGTCTGCGAATACTATCAAGAAGAAGGCAGAAGAGAGAAAGTATAAGTAGTCAGTGTATCTGGTGAACTATGAAGCTAGTGTACTTAGCTGTATTGTTACTTGTAATAGCCAATGCGGATGCGGCATTCTACTGTAGGACCCCTCGTAATGCCTCCTACACCACTGATGCTCAGACGTACTTCTCATGGAGTGCGGAAGCAGCAAACTGGAAGAATTATACGCTAGTCATTTCTGATTCCAGAACATTCACTGGCAACAACACGAATATTACACTTCTCGGAAGTTCTGCTAACACGTCAGTTAACGTTTCGTTAGACTTTAACAAGCAGTATTACTGGTATGTCGTTGCAGGAAGGACTACTAATGACGAACTCGCAGCCTCCAACTGCACTTTTGCGATACCATCAGTCTATGACACCACATCAGTATGCGCGATGCTTCATGCGGGAATGAACCAGTGCGGGTATGTTGATTCTGCAAGCCCGAAGAACGTATCACAGTTGATGATAGAACTGAATGCAACATACATCAGCCAGTACGTCAATGATAACCATTCGTTCATCTCATACACGTCGAACAAGTCATCATGGTTTAATATATCTGACGGGGGAGTCTATTCTATATGGCTCCAGAGAGATACCAACTGGACTAACAGGTCTTACGGGATAAACAAGTCATTGGGAAAGGTGAATTTATCATACAGGGGTAATGGATGGAATGCTATTGCAATGCTTAACCGCACTCCTACGAATATCAGCACGATAAGCACTTACATGTGCAACAGTTCGTCATACCTGAAGGTTGGAGCAGTCAGCAACATCACATACTATTCCTACTACGATAATGAGGAGCAAAAGTATTACCCTTTCATCTGGAACTGGACACACAATAATGGGACGCTAGTCCGCACCGGAGAGGTCATCTGGATGCACTTCACTAATAGCACTTATCCTAACAGCACGAATCGTACATGGTATCAGTATAATAGGCGGTGGTAGAATGTTGTTTCCTGTAACTATAGAACACATCGAGAAGCAGATAAGGCTTTTCACTGACGAATCACAAGAGAAGCTAAGGCTCTACTATTTTGCTGATAGAGAACAATACGCAGTCTTTGCTTACAACAACTTTCACGAATACGCAGAAGTCGCACTAGTTCCTGACAAGGAAACACCTTTCGAGAACATACTAGACCAGTTCAAGCTTGTGCATCCAGACTTTTTTGCTCAGGCAACAGAACTATTGAGAAAGCCCTTCAACCCTCTAAGAGTCGTTGGAGAGTTCGTCATGAGGGAGTAAGATGGCACTACCTTATCTAGTTTTCGGGATTTTGTATGATACTGATGGGACGACTCCAGTTCCTAATGTGCGTGTCAGGTGCAGGAATAATAATACCGGAGACCTCTTAGACCCTATTGACACAACTGCTACTGGAAACTTCGTGTTTGATGCTGCGAACTTCACAAACGGGTACGGAAACGACCACACATTCACAGTATACACGTTCTATACGAATGCTGAAGGCACCGCGGACTATAGTGCTGCGAGCAACGAACATGACAAGAACATAACACTCTCTACAGTAACTGACTCTTCGCAACTGCATTATTGCACTATACAGGACATCTATGACGAGCTTGACGGCATTTCTGCAAGTGACATAAGCACATCACTAGTCATAAAGAGGGCTAAGAGGACAGAGGCAGAAATCGAGCAGAAGGCACAAAGGATATTCTACACTGCAACATCCACTGATGAGATTTACGGATGGAATGCTAACATAGCATCATACTCCCCAGATGCGGGTGTTCCGTTCCAGAATGCGAGAAGCACGAACATGTTCGTCAGTGGAAGGAACCAGTTCCAATCAGTCCACAGGCCGATAATTACGATAACATCATTATCTCTCAACTATGCTGACATTGCAGGAACAGACTCATGGACTGCACTAACGCAGCAGACTGGAACTGGAGGAGACTATATCATAACTGACAAGGACCTGGGAGTTGTGCAGTTCATAAACGTGAACTTTCCTAGAACAGGGCCTAGAGCCATAAAGGTGACATATTCTCATGGCTGTGCGACAACGCCATTGTATGTTGAGAAACTTGCTATACTTATGACTGTAAAAGCGTCTGTTCTCGCAAAGTTTGGAAGGTCGCAGTTCGACAGCACAGACGATATTAGCATTCGTGGAATAATGATAAGAAAAAGGGCGTCAGACGCGGTGACTTATGTGAAAGGCACGCTTCAGGCAGAGATTGACGGATTATGGAATGATGTTATTGGAAGCTTCAGCAGTGATGTGGTATGAGTATAGGAACAAGCATCAAGTCGCAGATTGAGAAGGTGATAACCAAGTACGGAAGCACCGTAATCATCAATCCTAGAAGTACTACGGTGTCAGAAGCACAGTACGGCGGATACAGTGGCAGCACAGAAGGAGCAGGCACGCCAGTGACGACGCTCGCAGTCCCAACATCATTCCTACAGAACATAACATTCCGTGATGTCGGAACAATGACTGAAGGAGTTATCGAGATAGCATTCAACAGTGCAGAAACTATCACAAAGGATGGCAGGATAACATGGCAGGGACAGAATTATACGATAAGTAACATAGAACCAGTGCCTATACAGGATGTTACTGTCGCAATATTCGTGAGGTGTAACAGGATTGGCTGAGGCAACTAGAGAATCGGGCTTTTTTAAGGCAGTATTCGACCTCTTGAAGGCTAACAAGCCTACAGGTTATACTATTCTTAATAGGTTTCCGGAAGCAAAACCTGATTCTTATCCTTATATGATTGCGGGAGATATTCGTACTAATGATGATAAGATAACTATGGGTGATGATGACCCGGCATTCGAGGCTGATGCTAGACAGCTTATAGAGTTCTATTGTGCTATAGCTGATTCTAATGACAACTCTAAGAACAGGAATGATGATGCTAAGAGCTATACGCGTAATGTTTTGAAGACTAATACCTCATCATTGCATACTGCCGGTTTGGGTCTTGCTCAGAACGGAGCATTTGCTGACATACCAACAGATACTATAATCATTAATGGCGTGAAGGTAAGATACTGCGGCTTCGAAGTGAACTACAAGGTGGACTAATGACGACATTCAACAGTTATGAGGAATACCAGAACAAGTGTAATAAGATAGCACTAGGAGTGGGCAGGGTGGGAGATATCACTGGCAGAGAGGCGGCGCAGTACATGGTAGCGAAGATGAGAGCAATGGCACCACGAAAGAGTGGAGGATTAAGTAGGAATATGGGATACTATCAGAGAAAATATGGAGAATACACAGTATACACGGGACCATCAGAGGATTGCAGTAGGAGAGGATTTAGAGAACAGGCATTATTCATAAACAATGCCTTGCTGTTACACATACATGAGTACAACCCCTTTTTTGCGGTAGGACAGACAGTAAGGTACGGTTCTCCAGCAAAGACTCCTACGGGAAAGAATGTGGAGTGGACACAGACACCCTACGCAACTGCGCAGGGAGGATATTTTTTTGCTGCTAGTACACTCGCAAAGGCATTTTATAGAGAGATATTCACGAACAAGGTTCGTACAATACTAAGACAATGAGGTGAAAACATGGCATTAACATTAGGGACTAACATTCCACCATTTCATGCAGCACAAGGAAACCTGTCATACCTTCTTGATGCTTCAGCACAGACCTTTAGCGGAAGTCTAGCAGCACTATCCGCAATAACTGCGCCGAAAGTCCAACAGTGCAAGAATCTTACGATAACACCGCCAAAAGAAGCGGTAGAGAAGGTCGACCTGCTAGGTACTGAGTCAACAACTGCTGGTGCAGGAGTCCTGAATACTGGCGTGTTTCAGAACGCTATCTGGGATGTGAAGACAGCATCTACTGGAAAACTTTCTGGGACGATGGTACTGACTATGATTAATGATGGAGCAGTACCTGCATTTCCTGACTTTCTTGATGTAGAGACAGGTACTGGGCAGGCTATATCGACAACACATCATAGGCACACATTCGGCGATTCCACAGCATCACAGACAAGAGTACTCACTGGAGCAGTATTCCTGACACTGAACAACGCTTATGCTAGTGGTGTCATAGCATACTATGCGCCGATGGTATCATGGGGCGATATAAAAATAGGGAGTGGTGATGGGACTTACGAGGTCGATTTCGAAATGGAATCATTACCGAAGGACTTCGCAATAGAAGTCACAGACAAGGACGCGTAGAGGTGAGAAAATGGCAGTCACAAAAATTCAGGCAAGACATGCAGCACTAACATATTCGACTACCGCAGTAACTTATGATGTGGCGGCAGCAATATATTCCGAGACTTACGGCTCGACAACATCAGAACTCAAGAATATAACACTGACTATTCCTGAGACTGATGCGGAACAGACATTGCTATTAGGAACTGGTCCTGCAAGAACATTAGGTGCTAATACGAACAGTCCAGGAGTCACTACAGGTGTTGTTGTTGCAACATTCCAGAACGCAATGCTCACACCTAAGGGTGCTGGGCCTTGGATGCTAGAAGGCACAATGGTTCTTACCGGTGATGAACAGATAAGTCATGACCTGGGGATAACTGGCACTGCGACCCCCTCATCAACAAAACGGTACGCTGTTGGCGATATAGCATCAAACAACTGGAATCGCGTGTTGGTGGGGTGTGTGTTGGTGAATCTTAACAACGGAAGCGAGCAGGTAGCAGCCGCACTGACTAATGTATGGTTCACTAAGATAGGAACTATCAAACCTACGGGCGCGGACGGCTACTTCGAAGTAGATTTCTCGCTGATGTGCAAAACTATGGATGGTGCGATGCAGTATAAAGATTAAAAGGTGGTGCTATGGAAGAAAAAGAGTTCATAGAGAAGTACGGAGGATGCAAGCTATCATTCGACGACAGAAGAGGAGCAGTAGTCTCAGTGCACATGAAAGGAGCCACGCTTGCTCAGTGGGAGGAGTGGGCCTTTTCTTGTGATAGGGACTGGAATGGCGGAAGGTGGACGAAATCGTATAATGACCATCTGAAGGCCAAGATGTACGACTTGCTAATAGAGGATGCTAATTCGCATTCTCAGAAGGAGAATCAGAACGAACTAGGACTAATGAGTGGAGGAGATGAGAATGGGAAGATTTATTCAATGGTTAGGAAAGTACGAGATAGCGGTGGCATCAGAGAGTCTGGAGATAGAACTGACTCTTGAGGAGCAGGCAGCACTTAGGGCGCTGACATCAAAGCTAGACAGCATGTCTGCTGATGAGGTAAAGAAGATGAACCTCGTGTTCATCAGTGCTATGAGGAGGAGTTATCCTACAGAACCTTATAATGAGGTAGAATCTTTTGTCAGGAAGAACGAGGTCGAATTCATGCTCGAAATGTTTCGTGCTATGAAGTGGATAAAGAAGGAAAAGGCTGATGAGGTAAAAAAAAAATTAGCGGAGGAGACTCCTTAGAAGGCTTTTTTGCCGACTTGCATCAGCAGATAGATGATGAGGAAACATTAATTGTCAGGAACATATTCCGCATACAGGAGAGGATTCCGGTACTGATTGATAAGAACTTTCCTGCTGCGACATTTCAGGTAATAATGGAGGAGGCGGTTGTTGAGATGGAAGAGAGGCATAAGTGATGGGCGTTGACACCACCGACTATTATAATCTCGTAGCCAGGTTCATGGTTGAGGGAGAGGGACGTCTGAAGACTGCGAAGTCCATGCTCCAAGAAGTACGTTCTGAGCTGACTAAATGGAATGCAGAAATTCGGGAGATGCGTCCACAGTTAGTAGCCCAGGCGTTGGCTATTGAGAAGGAATCATTAGCAGCTAAGGTGGCTAGTAAGGAAGAACGTGACCTCAGATTTGGTGATGCACTAAGAAAAGACATGGAAGTGTTAGGAAAAGATAAGATGGCTACTATAGCTAATGATTTGCGTAATGCTAAAAAAGAGTTGACTGCCGGCTTTGGCAGAGAGGGTTTTGGAGTATTCGCATTAAGAGACCTGACTAAGGAACTAAAGGACCAAGAGGGTATCTGGAAGTCTCTTGGTGATGTTGTTGGTAAGGTAAAGCAGAGATTCGACTTCACATTCCTCACTTTTATCTTTGGCGGCATGATGCTCGAACGGTTTGGCAGGACTATCTTAACAACTGTATTGTCAATCGGTGACAAGATAACAGGACAGTTACTTCCAGCACAGAAGGCGGTTATGGAGGTTGCTGCTGCTTTCGAGTTCATGAAGTTCACAATGTTTACAGCACTAGGAGAGTCTGCAATGTTCCAGAACATTACTAAGATGATGATTGAGGGGCTGAATGCTGTTTCTTCATATCTTGATGAGCATCCTCTTGCTTCCGACATTACTATAGGTGTAGGTGTTGTCTCATTATTCATGGGTGCTGCGACACTATTTGGCGGAGGACTAGCACAGATAGGTGCGGTAATACAAGCAGTACAGAACCTTTTAGGATTCCCTGCTGCTGACACTTCTGCTGCCGGACAGTTAGCGTCTGGGCTGAAAGGCGTAGTTATTGCAGCAGCACTGACTGTCGGGTTTATGGAGATATATTCAGGAGTTTCTGAGATGGCAAAGGGCCATATTAATTGGGATAGTATCATGACTACTATTGCCGGACTACTCATGGTTGGCGGTATTGCAGTTATGAAGTGGGTTCCCGGAGTCGGAAAGGCCATAGGTGCGTTTATGATTGCCTCATCAGTTATAATCAGTTTAAGAGAAGTAATATGGGAAATTGCAGAGGGTGCTATGGCGTTGCCTATTGATTTTCTTGACAAAGTATTAGGATTCAAAGATGTTAAGAATGTTGGTTTGTCATACGATGCTACTGGAAGGGTTATTGCTGGGGTGACTAAAGTACTCCCAGATGCTAGAAACGAGTTCACTCTAGTGAGTACTACATTGTCAGACCAAGACCTGATACTACAGCAGATTAAGATAGACTTTGATAAGATTCCGGATGTTCTGCCATCCGTCTCATCAGCTTATGACACTCACAGGACGGCAGTTGATACTCTCGCAGTATCTAACTGGAAGCTTGCGGAATCACAGAACGCAGTTAATTCTTCGATGAGCAATTCGACAACACCATCCAGTTCTACGACTCCTCTACCTGGCGGATGGGTGCTGAGGAATGGAAGATATTACGCTCAGGGTTCTAAAGAGTATGCTACAGAGTTTGCTAGGAATGCCACATCAAACACCACAGGGGCGAACGGATAGATGGCAAAAATCACGATATTGGACAGCGGATACCTGACCAGCAGCAACACTAACAGGCTAGATACAGGTTTCATGGCCAATGGCGGAAGCCCGATATACCTTAATGCCGTGAGAATAGCACCATCACAGGCAGGAAGTGTTGACAAGCAGGCAAGGCCGGGAAGCAACAGGCTCTCAGAGGTCAATTTTGGTAGCGCGCCAAACCCTGAGATAGTCATTAGTGGATTGCTAAAGAGCAGTAGTACTGATGATATGGCACTAGCATACGCGCTATTCATGCTTCCAAGAACTATAGGGTACAAGTACGTCTATTATCCCTCAACAGGAACTGACAAGAACGACCAACTAGTCTACCGTATGGCATACGGGGTTGATGGTGCCGATAGTGATGCTACGAATCCTCTGAGGCTCGGAAGAGCATTCACAACGGCAGAACAGACAACATTCACCATAGCAGCATATTATTATATCAGAGTAAGGTTCACATCATTCACGCCAATACAGGAGGCGAATTCTGAGATGATACGGTTCGAACTAGTGGGTGTGATAACGGCATGAGCGTGCTGCTGATGAAGCTGCTCCACTATCCTGTAGACAAAGGTGCTGACATGATTGACATAACAGACAACATCTACCCGAAAGATGGAACCCCCATAATGGACTGTGTTAGCACGCGCTCCACTAGCGGTCTTGACATAAAGAACAACATCCTCATATTCACCCTGAAGAACGCGTTCGGAAAGTATGTTACCACAGAGGATGATGCTGACAAGGTGTTGCGTCTGAAGGAGCAGGACCAGATAAAGTTCTTCCTGAAATACACTGATGATGCTACGGACATAACCAGCGGGCAGTGGGATGATAATAGTGATGAGCCCAGCGGGGAGTTCCTAGTTGGGACGTATTATGTGATAGAGGTTCATCCCACGCATGACCCGTCAAGGGCGAACATAGAGGTGAGGTGTGCTGACAAGACTTACATACTTTTTAACAAGGCATTCAGTTCCGCATACCCGTTAACGAAGGGGATTCCTCCGAATCAAGTACTTATAGATACTCCTCCGGAAATCATCAAGGACGTCATACACCAGAACTGCAAAGCAGTAGGCCACTCCACAAAGTATCCGGGAGTAGGATGGGACACGGGCATGCACTTCGATATTGACGCAGTACTGTTCTCCGAGGGGATAGTTTATAATGACGCGGTCAGTGCTGCTGTGACGAACCAACTTGTTGATTCTGGTGCTGGCTTCGCAACAAGCGACGCCTCGCTTCCATCAGAAAGGAACACGACTTATCCTATAGGATGGACTGTCAGGAATGTTAGTACTGACGAGTACGCGACAGTCACCAGAATTATCGATTCTCACACGCTGCTTCTTAACAAGGACATATTCACATCAGTCGACCAGGAGTACGAAATATCTTACGGGCACATAGTAAACACACGCAGAGTGCTAAAGGAGGACGGCACAGCAAACAGCGAAGCCGCATTCCCAGACACGAGCTACGGACTAGTGTGGAAGCCGGTATCACAATGGGTAGACGAACTCTCACAGATAGAGAAGACCAACACTCCAGCAGAACAGGACAGCGGAGGATACGTATACGGCAGGCCGTTCATCTACTGGGTTGATGAGAGAAACCAGTTCCACTGGACATATCCCGAGCAGGTGCAGAGCGGAAGCATGACTGTTAATGAGGAAGGAAGCGACGACATATACTCCCTGTCACCAGTACAGAAAATCTTCGGTGCTGCGAACTTCATAGCGTTTGATGGCGGAAAAAACCTGAATAACAGGGGAGTGAAAGGCTACATCTTCGAGCCTACAACAAACATCAAAACATTGAAGATAACATTTATTCCTATGACTGACAAGGCAAAAAACGTCCTCGCAAAAGAGCTGCCGGTCGCAGAGAAGGGAAACGGCAACCTGGACGTCAACACCGCAGGCACACTTTATGTTGAGGGAAAGTCTTACAGCGCGCACGCATACCCCACAACCCCATCATGGACTAGCACCGCGGTCGGTAATGATGCGGCATACATCGCAAGTGCAAGAACAGAAATACTAAGGCAGTGCAGGAATATGGCATCATCAATACTCAAAGGCATAGGATTCGCAAGATGGACCGCCACAGAAGCAAAGAAAGGAGAACTCCGAAGGCCAGGAGACCTCATAGCATTGAATGATGCTGCTATAGGCATAGACCTTGACAACAAGGAAGCACGAGGATTCATAAGGGTCATGGAAGTATCACACAGCACCGACACTTCAGGATGGACAACAACTCTCACACTAGAACAGGACGTATATGCGATAATGAAGGCGGTAGCATGATACTTAATAGCGGGATTAGGTCTTACTTTTCGGAACTTAACGACAGGATAGACTACGGGATACTAGGCACTGGCGTTCCGCTGGTAACATTTGCTGATACTGGACTGGACACGCCTGTTAATTCTACGAAGCTGGAGATGTCATCACAGATAGTACAGAGTCCGAGCCTCATAGTGAAGGAATACCTGCTTCCGCAGTCAGGAGACGCGAATGCCTATGCGGAGTTCGGATGGCTTAACAATGCTGAAGGACTGTACTATACTCACGAACGACTCGCATGTATCGTCAAGACATCAGCAAACGAGATACCCGTTGTTGGAAGAATACAGCTTCTGAGGGTGCAATGATGGTGTTTCTTGATGGCGGACTAAGCGACATGAGAGACATAATCTCCTACAGGATAAGCAATGCGACAGTAGGCACGGGCACTGCATCCACTAGTTATGGCGACACAGGACTAGACGAGCCATTATCTGCGACAACTTCTGATGTGACAAAGACCATTACAGACAGGCAGGTAGACGTATCATTTGTGCTGTCATGCACATCTGCGCTAGGAGAGCAGATTTCCGAGATAATATTCGATAATAACGACGGCACGGTTCACAACATCCGCGACGTATTCAGTCCACTGCCCCATAACAGCCGCCATAATGGAACGTTCGACACCGCAATATTCGTTTCGAGGGCGAAATGATGGCGTTACAGACTAATATCAAGGACCAGTTAGGAAGCGAGGACGTGGTTTTCCAGCAGGGATTCTGGGACTATGCGGAAGCCGTAGGGCTGATACAGAGGCCTTTGCGCCACAGGAATAATGATGTCGGAACGGGATTCATACTAGGACACCACATTAATGGAATACTAGGAACATCAGCTCTTGGTGCCGGAACATACGACACCGCAGGAGTTGTTGACAGGGTGGTGAACTACAACAACACATTCGTTGAGAGGTTCAGAAACACGATATTCGAGGACCCTTCAACTACTGCTGACTGGGACACAACAAACTTCACTTTAGACTTCGGTGCAGGAACAGCACAGGCAGTCACAGAACTAGTAGCACACGACCCCCCTAAGGAGTTCTCAACAGCATCACTCTCAGCATCAGCATCAGTCGGAGAAGTTTCCGACATCACATTCAGGATATGCTTCAACCCATTATTCCCTTGGGAATCAAGCACTATACAGAACGGAGTAATAGCATACTATCCGCTAGACAACACCCTTTACGACTATGGAGGAACTTACGACCTTACAGCGATAGACGGACCATCATTCAGTACTGACAGGTATACAAGAAGTAATACTGCGATAGACCTTAACGGCTCATCACAGTATATGAAATGCGCGGCATTTGCAGACCTGGCTAATACTGACTCGTGGACAATATCTGCCTGGGTGAAGCCTGACGCTGTAGGAAGCGGCGAGGAAGAAATAGTCTCACTAGGCGAGGGCGTTGCAAGACTCTACCGTAATACTACATTACTCTATTATCAGGAAGGCACTGGCAGCATATCAGTATCAGGCGTTTTTGGTGCTGGAACGTGGGTGCACATAACATTAGTCAGGACTCCTACAGCAGTAACACTCTACAAGAATGGTGTTGCCCAGACGAACATCGGAAGTACCGTATTAGACACGGAACCCACTGGAACATTATATGTTGGGATAAGAGAGAGCATGAGCACTACTTATTGCTGGGATGGGAAGATAGACGAGGTGACAGTGTGGAATCGTGCAATCACAGCAGCAGAAGCACTAGAAGTCTACAACAATCATAATCCGGTGTTTGACACATGTGTTGGTTACTGGAAGATGAACGGGACAGCAAACGATTTGTCTCCTTACAGGCATAATGGAACTGCAAGTGGGGCATCACTGACTGTTGATAGGAACTCGTTACTGAACAACGCATACTCTTTTGACGGAGTAGATGATTACATAGAGGTTGCGGATACTTCCAGGATGAGGATGACTAAAGGAGGGACGGTATGCGCATGGGTGAAGCCATTGCAGATTCTCGCACCGACTAATCTTGTCGCGCATTACAAGTTCAATGATGACGCACTAGACTCTTCTGGTAACGGTTATAATCTGTCATGGACTGGTGCGGCGGTTTATACTGCTAGCCAGTTGACTAAGGCGGCAGAGGATGATGGAAGCAAGTATCTCTCTAACACGTCATTCTATGACTTCGCATCTAACGGAACATGGACTTTCTGCGCATGGGTCTATCCCCACGAAATAACAGCGCAGAACACTATTATCTCAAATAAGAATGTCCCATTAGATGTGGGCATAACATTCTACATTGCGAATAACGGAAAAATAGCGTATGCAGAGGCCGGAACAGGAGTCTCTTCGTCTAATGGTGCGATGACTATTAATTCATGGAATCATGTGATGGTAACGAGAGATGCTTCTGCGAACGTCGTAATATATGTGAATAATATCTCTGTCGCTTCCGGAACCGTCACTGCTATTAATCCCGGAACAACGTTCTTCGTAGGGACTGACTGGGACCTTGGAGCAGGAACAAGACTTGACGGGCTGATAGATGATGTAAGAGTATATAGCACGGTTCTTACTTCTGCTGAGAGGCTCATAGTATATCCTGACCCTGTAGGAACAGAATCTGATGGTGATATCACTGGATATTCTGGAAGAATAATAGATAAGGGGACTGATGCTAATGCGACAGCAGGATACACTCTTTACACTGGTGCTTCTGACACGACACTCAACTTCAAGGTGAATGCAGGCACTGTGACTACCAGTACTGCCGCACCTCTCGCACTCAGTACGTGGAGTAGTGTGATAGTCACGTTTGATAATACTGGCAGGAAGATTTATGTCAACAATGTAGATGTCACTAGCACTGGGGGTTCCGAGGTGGGACTGCCTCCTGACACTGCTGGAGTAGTAAGATTAGGCAATCGTGCAACTGCCACTACCACGCCGTTCTACGGACTGATGAGCCGTGTAATACTCTTTGACAGGGTTCTTTCTGCAACGGAACGTTCACAATACCACAACTCAGAAACTCTTGAGACTATAGTTCCCGGAACGCAGAAGGTAAGTGCTAATCCTTCTAGTAGGGGCATACAATTATATATGTCATGCACTGAGGCAGTATCACTGAACAGTCTGAGGATGATATACGGATGATGGACGCTGATGGCGAGTGCGAGGGTGAAGAATGGCAATAAAGATAAGCAGTCAGGCGATGAACCTTATTAGTTCGTTGAAGGATTTTGACATGAATGAGTTTGAGGACTGGTGGTACAAGAACAAGGCAGTAGTCGGGAGCACTCATGTGATAGAATATCTTGACAGGAAGGCGGAGGGAAGATTATGACTAATCGTTTCGGAACTACTGATGACTGGGTTGACGGTGACATATTGTATGCTGCTGACAATATTGATTCTATTGATAACGTACGATTCTGTCCTATAACGAAGCTGGTAAACACTAACCCCTTTGTTGGGACTGTAGGATTCAGTGCAACGAACTATAGTGGCGTGCTAGCGGCCGGAACAATATATACGACAACAGATTCTGGAACCACATGGGCTACGAAGTCCACAGGTATTGATACTGCCGCATTCATGGTACGATGCAAGGCAACACCGGCTAACGCCTTCGCAATAGAGGCGAATGTTGCGGCATCAGAGGCCGCGATAACCACTGATTCCGGGGTGACATGGTCTGATACTGATACAGACCCTTCATGGGGCGCGGAAGTGTATGATGTATCATATCCTGTTGCAGGACTTATTGTCGTCGCAGGAGATGATGCTGGTGGAGGGAAGCATGTCGTGTTCAGCACTAACGCAGGTGCTAACTGGACTGATACCACCACAGCTATTGGAGGAGCAGTTTATGCTGTTGAGATGTTCAGCGCAACAGTAGGATACCTTCTGGATGCCAGCAACAACATCTGGAAGACCACTGATGGTGCTGCTAACTGGAATAACACGACATTCGACAGCGCGGGCAGTGCTATAGCATGGGCATCAATGCTTGCAATAAGTGCTACGAAGGTAGTACTATTCTCAGGAGCAAACAGTCTGGAATTATACACTGATACAGTAGGATGCGTGAGGATAAGTTCGCAGGCTGGAGACCGATGCCTCGGCATGTGGATGACATCGTTAGGAACGGTGTACGTGCTAACTGCGACTACCAACCTGACTAACAGGTTCTTGTACCGGAGTGATGATGTCGGAGTAACATGGACTATGGCAATCATACCAGGAACTAGTACTGCGGCAGCGGCTGCTGATGAGACTAGCAAACACACCATGACTGAGATAGGCACTACCGGTCATCTGATTACCAGCATGGTGCAGACTAACATGGTAAGGATAAACGTGTCATAAGATGAGCACTCCACTAGCATTCGTGATAAGCGTCACAGACGAGAAAGGAATCCCACAGGCAGATGCGATGATAAAGATAGCAGCAGGAACAGCATCAGGAACATTCTTCACAGACGTCACAGGACAGGCAGTAGGCTCCTTCAGCGGGACTACAGGAATCACAGCATCATACACTGCGACTAGCAAGTACAACAACAAACTCGCAAGCGGGAGCTTCACAACAGCAGACACCAACACGCTAAGCATTACTGTAACTGAGAGGGTTCTTGCTGATGAGAACTCGAGGACTGGCTATCCGATAAATGCGTACCTTAAGACTATTGGTGGGAAGAATGTTAATGAGAACAACCCTGTGCCGTTCTATGACGCAAAGTCACCAACACCACTAGATATTAGGTACGATGCTGATGACTCAGCACCCACATATATAGGTCTGAATTATGGTTCTCCGAACGCGAGTACTACAGCAGAGACATGGACTGTTCTGAAGTTCACATACAGTAGTGGGAACGTGACAAGAATACAACGAGTTGATAACAAGCAGTGGGCTGAGAGGGGCGTGCTGTTCTGATGTCACTAACGATAAATCCGACTACTGGAAAGCTGGACGTTGTCAGAAGCATCCCTTTTCTCAACACGAAATACCTCATGCTTAACCAAGTAGTTCCTCAGACCGTCTCTGGTGGCATTCCAAATTTTTCCCGCGGTATTTATCTCAGCGCAGAAATAGCAAACAACAGTTCAGCTAATGATGGTGAACTTTTCCTTTCTGGGACTCCTGGAGGCTACGATTTTGATGCTGATATTAACCGTAATGGCGCGACCCCTTTCACTGCGTACTTTCTTTCGCTTCACAAGAAGAGTACTGACACTTATCCTTTCCATGTGGACTTTCTGGGAAATCTCGTTGGCAATTATGCGACTTTTTTAGGAGTGACTACTCCGACACTCAGCCCGACAGCAGGAGTTCTCACAATCTTGGGAAACCTGACCGTTGATAACGGCACCTATTCAGACAACAACAGCACTATCACTCTTACTGGAGGTCTTGGTATTACTAACACAGTTCTCGCAATTTCTTCCTCCACAACAGAAAAGACAATCACTTTTCCAAATCTTACAGGAACTCCCTTGCTGACTACATCTGGTACTCCGACAGTCTATATGCCACTTTGCGGAGCAACAGCAAATCCTGGGGTTGTGCAGTCGGTTGCTACGGGAACATTAGGCTATCCTTTATGCTACAATACAAACGCATCACTTCCATCATTCCAGATACTACCAGTTGCAGGAGGAGGCAGTGGAAGAGTGACAGGAACGACTGCTTACATGCCTATATGTGTGGGGACTACTGCTACTGGGGCGCAACAGACTGTTGCGGCAGGAACTCTCGCATACCCTCTTTGTTATAACACTTCTGGCTCACTACCCACATTCCAACTACTGACCGTTGCAGGAGGCGGCACTGGACGAGCGACTGATACCGCTTATGCACTAATAGCAGGAGGAACAACTACTACTGCGGCGCATCAGAGCATAGCAAACAGTGCGACAACAGGAGCATTACTAAGGGGTGCGGGAACTTCCGCTCTTGCAGGATGGAGTGCGGCGTATATTACAGAAGACGGTAGCAATAATTTTAATTTGACATCACTAGGAACAATATCATTAACTCCTACTGGTGCTGGAGACCCTTACTGGCTTTCTTCTACTGGGAAGATAGGACTAGGAGGTACTGGTCTTACTAATAATGAGAATCTTCTTTTCGACTTCGAGGCAACAGCAAACGTAGTGGCAATATCTTCTACCACAGGAGTCACCAAAATCAAACTCACCTCCCTCGACCTTGACCTGACTGCTGATGACATCATTACTGACACGACTACTGGAACAAAGATTTGTACTGCCGCGGACCAAAAATTAGGATTCTGGGGTTATACGCCAGCAAACCAGCCTGATGGATTGACACCACAGCTCACCACCATAACTTTTACTGCCCCAACTCCTGATTATGCAATCCAGACAGTACAGCTCGTGGGTTACGGCTTTGCGACTGCTGATGAGGGAAATACAGTGCTTTCTGTTATCGCAAACCTC
>Ga0315273_10001507_pt1 | contig 26663 bp, 42 predicted proteins | sample YL17G02_0_MG_FD_205753 | JGI IMG/M metagenome (GOLD analysis project Ga0315273, IMG submission 205753) | Sediment microbial communities from Yellowstone Lake, YNP, Wyoming, USA - YL17G02_0 | ecosystem: Environmental > Aquatic > Freshwater > Lake > Sediment | place: USA: Wyoming | collected... | reverse complement strand
CGAAAAGTATTATTAACATTGTAGTCGTCTGAACTTCCATTCTAATTTCTCCTAATTGCGCAATCAGGTTCGGGAATTTGCCGTCATTACCCTCACGCTACTTCATAAGACCCCGATATCTCATACGAGATAAATTGTCCAATTGTGCCGACTACCGATGCCCTGAAATTGATTTTGTTGTTTGACCCGTCTGCTTGGATGTATGCGAGCGGATTGGTGTAGGTTGCTCCAGCCGCCCCCGATGTTTCGATGGATGCACAGGCGATATTTGCGGCGATGTTTGCCGGTGCGACTGGTAGTGTTACGGTAGTGAGTGAACGGCCAGCACTGTCTGCGGTGGATGTGCTGAATACGTAGGATACAATTTTGCCAGTCTGTGTCCATCTGGCAACAGTTAATAATCCCGTTGGAGCGGTCGAACTCCATACAAGTGTAGGTGTCCACGCTGCCCATGCCTGATAAATAAGAGCGTCTCCTGCGGTTGTAGGTGCAGCAATCCCGGCGATACGGTGAGAGAGCATATCCAAAAACGGAGTATCCGTTATACCTAACACCCGCATCACATCCACCGACGCTGTCTGATCAGCATCCGGTGTGTAAAAATGCAACGACCCCGGAGTAGTAGCAGAGGTACCCCCATACAACCGAATCACGGCACCTTTATCCGTTGTACCAGCAGCACCGCCGTAAAAAGTAAGATACCCGTTATCAATATCACGTTTAATATTAGCACCAGTAGTAACATTACCTGTAAGTGTTGGAGACCCGGCGCAGACGGGAGCGCCCGTTCCTGTTACTGTTGTCCACACCGGGTCTGCTGCCCCACCGCCTTTCAGGATGGTTGTTGCCGCTCCTGCTGCAAGTTTGTGTGCTGTGTTCGGCCCGGTTCCAATTACCATGTTACCGGCTGCATCCCACAGAGTATCGGTTGCAAGAGGGTTGCTTGGTGCGAAACCGACATGACCGGCATTGGAATATTGCAAGAAGTCAAGACTTGCATGGCTTAACGAAAGCGGAGTTTTGACAAATGAATACTTGTCAGTTCCATTGTGGGTGAGATAAAGTCTTCTTACACCTGCTGCTGCCCTATTGGATTTTGCAAAGTATTTCACTACTAAGTGGTCTGTTACGAGGGTTGCAAATGAACCATTGATGACTGTTGTTTGGGATAGGGTATTGACAATTCCCAAATCTGCGGTCTCGGTGTAGAAGAGTTGTGTCTCTGCCCCGGCAGTATCCCTCTTGTAAACCCGGATGACAATGGTATTTACGTCCGTTGCTGACGAGGCGTAACACCATGTCTTGAATACCCATTCCCCGCCAGTTAATACGGTTCTGCCCAAAGGTAGAGGAGTTTGGAATGTAGTCATCAGGACTTCGCCAGTGGATGAACCGGCATCGGCAGAATCGGTCTGTGTTACTATTGCAGTATCCGGGGAATTTTGGAGGATACCGATAGAGACAGTTCCGTTATCGACGGCAGGATTATAGGGTGCTGCATACCCGGAAGTGTTTACTGCGATTGTGAAAGCGTCAACACTCGTTACCGTTATTTTATACCATATTGGTACTGCCGCAGTACTGTTAAGGGCAGTCCAATCGGCCTGTGTTATTCCCCAAAATGCGCAAGATGCACCAGTGGATTGACCGTGACCAGTCCATGTAACTACTGCTGCTGCTGCTCGACTAATTCCCTCTATCGGGTTTGCATGGTTCCCAGTAAGATAGAAGTCAGTCCCACCAGCACTTGAGACGGTTGTGGTATCTGCTGCTACCCAAGACACACCATTGAATTTCAGGATTTGGTTTGCCACAGGAGATGGTACTGACACATCGCTAAGAGTGCCAAGGGCATACAGAGTTGCGAGTCGGACGTTAATCTTTCCGTCAGGTTCAACATCTTTTACAATAAGTCTTCCCATCCGTATTAAGAGGTTTGGTGATATGGGAGGAGTTGAAGTCAATCCACCTGCTACGGTTTCAGACAGGTAAAGAGAGTCCCCTGCTGCTCCATCAAATGCAGAAGTATCAATACAAACATGACCTCTAACTGTGCAGAATCCGGTATGGGTTGCTTCAATATCATCTGATAATACCCCCAAAACAATAGAGGTTGCAGCAGCGTTGGCCTGTGCAAGTGCAACTGCTACAACGGTTGGAGTTCCACCAATACCATTGGTATAAACAGCAGACCCCTTTAACATTGTCGAACCAGTAGGATTGTAAACCCTACGAAGTTCACGGAGACCTATCGGAAGGTCGCAATCTGCATGTAACTGGATAGTTGCGGTTTCATTATCCGCTTCCCAAAAGATTGAACCGACTGCGGGTGTTGCGTTCCTTGGAAAAGCAATATCAAAAAGGACAGGGGTTGTCCCTGACATAAGGTTTCCATCGAGAGTCCCACCAACAAGTAGGGCCTTGGACTTTATCTCGTCTATCTCTGTATTGTGGTCGGCGGCATAGTGGATGTCGCCATTAACCCTCGGTGTGTCCCATGCCATGAGGAGCCCCTCACGGTGCTATGGATACTGTGTATGTGAGTTTCAGGTCGTTGTTCAGATTGTCCTTTGTCGCAACGAACAGGTATTCATTGAAACACGGTGAAGCCCCGGTGTCAGATGATTCCATACCGAACTTTGCGATTGCTACTTTTCCTTCTCCCGCCGCAAAGGTGAATATCCACGTTACCTTACTTGTTGGGGGCGTGTTGTCAACGGCAGGGGTGATTTCAGTACTCATGAATTTAGTAATGGTGGGTACAAGAGAGCCCGGGATGGTTGGTGTTGCCCGGGCAACTGCGGCTGCATTTGCCGATATAGCCATCCAGTTGAACGGTGATGGGGCTGCGGTAGTCCCAAGTGCTGTGGCAAGTTCGTCTGCTCCACCAACACAGATGATGTTCTCTCCTTCTTCTCTCGATACAACGATGTCCGTTCCGGGTACAAGTTCTTCTGCGATGATGTACCCACTTATTTTCATGCTGTCTTTTTCCATGATTACTCCAATTTTCTATATACCGGGAATGTGTCTATGTTCGATGTGAGGTCATCTCCATCTGCGAAAATGCCATGAACCTGAATCTGATACTCTCCAACTTGGTCAACATCTCCTGATACCGTGTCATAAGTCAGAACCCCTGTGGTAAAGTTCACCGCCGGTGTTGCGGTAACAAGTTCACCATCGGGCTTCTTGATAATTATGGTAAAAGTAGTTGTTGTTGGCATCGCGGTATTCCCTGTTGCGATGACAAGATGGGCTCCAATATCATCATTGTAAACTAGAGTCATTGTTATGATAGAATACGGGTAGAGTTTTATATAAAGATTTCTAATCTAATTACAATGGCCGGAGCGACAACTGGTATTTTCGGGAGTGCTACCTTTGACCACAAGCGTTTCGGCATAGGAGAACTTGTAGAAGTCCACTCAGAGGATGTGGATTCCACAGAGTCTTTTTTAAGTGAGTTGTCTCAGGGAATTGATGAGGACAACGATTTTACAGAGATATCTTCTGGGGAATATTTGGCAGAATTTACGGAAGATAATGATTTTACAGAGTCGCAATCGGGGGAATATGCTGCTGTATTTTCTGAGGCTAGCGATTTTGTAGAAGCGCCATCGGGTGAGTATGCGGCAGAATTTACTGAAGATGGGGACTTTGTAGAGGCGGGAACAGGAGCGTATGAGTGTTCCTTTACAGAGGACTTGGACTCGGGCGAGACAACTACGAGTTCCCTTGAGAGTATAATAGCAGAGGTTCTCGGTTTAATCGAAGATGTTACTGTTGAATTAACTTCTGTGGTACTAATTACTGTCTTAGAGGGACTTGGTTTTGTTGAGAGTCTTCTTTCCGAATTAATATCTGCAACGTCAGAGGCGGCAGGGTTTACCGAAGTTCAACAGGGAGAATTGCGTAGTTCTTTATCAGAGAGTTTGGACTCGACGGAATCTCTTGAGGGAGAATTGCGTAGTTATTCGTCGGAAGATTTGGACTCGGTAGAAACTCTTGGCGGTGAGTTGGGGTCTGCTTTTTCTGATGCTTTGGGTTTCTCGGAGGGTGTAGCAGGGGAGTTTAGTGTAGAGTTCACAGAAGATGGAGATTTTGTAGAGGGAGCAACCGGCGGGTATGAGGTATCGCACTCGGAAGATTTGGAATTTGGGGAGTCGCCTTCCGGTATCTATTCTTCCTCACATGGGGAGACATTGGATTTTTCAGAGACGATATCAAAAGAATTGGGAGCGGCGTTCTCAGAGGGTATTTTATTCTCCGAGGGGCTGTCTGTATCACTTGAAGATGAAATTGTAGAACTTTTGATATTTCATTATGTTTATAGTCTGCGTTTAGACAGTTCCATATCTGAAGATTTGGAGTTTGTGGAGGGTTTAACTCCGCAGACAATACATATCGTAAATATTCTCGAAAGTCTGGACTTAGATGAGATTTCCCCGGGTTCTATCTACCTGAAATTTGTTATAGAAAGCCTGTATCTCGACATATTTGATGGCCGCCCATCGTCAGAACTTTCAGACTCGACATCGGAAGACCTGTCATTTTCTGAATATGAGAGCCAAATAATAGAATCGTCTGTTGTAGAGGCACTCGATTATCTCGAAACTCTTGGCTCACTTTACATTGCAGAGATTGATGAGACCTTCGGAGAAGAGGAAATTATCCCGGGTGAGGCCGTCTGGACAACGGCGAGCGAGATTGTGAGTTTCACCGAGTCGTGCCTTTCTGCTTTACATGCACTCCCGGTATCGGATTCCCTGTCTATTACTGAGACAAAACATGAAGAGATAGCGGCTTCCAATATGGAGACAGTTATATTTACAGAGTCGTTTGGTTCCCTGTTCTCAATGGGTTATGTCGAGAACGCCATCTTCACCGATAATTGGGCAGAAGAACTCACGTTTAAATATGCGAAATGCAAGAGAGTACAATGCACACTTGAGACCCCGAAGGTGGTTAATTTATTATGCCGAATCTGTGTTCATCCCTAAACTGTGACTTCACGACACCATCTGTTGATATCACATGCACCCTAGATACACCAAAGATATTGTCGTTTTCCCTTAACGTGGATGCAATAGAGATTGCTCTCTGTGATATGGCAACTCCAAAAATAGAGAATATCTCCTGCCCCATTGGGTGCTACATATAATATTATATTATATGTTTAACTTTCCTGTATCTCTAGTCCCATCTCCTGTGCCGTCATAATCATCACTTCGATGATTTTCTCTGACAGGGGATTCTCACCAGACTTCTTCTCTACAATTTTCAGGAACATGTTTGTCGGGCCATTGTTCAGTTTCTTCACAACGAGCCTTCCTGATATGGTTGCTGCGACAACTCCAACGCCGTTCCCGGTAATGGATATCTGCTCTTCTGCTCCCTCAATACTTGGTGGTGGCGGGGGCATCTGCGCTTGCGTCTCTCCCGATTGACCACCCGAACTTCCCCATCCCTTTGCATGTTTGGGCTTCTGCTTCTGAGTTCTTTCCCCTGTTTGCGTGGCTGCTGCACCACCGCGCTCCCTCTGGTTAGTGATGTAATAGTACCCGCCTTTGTTTCCCCTGCGTACTGGGCGACCCTTGGGTGCTTCCGATGGGTGGGTGATATAGACTTTGGCCTTTACGATATTCTGTGAGTCAACGTAAAGAGAGACCCTCTCAAAAGGGTGGCCTGCTTTCCTGAGACCGTTCTCCATTTTCTTGAGAGATGTGTAGTATCCGTCAAACTCATCAAGGTGGTCTTTTGCTATTTCCTTTGCAACATCGGGGTCTCTGGTGTGTTCCATCTCAACACGGATTCCCTCTGCAAGTTGCACCGGGTCATAGTCCATATCCTGACGGACATCTTTTTCTCCCATCTTCAGGGACTTCCATACGTTGTCGCTATCCTGATGTAACTCTTTCATCGGGGGTTTTACCCCTTGTAGCCTATCAGATACGGCGTGTTGCGGTTTCCCTACATCTTTTGTAGTTTCAACCTTTGGGCTTTGTTTCCTTTGTTCTGGTTCTTTCCTCTTTTCACCCTCACCTTTGGGGGGAGTTTCGTGTGTCTCGTCATCAAAGTCTCCAAGTTTTCTGTTCGGGTTCTTCTTCTCCTTCCCCTTTGGTTTAGGGTCATACCTGTCTTTAAGTCCCTCGTTTCCCCGGGTAAGTAAGTGGTGAAGAGTCCTCTTTAACAGACCTTTCTCAACCTCTCCTGTATCTGCTTTCGCCGCAAGAAGTTTTGACGCTCCTTCTGCTGCACCCTCTGCCATTGCTCCCTGTGCAGCAGCCCCCTCTGCTGCACCAGCCGGGCCAGCAACGGCCATTTTTGCTGCGGTTTCTACTGTTGTCACAACCTTCTTTGCAGCACCGGCAACAGCATCAACAGCACCTTTGGCTCCCCGAGCCATGAGACCTTTGCCTTTTTCCTCTTTTGGTTCTTCCTTTGGTTCGTTTTGCTTTTGTCTGTTCCACGAATCTTCAGCCGCAGTAGCCGCTTCATTGGTATTTCCCCACGATTTCTCTATTGGGAGTGTTGCCTTTTTGTACTGCTCCTCATCTATTGACGGGTCTCTTGGGTCACGGTCTGACTGTGCCGCTCCTTGTCCGGTGTCACCGACTCCCGCATCAACATACCCTTCTGAGCCGGGGCCATAGCGTCCGGCCTCTTGGTCTTCAAGTCCACCTGCTCCCTGTTCCCCGGGTTGCTGCCCGAGCATCATCATCTGGTTCTGTAAGATTTCGGCTTCTAGCAGGTCAATATCAAATTTGTATTTGTTCTTGTCCAGACCCGAGAGTTCCATTGAGGCCTCTATTGGGAAACCCGCACCGTAATATTGGAGGAAGGTTGAAGCCTTGATTGAGTTTGTGGTTGCCACCTTCTGTTCGTCGTCGAGTTCAATGTCCCGGACGAATGTGAACTTCCAGAACTTGCGGTATCCCTTGAGGAATGGTAAGATTTCCTTATTGATTCTGGACTCAAGGAAGGTCATCAATGGGTAGAGCAGACGGGACTTGGTGATATTCCTCTTCACGTATGAGGATGCCCTGTTCTCTCCGCCGCCCATGAATTCCTCTGGACTGAATCCCCATGTTGCCCAGACCAACTGAGCAACGAACTTCTGACCTTCGAGCCATTGCATGTCAACGAGGCTCTGTGCAAGGGAACTGACCTTCTCACCATTGACCGTGTGAACCACTGACCCGAACCGTTGCCATCCTTGGTTGTTGTATTTCAATTCCGCGATACGGGTTTTGAGTTGCTGGATGGTGTGGACTTCGGGGTGTTCCCAGATAAGAGAGGGAACAATACCGTTTTCAAATGTCTTCCCTGCTGCCTTGGTTGAGTCAATTAAGTACTGAATCTGGTACTTCAGGAACTTCAAGAAGTCAGTTCCGTAGATACTATCAGTTCTCGGGTACATCATAAAGTAACAGATTTCCTCTGGTTGGAAGGGGATATATACACCAGTTCTTGACCTCTGCCAGAACCGTTCTGTGTAACCATGAGACCACCATCCTTGGTATGTTGGCTGCTGGTGACTTGCATACGCACCACCCGTTAAATCAACAGTATTCATAATAGGAACATTCACGATGAAGGGTACTCTGTCCTGCTCCCGCCAGAATTCTGTTGCGAGGTAGGGTTTCATCTCAACACAGAAACCACCCTTGTTGAAAGTCTTGACCATGACACCCGCATCGTACCGGGTGATATCCCGGATAAGAGATGCCATCATATCCCCCATTTCATCCTGCGGGTTCGGACAGTTGAAAAAGTCAGTTGCGCTGTCTACGGTGTCCCCATTCCTGTTGTCTTTGACACTCCACTGGATTGAACGCATGTAGTCCATCATGGCCTTTTCACAGATTGCGTAGTAGGCGTTCCGGGCTAGTTTGTCATTATTGGTCTTATCGAAATCATCACGGTAAATTCCCAGAGTATTGTAATAGTTGGAGATTGTGTGTATTGCTCTCCGGTCTCCATCGGTGACGGTGACATCAACCACCTTTTTGTTATCAATGTAAACGTCGTCTCCACCCTCATAGAAAGAGGGGACAACGTGCTGGCTTTGACCGGATGCCTTCATCAAAAGAGAGAGGATTTCTGAATCGTTCTCAATCATCTTCATGTCAAGGGGGCGCTCTGCGGGAAATCCGTTGACCATTCCACCGCCGATAGGATTGCCACCCCGGTCATATGTCACACCTTTGGATATGTTCGTTGTGCTTTTCACAATCCTGTCGTCAATGGACAGGAAATCATCTTCTACAAAATGAGACTTTTGTTTGGGAATTCCGTCGAACCGCATAATAAATATTCTACGCGGTGTATATTAATCTTCTTCATAATCCACCACCCGGTCTTCATCATCGTGCCAATCACAAACATTGTGCTGACTGTCGTCCTTCACTTTCTGCCTCTGTTCATCGAACTTTGGCGTAATATCATCTACCTCGGACATTCCGACGACAGCCGCCCCTACGTTCTGGTCAAGTCCCCAAGCGCACAGGGCGACAGAGATGACAATATCATCATGCCCGTTGTCGGGAGCGCAGTACCGGATTGCTCCACCCGGGCTCTGCTCATACCCGAATATCTCAAATTCGTGTTTTACTTCCGGGAGGTTTGGTATCCCGATTACCGCATCGTCCACCATTTTCATCAGGTTTTCTATGGCCTGCTTCTTGGTAGTCTGAGAGAATTTGTAGGACTTCACGGCGCACCCTTGCCTCTGTAAATCTTCTACAATAGGGTCGCCCACCCCCGTAGAGTCCATATACATTACAGCATCGTTGTATCGCTTCAGAGCAGATGCAATCCTGACTTTCTGGTAATCCCAATCCAGATGGTTGAACCTCTCGTAGTACACTATTTCGTTTGTCGCTAGGTCGGCTATCGTAATCACGGTAAAATCCTGATATTTGGCTAAGTCGCCCCCACCGACGTAGAAGTGTTCCGGTATCGGTTCTTTCAATGTGTCCCTTAACACTCTGTTCAGGTTCCTGAATACTTCACCACCACTTTCGATAAATTCTGCGAGAATCTCCTGTCGGTACATTAACTCGGGCAAGTCCTTGGTCATTGAGATAAATTCATTCGGGTCAAGGAATTCGTTGTCCATTGACGGGTACTGGAAGGAAACATAGTCCGGGTCATCCCCGCCCATCTTCGGGTCTTTGTTGAATATAGTGTAGAACCAGTTTTTACCCTTTGGGGTTGTTGGGAAGATGCACCTTCCTTTCCTGTCACCAAGGGCCGGGCGCATATAGTTCCACGCATCAACATCACACATTGAGGCTTCATCAAACACGATGAGGTCAAGACCCCTGCCAACGAGTGCCTGCGGGTTGTCGGCAGACTTTGCCCATATCCGGCTCCCATTCTTCAGTTCTATGAGTTTTCTCCCTTCATACACTTGTTTGATGTGAGACTTTGGGAGGTACTCGATTACCATTTCCCAAAGAATATCTGTCTGTGGGAAGGTGGGTGCAACAATCCAGATGTTGTGCTTGGGATTTTTGAGAGCGTCCCAAATGACGATGAAGGCACAGAGCATGGTCTTACCGAACCTTCGGCCACAGGACACTACCAGAAACCGGGCTCCTGCGAGAAACGCTTGGAATATCTCTATCTGCTTACGATGGAGGGTGATGTTGAGTTCTTCCATCATTCCTCTTTCTTTGGAGCCCGGAGAATCACATCAAGGACAGGGGAGGTTATCAGGGATTCCGGGTCTCCAACATCGGGGGGAATCTCATCATTTTTCGTTATACCTTTGAGAAGGTACTCTGCGTTATCCTGACGGGTCATCTTCACTTCTTGTGCAGTCTGCGTCCCATCGGGTTTTACCATTAATTGACGGACGGTGATGTTCAACGGCTCCGGTGAATTTGCCAGTTGTGACTTCTCACCGTAGCAGGCTTTATGGAGACGCATGAGAGAGTCTGCATATGCCAGTCTTTCTTTGTTATCGTCCCCGAGCCGGGTTGATGTGACAAAGAGAGTCTGTGTTATTTCGAGGAGTAGTCCCTTTTCCCCATTTAAAAACATATTTTGGATTCTTCTCTGTACTGCTTTCGGAGCATCTTTGAGTTTGCAGGGTTGTCTCCCATTCTCACAGGGAGGGGAAGACATGGCCAAAGGAAGTGTTGGACACATATCCGCAAATGGACACTCAAGAGAACAATACTTTCTCCTTGCAACCGAGGCCATGAGGAGTTTCAATGGCGATGTGGACTTTCCTCCCTTTATCGTCTCTTCATGTGTGAGTTCATGTACCGGAGCCTGTCCCTGTGGTAATCCCATACAAACCTTTATCCACTTCCTAGTATATCAAAGTATATGCAGAGGAAGTCACTTCTGGATGTTCCCATAGATAAAGCCATTCCCTATGAGAACAACCCCCGTTTTAACGACAAAGGGGTTCCACACCTTATCGAGTCCATCCGGGCGTATGGGTATATGAAAACCTCCATTGGGGTTGACGAGAACATGGTTCTCCTGTTCGGGCATACTACCTTGAAGGCCCTGAAAGAGTTACAGTGGCCATTGATTCCCGAGATTACGCAGTTTACCGGGCTGACTGAGGCACAGAAGCGGGGGTACAGGATTGCTGACAACAAGACTTCCGAATATTCCGGTTGGGACTTTGTGAAACTCATTGACGAGATGGAGTTCCTCCAAGAGCAGCCTGAGAAGATAATGCACGATGCCACCGGGTTTGGGGATGCAATCCTTAAATCGGAGAAGTTCAATGCTCTGGATAAGGAAGTCGAGAAAATGGACGGAATCACAGATGCGGAGATTGTAATTATCGTCCCGAAGGATAAGAAGGAGGCTGTGGTCGCATGGCTAGCCTTTGGAGCCGGTGGGACAACTGCCGCCCAGATTGGTCAGGGTGTGATGCGAAGATGCGGGTTGCTTTAATGGTGCGATTATGAGAATCGCATTAATCGACACCACGAAAGACTCAAAGATGTATCCTCTTCCCTTGATGAAGATTTCTTCGTGGAGGAAGAGCATGGGTGACACGGTGGCTCTTTTCGACGCTCCACCAACGCCTTCCGATGGACACTTTGACCGGGCGTATGTGACAACAACTTTCACCTTTGATATTCCCCGGGCTCTGGCCATTATCCGGGAAGTGCAGAAGACTATTCCCGAAGTTATCGTTGGTGGGATTTCTGCGACCCTTATCCCCACTCTCTTTGAAAAATTGGGAGTGACGGTCATAAAGGGACTGATGCCCGAAGTGGAAGAGTTCTCACCTGATTACTCGTTGATTGGAAAACCCGAGTATGCCATTGCACATACTTCGAGGGGCTGCATACGAAAGTGCGGGTTCTGCATGGTGAAGAACGTGGAGCCCGAATTTTATAACCGCGAGTGGCTGAAAGACATTTACCCGGGATGCAAGAAGATTGTCTTCTACGATAACAACTGGCTTGCGAAAGACTACGAAACGCTGCTTCGGGATATTGCCACCATTAAGATGCTGCAAAAGCAGACCCCGTATCTTAAAGTGGATTTCAACCAGAGCCTCGATGCCCGGCTGATGACACCCGAAGTTGCGAAGATATTGAAGGACGTTCCCTTTAACCCGGTTAGGTTTGCCTTTGACTGGATGGCAGAGGATGGACACTTCCAGACTGCTATTGAACTTATGGCTGAACAGGGGTTCCGGGATTTTGTCATTGATGTCCTGTGGAATTACCTTGATACCCCCGATGACCTTTACTACCGCCTCCGGGAACATGCGAGACTGACGGTGGGGTTATCCGGGAAGTACCACTGTTCGGTGCTGGTCAAAGCCTTCCCGATGATGTTCCGTCCGATTTTGGAGATTGACCCGGACAAAAATTATGTTGGGAAGAACTGGACAAAAATTATGAGGGACGGGTTCCGTCACATTATGAATAATGGATGCTCTGCAAATGGCTGCCTCTCCCCGGGTTCTATTGAAGAGTTCGAGTACTGGTTTGGGGTGGATGCCTCTGAATTCAAGACTCTCTGCTCATACCCGAAGATTGGAAAACTCTGTGATTTAAAAAGGTCAAAATTGAGGCTGAACCGGCTCAAGCCGGGAAACCCCTTTCAATAATCTTTTGACTCGATGATGTGGTACACTGGCTTCTCAGTTACCACGATGTATTCTGAGGTCGTGTGGATTACATGCTTTTCGTATGCCGCGATTAAATCGTTGATTTCCTGTGCTGACATTGCCCGGCCTGCTGCTGTGGGGACAATGCCCCCCATTGCCGCGTAGTCGATGAAGTCCCGGATTGCTGCTTTAAGTTCCATGTAAACCCTCTATCAAAGCCTGATGAGTTTCATCAGCACCCCTTCAAAGCAGTAATCAACACAAATGCACAGAAGAACGCGATTATGATGGTGGTTAGTATCACACCAACCAGTAATGCGTCCTGTTTAAAGTCTTCGCTCATTTCACCCTCTTCCTGAGTTCTGCCGTCTTTCGTTGTTCTTTTAATTCAGTTAAAATTTCTTGTAAAAGATAGGATATTCTTGGCAACTCATTCCTAACTGTCATTTCAATATTCAAATCAACCATTTACACACCCCCTCAGCACCATTCGCATCCTGTTCCAGTACTCTTCATCCGGTCTCCATCCTGATAAGAGTATGAGATTCTGTTCGGATAACCGTACAATGGTTGCCTCCTGTTGAAACAAGACTTCCGAGACAGAGAGACCATTGTATTTAGAGACAACTGCGTTCCCCTTCTCTGAAAGCCGGTACACCCCTCCTGTTTTCGGTGGCATATATTATTGTATGCTGTGGGCATATTTAAATGTGTTTATTGCTTTCCGTAAGTAACAAACTCTCCTCTCTTCCCAACGGGTACTGTCGCTCCGCTTGGGGTTGTTACCGATTTTACCGGGGGTTTTGCTTCGCTCTCTACTTTTGCCCGGATACCTCCTTTACTTAATGCCCTGAGTACATGGTCTTCAAATTCATCCCAGTTACTAAATGCTACATTTGGTGTAGCAGGTTGTAACATTGTAGCAGATTGTAACTTAAGGCGTTCTATCTGGGACTCCATCTCTTTGATACCAGCAGACACGCTTTTACCATACTTCAACGCCGTAGATTCGGCATAATCGGTCAGCCGCATCGGTTTACTTGCCATGTTACATAATGCTACGTCATTTTATTTAAATGTAGCAGTTTGTAACATTCAGGAATTTCAAATTTTTGTGCGGGAGGTGGGAGAACGTAGTCGAAACGGGGCTCGGATGTGAGTCGAATCCCCCCCATAGCAGGCTGCGAATCGCACCCTTATACGGGCGTATTAAGGGATTCTATCCCCGCCTAGGCTTCTGTTATATAAGGCATACATATATATACTTGTAGTTCCATACTACTAGTAACCCTACTAGAAGGGTTGTGAAGACTATGTCAGAGACTATGAGCGCAAACAGCGTTAATCACGTAATCACGCCCATAAAGGGCGCAGAATCGAAGGTCGAATCAAAGCCCGTTGACCTTGTTGTAGGTTTAAAAGCCTTTATTTCAACTCAGGTTCCAAAGGATACTAAAGTCCTTGAAATTGCGGTTAAGACTTCAGAGGAAAAGGTCTTAAAAGCCATGGAAGGGTCAGCAAAGGCTTATATGACTGCCACACAAGAGAGAGATTCGGCAGTAATCACCCTCCGTAACGCAACCTCTTTGACCAAAGAAGAGGCTACAAAGGCTTCAGTTGAGGCTCACATCTACGTTATGAACCTCCATAAGATTATGGATGAATTTGACACCCTCTATGGAGTAAGCCACAAAGCCTCTAAAAAGGGCTCAGGCAAGGCTCTTTCTGGGTCAAATGTCGTATCTCAGGCTGAATGGGCATCAGTACCACCAGGAGATAAGGACGCCTACAAGATGACTTATGACGGGTCTGCAATCTTCTTAACTGGTGAATCGGGAGATAAGCACACTTGCCGCACAATTGGGACATTAGCGCGTCATATGGCGAACTAATACCCTCTTTTTTCAGTTTGATTTTTTGAGGTTGGTTAATGTCACAAAAGCGTAACGTGTCCAAAATGGCTAAGGAAGGCTCTGGTAAGGGTCTGGATGTGGTCTATGGTGCATGAGAGCAGTCCATTTGAAATCTGGTATCATGATGTTGTTACCCAGTTGTCCATTGCTGATAACTATTCTCATGTAGCCACTATGTATCTTAATGAGGGAAATACAACAGAAGTAAAGATGACCCTTCTCAAACAAAGGAAACACATCAAAAAATGCCTTGAGATGTTGAGAGAGGAATATTACGAGAGAATGAGGTTGGAAAATGCAACAAAAGATAATTGCAGGAAGGAAGATAGTTCGGGGAATCGAGCCATGGCTCATACAAGGAAAGACAATCAAAGAGATATTGCAGGAATCATTATCGCCTCTTGATTCGTTCTTTGAATGGTTTATCCATGACCCAGATTCATCTAAGACAAGAAAGATGAATGAGCATGAGGAAATGATGGAACTGCTAAGGGAAATCAGGGACAAGGAGAAATAATATGGGATTGCTTGTTGGAAGACAGAACTACTCAAAACCACGTGGGTATTCTTGGATGACCATTATTGTCCATGGGTGGGTACGCTGGATGTTTGCCAAACTTGGGTATGATATGGATGAGATAGATGATATGTGAGAGGAAATGATTGTACGTTCCCTTTTTGAATTATTGGTTCGTAACCAGTGGGGAACATCCCGGGATAGCAACCGGGCAGAGAGGAAACATATGGGATTGCACGTTTCAGGACGCCTAACCAGCCAATCCTGTGTAATAGTTCGTTGGTATTCCAGCCTTGTTGTGGGTTCATCCCTGCAACTAGGCATGACTGAGGCGGCAGGCAGTCACCCTGCGGAAGGTAGAACACTATCAGAGGAGATGATTGAAAAATGTTAAATACGGAACAGAGAAAGACCGGAACTATTGTACCGGGCGACCTTGTGTGGATTGTAATGGTGAATGTCTTTGATGAGGACGCAATCACAAAGGCAAGAAAAAAGGGTATTCAATATGCCGTTGCTGCCCTCACTGAAGAGTTCTGTGAAAAATACGGAGCAACCCCCACCAGTATCAACATGGATTCTTCGGACAAGCGCAGGCTTGCTGAAGTAATCAATGAATCAATTGAGGAATACAACAACAACCGTGAAGATGGAACTGTACGAAGGAGAAATGTTGAGTCCTATGGTGACTTTGAGTGGGCAGGAGTGAAATACACTTCTGGATGCTCACTTGACCTTGGGAAAGTATCCCTGCGAGCCTTCATAACCGAAGGAAATGATTGAAAATGAAAAGTTGTCTTGAAGTTCTTTTGGGAGACCAGCGTGACCATCCCAAACTTTTTGAGGAGAAGAAACCACAGATGGCAAAGGGGTGTACTCAGGCTATCTCCTCATGTTGCTCTATTTGCGATATGATGATAATTTCATCAACTGTCCATAATGGGGCAACCTGTACGAAGTCCGAATGTTCAGAAGGACATTGGAAAGGAGGGAACCAATGGAACCGATTGTGGAGAGACCAAAAATCGAAGAGGAACCACTGAGTCCAGACAAGATGAGGAAAAATACTATGACAATCCTGAATTTTGTTTTTACTGTGGTTCAGGAGCGTTCATCGGATTTTTCACAACTTGAACTCTCTAAAATAGCAGGGACGGCCAACGAGATTGTTGTCCTGTGTGAAACCATTATTGGCAGGAGAGAGGGAAAATGAAACAAAAAGGTGTTCGATATACTATTGCGGTATTCCTTGTAAACCTTGCATATAAGGTTTCGTGGGATGGGTATTTGGATGCAATAACTGATGGTGACTTTGGTTACTGTCAGGATTGTGACCAGCGTATGCCCGATGAACCGAGTTGGTGCAGATGAGCCTATACGAAGTGAGGTCATGCCCATGTGGGTCTGGGCTCCCCTCGTCATTTAACTTTGATGCGAGGGGGATTATATTGCCACGTACCTGTAATGCTTGTCATGCTAAAAAGATGGCAACATATCGACCAGAAGTATTGGTGAACCCAAACTATGACCTAATGGATGAGGTACTGGATAATGACTAACAAATACTCCAAGGGAAACTGTGGGAACCGCAAGCGTCAGCACGTGACCAGAAATATTGGCATTTATGAGGATGACTTTGCGATGATTCGTTCCCATAAGGTTGAGTTTCAGGAAACATATGCGGATGCTGTCCATGAACTCATTGAACTTGCGGTTCAGACTGGATACCCCCAACGCATTGGATTTCTCAATAAAGAATACTTCCCGGATTTGGCAACATGACGGCTGAAGTACCCGCAGATGAACTGTTGCCCGAGGCTTGCAGGACTCTCCATCACGGAGATTGGGTACGATGTGATGAATGTAATGTGTATCTCATTTGGGATAGGATACCGGATGAGAATATTTTGACCTACAATGAGTACCATGGAGACCGATACCAACGGCCAGAAGTTATCGTTACGGGATTTATATGCCCGATTTGCACAGCAAAGAATGAATTTTAATTTTTCGCATGGCGCGGATAGAATTACAGTTTGCATGGTCTGTAATTCCCGTAACGCCAATGGCGACACATATCATATCATATCATATGTGTAACATTTGCCCCAAGGGGGGTGAGAAATTGTTTCAAAAGATGGACAAATTTGAATCGCTGAAAGAGTTTTTCAACATAATTGGAGAACTGGATGAATATGCGTCACTACCGGCAAACGGTATATTCGGTGACAGGACGATATCGAATGAGAACGTCCGTGTAATCGCAAATGTGACCAAGAACCGCCTCTGTATGGCAGTCGGAAAGAACTATCCTGTCTTTGGACACCGAGAGGCTCTTACGTTTGTCGGTAGGGAGATTGAAAAGACTTCAACGGATATTCATGGGAGTGTCCAGACTGTCGGTGACAGAACCTATACGAGGATTTTGTTTAAGGGCGTTGAAGTCCTTGATGCAAAGGACTCAAAGATTGAACTTGGCGTGTCGTTTGAGAATCCAATGGATAAGAAAACAACATTCCGGGGATTCGGCTATACGTTCCGTCAGACCTGTTCCAATGGTGCAGGACTCAAGACTATGCTCCCGAACATGGAGATTACCGAGGCTCACACCCGGGACATGATGACCCGAGTACCGCCCGTTATCCATGACTTCATCGAGCGGAGTCTGAAACAGACTACACACCTGCAAAGGTTGATTGATGACGCAACCAAGCAGAAAATCACGTTTGAGTCCCGAGAGCAATTGAAGGACACCATGTTGTTCCTGTTCGGCGGTATCAGTCCTCGTCACATTAAGAGGATTACAGACGAAATCGTGACACTTGAACCTACAAGGTGGGACATCTTCAATGCGTCAAACTACATGACCTCTCACTATCCGATATCACCTGATATACGGGGTGACATTGATAAAATCGCAGAGTCGTTTATCAACATGACCCGAAGGATTGAGCCTGTTGTAAATTACCATCGTGATGAAGGTCTTGATTTCTAACCCTATGGGTGATGGAGATGAGGAGATTGAGAAACTCTGCACTCTGGGCAACAACAACCAGACTAGAGAACCTGACTCCACACGAAGTGGCTGTTATGGTGGGGGATTCCATTATCAGAGTCCCTCCGAGTGGCAGGGTTGTTCGATTGAACAGCCATTGTGATGCCTGTGGGGAAGTGATGGGTATTCCTGTATCAACATGTGTTGAAGGGAAGCCACGCAATCTTCCTGAGCCAGAAGAGGGAGTGGTATATCTTGTTTCCTCTGTCGTGGCAAAGCAGGTAAAGAGATGGGACGTATTGTGTCCCGACACATCAGAGGATGGCGCAATCAGAGATGGCAACGGCTATATCGTTGCTGTCAAGCGGTTGCAATCCTTTGTAGATTAGGAGATGAGAGATGATGGAAGCATTTAATCTTGACGTATCGGGTACTCTGTTTACCCATACTAAAGGTACAAAGTCTGTTGTTGGAGTTGCATCGGACAATCTTACCGTGTACTATGACACGGCAGATATGGAGCAAGCAATGGAGACCATTGCCCGTAGTGTTCGGTGTCACCAACTTTTTAAGGACATGAAGAATGGTTTAATCCCAGTACCACAGGTGAAATGATGCCGAATCCACCAAACCAGAGAAATCTTGATGCTCTCGGGGATACCAATGACCCGGGAATAATCACCAATGCCAACGCAAAGAAAGAGTTGGAGACATTTATGACAGACTACGATGGACAGGTTACACAGGTAACGGCGACACAGAAAGTTACTGTTATCGGTGACGAGGATGAGAAGCGGATTGCCTTAATTAAGGCGAAGGTTGCTCCCGACTGTACAAACACGGAGTTTGAACTCCTGATGTATATGTCCAAGAAATACAACCTTGACCCTCTGCTCAGGCAGATATGGGCAGTCAAATTCGGGAACTCTCCTGCGCAGATTTATGCAGGCCGTGATGGTTTCCTTGAGATTGCTCACCGCTCTGGTCATTTCGATGGCATGGAGACGAAGGTGAACTATGTAGAGGATAAGATTGAGTCTGCTACCTGTATAGTATGGAGAAATGATATGGCACATCCATTCACATCCAATGTGCTGTTCAAGGAATACAACACGGGAAAGAGCCTGTGGACTTCCAAGCCCGCCGTAATGATTGGCAAGGTTGCCGAGTCTGTGTGCCTGCGTAAGGCGTTCGGCGCAAGTGGATTATACTGTCCAGAGGAAATGGGCCGGGATTGAGTATGTGTAAAGCATTCAGTTGTATCATCGAACCGGATAAGAAAGTCACGTGGAAGATGGGTATAGATTCCCATGATCGACTGTTAAAGATCGCCGAGTTACCGGACGACACACTTGATCCGGCAACGATCCGGTTCTGCCGGATTGAGATTGCACCGAAGAACGGATCGTATCTCGAACCGGACGAGTGGGTGTTCCGGATCGATATGGATGTTACACCGACTTGGTGGACATTGGAACATAAGAAAGCGTGTGAAAAAACCCATAAAAAGTGGCTGAAAGAACTGGATAAAATCCTCGTTAGGAAACCCATAGTTCACCCGTTCAAGATCAAGCCACCGAAAAAAATCACTGAAGAACACCTTGCTCTATTACGAGAATGGGCTTCGGTCGGGGCTTCGGTCTGGGCTTCGGTCGGGGCTTCGGTCTGGGCTTCGGTCAGGGATTCGGTCAGGGCTTCGGTCGGGGCTTCGGTCTGGGCTTCGGTCGGGGATTCGGTCGGGGCTTCGGTCGGGGATTCGGTCTTGGATTCGGTCGGGGCTTCGGTCGGGGATTCGGTCGGGGATTCGGTCGGGGATTCGGTCAGGGCTTCGGTCTTGGATTCGGTCGGGGATTCGGTCGGGGCTTCGGTCTGGGCTTCGGTCGGGGCTTATTACGGTTCGTTTTTCATCCTCTCGCGGAACGACTGGAAATACACCGAGAAGATCAAGACCGATCAGTACCCGTTCATATCGGTAGTCAAACTATGGGAACTGGGGTTAGTTCCTTCATTTGATGGGAAAAGATGGAGACTGCACGGCGGGAAAGATGCAAAGGCGCTCTGGGAAGGTGTCATGTGAAAACCCGCGTCGGTAATACAGTTAAGAAGAAAAAAGAACTTCCAAAGACGGCTATCAGCCTTGCTGGTATCCCGGAGGTTCTCCATGTTGCATTGCCTGACTACATGGACGCCAGACAGATTGCGATGGCCACAGATGGTTACTCCCATTCCCGGGCTACTTGTACCCGGTGTGATGTCCGATATGGATACACTGGTAAAAATCCCGGGTACTGCCCTGCCTGTCTGGTATATGTGAATAACAGAGGAGTGATAAGATATGCTGAGGATACCCACAAAAGCACTTCTTGACTTCATCAAGGCGGTTGAGCCGGTTGGAAATGAGCATGTTGTTTCATTTGATGGTGGACTTTCAATACAATCTCTCCAATCCAGCAACCAGATTATCTCAAGGATTTCGATGGTCTGTGATACTGGTGGATTCAAAGATGAGATTGGGATACCATTCCCACTGTTGAAGAAAGTACTCCCAAAAGCAGAGGAGACCGTTATCGAACTCAAGAGGGATGTTCTGGAAATCTATGGTACTGGACATAAATCCACTTTGAGAACCATTGTGAAAGAGCAATGTTGCCGACAGCCAAAGAAGCCACTTATCTTTTCAGAGGAGAAGTTCACCGTTAATGGTCATGCTTTCTTTGAGAAGTTATCAGATGTGGAATCGGTGTTTGGGGGTAAGAACAAATCACTATCGTTTTTCCTTCGTGGAGGTCGTGGTGAGCCGTATTCCCTTTACATCAGTGATTCTGATTCGGTGGTTGGCTCAATGGAAACTACTCTTGAGACGACAGACCTTATCACCCACACTATTGATGAGGTATATCCCTACGACATGATTCTCCCTGTGCTGAACGCAATTCGCCACTTGAATGACAATATTGACATTCACTTTATGCCGATGCCGAGCGGGGATTGTAATGCTCTTGTCTTGAAAGGGATGAGTGCCAATGAAGCGAACAGGGTTGCTTACCTATACGTTTTGGCTCCGAGGATGAGAGTATGAAGACCCCACTTCTTCTTGTATTTGATACTGCGAAAACCGCACAGTATGTGGAACTGATGTGTAGGAGGAAAGGCACTACCCCTGAGCGTTATATCGTTGAAAATATGGAATGGGACGATAAGCCCGATTGCATGTGTGGCAATCGGCGGATTCGTCGAATTTGCTATGATTGCCAGTGGGTTAGTGTCTGCCCGGACAAGGTGACTAAATGATTGCTGTGAATGGAGTACCAGTAAAACTGTGCGGGATTCGATTCCCCTATTGTTTTACCCATGCGGAGAGGGCTGCGAAGATACTATCTGTGTTTGAGAAGGGTGAAAGTTTGAGTGGTTCTGAAATCGCAAGGAGACTTGTGATGAAACGTGAGAAGTTTTACCCAAAAAGAGAACTCGACAAGATGGTTGAAAATGGCATCCTAAAGAGAAGTTACGGATTCGATGAGAACACCGGGCGGTGTGTGAAACCATACACCATTTCCGAGGAAATGAAATGAGCAACGGTATTAATCAAGGAAAGATGGATGACATCCTTTCTGTCGTTATGGGAGAATTGGAAGATGCGAGCAATAAGTTTCCTGCTTTCCACACTCCCCACGAAGGATATGCCATTATCAAGGAAGAGTTTGATGAACTTTGGCAGGCCGTAATGCTGAGGCAGAGCGACGCTACCAGAAACCACATGATGCGGAAGGAGGCTATACAGGTTGCTGCTATGGTTCTCCGTTTTCTGCATGATCTTGAGGAAGTGAAACTGTGACCGAACTCACGGATGCGACAATCGTGGCGATGGATATTATCCGAATGAAATGCCCCGATTATCACCGCGTTGTCCGTGAGTGGCCACAACATGCAACGGTTATTGTTGAATATAGCGCAATCCAATCCGCAGGGACGGAGGGATTGAAACTTGCTGACCGACTCAAGACAGACCCGAGGTTTACCATCAGTTGTTTCGAGAACGCATTTTTCGAGATGGCAAGAGCGACTGAAGGAGATGAAAAGGCAAACCGGATGTTGAAGGAAGTCAAATTCCGTTTCATGGGTCTGCCTTGGAAGAAGCAGATTCGGATGGTTCGGGCGAATGACGTAAACCAATTACTTGTCTTTGAGGGAATATGCCGAATGGTATCTCCTGTCAAGCCGAAGATTACTGTTGCGGTATTTCGTTGCAAGCATTGTGGAAACACAGTTCGAGTCCCGCAGAGGACGCGGAATCTTGAGTACCCGGAAGTCCCGGAATGTACTCACTGTACTTCTTCAACGAAATGGGTTCATGAGGTTGGTCTTGCCACGCTTGCGAATATCCAATTCGTGACGATACAGGAATTCCATGAGGGATTGAAGTCTGCCGAGCAGCCACATTCGGTCAACGTGGAACTCTCTGATGATTTGTGCGGGGTTGTCAATGCCGGATACCGGACTACTATTAATGGTATCCTCCGGGTTGTCGAAGGCAAAGGCAGAAGTCTTGTTGTCGGAACGATTATCGAAGCGAACATGGTTGAACTTGGAGACCAGACTTACACGGACATTCCAATAGATGATGAGGATATTGCGAAAATTCGCGCACTATCGGCATTACCCAACATTCACGAAGTTTTGGCGAGTGCTGTTGCTCCATCAATTTATGGACATGACCTTGTGAAAACCGCTCTGGTTCTACAACTGTTTGGCGGTGTTACACGGACTGAGAAGAACAGTCGTATTCGTGGCGATATCCATGTTCTCCTACTTGGAGACCCGGGCATTGCGAAGTCACAGATGTTGGACTTCATTTCTCAGGTTTCGCCCAGAGGAGTAAAAGCTATGGGCGGGCAGAGTACGGGAGCGGGGTTGACCTGTGCGGCTAAACAAGATGGGTCTGGTGATTGGGCGCTTGAAGGCGGGGCGTTGGTTCTGGCAGATGGCGGTATGTGTTGCATTGATGAATTCGAGAAGATGGAGAGAGACGACATGGCCTCAATCCACGGTGCGATGGAGCAGCAGAAAATAGATGTGAATAAGGCAGGGATAAATGCCACGCTGATGACACGCTGCTCGATATTGGCGGCTGCAAACCCTAAAGCGGGCCGGTGGGATATGTATGGAAATCTCACGGAGCAGATAGATTTGCCTGCATCGCTTCTGTCACGATTCGACCTCATCTTTATTCTGAGGGATATACCAGATAACCTTATGGATGGTCAGATTGCCTCACATATTCTTGAGGGAACGAAGAACTCCGATGATGCAGTCCCGTTGGATTTGCTGAGGAAGTACATTGCCTATGCGAAGAGAGAGGTTAACCCAAAACAGACAAAGGAGGCAAAGACTGTAATCAAGGACTTCTATTTGAAACTTCGGGGAATGAGCAGGGACGGAACGGTTCCCATTACTCCAAGAAAACTGGAAGACCTGAAAAGACTTGCCGAAGCATCTGCCCGTTTGAGATTGTCGGAGACGGTTGAAGAACGGGATGCGAAGATTGCAGTTCAACTGGTGGACGCTTGCCTGCGGGATGTTGCGTATGATACCAAATCCGGGAAATTCGATATTGACCGGGTAATCTGCAATACCTCATCAGCTCAGCGTTCCCATATTGCGTTGATTAAAAATGCGCTTGAGATGAACAAGGGGCCGATGACGTACCCGGACATCTATTTGACCTGTATCGAATATATGAACAAGCAAGAAGTGGATGCTGCCATCGAGCGGATGCAACTCAACTGTTGGGTGGCAATATCCAGAAATAAGGAAGTGACACTATTATGAACACCGAAACTAAGAAATTTGGATTGAAGACAGGACTGCGTGGGAACACAACTCTCGTTATTGAGCGGGTTGATGGTGGTGAGGTATCAAGCACCATCACCGTGAGCCTGAATCAGGATGATTTCGAGAACCTGCGGGAAACCCTATGCGGGAAAAAGGATTACATGCCAATTCTGAACCGTATTGAGGGGATTGAAAAAGCCTTCGATGCCCACACTGCGAACAACACCGAAGACTTCGGAGTACTTGCCCAGAGCATCAAAGACCTTGAAGACCTTGACAAAGTAATCCCCGAACTTGGGAACGTCGTAGCCGCATGTAACGCCAAGATGGTTGGACTTGCTGCAAGCGTGGGTAACATCAAGGCTTGGATGGACAAGACGAGGGGATAACACCCCTTTGTTTTCCCGCGCCGGGACAATACTACTGTTACAAAAGAAAATCCGTACCGTTTCGTAAATATCTATCTAAAGAGAGATAAAATTAGTAATCATATAATATGATATTATATAGTATATATATAGGCCTAGAAGGGTATAAGAGTCCTAAAAACCTATATTATATTATATAATATGTTTACTCTTTAGGGTCTAGGGTCTATTTCTAGGCTCTAGGGAGGGGGGTTACAAAAGATGAGAAAAACAACCGCTTGCGTAAGCATGAGCGAGGAAAATCTCGAATGGCTTAAAGCACATGGGGGAATATCAAAAAATGTTGAGCAGACAATCACTGTTCTCCGTAAAAACCCCGAATTGGCAAGGGCCATTGCGCTAGAATCCGCGTCAAGTATAGAGATGTTGGGGATTCCCGATGAGGCCAAAAAGTTGCTCGAACAAGAGAGGATTGAGAAAGAGATAAAAATTCAAGCCTATTTCAAGGATAGTCCTCACATCATCTACATGGCAAAGACCCAACGGAAGTTCAAGAAAGCCGACCTGTGCAGGATTAAGGACGAACTCTATTACTCCAAGTACAACGTCGATGCTTCAACGGACGAAATCCGAAAAGTCCTGAAAGAGGAAATTGACATCTTCGATGTTGAGGCATATGAAAAGGAACGGGGGATACTACATAAGGTGAAATGATGGACGAACTCAAATTCACTCTCGAAGAGTTGCGCCACACCATGATGATAATGAACGCGGAAACCATTGGAAGAAGGTGCGAAATCTGCGATTCAGCAAGGGTAAAACTTGAGGCGATGATTGCCAATGAGAGCCGGGCTGAAGCAGACTCATACGAAAAACCCGTTCCTGAGTGGATGGCAAAACTCGGCGTAACCAAAATCGAAGTCGAGAAGGGCAGAGGAGCATGAAGAATTACTGTCAGATGATAACGGACAATGGACTCATTGAATGTGGATTCCTCGTTGGGGCCAAATGCAAAGCAAACCCGAACCACCCGTTTATTGTTGACAGAAGTTTCCACGATAACATCAAAATCGTAGGGTGTCAGTCGTGGGGAAGGTACTTGGATTATGGAAGCAGACAACTCAAAGAAAGTGCGGTGTCAGAACTGCCGCTCCCAGAGATGGGAAGAAGTGGGCGATGTGAACAAGCAGAAAGGGACGAAACTATTTCAATGCCAGTTCTGCAAACGGGTAGTGATTGCCAACGAGATTCCCAATACGGAAGACCCGATGGAAGTAATGTAACCTGTATATCCTGCAAGAGCCCGGCGGTAACATCCGATTGTGGACATTACTACTGTGCCTCTTGCGCAAAGAAACTAGGACTGATTTAATGTCGAAAAACCAATGTGAAATCTGTGAGTACAGAACCTATTGTTTCTGGCCACTCAAATTTCTGAAGGCCATCACAAATGGCCCATGCAGACAGTATCGAAAGATGAAAGAGTATAAGGTGAAAAATGAAACCGCCAGAATTGATAACAAGGTGGAAACGGTGCAACCAGTGTTCTCTGGAAACACCGTTGCCAAAATCGGTTGAGGAGGAAGTTGTGTCATTCTGCTGCTACTGCGGGTCGAGGTTCGCAGAGGCGGGGGTGTTCGGGCATGGATGAACCCATCAAAAAGAACATCTCTGTCAAGCCATTCATCCACGAAAGGCTTGTCAATCTGAAGCATGGCCATGACACCTTCGATGATGTCATCGAGAGACTGCTCAATAATTGGCAGGAGGGTAAATGACCGAATGTAATCATTGCGGGGCCTGTTGCAGGGTAATCCCAATGCTTCAGGCAGGAATGGCAAGGGAGCAGATTCAAACGCTCCGAACCAAAGGAGTTAGAGAGGCACAAGGTTTCTTCCTTCTCAACCACGATTGCCAGCACCTAAAAAAGTCCGTTATCTGGGGTTCTGGTGAAAGTGGAACATGCTCTATTACATCCCCCCGCTCCTTTGAATGGCTCTGTGACATCCATGCAACTAAACCGATGTCGTGTAAAAGATGGACGGGGCAGAGACGGATTCGGAACACGCTCTATTACATCCCCCCGCGTTGTGTTTACAATAGAGGTGAGGTTGAATAAATGACACGGCAGGCAGGTGAGTAGAGATGAACTACATATTAAGTATGCTATGTTTAGCAATACTCTCATTAGGTATTTCATATGTCTTACATTGGGAGGTAGTTACTGCACTGGTTGGTATAATGTGTTTTTGTTTTTTCCTATATATGTGGTGGGCTACAGAACTCCGGCAGGCAGGTGAGTAGAGATGTTTGAACCGACAAAAGATGTTCAAGAATGGGTATGTACCACACGGTCAAAAAAATGTAAAGGTCAAGACCCATGTTATTTCAATGAGTTAAGAACCCGATGCCCGATATATGGTTTTGTCATATCGTTTAAGCAGGCAGGTGAATCATGAACCAGTATATCATTACCGAGGAAAAACTTGCGGAAATAGAATCAACACCAAATGAAGATACAAAGGATTGGTTACGGATCTTCTATGGGTTATGTGATGGTGTTCGTTCCCATCACTACCAGAGCGAGCGGGATACGGTGCTGGAGTTATTGCGACTGAAGTATGTTGAATTTTTAAATCATCCTTGCCCAGAACTTGCAGACAAATATAAGCATTGTTGTGATGCGGACTGGTGTGGACTATGCACACTGGATGAAGTATTGGCAGAACTCCGGCAGGCAGGCGAGCAATGTGGGGATAATTGTAAAGGAGAATGTTCTGGTGAGGTAACTGGAACACCATTTTGTCCCCAGAGCGAAACAGAACAAAAGACACCAGACCATCCCCTGAACTATGCTACAATGGCGATACTTGCACGTATAGGGAAGCAGGCAGAATTTAAAGAGGCATGGGAAAGATTGGAAAATGCAGAACGA
>Ga0315273_10001506_pt1 | contig 26673 bp, 24 predicted proteins | sample YL17G02_0_MG_FD_205753 | JGI IMG/M metagenome (GOLD analysis project Ga0315273, IMG submission 205753) | Sediment microbial communities from Yellowstone Lake, YNP, Wyoming, USA - YL17G02_0 | ecosystem: Environmental > Aquatic > Freshwater > Lake > Sediment | place: USA: Wyoming | collected... | reverse complement strand
TGCGCGCGCGGCATAGCCGCGCGCGGGCTCGAATTCTCGGAGGAGTCGGCGCGGACGGCGAGCGAGCGCTTCGCCGGAGAGCCGCTCTTCCAGGGGATCGCGGCCGGGCCTTCCGAGTTCGAGGACGGCTCGTTCGACGTCGTCTTCCTCGTCGAGGTGATCGAGCACGTGCTCGACGACCAGATCCCGCAGACGCTCGCCGAGGTGCACCGCCTGCTCGCTCCCGGCGGTCGCGTCGTCGTCACCTGCCCGAACGCCGAGCACCTCGCCGCCGACAGCGTCCGCTGCCCCGACTGCGGCGCGGTCTTCCATCGGTGGCAGCACGTCCGCTCGCTCGATCCGGCCTCGATCTCGGCGCTCTTCGAGAGCCACGGCTTCCGCACCGAGAAGGCCGAGGGCGTCTACTGGGGCCTGACGCCGTACGCCGTCGTGCGGACCTGGCTGCGTAACCCGGGGCGGCTGCCGACGCCGCACCTGCTCTACCTAGGAACTCCCGCCTGATGTCCGCCATCCAGGTCGTCGCGCTCGCCGGCGACTTCCTGCGTCACCGCTGGTACGCGGCGCAGTTCGCCACCGATCCGCGGTTCGAGCTTCGCGCGGTCGTGTCCGAGCGGCAGCCGCCGGCGCGGAGCGGCGACACCGTCGAGGAGGAGAGGTTGATCGCCGAGCACCTCGCCCTGCGCGACCAGACCGAGGAGCGGTACTTCGGCCGGGCTCCGTCGTGGGAGGACCTGGCCGAGGTCCGGCGCGTCGAGCGCGGGGAGACGAACGAGGCGCCGACCGCGGAGTGGGTGCGCTCGTTCGAGCCACGCTACCTCGTCCTCTACGGCTCGAGCATCATCAAGACGCCACTGCTCGACTGGTTCGACGGCCGAACGGTCAACCTCCACCTGGGGCTCTCGCCGTATTACAAGGGCCACGCGACGAACTTCTGGCCGCTCGTGAACGGCGAGCCCGAGTGCGTCGGGGCGACGATCCACCTCGCCACGCTCTCCGTGGACGCGGGGCCGATCCTGCGTCAGGTCCGGCCAGCGATCGGCCTCGGGGACGACAACCACGACATCGGCTGCAAGGCGATCATCGCCGGCTCGGCGGCCCACCGCGACGCGCTCGCCGCCTTCGGCGCCGGTGAGCTCGCACCCGTCCCACAGCAGGCGGGCGGACGCCTCTACAAGCGGGCCGACTTCAACGCCGCCGCCGTGGTCGAACTACGCCGGCGCTTCGCCGACGGCATGATCCCGCGCTACCTCGAGCAGAAGTCCGAGCGCGACGCCCGCTACCCGATCGTCGAGTGACGCTTCTCGTCGTCAACTACCACTATGTGGCGGCCGAGGAGCCTGCGGCGCCGCATGCGATCTTTCCTGTCGGGGTCGACGCGTTCGCGGCCCAGCTCGAGGCGCTGGGCCGGACGTTCGAGTTTGTCTCCGGCGACGACATCCTGCGTGGAGAGCTGCCGGAGCGTGCCTGCCTGGTCACGTTCGACGATGGGCTTCGTGAGCAGTTCGAGCTTGCGCTGCCCGTGCTCGACCGGCTCGGCGTGGCCGCCCTCTTCTTCGTGCCCGGGCGACCGCTCGCGGAGGGCCGCGGGCTCTACGTCCACAAGCTCCACCACCTTCGCGAGCGCCATACGGACGAGGAGCTGCTCGGCCTGATCGGCGCGCGCGTGGAAGACGTACCGGAGCAGGTCGCGACCGCGCACTATGCCTACGACACGGCCGAAGCCGCACGGGTCAAGTACCTGCTCAACGTCGCGTTGCCGCTCGAGGAGCGTGAAGCGCTGGTCAACCGCCTGTTCGACGAGCCGGAGGACGGCTTCTGCCGGCGTCTCTATATGTCGCCCCGTCAGGTGCTCGCGCTGGGGCAGCGGGGAATGCTCGGCTCCCACGCCTACGCGCATGTCCCGCTCGCACTCCTCGATCCGGTCGCGCTCCGCGACGACCTGGCGGGTGCCGCAGCGGTGCTCGAGCGCCTGACAGGCGAGCGCCCCCGCGCGATCAGCTACCCGCACGGGTCGGCCGTGGCCGTCACGCGCGCGGTCGCGGAGGCCGCGGGCATGGCCGGCTTCGCGGTCGGCTTCACGATGGAGCGCGCGCTCAACGCGACGCTCGAGGACCCGCTCCTGCTGGCGCGCATGGACATGAACGACGTGCCCGGGGGCTCGCGCCCGCTTCTCTCTGCGGTCGGCGGTGAGCTCGTGGTCGGAGGCGGGGCCGCCGAGGCGCGCTCGCGCTACTTCGCCGAAGCGGAGGCGGTGTCGCGGTGAGCGCGACCCTCCCTCACCGTCTACGGGAGCGGTTGCTCCTTGAGCGTGACCTGCGGGGTTTCGGCCGCCGCTTCAGCCCGCTCCTGAGTACCGATCCGCCGGCGGACGGCCCGCCCGCCCTGATCGTCAGTCTCAGCGACTTCGTCTACCAGCTCAAGCTCGAGGGCATGTTCGCCAAGGCGCTCGAGCTGCGGGGGCTGCAGCCGGTCTTTCTCGTGCCGGAGGGCAGCGCGTTCGCCCGGCGCGTGCTCGGCCTGTTCGGCTTCGACCGCTTCGTCGAGCTGCACGAGTTCACGGACGAAGCGCTCGAAGCTGAGGCCCGCCGGGAGACGGCGCGGCTGCTCGAGGGCGGGCTCACCTTCGAGCGGTTGCGCGAGCTGACCTTCCACGGCGCCGCCGTCGGCGTGCAGGCCGTTGCGACCGTCTCTCGCGCACTGCACGAGGGCACGGTCGACTTCGGCGACGCCCGCGTGCGTGCGCTGATCGAGCAGATCGTTCCCGACACTGTCTGCACGACCCTCACTGCCGAGCGCCTCTTCGATCGGCTCGCACCCGAGATCGTCCTGTTCAACGAGCGGAACTACGCCGCCCACGCGCCGCTCTCAGACGTGGCGCTCGGCCGCGGGATCAACGTCGTCCAGTTCGTGTTCGGCTTCCAGGACGACGCCTTCGTGTTCAAGCGCTACACGGCCGCGACGCGCCGACTCCATCCGCGGTCGCTCTCGGACTCTGCCTGGGAGCGTGTCAAGGCGATGCCCTGGACCCCCGAGCTAGACGGCGAGCTCGACGAGGAGTTCCGCCTTCGCTACAGCAACGTCTGGGCGATGTCCCGCCGCCAGCAGGGCTGGACCCACGACATCTCGCCGCAGGAGGTGCTCGAGCGCCTCGGCCTCGACCCCGCGAAACGCACCGCAGTGCTCTTCTCGCACGTGCTCTGGGACGCGAACATGTTCTACGGGGAGGATCTCTTCCCCGACCAGGAGCGCTGGTTCGTCGAGTCGGTGCGCGCCGCCTGCGCGAACAATCGCGTCAACTGGATCGTCAAGCTCCATCCCGCGAACCTCTGGAAGCTCCGCCGGGACGGCAGCGACGGCGAGCTCGCCGAGGTGACGGCGATCCGCAATGAGATCGGCCCGCTCCCACCCCATGTCGCGCTGCTCCACCCAGAGAGTGAGATCAGCGCCCGCTCGGTCTTCGACATCGCCCACTGGGGCCTGACCATCCGGGGAACCGTCGGGATCGAGCTGCCGTGCGTCGGGACGCCGGTTCTGACGGCCGGCACCGGCTACTACTCCGGCCGCGGCTTCACCGTCGACTCCGCGACCGCCGACGAGTACCTGGCGCGGGTGTGCGCGATCGAGGAGATTCCGCCCCTCACGCCCGAGCAGATCGAGCTCGCCAGGCGGCACGCCTTCGCGATCTTTCGGCTGCGTCGGGCGCGCTTCACGTCGTTCCGCTCCACGTTCTCCGACCTCGAGGGCGTAGCGAGCAGGCTCGACCCGAACCTCGTGCCGACCGTTCGCTCGCGTGCCGAGCTCGAGTCGGCCGAGGATCTGCGCCGCCTCGCCGCCTGGATGGTCGACTCGCGGGAGCCGGACTACCTCACAGACCCTTGACAGGTCGCGGTTAGCATCCGCCTTCGTGAGCGTTTACGTCATCGCAGAAGCCGGGATGAACCACGACGGCAGCCTCGGGAACGCGATCCGCCTCGCCGAGGTGGCTGCGGAGGCCGGCGCCGACGCGGTCAAGTTCCAGCTCCATGACGCGCAGGCCGAGACGACCCGCGACGCCCCCTCGCCGCCCTACTTCCAGCGCGAGACGCGCTGGGAGTACTTCGAGCGCACCGCCTTCACCGACGGGCAGTGGGCGACCCTGAAGGCAGCTTGCGACGCGGCTGGGATCGAGTTCCTCTGCTCGGCATTCTCGGTCGAGGCGCTCGAGCGGCTCGAGCGGATCGGCGTCGCCAGGCACAAGATCCCGTCCGGCGAGGTCACGAACCTGGAGCTCGTGCGCGCTGCGGCCGCGACCGGCAAGCCCGTGCTGCTCTCCTCGGGGATGAGCTCCTGGGCCGAGCTCGATGCGGCCGTCGAGGCGGCGGGCGACAACGTGACCGTCTTCCAGTGCACGTCGGCCTATCCGACGCCGCCCGAGCGCGTCGGACTCAACCTCCTCGTCGAGCTCCGCGAGCGCTACGGCCGGTCGGTCGGCCTCTCCGACCACACGCTCGGCCCGTTCGCCTGTTACGCCGCGGTCGCGCTCGGCGCCGATTCCGTCGAGAAGCACTTCACGCTCTCGCAGGAGCTCTACGGCCCCGACGCGGCGCTCGCGCTCGAGCCGGACGGGCTCGAGGATCTCGTCGACGGCATCCGCGAGATCGAGGCGATGCTGGCCGCCCCGGTCGACAAGGACGACCTCGAGCCCTACCGGGAGCTGAAGCACGTCTTCGAGAAGAGCGTCGTCGCGGCGAGCGACATCCCCGCCGGCGCGGTGATCGAGCGCGGGATGCTGGCCGCGAAGAAGCCCGGCACGGGGATTCCCGCGCGGCGGCTTCCGGAGCTCGTCGGCCGGCGCGCCCGCACGGCGATCCCCGCCGACACCCTGATCGCCGAGGAGGCGCTCGAGTGAGGAAGGTCTGCGTCGTGATCGGCTCGAGGGCGAACTACTCGAGCATCAAGGCGGCGATGCGCGCGGTGCGCGACCACGACGAGCTGCAGCTCCAGCTCGTGGTCGGGGCCTCGGCGCTGCTCGACCGCTACGGGACCGTGCTCGACCTGATCGAGGGCGACGGCTTCGTGCCCGACGAGCGGGTCTTCATGCTGATCGAGGGCGAGACGCCCGCGACGATGGCCAAGTCGACCGGCCTCGGCCTGCTGGAGCTGCCGACCGCCTTCGACCGGCTCCAGCCCGACGTCGTGATCACCGTCGGCGACCGCTTCGAGACCATGGCGACCGCGCTCGCGGCGACCTACATGAACATCCCGCTCGCGCACACGATGGGCGGCGAGGTGTCGGGCAACATCGACGAGTCGATCCGCCACGCGGTCACCAAGTTCGCGCACATCCACTTCCCGGCCTGCGAGGACGCGGCCGAGCGGATCGTCCGGATGGGCGAGGACCCGGCCAACGTCCACATGGTCGGCTGCCCGCGGATGGACCTCGTCGCCGAGGTGCTCGCCGACGGCGGCGACGGCCTCAGCTCGCTGTTCGAGGTCGGTGTCGGCGGCCGCTTCAGCCTCGACGAGCCCTTTCTGCTCGTCTCGCAGCACCCCGTCACTTCGGAGTACGGGGACGGCGGCCGCCAGATCGGCGAGACGCTGGCGGCCGTCCAGGAGCTCGGCCTGCCCGCGATCATCCTCTGGCCGAACGCGGACGCGGGCTCCGAGGACATCGCCGCCGGGATGCGCCGGTTCCGCGAGCACGAGGACGACTCGAAGCTCCACTTCTTCAAGAACCTGCCCACGAACGACTACATCCGCCTGATGGCGCGGACGGCCTGCCTGATCGGGAACTCGAGCTCGGCGATCCGCGAGGGCGCCTTCATCGGCACTCCGTCGGTCAACATCGGGCACCGCCAGGACGGGCGCCAGCGCGGCCCGAACCTGCTCGACGTCGCCTACGACCGGGGCGAGATCGTCGCCGCGGTGCGGCGGCAGCTCGAGCACGGGCCCTACGACTCGGCGCCGATCTACGGCGACGGCGAGGCGGGGAGGCGGATCGCGGACGTGCTCGCGCGCACCGAGCTGCCCTCGGTCCAGAAGCGCATCACCTACTAGTGCAGGTGCTCGGCCTGATCCCGGCGCGTGGGGGCTCGAAGGGGATCCCGGGGAAGAACCTCGTGCCGCTGGCGGGGAAGCCGCTGCTGCGCTGGACCGTCGAGGCTGCGCTCGCCGCCGAAACCCTCGCGCGCGTGGTCGTCTCGACCGACGACGACGGGATCGCCGCGGCCGCGGGCTGCGAGGTGCTGCGGCGCCCGCCGGAGCTCGCCGCCGACGAGACGCCGATGCTCGACGTCGTGCTCCACGCGCTGGCCGAGCTGGGGCCGGTCGACGCGGTCTGCCTGCTCCAGCCGACCTCGCCGCTGCGGCGCGCGGAGCACGTCGACGGCGCGGTGCGGCTGTTCGAGGAGACCGGTGCCGACGGCGTGGTGAGCGTCGTTCCGGTACCGCACCAGTTCCTGCCCGGCTCCCTGATGCGCATCGAGGAGGGCCGCCTCGTCGCTTTGGATCAGGACGCGCCGACGAGGAGGCAGGACAAGCCCGCCCTCTGGGCGCGCAACGGCCCCGCGGTGCTCGTCGTGCGGGCCACGGGGCTCGCCGAGCGCGGTCTCTACGGCGGCGACGTGCGGCCCTATGAGATGGCCCTCGAGGACTCGGTCGACGTGGACGACCCGCGCGACGCCGCAGTCGCCGACGCTCTGCTGGTACAAGGGGTGGCGCATGATCGCCAAGCTCCGTGAGGGTGTTCGCGAGCTCCTCCGGGAGCGGGAGGCTCACCTGACGCTGGTCGACGCGGGCGCCCGAAATGGCGTCTTTGAACTCGGTGACGTCGCGGAGTTCGTCACCGCCTACGGCTTCGAGCCGAACCCGGACGAGTTCGACAAGCTCATCCGAGGTACGACCGACCTCGGTCTTCCGTCTCCCCCATACCGCTCCCTCGAGTACCTGCCGGCAGCGCTCGGAAGCTCGCCCGGCCGGTGCCGCTTCTACGTTTTCTCGCGCGGCCCCGGCGCATCGGGCCTCCTGCCGGCCCGTGCCGCGGACGCGGGTAGCTTCAGGGTCGCCGGCGCCTCGGAGAGCATGTACGAGTTGTACTTCGGCGAGCCTCAGGAAGTCGACGTCGACGTCACGACGCTCGATCTCTTCGCGTCCGAGCGAGGCCTGGGTCGCGTTGACTTTCTCAAGATCGATGTTGAGGGATTCGAATACGAGCTCCTTCAGGGGGCCGCGACGACCTTGCGGAACACGGCGCTGATCCGCGTCGAAGTTGCGTTCGTTCCGATGCGGGAGGGGCAGCACCTGTTCTCCGACGTAGACATCTTCCTCCGTGAGTATGGGTTCGATCTGCTCAGGTACGAGATGGAGCAGAACCTCATGGGCTATCGGACGCGTTCGAACCCGATCGAGGATCCATTAGGGCCGCGTTTCCCCGACCCGTTCGCACGGGCGATCGTCGCCGATGGGATCTACGTCAACACGCTGATCGACGACGAGGAATCCGTCATCAACCAGGCAGTCGGCCTGATCGAGCGGAACTACGTCGATGAGGCACTCTGGATTCTGAGGGAGAAGACAAACGTGCGAGGGCCCCTTCTCGACGCACTCGCAGTCGCCAAGGTCGGCGGCAGAGCGCACGAGGCGCAACGCCGCGGCTATCGCGCGGTCGACGCCGTTGTCCTGGCGACGGCTCGGATCGCGCGGAAGCTCGCCCGGATGTGAGTCGCTTGGGCTCCGGGTCTACCCGAGGATGCGGCGCGCGAGCGCCGCGGCGACGGCTAGGTGGGCCGCCGCGTCGAAGTGCGTTCCGTCGGGCGTGAGCTCGACCACGGGCCGGCCGCCCGAGGCCTCCGACAGCTCGACGAGCTCGACCCCGTGCTCGGCGGTGACAGCCCGCAGGATCTCGTTGTAGCTCGCCACGGCGGCGCGCACGTCCGGCGCGATCGATTCGAGGCGCTCGTCGCCGGGGTTCGCCTCAAGCACGAGGATTCGCGCGCCGGTCTCCTTCTGCAAGTACTCGATCAGCTCGGACATCCGCCTGCGGAAGTCGTCCTGAGGCAGCCACTGCACCCAGTAGCCGAGCCGGCGGCGCGCGCCCGAGTACTTGCGGCCGACGACGTTCAGCCTGCGGCGCCGCTCGGACTCGCCCGGCTTGTACAGGTGGCTCCTGAGCCAGACCGACCGAGGCTGGCGACGAGGTACTGCCTCGACGTGCCCGTAGTGCAGGAGGATCACATCCGGTGGGTTCGCGACGAGATGAGAGAGGTACTGGTCCGCGTCGCTGACCATCCCGGCGATGCGGCTCAGGCTCTCGACCATCCAGAACTCGTTCGACCGCTCGTTCAGCAACTCCTCGAGGAGGCGCGGGAACGCCTTCCCCGTACCGGGCGCGCGCACGAGCATGCTGACCGAGCTCCCGAGCACGGTCACGCGGCGGATCTGGTGCGGCGCCTGCACAGGGCAATCATGCAGGGAAGGTGTGTAGCGTGCGCGGCATGTCGAGCTTCGACCAGGAGACGGGCCGCGACCGCTACTTCGCGCAGCGCGAGCGCGAGCTCGACGCGCTGATCGATCCGGCGACCGGTCTCGTGGACGAGCGCTTCGCGCACCGGGTCGCCTGCCCGGCCTGTGGCGCGGGTGCGCACCGCACCCTCTTCGTGAAGCGCGGCTTCCCGATCGTCCGCTGCGAGGCCTGCCGGCTCGTCTTCTCGAACCCGCAGGTCGACGAGTCGCTCGTCGTCGAGGAGTATCGGGGCGGCCTCTCGAACGATCTTTGGGTCGACGTCCTCACCTCGGGGAGGCAGCTCGCGCTCGACCGGGAGAAGTTCGGCGCGATCCTCGACGACCTCGAGCCCCACCGCGGTGCCGGAAAGCTGCTCGATGTGGGCTGCTCGGTCGGCCTCTTCCTCGAGCAGGCGCGCGGCCGCGGCTGGGACGGCGTCGGGATCGAGTTCAGCGAGAAGGCGCGGAGCCACGCCCGCGACGAGTTCGGGCTCGACGTGATCGAGCGGCCGCTGGCCGAGTCGGGCCTCGAGCCGGAGAGCTTCGACGTGGTGACGCTGCTCTCGGTGCTCGAGCACACGACCGAGCCGCGCCGGATGCTGCGCGAGATCGCGACCGTCCTGAAGCCCGGCGGCGCCCTCTACATCATCGTGCCGAACGTCGAGAGCCTCGCCTGCCGCGTCCTGCACGAGCGGGCCGCGACCTTCGACGGCCGCAACCACCTCGTCTACTTCTCCGGGGCGACGCTCGCCGACGCGCTGGCCCGCGAGGGCTACGCGGCCGAGCTCACGACCACGCGCGTCGCCTCGCTCGAGCCGGTGCTGGAGTGGCTTTCGTATGAGGAGCCCTACTCGGGCGAGGCGCCGGCCGCCGACCCGCTCGTCGGCTGGGCCCGCTCAGCCGAGCTCTGGGGGACGCTCGAGCGACTCGGACTCGGCTACAAGCTCCACTGCCTCGCCCGGCGCCTCGGCCAGCCCCGCTAGCGCCAGCAGACGCGGCACGTTGCGGGCGGGGTTGTACGAGCGTTCCCACGCCGCGCGCCCGGCCGCGCCGATCCGCTCGGCTCGGGCGGGGTCGTCGTGCAGGCTTCGGAGCGACGCGGCGAGCGCGCTCCCACTGGCGGCGTAGACGATCTCCTCGCCCGTGCGGAGCTCGGGCAGGCCCTCGCCGGCGCTCGGGTGGGCGACGACCGGAAGCGCGTGGGCGAGCGCCGAGACGATCCGCGTGCGGACGCCGATCGGGTAGGGCATCGGCGACAGGAACACGGCGGCGCGCTCGTACTCGCCCTCGAGCTCAGCGTCCGGCACGAACCCGGGTGTGGCGACCGTGACATTGTCCGGCAGAGCCGCGAGTGCCGACGGCACGTCGTCGGCACCGACGAGCCGCAGCTCGATCGGGAACGGCAGCTCCGCGAGCGCCGGCAGCAGCTCGCGCTCCCAGAAGGCGAGCATCGTGCGGCTCGCGCTCGACTCCAGCGTGCCCACGTGCAGGATCCTGAACGGCTCGCGCACGGGGTCGCGCAACGGCTCGGCCGGGCCCGGGACGAACCACGGCACGTGGCGCACGTCGATCCCCGCGCGCCGGTACTCGCGGGCGTGCCGTGGCGAGAACGAGGCAAGGGTCGCGCGCCTGCCGTCGTACGGCGCGAGCCGCCGGCGCACCGTCCCACGGAGCGCGGCCTCGACCGAGAGGTGGCGGGCGCGCGTCGTCCAGCTGCCACGGTCCCGCACGGAGAGCGGCCGCATCGTGGTCAGCCTGCGGAAGTGCGGGTCGCCGAGCACGGCGACGCGCGGCCGGTCGATCCCCGAGAGCGCCCAGGCCCAGCCGAGGTCGAGCGCGACGATCCCCTCGGCGGCGTCGAGCAGCCCGCGACGCGCGGCGACCGCCTCCTCGCAGAGCGCGAACTGATGCTGCGCCCGCAGGAGCGCGGTGCCGCCCGTCCAGCGCGACACGGGCACGTCCTCCTGCCAGACGAAGTCGACCTCGAGCCCGAGCGCGGCGAGCTCGTCGAGGTGGTCGCGCCGCACGAACGTGTCCATAAACCAGCGGCTTACGCGGAACACGCCGTGGACGCGGTACCCGTCAGCGAGGAGGGCGCGGCAGACGAGGTCGTTGAAGATTCCGGAGCCGCCCTGCGTTCGATCGGGGATCCCGGTCGAGAGGAAGGCGACCGACCCGCGGCTCACTCGTTCGCGAGATCCGGTGGGTAGAGGTGCTTCACGGCCTCGACGTTGAGGCTGATCAGGAGCCCGTTCTCGACGTCCATGTGCGGCACGTACGCCTTGGAGAAGTCGTCGATGTCGGCGTGCTCGGTCTGCTGCCAGTCGTAGTTGTGCACGCGCTTGAAGCCGGCCTCGATCAGCAGCGTCTTCAGCCCCGCGAAGTTGAACTGGCGATGGTGGCGGTTCTCGTCGTACTCGAGCCCGCCGTAGATCCAGTTCAGGAGGTTCTCGTAGTCCCCCGTGCGACGGTACAGCTCAACGGTCGCGTCCCAGTCGGGAACGGCGACGCGCAGGACGCCGCCCGGCCGCAGCACACGGTTCCACTCGAGCAGCGTCGAGAACGTCCGCACGCGTGGCACGTGCTCGAGCACGTGGCAGGCGTAGATCAGATCGACCGAGCCGGACTCCCACTGGTCGAGTTTCGTCACGTCCACGCCGGACACGTCCACGCCGGGCAGGTCGCGGAGGTCGACGTTCACGAAGCCGGGCAGGATCTTGTCGCCGCAACCCAGATGGAGCTTCAGCTCGCTCATTGCGCCGTGAAGATACCCGCCCACAGCTTGAGGCCGTCGGCGACCTGGGCGAACAGGGCCGGATCGCGGCCGCCCGCGGCACACGCCTCGGCGATCCGGGCCGGGAACTCGGCAGCGATCGCGGCGAACGCCTCCGCGTAGCCGCCGGCCCCGAGGTCGCACGCGTGCAGGGCTGCGAGGAAGACGTCGTTCGTCTCGAGCCCGAGCCGCTCGGCGTCGAAGTCCTTGAAGTAGTCGTGCGGGTTCCGCTCCTGGCGCACGAGGGGCGCGCCGTAGGTGACGAGGTCGCCGCGTGCGTCGGCGATGCGCCGGATCACGTAGCTCGCCCAGATGTCGTCGTAGCGCCCGACGTGCGGGAAGAGGAGGTAGGCGGGGATCGCCTCGCGCAGCAGCGCGGTGTTCTGCGAGTTGAACGGCGCCCAGGTGCCCGGCGCGAGCGCGAGCCGATCGCGGTAGTGCTCGCTGGGCCCCGTCGCGCAGACCGGGAAGTAGAGGCGCGCGAGCGCGTCCACGTCGGGGTCGTCGAGCCAGAGTCCCGCGTTGACGACGATCCGGCCGCGACGCTCGACGAGCTGCCACTCGTCGTCGTGCCAGCGCTGCGAGAGGGGATGCCCGCGGTGGTAGAACGCGATCCCGCGCGCCTCCTCCAACATTCGGCAGACGTTCCACCACCCGGTGGGTGACTCGACCGCCTCGAGCTCGAGCTCCTGCCCGAGGTGGGCGTGCGCGCCCAGGTAGTCCGCCTGCTCGAGGAAGTTGTCGTCGTCGATCGTGACGACGATGTCCGCGTCACCGTCCCACGCGAGCAGGAGGCCGACGTTGCGGCGCTGGATGCAGTTCCAGGGCAGGAACTCGGCGAACTCGGGCCACCGCGCGAGGTAGCTCTCCTGGTCTTCCACCCCGACGTACCGAACCGCGATCCCCGTCTCGGCGGCGAGGCCGTCGCAGTACGAGGCTGTCTCGGGCGGCGTCTTGCGGTCGCCGATCACGAGGATCTGCTCGACGCGGCGGTCGTGCGCCAGCGCGTCGGCGGCGTAGTCGCCGAGCAGGGTCGGGACGTTGATCGTCGTCGTGACGATCGTGAAGAGCGGCCCGTCAGACAACCGGAGTCAGTCCGGCGGCGAGTCGGCTGCGGGCTCCGGCGAGGACGCGCTCGATCCCGTCCCTGAGCGTGATCTCGGGCTCCCAGTCGAGCAGCTTGCGCATCCGCGTCGGGTCGCAGTAGCGCTGGGCGACGCCGACCGGCTTGTCGTCGGTCCCCTCGACGGGCGCGTCGTACCCCTCGAGCTCGATCATCAGCGCGGCCAGCTCACGGAAGCTCGTCAGGGCGCCGCTGCCGATGTTGACCGCCGAGCCGTCGCTGATGCGGCGGCAGGCCCGGATGCAGGCCTCGACGCAGTCGTCGATGTGCACGAAGTCGCGGCCCTGGAGGCCGCTCCCCCAGACGCGCACCGGATCCTGGCGCGCGGCGACGCGCAGCGCGATCGCGGGCACCGGGTAGGAGAGATCCTGGTCCTCGCCGTAGCCCGAGAATGGGCGCACGACCGCGACGCTGAGGCCGTAGCGCTCGGCGGCCATCTGGCCGAGGTACTCGCCGGTCAGCTTGCTCCAGCCGTAGGTCATGTCGGGCTGGAGGAACCCGGCCTTCGGGTCGAGCATGTCCTCCGTCAGCGCGACCGCGGTCTCGTCGGTCTGCTGCGAGATCGGGTAGGCGGCGCTCGACGAGGCGTAGAGGAGCCGGTCGGGCTTGCCGACCTTCACCGCCCAGAGGTAGAGGCTCGAGTCGATCGCGAGGTCGATCCCCACCGCGAGCGGGTCGCCGTCGATCATCGCGCGCCCGCCCACCACCGACGCGAGGTGGTAGACCTCGTCGAAGTGCGGCAGCGACGGGTGGCCGTAGCCCGGCTGGTGGTCGAGCTCGACCGAGGCGATCGACTGCCACGGCGCGTTCACGAACACGAGGTTCGACGCAGTTCCGGGCAGCTCGAACACGAGCGCGCTGCGGTAGGGCTGCCGGTGGCTTGTCACGGTCGCCGGCGTGTCCCACGTCGCGGGGTGGCGGCCGGTGCTGAGGTCGTCGACGACCCAGATCTCGGCGTCCTCCGTCGCGGCGAGCCGGGCCACGAGATGGCGCCCGACGAAGCCGCAGCCGCCGGTGACGAGGATCTTCACGCGTGCGAGCCTAGCGGACGAGTCTGGCGGACGCCGGGCTTAACGAGGCCCGCACAACCCCTCGCTAGAGTTGCCCGAATGGCGGCTGTGCCCAACCAGCCGAGTGTTCCCGTGCGCGTCATCCGACCGGCTCCCCGGTGGGCGGGCTTCGGCGTGCACGAGCTCTGGCGCTTCCGGGAGCTCCTCTTCTTCCTCGCCTGGCGCGACCTCAAGGTGCGCTACAAGCAGACCGTCTTCGGGGTCGTCTGGGCCGTCCTCCAGCCGATCATGTACATGGTCGTCTTCACGCTGTTCTTCGGGCGGATCGCGCACGTCGCGCACGGGACGCTGCCCTACGCGCTGCTCACGCTCTCGGGCTCGACGCTCTGGCTCTTCTTCGCCAACTCGGTCACGCTCGCGTCGGGCAGTCTCGTCGGCGGCGCGTCGCTGATCACGAAGGTCTACTTCCCGCGCCTGCTCGCGGCGATCGCGCCGATCCTGGCCAGCGTCGTCGACCTCGTGCTCAGCTTCTGTGTCCTGCTCGGCGTCGCGGCGCTCTACGGGTACTACCCGCAGCTCGGCCGCACCTGGCTCGCGATCCCGTTCGCGGGCGTCGCGCTCGTGACCGCGGTGGGCGTCGGCTCCTGGCTCGCCGCTCTGAACGTGAAGTACCGCGACGTCCGCTACGTCGTGCCGTTCGTGATGCAGCTCTGGATGTTCGCGAGCCCGGTCGTCTACATCCCGCAGAACCTGCACGGCACTTGGCTCACCGCCTACTACCTGAACCCGATGGCGGGGGCGGTCGAAGGGTTCCGCTATTCGGTGGTCGGCGGGACGCTGATCTGGCAGGTCGCACTCTCGGCCGCGGTCGCCTTCGTGCTGTTCGTGCTCGGCGTCGTCTACTTCCGCCGGAAGGAGCGTGAGTTCGCGGATGTCGTCTGAGCCCGCGATCGCGGTTCGCGACCTGGCGAAGCGCTACCGCCTCGGCCAGAACGTCGCCTTCGGCGGGAGCATCCGCGAGTCGCTCTCGGACGCCGCCGCCCGGTCGCTGCACCGCCGCTCCCGGGCCCGGGTCCGCGGCGACGCGATCTGGGCGCTCGACCACGTCTCGTTCGACGTCCACCCGGGCGAGGTGCTCGGCGTGATCGGCCGCAACGGCGCCGGCAAGACGACGCTGCTCAAGCTCCTCTCCGGGATCACGGACCCGACCGAGGGCGAGGCGCGGATAAACGGGCGGATCGGCGCGCTGCTCGAGGTCGGTACGGGCTTCCACCCGGATCTCACCGGCCGCGAGAACGTCTACCTGAACGGCGCGATCCTGGGGATGCGGCGGCGCGAGATCGACCGCAAGTTCGACGAGATCGTCGCCTTCGCGGAGGTCGAGCGCTTCATCGACACTCCGGTCAAGCGCTACTCGAGCGGGATGTACCTGCGGCTCGCCTTCGCCGTCGCCGCGCACCTCGAGCCCGAGATCCTGATCGTCGACGAGGTGCTGGCGGTCGGCGACGCCTCGTTCCAGAGGAAGTGCCTCGGCAAGATGGGCGAGGTGAGCGGCGAGGGCCGCACCGTGCTCCTCGTCAGCCACAACATGTCCGCGATCACCTCGCTCGCGACGCGGTGCCTCTGGCTCGACAACGGGCAGGTGCGTGAGCTCGGGGAGCCGGGCGAGACCGTCGGCAGGTATCTCTCGGAAGGACACGTCTCCGAGCATCCGGGCCTCGCCGACCTCCGGGATCCGGAGCTGCGGGTGGGCGTGCCGAAGGTGACGCAGAAGGAGCTCCTCTTCGAGAACCTGCGACTCGAGGACGCCGACGGCGTGACGACCGGCGTCTTCTTCGAGCGAGAGCCGATGCGGTTCGTGACGAGCCTGCGCGCTCACGCGCCCCTGAATCGCCTCGAGGTGGTGATCAAGGTCTTGACCCTCGAAGGTGTGCTCGTCTTCATGCTCCTCTCCGGGGTGCTGGACGTGGAGCTTGGCCCGGGCGAGGTCGTCGAGCTCCCGGTCGAGCTCCCGAGCCTCCCACTCCGGCAGGGCCGCTACCTCGTCGACCTCTACGCGCTGACGAGCCTGCCGCAGGACGACCTGCGCGGGGTCCTCGAGTTCGAGGTGTCGGGCCCGCGGGAGCCGACCGGGAACCCGCGGCATGCGCGCGACACGGTCAGCCTGGTCGCGGTCGACCAGGTGTGGGGAGAGCCGCGCCCGGTCGGTGCGGCGGCCGCGGCCTCCGAGACCTAGGCGCCGACCGGCGACGCGACGGCGCCGAACTGCTCGAAGATCCGGTCGAGCGAGACCGAGAGCTCCCAGCCCGGGTAGTCGGCGTGCAGCCGGGACAGGTCCGAGATGTAGCAGATGTGGTCGCCGCGGCGGGGCTCCTCGACGTATGTCCACTCGAGCTTGCGGCCGTACAGCTCCTCGAAGCGGGCGATCGCCTCGAGCATCGAGACGCTGTTCGCGCGGCCGCCGCCGAGGTTGTAGACCGACGCCGGGCGCGGCGCCTCGGCGAACGCCATGATCGCCGTGCAGACGTCGTGGGAGTGGATGTTGTCCCGCACCTGCTTGCCCTTGTAGCCGTAGATCCGGTACGGCAGCCCCTCGCGCGTCGCGCGGGCGAGGTAGGCCAGGAAGCCGTGTAGCTCCGCGCCGGAGTGGTTCGGGCCCGTGAGGCAGCCGCCGCGGAAGCACGCCGTCGGCATCCCGAAGTAGCGGCCGTACTCCTGCACCATCACGTCGGCGGCGACCTTGGAGGCGCCGAAGACGGAGTGCATCGTCGCGTCGATCCGCATCGTCTCGTCGATCCCGTTCGCGTAGGCGGGGTCGGCGTAGTCGAAGCGGGTCTCCAGCTCGACCAGCTCGAGCTCGTTCGGCGCGTCGCCGTAGACCTTGTTCGTGGAAAGGAACGCGAACGGCGACTGGGGCGCGTGCCGGCGGGCCGCCTCGAGCAGGTTCAGGGTGCCGACCGCGTTCACGTCGAAGTCGTCGAACGGCCGACTCGCCGCGAGGTCGTGCGACGGCTGCGCGGCGCAGTGGACGAGCAGGTCGGGCTTCGCGTCCGCGACGAGCTGCTCGATCGCGGCGCGGTCGCGGATGTCGAGGTCGTGGTGGGTGAAGCGGCGGGTCGCGGCCTTGAGCCGCTCGAGGTTCCAGGTCGTGTCGCCGTGCTCGCCGAAGAAGTCCCGGCGCATGTTGTTGTCCACGCCGTGGACCGCCCAGCCCCGCCCGTCGAGGAACGAGACCATCTCCGAGCCGATCAGCCCGCTCGAGCCGGTGACGATCGCCGTCTTCACGCGCCGCAGCCTAGCCCACGGTTGTGCGGGCGAGGTTAGCGACGGCCCCGGCCCAGATCTCGCCGGTGTAGCCGGCGGTCAGCTCGCGCGAGCGCTCGCCTGCGGCGACGCGCCACGCCGCGTCGGCGCCCACCTTGCGGAGCGCCTCGGCGAGCGCGGCCTCGTCGTCGACCGGGACGCGGTAGCCGTTGACGTCGTCCTCGATCAGGTCGTAACCGCCGCCCGCGGCCTCGGTCGCGACGAGCGGGAGGCCGGCCGCAGCCGCCTCGTTCAGCACCATCCCCCACGGCTCGGAGCGCGACGGCAGGACGAGGCAGTCGGCCTGTGCGTAGAGCGCGGGCAGGTCCTCGCGGGCGACCTGGCCGAGGAACTCGACCCGGTCGTCGGCGAGGGCGCGCAGCTCCTCCTCCTGGGGCCCGCTGCCGGCGAGTAGGAGCCTGCCCGGGACGTCGCGGAAGGCGCGCAGCAGCACGTCGAGGCCCTTCTCGGGCGCGAGGCGGCCGACGTAGAGGAACGTGCAGCCCTCGTGGCCGCCCCGGTCGGCCTCGACGCTGAAGATCGAGAGGTCGACCGCGTTCGGCGCGATCACGATCCGCTCCGGCGAGACCCCGAGCGACTCGACGTACTCGCGCGCCGCGCGACCCGGCACGAGGAATCCGGTCGCTGAGGCGACCGCGCGGCGCTTGAGGCGCTCGAGGACGAGGGAGCCGCTCCGCTCGTCGTGGAGCGTGCTCTCGACCCAGAGGACGACCGGCCGGTGATGGTGCCGCGCCCAGCGCAGGCCCGTCCAGAAGGCGGGCTGGTTCCAGCCGCCGAGCAGCACGACGTCCGGGTCGAAGCGGTCGAGCTCCCGGTGCGTGCCCCGGCTCAGCACCACCCAGCGGCCGCGCGCGAGCGCGCCCGTCCCGGGGAGCACCCGTCGCTCGAAGCGGAACTCGTGCTCGTACACCGGGTACTGGCGGCGCGGGTCCCGCTCGGCGAGGAAGAGCACCTCGAGCTCGACGCCCTCCATCGTCCCGAGCGCGTTGAAGAGCGGGATGCGGTACGGCGCGGGGATCTCGGTCAGCAGCGCGATCCGCACGGGCTTCGTGGCGGGCCTCGGAGCGGGGAGCGCCCGCGTGCGCACGAGCTTGACGACCTGCTCGGCCCAGGCCTCGCCGGTGTAGCCGGCGGTGAGCTGGCGCGAGCGCTCGCCCGCGGCGAGGCGCCAGGCCGGGTCGGCGGCGACCTTGCGCAGCGCCGCCGCGAGCGCCGCTTCGTCCTCGACCGGGACGCGGTAGCCGTTCACGCCCTCCTCGATCAGGTCGTAGCCGCCGCCGGCGGCGTCGGTCGCGACGAGCGGCAGCCCGGCCGCCGCCGCCTCGTTCAGCACCATCCCCCACGCCTCGGAGCGGGACGGGAGGACGAGGCAGTCGGCCCGGGCGTAGAGCGCCGGGAGGTTCTCGCGCGCAACGTGGCCGAGCAGCTCGACGCGGTCGTCGGCGAGCGCGCGCACCTGCTCCTCCTGCGGCCCGGTGCCCGCGAGCAGGAGCCGTCCGGGTACGTTACGGAACGCGCGCAGGAGGACGTCCACGCCCTTCTCCTGCGAGAAGCGGCCGACGTAGAGGAAGGTGCAGCCCTCGCGGCCGCGGCGGTCGGCCTCGACGCTGAAGATCGAGAGGTCGACTGCGTTCGGAGCGATCACTATCCGCTCCCTCGGGACGCCGAGAGACTCGACGTACTCCTCGGCGGCGCGGCCCGGGACGAGGAACCCGGCCGCCGCGGCGACCGCACGGCGCTTGAGTCGCTCGAGCAGCGGGTTGCCGCTGCGCTCGTCGCGCGCCGTGCTCTCGACCCAGAGCACGACGGGCCGTCGCCGCTTGCGCGCCCAGCGGAGCCCTGTCCAGAACGCCGGCTGGTTCCAGCCGCCGAGCAAGACCACGTCCGGGTCGAAGCGGTCAAGCTCATCCCGGGCGCCCCTGCTCAGCACCACCCAGCGGCCGCGTGCGAGCAGGCCGGAGCCCGGGAGCACGCGCCGCTCGAACAGGAACTCGGTCGAGTAGACGGGGTACTGGCGCCGCGGGTCGCGCTCGGCGAGGAAGAGCACCTCGAGGTCGACGTCGTGGGTCGCCGCGAGCGCGTTGAAGAGCGGGATGCGGTACGGCGCGGGGATCTCGGTGAGGAGCGCGACCTTCACCGGCGCGCCTCCAGCACCCGTACCGGCAGCGCGAGCGCGGCGAGCCGGCGCGCGAAGCGCGGGTGCGTGAGTAGGGAGGGCTGCTCGAACGCGGCGCGCAGCGCGGTGCGCCGGGCCTCCCCGAACCGGCCGAGGCCCCAGAGCGCGTCCGTCCGGCGCTCGAGCAGGAGCCCACGGGCCGTCCCCGTGGTCTCGGGCAGGTGCTTGTCGGCGAGCCGCACAGCCGACTCGTAGAGGGCGTCCGAGGGCGTGTTCGCGCCGTGCAGGCGGTAGGCAGAGACGGGCTCTCCCGGGCACGGGCGCAGCGGCGCGCGGCGGGAGAGGCGCAGGTAGAGGTCGAGATCCTCGTTCGCGTCGAAGGCCGGGTCGAAGCCGCCCGCCTCGAGGAAGGCGTCGCGGCGCACCATCGTCGCGGAGGTGTAGATCGGCGCCGGCACGGCGAGGATCGCCTCGAAGCTCGCCCCTTCGCGCGCGATCCGGGCAAAGCGCGCGTCGAGGAGGGTGTTCCACTCCACGTCGGGGGTTCCGTCCTCTGCCTCGACCCGCACCCGGCCGAAGCAGAGCTCGCCCCCCGCCGCGAGCACATCACGCTGGCGCTCCAGCCGGCCGGGCAGGCAGAGGTCGTCCTCGTCGAGGAAAGCGACGAACGGCGTCCCCGCCGCCTCGACGCCCGCGTTGCGCGCCTGCGAGCGGCGCACATGCGGGAGCCTGAGCAGGCGCGCGCCGCCGAGCGCGGCCTCGTCCACGCCCTCGGTGCCGTCCTCGACGACGAGCACCTCGGCGGGCTCCTCGGCGAGCGCGCTCGCCACGGCCTCGGCGAGGAAGGGCCCCGGCCCGTGGGCGGGGATCACCACGGTGACCTCAGGCGACGGCGTCGTACACCTCCAGCACCCGGCGGGTCATCGCCGACTCCGAGAACTCGAGCTCGACCCGCGCCCGCCCGGCACGGCCGAGCCGGGCGCGGAGCTCGGCGTCGGAGGCGAGCGTGCGCATCGCCCCGGCCAGGCGCTCGGGGTCGCGCGGGGGCACGAGGAGGCCGGTCTCGCCGTCGGCGACGACCTCGCCGGTGCCGCCGACCGGTGTCGCGATCACCGGCTTCCCGTGCGCCATCGCCTCGAGCACGGTCACGGGCAGGCCCTCGATCCACGACGGCAGCACGAACGCGTCGAGCTGGTCGAGCACTGCGCCTGCGTCGGCGCGGAAGCCCAGGAAGTGCACGCGATCGGCGACGCCGCGGTCGTGGGTGAGCCGCTCCAGCATTGCCCTGTAGGCGCCGCCCTGCTCGAGGTCGGCGCCCGCGAGGGCGGCGTGGACGCCCGGGACGAGCGCGACGGCCTCGACCAGCTCGCGCTGGCCCTTTACGTCGCAGAGCCGCGCGATCTCGCCGATCAGTACGGCGCCCTCCGGCACCCCGAGCTCCGCGCGTAGCCCTTCGCCGTGCCGCGCTGCCTCCGCCTCGACGTCGATCCCGTTGTGGACGACCTCGACGAGGCGCGGCGGGTAGCCCTGCGCGACGAGCGAGCGCCGCGTGTCGTCCGAGACCGCGAGCACACGGGCGGCCAGGCGCGCGCTGCCGTTGTCGAGCGCGGTATGCACGGCGCGCGCGATCCGGTTGGGGCGGAAGTAGTTCTCGATGTGCATGTGCGAGACGACGGAAGCACCGCCGAGCCGTCCGGCCGCGCGCGAGAGGACGTTCGCGGCGAGCGCGGTGTGCGTGTGGAGCACGTCGGCGTGCGTTCCGCGGAGCAGCCGCGCGAGCCGCAGCGCGTCGCCGAGCTTGTACGTCCGCGACACGTCCACGAGGCGTACCTCCATCCCCTCGCGCTCGACGAGCTCGGTGAACGGCCCGCGGGTCGGCGAGAGGAAGACGACGCGGTCGCCGCGGGCGCGGGCGGCGCGCGCGAGCTGCAGCGCCACGATCTGCCCGCCTGCGATGTCGCCCCCGATCACGAGGTGGACGATGGTCACGGCCGGTGCTCCATGGGTGCAAGTATCCTTGCAGCCGCCGTGGGCCTGACTCGACGACTGCCCTGCGAAGCCGCTGTCGAGGTCGCTCTCGCGGCCACGGTCTTCCTGTTCGCCCTCGGCTCGAGCTCCTCCCACGTCCTTTCGAGGCTTGGCGGTCCGGGCCGCTGGGCGGCGCTGCTCCTGCTCTGCGCGCTCTCGCTGGCGTGCGCCGCTGCCAACGGACGGCGCCCCTCGTCGGTGCCGCGCGGCTGGATCCTGGCGGCCGCACTCGTCGCAGTCGGCGTCGTCTCGGCCGCATGGTCGGTCGCGCCGCGCCTGACGGTCGAGCGCGTCTTCACGCTGGGCGTCCTGTTCGTGACCGCGGTCGCCCTCGCGCTCGCAGGCCCGGATCCGCGCGTGGCCGCGGCCCGTGTCCTGCGCGGTGTGCTCGGGGGGATCGCCGCGGTCGCGGTCGGCTCGCTCATGATGCTCGTCGTCGCCCACCGCGACGCGGTGCTGTCGGCCACAGCGGGAGCGGGCTGGCGGTTCCGCGGCCTCGGCGAGAACCCGAACACCGTCTCGATGCTCCTAGCGGTCGGGCTGCCGCTCGCCGTCTGGCTCGGGTTCGCCCGCCGACGCGCCCTTGGCGCGGCGCTCGTCCTGCTCTTCGCCGGCGAGATCGCGGTCTCGGGCTCGCGCGGTGCGGTCGTCGCGGGCTTCGGCGGAGCGCTCCTGACCGCGCTCGTGCTCGGCCCCACCGTCGGGGCGAAGCTCGCGTTGGCCGCCGGGCTCGTCGTGGTCGCGGGCGTCTGCGTCGCGACGTCACGACTTCAGCATCCCGCGGGCGCAGTGGCCGTCACGGCACCGGCGGGCGCGGGCGCCGTTGTCAAGACGCGGGGCATCGACGCCAACCTCGTCCTGCGGCTCGAGGACGAGCTGGGCCATCCGCCGCTGGGCGGCTACCGGCCGCCGGTCGCGCGCACCCTGCTCGGCTCGAGCGGTCGCGCTCAGGCCTGGGCCGGTGCGGCGCAGCAGGCGGGGCGGCGTCCGCTCCTCGGCTACGGCTTCGGCACCGAGGACAGGGTGTTCGTCGACCGCTTCTACGCGTTCGAGGGCGGCTTCCCCGAGAACTCCTACCTCGGCACGTTCCTCCAGCTCGGCGCCGCGGGCCTCGCGCTGCTCGTCGCGCTCCTCCTCACGCTGGCCTGGAACGCCTATCGCGCGCTGCGGCGCGGGGCGGGCGGACCGGCGGCGGGCGCGGCCGGCGTGCTGGCCGTCGCGATCCTGATCGAGCTGAGCCAGTCGGGGATCACCGCGGTGGGAAACATCGCGGTCGCGAGCATCTGGGTCTGTGCCCTGACCCTGCCCGCGCTCGCGCTCGCGGAGGCGCGCTCGTGAGCGCCCGCAAGCCGCGCCTGCTCGTCTTCAACCAGTACTACTGGCCCGGGGTCGAGGCGACCGCGTACCTCCTCTCGGAGCTCTGCCGCGAGCTCGCCCGCGACTTCGACGTCACCGTCGTGACCGGGAAGCTCCGCGGCGAGGAGAACGAGGCGCGCGTCGAGCACGAGGGGGTCGAGATCGTCCGCGTCCCTTCGACGGCGTTCTTCCGCGCGAACATCTGGCTGCGGGCGCTGAACTACGGCACCTACCTGCTCGGCTCGTCGTTCTCGGGCCTCCGGGCGCGGCGGCCCGACATCGTGCTCTGCATGACCGACCCGCCGGTGATCGCCGACATCGCGCTGCTCGTCGCCCGTCGCTTCGGCGCGCCGCTCGTCGTCGTCAGCCAGGACGTCTTTCCCGAGATCGCGGTCGAGTTGAAGCGGCTCGAGAACCCCGTCGTCGTCAGCGTCCTGCGCGCCGCGATCGGGTTCTACCTCGAGCGCGCCGACCGGGTCGTCGCGATCGGCGAGACGATGCGGAGCCGGCTCGAGGAGAAGGGCGCGCGGCCGGACACGATGCGCGTGATCCCGAACTGGGTCGACACCGGCAGCCTGGTCCCCGAGCCGCGCGTGAACGCGTGGGGGGAGGAGCACGGCCTCGCCGACCGCTTCGTCGTGATGCACTCGGGCAACGTCGGCCACGCGCAGAACCTCGACGCGCTCGTCCGGGCCGCGACCTTCCTGCGCGATCTCGACGAGCTCACGATCGCGATCGTCGGCACCGGCGCGCGGCACGAGGCGCTCGTCGAGCTCACCGGGCTGCTCGAGGTCGAAGACGCCGTTCGCTTCTGGCCCTACCAGCCGCGCGAGCTCCTCTCGCAGTCGCTCTCGTCGGCCGACATCCATGTGGTCGGGCTCGCGCGCGGCCTCTCCGGCTACGTCGTGCCGAGCCGCCTCTACGGGATCCTCGCGGTGGGCCGGCCGGTGATCGTCGCCGCCGATCCCGAGAGCGAGACGGCGCAGCTCGTCGAGGAGGTCGGCTGCGGCGTCGTCGTCCCGCCGGGGCGGCCGGAGCTGCTGGCCGAGGCAATCCGCGAAGCCCACGACGGCGGGCTCGACCTCGCGGCGATGGGCGCGCTCGGGCGTGAGTACGTCGCCGCCAACGCCGATCGCGCCGTCGCGGTGGGCCGCTACCGAGACCTGCTGACGGAGCTCGTGCGATGAGTCGCCGCTGGATTGTCGGCGGCGTAGTGGCGCTTGCGGTGCTGCTCCTGCTGATCCCGGTCGGGCGCTGGGAGCGCAACCGGCACGCACATACCCAGCTCGCCGGGATCCGCCGCGTGCTGGCCGCGATCGGCCCGCTCGACCAGCCCTCGCTCGACGCCTACCGCGTCGGCGTCGGCCCCGGGATGGACTGTCTCCTCTACAAGCGCGGCTCGAATCCTTTCGCGCTCGAGCTGTGCTTCGACGGCGCGGGCCGTGTGATCGAGGCGATCGACCGCACGGGGAGCAGTCCACGCATCTCGAGCATCCGCGAGGATCCGTCGGCGTCGAACATCCACGTCGACCGCGTGTCGGCCCTCGCCCTGATCGAGCGGATGAAGCAGGCGGCTCGGTGAGCGAGGCGCGGAGGACGGCCCTCGACTACGTCGTCGCGGGGACGCTCGCCGCGGCCGTCCTCGCTGCGGCCGCCGGGTCGAGCGTCGAAGTTGGCGTCGTGTCGGTCGCCAAGCCGGCGCGGTGGGTGCTCCTGGGCGTGCTGGGGGTCGTCGCGCTCGTCCGTGCCCTGGCCTTCCGCTCGGAGTGGCGGCTGAGGCCATGGGTGGCGGGGACACTCGTGTTCTTCTGCGCGCTCACCGTCGTATCGGTGACGTGGTCGGTTAACCCTCGCGTGACCCAGGAGCGGGCCGTCACCGTGTCGTTCGCCGTCTTCGTGGCGGCGACCCTCGCCGGCTCCGCGGCCCTGAGCCCGATGACGGCGCGCAGGCTTCTCGATTCTCTTCTCGGGGCGGTTGCGGCCGTCGCCCTGGCGGGCTTCATCCTCTGGCTCTTAGATCCGGCCGCTGTCCAGTCGGCCACCGCGGAGTACCCGGCCCGCTTCCAGGGGTTCGAGCAGAACCCGAACACGGGGCCGATGCTCCTGGCGATCGGGATGCCGCTGGCGCTCGGGCGCGCCCTCGCCGCAGGCACCATCCGCCGGGCCACGCTGTTCATCCTCGTCTTGGCGGCGTTCATCGCGGAGATCGTGGCTTCGGGCTCGCGGGGAGGGCTCGTCGCCGGGTTCCTCGCGCTGCTGGTCGTTGCGGCGCTCGCACCCCAGCCGCGCCATCGCCGTGCCGGCGTCGCGACGGCCGTAGTGGCGACGCTCGCGGTCGCCGCGTGGGTCATGACGACTCCGAGCCCGCTTCCCCCGTCACCGACCGCGCCGGTCTACACGATTCCGGCCGTCTCGCCCTTGCATCCGGTCGACGCCGAGGCGGTGATCCCGCTTCGGGGCGAGATCGGCGGGCCGTGGTGGACCCGCACGAGCGGAGTGGTCCATCGTTCGTTGTTCAGCACGAGCACGCGCACACGCGCATGGCGGGGGGCGATCGAGCAGGGGCTGGGGCGTCCCGTGGTCGGCTACGGGTTCGGCGCCGAGCAGCCCACATTCGTCAACCGCTACTTCGTTTTCAACTCGGACAATCCGGAGAACGGGTACATCGGCCTGTTTATCCAGTTCGGCCTCGTCGGCCTGGGTACGTTCCTGGCCGTCGTCTGCCTCTGCCTCGTGCCGGCTATCGGTAGCTCTCTCCGCGGCGGGCGGCGGCCGGAAGGGTGGATGCCAGCCGCGGTTGGCGCCGCTTCGGCCGGGCTCTTCGTCGGCCTGAGCCAGTCCTACTTCCACGCGGGCGGGAACATTGCATTTCTCGCGTTCTGGGTCGCGCTGCTGCTCGCGAGCGTCGCGGGGATGCGGGCGCCGCATGGGGCCGCGTGAACCCGTACGCACGGATCCGCCGCCAGGTGCGCCTGACGCGCGCCCGGCCGCCGGGGATGCGGCTCGCGTTCGCGCGGATGCCGCTCGAACGGCGGTTGCCGCGGCCCTTCGCGCTGCGCACCCTCGCCTTCGCGACCGGCCTCCCGCGCCACGAGCTCGCCGGTTACCTGGACGAGGTCGCCGCCGACCGGGAGCTCCGCGCGCACGTCGCGGCCGCCGAGCAGGAGTACCGGCGGCTGAGCCCCGAGTTCGCCGCAGGGACGCTCGCGGGCCCGGAAGGCGAGCTCCTGTACGCGCTGGTGCGGGCGATCCGGCCGCTCCGCGTCGTCGAGACCGGAACCGCGAACGGGGTCTCTACGACGTTCCTCCTCGCGGCGCTGGAGCGGAACGGCACCGGGACGCTCGTCTCGATCGACCTGCCGTTCTTCGACGAGGACGGCCGGCTCGAGCCCGTCGTAGAGGGGACGTCGATCGATCTCTACGACGCGAGCCCGGTGCCGCCCGGGAAGCAGCCCGGCTGGATCGTCCCCGACCGGCTCCGCGCGCGCTGGGAGCTCCTCCTCGGCGATGCGCGCGAGCTGCTCCCCGCGGCCGTCGCCGAGGAAGAAGTCGGGCTCTTCTTCCACGACAGCCTGCACACCCGCGAGCACATGCTGTTCGAGTTCGAAACCGCGTGGCCCAGGATCGCGTCGGGAGGCGTGCTCGCCGCCGACGACGTCTTCCAGCGCAAGCACGACGCCCTGCCTGCCTTCGCGCGCTCGGTCGGCCGGCCCTGGCGGAGCTTCGGCGGCCTCGGCTTCATCCGAAAGCCCTAACACCGCCGGGCTAGACTCAGCCCTCGTGTGCGGGATCCTCGGCATCGCCTCCACGCGGGGCCGGCCTGCGCCCGAGGCGCTCGACGCGATCGAGCTGATGCGGCACCGCGGCCCCGACGGCGAGGGACGCTTCGCCTCCGGCCCGGTCGCGCTCGCGATGCGGCGGCTCGCGATCATCGACCTCGAGACGGGCGACCAGCCGGTCTCCGACGAGTCCGGCGCGATCGTCTGCGTCTGCAACGGGGAGCTCTACAACTACGTCGAGCTGCGCGCCGAGCTCGAGGCGCGCGGCCATCGCTTCCGCGGCCGCGGCGACATCGAGGTGATTCCGCACCTCTACGAGGAGCTCGGGGCCGCCTGCTTCGAGCGGCTGCGCGGGATGTTCGCCGCGGCGCTCTGGGACGGCCGCACCGGGCGGCTCGTGCTCGCACGTGACCGCTTCGGGATCAAGCCGCTCTACCTCGGCGAGACGGGCGGCGCGCTCGCGTTCGCCTCGGAGATCGAGCCGCTGCTCGCGCTCGGCGTCCCCGCGCGGCCCGACCTCCAGGCGGTCGCCGACTTCCTCTCGCTCGGCTACGTCCCCGGGCAGGCGACCGGCCTCCAGGACGTGCGCGCGCTCGCGCCGGGGCGGACGCTGACCTGGGAGGACGGGGTGCAGCGCGAGGCCCCCTACGCCGAGCTCGTGCCGGTCTCCGGCGGCGACCTCGAGG
>Ga0315273_10001505_pt1 | contig 26674 bp, 24 predicted proteins | sample YL17G02_0_MG_FD_205753 | JGI IMG/M metagenome (GOLD analysis project Ga0315273, IMG submission 205753) | Sediment microbial communities from Yellowstone Lake, YNP, Wyoming, USA - YL17G02_0 | ecosystem: Environmental > Aquatic > Freshwater > Lake > Sediment | place: USA: Wyoming | collected... | reverse complement strand
GCCGTCGCGAGCCTCCTCGCGGTGCGCGCGGGCTCCGCCGAGCACGCCGTGAAGCTCGTGTCCGGCCTGCGGAACATCACCCCCGCCGTCGCGACGCTGATCCTGGAGTCGGCCGGCGGGCTCTCGCGCCTGTGCGCCCAGCCCACCGTCTTCCTCGCCGGGGTGAAGCTCCCGCAGAAGACGCGGACCGTCCAGCTCGGCAAGACCCGCGCCGAGCGCATCCGGCGCATCCTCCACTACAAGGTGGGGGCCGCCCTGCCCGCCGAGGACCCGGGCCACTCCCTGGCCGACCTCCCGGGGCCGCCCCCGGAGCCCGACCCGGACGAGTACCCGGACAGTCGTGCAGACACTGGGTGCGAGGAGGCGGACGGCGTGCCGGTGCTCCCGGACTCGGACGTCGAGGCGATCCTCTCGGCGGCGGGCTTCGAGTGAGCCGCGAGCCTCTGCGGTGTTTTGCGCGCGAATTTGCGCCCTTGTATACGTCACGCCTGCAGCGCACAGACCCTGCCGACATGAAGAAGATATACAAGATTATGCTGGTCATCCTCGTGGTGCTGGTGCTCCTCGTCGCCGCCGTCATCGCGATGCGCCGCCGGGCCGGCCCCGCGGGCGACGTCCTCGGCGGCGGCCCCTTCCGGCTCAAGGTGAGCGACCCCGAGTACACGGCCCTGCTCGACGGCGAGAAGACCGTCGAGGCGCGGCTCGACCGGCCGCCCTTCAACCGGCTCGCGGCCGGCGACCCGGTCGTCGTCGTGCGCTCCCGCCCCGCGGGCGACACGAGCGAGTACCCCGGCGGGAAGTACAAGTACGACGCCGAGGTGGTGCGCGTCGACAAGTACAAGGGCATCGACGCCCTCCTGAAGGGCGAGGGTGTCGCGAAGGTGTACCCCGGGAAGACGGCGGCTGAAGCGACCGCGCGGTTCGGCGTGTACCTCCCGCCGGGCACGGGCGCGTCGGAGCCCGTCATCGCCATCGAGCTCCGCGCCGCGAGCGGCGCGAAGAAGGCGGCGCCCAAGAAGAAGGCCCCCAAAAAGGCCTCCGAGCGGGCGAACTCGTTCGCCGACTACGGCGACTACGACGACTACGAGCTCTAGAGGCCCTCACTCGGGCTCGTTGTTCGGGTTCCCCTCCGAGGTGTCGTAATCCATGTTTTCGCCGGAGAACGGGTCGTCGGCGGCCTCTTCGCCCTCGGCGCCGAGCAGCTCCTCGAGGACGTCCTCGCCGACGTCGCCGGCCTGCTCCGCGAGCCCCGTGGGGTCGTCGCCCGTCTCGAAGATCGCCCAGCTAAAGGTGCCCGGCTTCGAGAAGAGCTTCTGGCCGCGGAGGATCGTCTCCAGCTCCTTTTTCGCGAACGCGGATCCCAGGCGGCCGGCCCACTCAGGGGCCACATTGCTGGGGGCGGCGGCGTCGACCCCCCCGCCGGCGACGTCGAGCGCCATCCGGCAGAGGCTCTGGATCGCGAAGGCGTAGGCGTCGGCGGGCGAGCGGACCCGCGCGACGGCGGCGAACACGGCGTGGTACCCCCCGCTGACGTCGGGCAGGACCCGGGGGAGGGTCCCGTACTCGTGCTTCGGCACCCCCGCCGCGGCGAGGAGGTCGGCGGCGGCGGGCGGCAGCTTGGCGAAGCGGCCGGCGTTGCGGAGGACGCTGTAGTCGGCGAGGAAGAGGCGCACCTCGGCGTCGGCGGTGAAGATCCGCGGGTCGGAGGGGGCGGAGGGCGCCGGGGGGACGCCGCGGCCCTCGACGATGTCGGCGTACTCGCGCCCCTCCATGCTGCCGATCGCCTCGATCGTCGCGGGGGTGACCCCCGCGAGCTCGGCGGCGCGGACGATGAGCGTGTAGTCGGGCTTCCAGGCGGCCGCCTCCTGGTCCGCTTTGCGCGGGCCGGCCGCCGCGTCAGGAGCCGGCTGACGCCCGTCTTCAGTGTCACGACTCCGACCGGCCGGGTCGTCGCCGCGCTTCGCGGCGGCCGGCGCCAGGGACGCCGCGGCCTCGCGCACCTCGCGGCGCTCCGCCGCGAAGCGCGCCGAGTACTTGTCGTAGTAGGCGCGGGCGGCCTTGCTCTTCGTCGACTGGCCGGACGCGACCTCCTTCAGGACGGCCGCGGCGAGCCCGCACCTGCTGCAGCTCTGGGCGCCGCCGGCCGCCCCCGCCCAGTCGTGGAGTTCCCCGGCGGGGCAGCGGGACTCGTAGAAGACGAAGAACGAGTCGATCTCGGACGCCGCGCGGACGGACTGCTCGACCTTGGCGGGGTCGAGCTCGCCGACGGCCGAGGCCCGCACGCCGCAGACCGAGCAGCCGAGGTCGACGAGGACCATCTCGGGCGTGAGGCTCCCGTCGTCGCGGGCGGCCTTGACGCCCGCGGGCCCCCCCTTGATCTCGACCTCGCCGTCGGCTGACGCCTGCGGGCCCTTGGCCCCCTTGGGGGCGCGCCCGTCGCCGCTTCGGTAGTAGTACGTCACCTTCCTGCCCCAGTCGTGGCGGCGGCCGTCCTCGTCGTAGATCGCCGTGATCGGGACCTGGACGGGCACGAACTGCTGGCTGCGGACGAAGCCGAAGTCGTAGTAGGGCTTGATGGAGGCGAGGGCGCGGGCGACGCGGAGGCCGTCCTCGCAGCGGCGGTAGGCGGCGAGCTCCTTGTGGTAGGCGTCGAGCGCCTCCTGGCTGACGAGGCCCTTCGTGTACTCGGCGAAGAGGCGGTACCCCTCGAAGAAGGCGCCGCGCTCGGCGAGCGCCAGCGAGTCTTCGGGCCGGGCCTCGAGGCTTTGGCTAGCACGGGCCTTGCCCCGGTTCCGCGCGCGGGCGGCCGCCGGGTGCTTGTTGGGCTTGCCCGGCCCGCGGCGCTTCGCTGCGGCGAGGTCGTGGCCGCCCGGCTCGCCGGCGCCGATCCAGTAGCGGATCCCGTTGGCGGGCGCCTCCGCGGCGGCGGCGACCGCGCGGAAGGCCTTGAGCGCCTCAGGGCCGGCGGCCTTGGCGCCGGGCTCGTAGAGCTTGGCGTAGAGGTTCACGCGCGGGTCCTTCACGAGGAACTCGAGCGCGCCGCCGGGCGGCACCTCGACGCCGGTGCGGCGGAGGTAGAGGGGCGCGAGCGCGGGGTCGCGCGCGCTCTCGCGGGCGAGCTTGACGATGTCGGTGAGGCCGGCGCCGAGGAGGGTCTCGAACTCGCGGCGCGCCTCGGCGGGGCCGGCCGGGCGCGCGACGGGCAGGTCGCCGGCGACGCGGGCGGCCGTGGCGGCGTAGCGGTAGATGGGGTCGACCGTCGTCGTCTGGAAGGCGAGCTCCTCCTCGGGGTTGGCGACCTGGAGGCCGGCGCCGCCCTCGCCGCGGACGAGGCGGTAGGCCTCAGTGAAGCGCGCCTTGAGGAACTCGGCCGAGATGTCCTCGATCTGCGAGATGAGGCCGCGGTGCTCCTCGGCGATCAGCCGGAGCATCCGCTCGGCGTAGGCGCTCGCCTTCGCGCCGGCCTTGACGCCGGCGAAGCCGACCTCGGTGTCAACGCGGCTCTGCGAGCGCGCGCCCTGCGACGTCTGGATCAGGTCGAGGATGTAGGCGTAGACGAAGATGACGATGTACAGCTGGGTGCGGGGGTCGATCTCCTCGGCGTCGTCGTCGGCGCCGGTGGCGGGGGCGTCCCGGCTGGCCGCCTTGCGGCGGCGCCCCTTCTGGGCGACGGCGGCCTCGGCCGCCATGAGGAGGGGGTAGACGACGAGGGCGACGACGCTCGCGAACTGGCGCTCGTCGGTCGGCGTCGGGAAGCGCACGTTCCGCGCGGCGCCGAGCGCGACGGTCCAGATCTTGGTGCGCAGGCCGGCGTCGAGGTCGCCGAAGCGGCCGAGCGCCTCGGCGGCGCGGTCCTCCTCGACGATCTCGGCGAGCCGCTCGCTGCAGATGCGGCAGTAGTAGGTGTACGAGTCGGCGTCGCCGGCGCTGCGGACGCGCACGGCGTACTTCAGGAGGCGGGTGCGCAGCTCGTCGTAGGGGGCGCGGCGCGCCTCCATGCTGACGCGGTCGCGGGCGTGGGGGCAGAGCGCGCGGAAGCCGCAGCTGCGGCACATGAGCCAGCCGGGCGTGTCGTCTTTGGCCAGCTCGGCGTCGTCCGCCCGGCCCTTCTTGCGGGGGGCGGCGGGGGCGAAGTACTTCTCGAGCTCGCGCAGCGCCTTGAGCGCCTCCTCGGCGCTCGTCGCCGCCCGCAGCCGCCGCGCGATGCGGACGTGGGGGCACTTGTTCCCGACCGAGGCCTCCCACTCCTTGCGGCGGTTGTCGTACTCGGTCTCGACGACCTCCCGCTCGCGCTTCGAGAGGAGGGCGAGGACGGCCTCGGGGTCGTCGACCTGGACGCTGTCGGAGGGGAGGGCGAGGCTGCCGCCCGGCGCGCCGCGGGCGCGCGAGCCGACGGCCGTGCGGAGCGCGTCGAGGACGGCGTGCCCGCGGGCCGAGCCGAACTTGTCCTCGATGATCGTCACGTAGAGGCGCGCGCGCGCGCTCGCGACGATGGCCCGCTGGGAGATCTCGCCCAGCTGCGACGCCTTCAGGTGGCGCGTCGCCGCGCGCTCGAGGAAGGCGTCGAGCCGCGCCGACTCGCGCCCCTCCGTCAGCGCGTACAGGTAGACGCCGAGGGCCCCGGCGCGGAAGAGGTCGTTGAGGGGGCTCAGGTCGTAGACCCACGTGGCCGGGTCGTCGGCGGCGATCGGCTCCGACTTCGCGAGGCGGCCCAGGAGGTAGCGGAGGCGGGCGGCCGCGTCGGCGTCGCGCCAGCCCCGCGCTTCGGCGCCCGGCGCCGGCCCGACGGCGGCGGCGACGACGACCCCGCCGTCGGCGGCGAGGACGTCCGACCGCGGGCCGAGGGCCGCGAGGAGCTCGGGCGGGGCGCCGGGCAGGCCGTGGACCGCCGCGGCGATGCGCGCCAGCACGGTGGCCGCCGCGGCGCCGCTGAGGTAGAAGTTCACGGCGGCGCGCGTCTGGCGGATGAGGGCCGCCGCGGGGCTGTGGGCGCCGCGCGCCTGGAGCGAGACCTCGAACCCCCGCCGGCGGAGGCGCCCTTGGAGGCCGCCCTGGCCGTCCGCGGCGACCTCGTACTCGGGGGGGCGCACGGGGCCCCGCGCGGCGAAGACCGCCGCCGAGAAGGCGCCGCTCTCGGCGTAAGCGTCGAGGCCCAGGTTCGCCCCGCTGCCCAAGGCGCCGGCGACGAGGTCGCCGGCGGCGCGGGGGTCGACGGCGAAGCCGCCGACCGTGACGGGCTCTTCGGCCGCGATCGCAATGTCGTGGCCGGACTCGTCGATTGCCCGCGCGCGGGTGGCGGCGCGGGTGTGGACGCCCCCGGCGTGCTGGGCCAATTCTGCCCGCGTCTCGCGCTCGGCAGTGGCGGCGGCGCCGCGGGCGGTGATAATGGGGCGCACGGCCGGGTTCGCGAGCAGGTCGCGGACGAGGATTGCGTCGAGGGTTGTGTCGGCCTGGGCCTCCGTGGAGGCGCGCTCGGCGAGGAACGGGGACAGGGGCCCCTGGAGGATGCGCGCTATGTCGAGAAATGCGTTAAGCGCCGCCGCCGAGTTGATGAGCTGGGGGGTCTCCCGCGCCGCGGCGAGGAGAATGCCGAGCTCTTCCTGCCCCGCCGTGGCCGGGTCGGCCAGGTTGCGCCGGACCTCGATCACGCGGATCTTCGTCGGGCCCTTCGCTGGTGGGGGCTTGCCGTCGGCCGGCGGGGGGCCGCTGTCGGCGAGCTGGGGAGACCCTGGGGCGAAGTAGGGGTCGCCCGCCGCCAGTCGTGTAGACACTGCGGCCAGACGGGGGGACCATGTCACGTGCTTGCCGGGCCCGGGGCCCGTGGCGTGCAGGGTCGGGCGGGCTTTGGCCGCGCTCCTTGGCGCGGCTTCCCGCTGTGGGCTGGCCGACGTGGTGCTGGGATCGGGATCGGGACTGTCTGCCATCGTTTGTGTGCTGGCGTCGGTTCGTGTGGACGCTCGTGCGATTTGCTCTTCGCAGGCCCGCTCTATAAGGGGTTCGCAAAGAGCCGACGGAGCCAGTGAATCGTTTAGAGGCTTGTTGCGCCGTGGCGATCGCCCGACCGGGGTGGCCGGCCGGGGCTGCACCGGCGGCGCCCCGCCCCGTGGCGGGACGAGTAACTAGAGAATTGAGAGCGGCACCAATAGTCCATCCCCAGCGCGGTCTAGTCATCCTTTCCCGCGCAATGGCATCCCGCAACAAGACAACGTCCACACCATCGCGAGGGGGCCGCGCGCCCGCAGCGTCTACACGACCCTCCACGGCTTCGGCTTCGGGCCCCCGCGCCGCCTACCAAGCCTCCAGGGCCCCGGGTCCCGCCCCGGCCCCCGCCCCCGCCGCCCCCATGACGCGCCAGGAGCTCCTCCTCGAGGCGCAGCAGATGTGCGCCGCCGGGGTCGACCAGAGCGAGATCATCGAACACGTCTACAAGGTCGCCGAGCGCTGCGGCATCCGCGTGCGCCACGACCAGCACGACCCCCACTCGGGGCCGAGCGTGGGCAAGCCCTCCGAGCAGAAGGCCGCCGAGGCCGCCGAGCCCGTCGCGCCTGAGCCCGCCGCGCCTGAGCCCGCCCCCGTCGAGCCCGTTGCCGCTGCCGAGCCCGCTGCCGAGCCCGCTGCCGCTGCGGACGCCGCGGCGCCCGGCGGCAAGCGCGCCCGGCGCAAGGCGAAGAAGGCGGCGCAGGCGGTCCCCGTCGCCTTCGTCCGCCAGCGCGACGGCTCCCACCAGCTCGCGATCGGCCGGCTCTTCGACCCCGACATCGCCGACGACCAGAGCGCGCCCGTCCGCGGCGCGACCGTCGGCCGCCTCGTGCTGAGCGGCGACAAGCGCGGCGGCGGCGCGGCCCGCGGCCGCGACGTCCCCCTCTACTACGAGTGTAACGGCCTCGTCGTCGACGCGCGCACGTGGCGCGCGCTCGCCGTCCCGCCCAGCGCCTTCAACGGCCGCCCGACGGCGAAGGCCGTCGACGGCTTCCTCGCCGAGAACCTCTACGACGTCATCCGCGTCGACGACGGCACCGTCGTCACGCTCTACTGCTGGGAGCACCCCACCGACGGCCCCGCCTGGGCCCTCGCCTCGAGCAACGGCTACGACGTCTCCTCGCTCTGCTGGATCGGGCCGCTCACCTACGCCGCCGTCTTCCACGACATCGCCCAGCGCCTGTACCCCGCCTTCGTGGCCGAGACCGGCATGACGCTGGAGACCCGCGCCGACGGCACGACCCGCCTCAACTTCGCGAAGCTCGACCGCACCTGCTGCTACACCGTCGGCTTCCGCCACCACAACTTCCACCCGATGACGGCCGACCCCGAGCGGATGTGGCAGATCCAGAGCACCGACCTCTCGGGCGCGACCCCGCGGGTCGTCTTCAGCGGCAACGGCTCCGGGCTGCCGGTGATCCCCGACCAGGTCGTCTACGCCGACCTGCCCGCCCTCGCCAAGGCCGCGGGGGAGGCGAAGTACAGAGATAAGCTGGACGGCGCGACGCTCCCGGTCGAGGGGCTCACGGTCGAGGGGCTCCGGGCCCTCGGGCGCGACGCCTTCACCCGCGCCGCGGCCTACGCCGCCCAGGCCGCGTCCGGGGCCCCCCTCCCGCGGCCCAGCGGCGCGCTCCCGGCCGAGCTGAACTACGGCTACATCCTGCGCTCCCGCGACCCGGCCCGCACGAAGGAGCACTCCGACCTCCTCGTCGAGACGCCCCTGCTCGGGCGGATCCGCAAGATCGTCTACGAGCGCGCCCCCCGCTCGGTCCGCGACAGCCTCACCGCCGCCGACCGCCTCGAGTACAACGCGATGCGGGCCTTCCTCACGGCGACCGAGCGCGGCGACTTCCTCGCGCTCTACCCCGACTGGGCCGCCCGCTTCCAGGCCTACGAGGAGTTCGTCAACAACGTCATCCACCTCGTGATCCACGCGATCCGCCAGCGCGCGATGGCGCCGGCGAGCCGCGAGCCCGCGCTCAAGTCGCCGACGGGCCAGGTCGCCCGCGCGCTGCTCGAGCACATCTGCCGCTTCGAGAAGCTCACGGCCTTCCACAAGGACACCGAGAGCATCGTGCGCGACTACGTCGTCAACCCCGAGTACGCCTTCCTCTTCCTGCGCGCGATGCGCAACCCGGCCCCGGCCGCCGCCCCGGCGAGCTCGGCCCCGCGCGATGAGCCTGCCGCGCGCGAGTCGGACGCTAAGTAAGCGCCCGCGCGACTCGGGCGCCAAGTGAGCGCCCCCGCCGCCCCGCCGCCGCGGAGGGCGGCCTTTTTGGCGGGCGGGGCTGGCCGCAGTATCTTACGACCGCGCCCGCCCCGAAAATACCCGCGCCTGTATACCGTCGCCGCGAGCCAGCACAGATGAAGTCCGCACGAGCACACACACCCCCCAGCCACGCGGTCGCGTGGCGCGAGCCCGACGAGGACCCCGAGATCGACCTTGACCGCGACACGCGGATGATGCGCTACGCCTCGGCGAAGGGCGCAGGGCGCATGCGCATGGAGCCCGCGACGCCCGGCGGCCACCGCGACACCGCGTGGGGCGGCGCCCTCCGCCGCGTCGCCGACGTCGGCGTCGGCCCCTCGCGCGAGGACGAGACCCGCTTCCACAACGTCCCGGGCCGCTACGTCCCCGTCGGCTTCGCCCGCTACGTCTCGCCCGTGATCAACCCCCACGACTTCGAGTACTACCGCGTCGCCGGCTGGCGCGTGGCCGTCCCCCGCGCCGTCCCCGGCGCCCGCGTCAGGGAGCTCCTGCACCGCATCTTCTACTACGGCCCCCAGTCGGCCGGCTACGTCCGCCTCGGCGACACGCTCGTGCCCGCGATCCTCGAGACCGGCGACCGCGCGACCCTCGCCGAGACCGCCGTCGAGTACGAGCCGTACCCCCTCGGCCCGTGAGCGCGCCGCGCCCCGCCCCTTTTCGCGCGCCTCAATAGCGGCGATGTCGGGCAAGAGCAAGACAGACACGACAAGCAAGGCGGCCACGCGCAAAGGGCCCGCCGACAGCGCGACCCTCCACCCGGTGGGAGCCGTCCTCCCCGGCGCCGACGGGCGCTCCTGGCGGGTGATCGCGACGAAGGCGGGGACCCACCGCTGGAGCCCCGAGGCCAAAGCGGCGAGCAACGGCGGCTGCGCCCCCTGCGCCCTCGCCGCCGTCGCCCTCCTCGGCGGGGCCGCGTGCCCCCCGAAGCCGGCGCGCAAGGCCCCGGCGCCGAGCGCGGCCGGGTTCGGCGTGGGCACGAAAAAGAAGGGGCTCGACGGCCGGATGTGGGTCGTGGCCGCCGACGTGCGCGGCGTCCAGCGGTGGGCGCCCGCGGCGAAGAAGGCGGCGAAGAAGTAGCCGGCGCGCGCACTTAGCCACTTTTGCGCGCACACATAAGCCCGCCGCAAGACGCAATGTCGCAGTCGCAGCAGCCGCAAACCCCCGTCCTCCAGCAGCCGTACGTCGTCCTCGCCCAGCCCGAGTCCGACGTCTCGAAGGCCGTGAAGGACGTATCCATCGTCGCCGTCGTCATCGTCATCGTCATCATCCTCATCGTGGTCGTGAGCGTCGCGCTCCTCATCCGGTTCCTCCGCGGCGTCGTCGACGACGCCGGGAAGATCGCGCCGACCTTCGAGTGCGCGGCCTGGCTCACGCTGCGCCAGCAGGGCTACCTCAACGGCAGCCCGCCGCCGACGAACCCGGCGACGGGGAAGCCCTACACGATCTGCGAGGCAACGAAGCAGGCCATCAACGACTCCCAGGTCCCCGCGAACGCTTCGGTCTGCCCCGTGAAGACGACGCCGCCGGGCGCCGACCAGCAGCCCCCCTACATCTTCTACATGGGGGCGCAGGGATGCTCCAACGCCTGAGGCCCGCGCGCGCCGCCCGTTCCGGGCCGCACCGCCCATTTCGCGCCAGCTTTGTTTTCGCGAGCCGTATACACCGCGAACCGAACGCACAAACCACCATGGGCGACGACCAAGGATTCGACGACCAGTTCAACGACGGGCTCTTCCGCACGAGCCTCAACAACACGCGGCTCGAGCGGCCGCGCATGTGGCCCAAGTCCGTGTCGGAGATGCGCCAGCACACCTCCTACGGGGGCCAGGGCATGTCCAGCAACCACGACACCGGGCACAGCACCTACATGGTGCGCCGCCCCTACGTCCCTCGCGGGGAGTGGCACTTCCACCACGGCCGCAACGGCTGGGTCTGGGTCGACGCGCGCTGAGCGCGCAAAACGACGCCGGCGGGCGCGGGCCTACCGCCGGGTCTCAAGCGCCGCGATGCGGCCCTCGAGCTTTTTGGAGTGCTCGGCGAGCTTGCGGATGTTCTCGTTGAGGCCCTTCACCGCGACCTCGAGCGACTGCATCATCACCAGCACCGCCGCGTCGGGCTTGATGTAGAACTTCGCGACGTCCTCGTAGGCGACGACCCACTGCTGGTAGCCGCGCGCCTTGTCGTTGAAGCCGTTCTGCAGCTTCATGAAGCGCTTCTCGGCGGCGGCGCCCTTCGGCTTCGTGTCGAAGGGGTTCCTCATGACGAAGCCCCCGGGCCGGAAGCCCTCGGTCTTCGAGAAGTACCGCACGTGCGTGCCGTACCGGATCTGGTCCCAGTACTCGGGCGGGACCTCGAGGTAGCCGCTGAGCTTTTCGGCCTGCTCCTCGGCCGTCCACACCCGGGCCCCCCGCGCGCGGTCGGGCCCCTCGTCGCGCCCCTCGAGGTCGAACGGGTTCTTGTCTGCGTGCGCCATCGTGCTGTGCTGGCGGAAATATGAAGGGGGGCGCGGCCTTCAATACCGCCTCGTCTCGCCGCTGAAACCATGGACCCGAACGACAGTGTCGAAAACATCGCCGCAAGCCTCGAGGCCGTCTGCGAGCGCCTCCGCAGCCTCCGCCTCGCCGGGGGCGTCTCCGCCGGCAGCCTCCGCCTCATCAACGCGCTCCTCGCCGACCCCGCGGCCCACGAGCCCTTCCTCCGCCGGCTCGCCGCCGCCGGCGGCGAGGGGCTCGACACCCTCCTCGAGGTCGCCCGCGAGGCCAACGACAACGACGACGACGGCGGCGACGGCGGCTACCCGCCCGTCGTCTCGCGGGACTCGGACGACGAGGACGAGAAGGACGCCGACGAGGACGACGACGAAGACGAATACGCGCCCTCGGAGTCCGACACCGACGACGACGCGCGCCTGAGCGACGAGGACGTCGAGGACGCCCTCGAGGGGGCGGACCTCACGCACGCCGAGCGCCAGGAAGTGCGCCGCAAGATCCGCGACGGCGCTGACGCCGACTCGTTCCCGGAGATCGCCGAGGAGCTCGCCGAAGCCAGGGCCGAGAAGGCCGAGGAGGACGCCGAGCTCGCGGCGGAGGACGAGGGCGAGGCCGAGGACGAGGCCGAGGACGCCGCCGCCGGCGCCGAGATGATGCTCGAGGACGCCCAGGTCGACCTGGACGACCTCCACGCCGAAGTGACCGGCGCCGAGGACAGCCTGGACGACGTCCTCGGGTTCACGCTCGGGGGAGGGCGCGAGAAGCGCCCCCGCCTCAACGTCGCCGACGCGACGCCCGACGAGATCGAGGCCGAGCTCGAGGCGGTCGAAGAGGACATCGTCGAGCTCGAGGGCGAGCTAGAGCGGAAAGACGCCGCCTACGCAATGATGGGTGGCCTCCTCGAAGCGTACGGGGAGCTGCGCGAGGCCGTCGGGCTGCCCGCGGGCGACCCGCGCCTGGCGGCCGGCGACGCCGCCGCGAAGACGGCGGCGCTCCTCCTCGAGAGCGACGAGTACGGCGCGCTCGACCTCCACAACACGGTCTGCGCCCTCCGGGCCGGCCTCGAGGCCGCCGTGGCCGCCGCGCCCGCGTCGGAGCAGCCGGGCCTCAAGCGCAAGCGCGCCGAGTACGAGGCGCTCGACGAGATCCGCGCCGAGCAGCGCAGCACGGCGACGATCATCGACGAGCGCGCCTTCGCCCGCCTCGTCCGCGAGATCGGCCAGGACTACAAGAACGACCTCGACTTCACGCCCGACGCGTTCGCCGCCCTCCAGGCCGCCGCCGAGGACTACCTCGTCGGCCTCTTCGGCGACGCGGGCCTCGCCGCGATCCACGCGCAGCGCACCGAGATCTGGCCGCGCGACATGCAGTTCGCCCGCACCCTCCGCGGCGAGCGCCACTGAGCGGTCGCCGCTGAGCGGACGCCCTCTTTTCGGCAAAAGAAGGGCGCCGCGTGCCACGGGGTGGCGTGCGGGGCTGCGGCCTTGCGGCCTGCCGCGTGCGGCGGCTTCTTTTGTTGACATCGATGGACTGGCTAGTATGGATTACGACTGAGTGTGACTTGCTGAGACTTGCTGAGACTGACTGGACGCACGCCGGGCGGGGGAGGCCGAATGGTCCCGCGCGGCGTGTAGTAAGTGGAAGGCAACCAATCGGAAGTGCTCGCCGGCGCGCCTATGGCGGCCGGTCGCCTGGTGTCGCGCATACCGCGCGGCCTCGACGACAGCCCTGTGTCGCCGGGTGTATGGGGTGGCTGATCTTGGCGCAATGCCCTCGTCATCCCCCCTCCTCCCGGTCGGCACCGTCCCGCTATGCGTGACGTGGGCCCGCTGTGATCCCGTTCCTATGGTTAGAACCCCCTGGGGTAGGGCCCGAGCCTGCCGGCGCCGCTTACGCGACGCGGCTAGCGCCCGGTGCCACCTGAATTGCCTGTGGATGTTCCATTGCCGCCGATAGGGTCGATGTTACGCGCTGAGCGAAGGCCGCGAGGGTGCGGCCCTTCAAAGGGCTGGGTATCGAGTCGCGCGACCTCTTCAGTTTTCGCCGGGCGCCCGCCGCGCCGCACAACTGAAGCAGTTTGCGCGTCCCCTATACAGCGCGCGCGATGTCGAAACACGCGCCGAAAGCCATCGCCGCTTCATCGTCGGAGAGCAAGAGCGCGGCGCCGAGCCGCGCGGGCCCTGCCCGCAAAACGAGCGACATCTCCGAGTGGTACGCGGCGCAGTACACCGAGAGCGTGGGCCTCGCCGCCATCGAGGGCGGCGCGAGGTTCAAGGGCTTCGTCGAGACGTTCCCGGCGCGGAGCGGGCACCCGACCCACGTCTACCCGTCGACGGGCCGGCAGCGCGTCATGTCCGGCTTCCTCTCGCTGAAGCTCCGCTACCCCCTCGGGCCCGACGGGTACTCCTGCCTGGCGATGGTCGCCACCGTCGCCAGCACGAGCGCCCACTTCGGCTACGCCTACTGGCGCCGGGGGCGCGAGGCCGAGGGGCCGGAGTACATCTGCGTCTCGCCCACGTTCGACTCGCGGGACGGCGAGTACCGCCGCCGCTTCATCCGCGGGCCGGTGTTCCTCGCCGCCTACGAGAAGCTCGCGTCCGAGCTTGCTCCTTTCGAGGAGGCCGTCCTCGCGATGGCCGGCGGCTCGCTCGAGCTGAAGTCGGTCGCCTACCCTGAGGACGCCGCCGAGCGCACCATCACCCAGGCAGCTGACACCCGTCTCCCAATCTTGGCGTTCACGGTCGCTCTCGCGCTAGATCTCTGGGAGGTCCAGCGAGGAATGCTGATGGTTCACACGAGCGAGGCCTACGTCGCGCTCATGACCAAGATCGCCAAGATGCAGCCGAGCCTCCTCAAGGAGGGAGGCCGTCTCGCACATTCGGCGGCCACGGCCGTGTTCCGGCGCGGCAGCGGCGACCAGTTCACCGTCCAGTGCGGCCAGAAGCTCGTGCCAATGTTCACCCGCGAGGCGATGCAGGCGCTTGACTACAACCTCGCCGCCTGGCGCGAGCTCGCCGTCACCCGCCTCGTCGGCGACCTCGTCCTCAACTTCGTCTCCCCCAGCTTCGCCCTCTACAACCAGTGGACCTACGTCGAGGGGGCTGACTCGGCGCTCTTCGAGAACGCGGCAATGGAGGAGCGGTACGCCCGCGGCAAGGCTGTCGAGGCCGCGACGCGCTCCCTCCGCGAGGCCCGCCGCCTCCTCGGCGACGCCGAGCAGAACTACCACACCGAGGAGCTCAGCGCGAGGGTCTACGAGAGCCTCGAGTACGCGCAGAGCTACCTGCTCATGTCGCCCGTCGCCCTCGCCCACACGATGGAGGACGTCGGCTGGTCGATGCGCTCTCTCTCGGGCTACGTGCGCTACGCGCCGACCCAGTGGCCCGCCGCCGTCGACGCCTTCGCCGACCCCGACACCGCGACGCGCCACCTCTTCGAGCTCGCCTACGCCGCGCACTGCCTCCACACGAAGGCCGGCGTCGTCCACACGGACCTCCACGGCAACAACATGACCTTCTACATGTGGGGCCTGGCCGACGAGATAAAGACGAGCGCGAGCGGTGCCGAGACGACGTACGCCCCCTACTACGACGACCCGGTCGTCGCCTACGTCGCGGGCCCCCGCGGCGAGGCCGACACCTTCATCTTCCCCGCCACCGGCGACAGCGCCTGCATCATCGACTACAGCCGCTGCATCCTCGGCCCGGCCTTCCGCCCGCGCCTCGAGGAGGGCCGCTCGCCGCAGTACGCGACGAACTTCTACCGCGACCAGGTCAACCGCGTGATGCGGGCGTTCCACCGGTACGCGCCCGAGTACGTCGCGGCCCACCAGAACGCCATCAAGGCCGCCGTCCTCGCCAACTTCGAGGCCGTCTTCCCGGTCCTCTGCGCCGTCGACTTCATCGCGATCGGCGCGAGCATCGGCGCCCTGCTGGCCGAGGCCGCCCAGCCCCTCGTCGACGAGGCCCGCCCCTTCGAGGTGGCCCGCGCCGCCACCACGCTCGCGCTCCGGCTCGAGGAGGCCGGCCGCGAGCTGCTGATCACCGGGCTCCACGACCTCGCCGAGTCGGCCGGCGCGCGGCGGGAGATGAAGACGCCCGGGTTCCCCGGCGCGACCCTCCTCGAGCGCGTCTTCGGCGAGTGGCTCTTCCCCCGCTGGGCCGCCCGCGAGCCGGCCCGCGTCCGCACGGCCCAGCTCGTCGACGCCTACAACTACAACAACGAGCTCCGCCACGACGGGGCCGACTACGCGAAGTACCCGCCCTGGGCGCGCCTCGACGAGATCGAGCGCCACCTCGGCGAGTACAAGCTGACCGACCTCTTCGAGCGGGGCGTGGAGCCCTTCCTGGAGGCCCTCCGGCCCGGCGCCCGCGTCGAGGTCATCGCCGAGCAGATCCGCGCCCGGCAGGAAAAACTCGACGGCAAGCCCGTCTCGACCGCGAGCTCGTGGCTCGACGAGTAGGCGCCGCCCGGCCGCCTTTTTGGCGCCTACTGCGGCTGGGCGGCGCGCAGGGCGTCCTACTGCGGCTGGGCGGCGCGCAGGGCGTCGGCGAGCAAGTCGCGGAGGGCGTCGTCGGCGAGGACCAAGCCCTCGACGAACGGCAGCGCCGCGGCGGGCACGGCCGCGGGCGCGACGGCGGGCGCCGCGACGCGCGGCGGGCGCACCGGCCGGACCGCGGCGGGGTGGCCCTCGATCGTCAGGTACTTCCGCGCGCCGGCGGCGTGGCGGAGGGTCGGGATCGACGGCCGCTTCCAGTCGTAGCCGACGGCCTTCTCCGACATCGCGTAGAGGTCGCCGTGGTTCAGGCTGAGGACGACCCGGTAGCCCGCCGGCCGGCTGCGGAGGAACCACTGGTAGTGGAGGGGGATCGCCGTGCCGAGGCGGAGCGCGACGACCTTGCGGCGCTCGCCGTCGCCGTGGAAGCCGATGCCGCACACGCCCGGGCGGTAGTAGTAGTTCCCCTCGGCGAGGAGGCCCCGGCCCTTGTCGCCGAAGAAGCGGCCGATGGCCTCGCGCGCGGCGGCGGTGTGCGGCACGTCGCGGAAGGCGACGACGCGGCCGCGCCCGGCCTCGTAGTCGGGCTCCTGCGACTCGCCGGCGAAGCAGAGGTTGTGCCGGGCGAGCTTGTTCTTCACCTCGCCGCGGAAGAGGGCCTTCGTGTCGGCGGGGAGGGCGCGCTGCTCGTCGCGCATCGCGTCGGCGGCGCCCGGGGCGCCCAGGAGGGCGTCGACGCCCGCCCGCACGACGAGGACGTAGCCCGGCTCGGGCCCTTCGTCGGGGTCGCCGAGCGTCTCGACGCCGCCGGCCGAGATGAGGTCGACGAGCTCGCAGCGGCAGCCCGCGGCCTCGAAGCGCACCTTCGCGCGGACGAGGTCCTCGTAGGAGAACCCCTCCTCGGCCGCCTCGCCGAGCTGCTGCATGCCGACGTTGTTCTCGGCGCAGTCGCCGAACGTGATCGTGATCGCGGACATCGGGCGCACGGGTATGGAGGCGGCGACAGGGCTCAAATTCGCCGAATTGAATAGGTCTGCGGCCCTCCATACGAGGTCAGCAAGATGCGTTTCTGTCCAACCTGCGGCCGGGCCATGGTCCGCGACCCCTCCTCGGGCTCCGTCGTCTTCCGGTGCCCCTGCGGCGTGGAGGAGAAGGGCGACCCCAGCGACGCGCGCGTCGGCGGCGCGGTCCTCGGCGCCGGCGAGACGACCGAAATGTACCGCCGCCTGATCCAGACGGCCCCCTACGACCGGACCAACCAGCTCGTCCGGCGCCCCTGCCCCGACTGCGGCCTCGACTACATGGTCCAGATCCGCGTCGGCGTCGCCGAGGTGATCATCTACAAGTGTAAGTGCGGCTTCGAGGGCGGCGGCGGCGACAGCCGCGTCGACACCGCCGCCACCGAGGTGGCAAAATGAGCGGTGCGCCCGCGTCGGGCGGGCCCCCAGCTGACTGCGGGCTCACTCCGGTTTTGCCGGCAGGCCGCACTGCGTCCGGTAGTAGGACATGTCGTAGCCCTGCTGCTCCATCGAGTCGACGTAGGCGCGGCACTTCGCCTGGGGGTCGGGGTAGGACTCGAAGGCCGTCCCCTTGAAGGGGTCGCCCTCCTCGAGGCGCTGCCGGTCCGCGTCCTTCTTTTGCTCCGCGAGGTAGGGCGCCTTCTTCGCGCTCTTCCAGGCCGACCAGATGAGGACGGCGAAGATGATGACGAGGAGCGCGAACATCAGAATGGCGAAGAGGTCGGGGTTCATCGCGTAGTCGACGCTGACCGGCACCGGGCTCGGCTTCGCGCCGGCCTTCCAGATCGAGTTCTCGGCGAAGGTGCCCCCGACCGGGTGGGGGGGCTGCATGTTCATCTGCATCATGTCGTTCCGCTCGAAGTAGACGTTGTTGTTGGACCCGCCCTTGGCGCCCGTCGTGTTCCAGAGGCAGAGCTGGAGGTCGGGCCAGCTGATCGTCGTCGCGCCGGGGGCGGCGCCCGGGTACGCCGCGGCGAGCGCGGCCTCGGTCGTCTGGATGCCCGTCAGGTAGTTCTTCTCGATCAACGTCCGCGCCGCCTTGTCGGCGGCGTCCTCAAAGAGGTTGGCCGGGGAGTACTGTTCGTCGAACAGCTGCATCCGCGTGTTCGCCGTGGGCGCCACCAAGCACGCGGCCTGTGGCGGCGTCCGGCCGCCGACGGTGCATCCCGCGGGGATCGGATTCGGAGGTTTTGCGGCGAGCGCGGTGCACATCCCGCAGCTGTTGGCCATCCCCACGTCGCGGATTATGTCGCATTTGGTGGACATCCTTGTTGTGTCGCTGGTGAAGCGCCGGCGTGGCTGTATCCTGTCCGCATCTTTTTCCCCGGCGGCGCGGGCCCGCCCCCGCGGGAGGCGCCCCGGATCTTTTCGCGGCCCGGTATAAGCTCGCCGGCCGCCCGCGCACGCATACCGATGAACCTCGAACAGAAAGGCTGGGCATGGCCCGCCCTCCCGAAGGGGGAGTGGGGGCCGCGGGGGTGGAACTGGCTCCACGTGACCGCCATCAACTACCCCCCGAACCCGACAATGGTGGACGCGCGCGTCGCCTTCCGCCGTATTTGGACTTTCGTGTCCCGCCTCCCCTGCGCGGAGTGCCGGGACCACGCGACCCGCTTCGTCCTCCAGAACCCGCCCAACCTCGCGTCGACCTACGCCCTCCAGGCGTGGGTGTGGAAGTTCCACAACGCCGTCAACCTTCGCCTCGGGAAGCCGCTCATCCCCTACGAGGAGTACCAGCGCCTCTACGCCGACGAGATCTGCTGGGCGAACTGGAGCAGCGGATGCAGCATCTCGCTCGCGTAGCGCCGAAAAGAGGCGCATTTTGCGCTCAGGGCGCGTACTGTGACCAATTCGTGCTCGAGAACGGAAGGACGCAGGCGGTGGAGCCGCTGCCGCAGACGGGGTACTCCCCCTGGGAGGGCTTCGGCCCGTAGAGGTTGACGCCGAAGGCGTCGGTCGCCGCCGGGCTCGCGCTGAACACCTGGACGCCGGGGCCCGAGCCGCACTGGGGCATCAGACTCTGCATCGGGTAGACGGCCTGGTTGCCGCCGGCCGTCACGGCGTCCCAGCCGGCCCAGCACCACTCGGCCCCCGCCGCCTGCGCAGCGGCGACCTGGGCGCTGGACGCGACCGTCGCCCCGAGGGCGGCGGCGGCCTGCTGCGCCGCCGCGAGGTTCAGGCCGTACCGGCCCACGTCGTAGAGGTAGACCTCGGGGGTCGGCGGGGGCGCGCACTTGCCGTTCTGGCAGGTGTCCGGGGGGGTGCAGTCGGCGCCCGACGTACACGAGCCGCGCCGCGACCGCCAGACGAAGTATCCGGCGATCAGGACGAGCAGCACGAGCACTGCGATGACGATGGGGTTCATGGCGTCTGCTGTATTCGGCCGCACAAAATGCGCAGGCGCGAGCCTACGCCATGACCCCGCAGCAGAAGCCGTCCTTCTTGTGGCCGTGCCCGCGCCAGCCGCTGCACCCGCGGCTGCGGCGGACGACCAGGACGATGATGAGGATCGTGAGCGCGATGAGGAGCGCGAGCGTGATGACGACCCAGGGCGGCACCTGGTCGTAAGCGCCGCCCATGACAGCGGCGGCAGCGGTGGCGGCCGCCGGGAGCGCCGGCGGTACGGGCGGCACCGGCGGCGGCCGGTGGTGGATTAGCCCCCCAAGCTCGTGAAGGACAGGCTCCACGTCGTGAAAGGCGGATTTTGCGGCGTGGAAGGCGCCTTTACCGGCGGATTCGGCCTCGGGGAGCATTTCGGCGCCGACGGCCTCGACTTCGGGCGCGGCGGCGATGACGCCCTCGGCGACTTCGGGGACTGCAGCTAAGAACGCCATGGTTGCTTCACGCAAGTGGTGGCGGTATTCGGCCGGCGGATAATCGGCCGTAAAAGGGCGGGGCGGGCCCGCCAGGCAGGCCTCTTCACGGGGCCGCCTCTATCCGCTGCCCGGACCGGCGGAAGAGGGGGTTCGCGTCGTACGAGAACGTGGGGCGCTGTTTCGACGTCGCGGGGTAGTAGTTCGCGGGGAGGCCCACGAGGAGGCCGGCGATGTCGGCGTCGAGGTTGAGCGCGGCGGGCGGCGTGTCCCGCAGCTTCTCGGCGTTGCCGGCCATCTTGATGATGTACGACGCGTCGAGGTTGAGGTCGCCGATCGTCGTCACCGTCGGCGCGAAGGGGCTCGCCGCGAAGCTGTCCATCACCGCCGCGCGGTCGGCCGGGCTGTCGGCCGCCTCGAGGAGGTCGGCGTAGATCTCCTCGGCCTCGCGGAGGATCTCGAGGGTGTGCGCGTAGAAGGCGCGGTACACGCGCTGCGGGCCGTCGTCGGCGCGCTGAGCCTCGAAGAGGAGCCACATCAGCAGGTACTGGGGCGTCACGACGTAGGCCTGGCGCGGGGCGGGCGCGGCGTCTGCGCGGCCGCCCTGTTTCGCCTCAGGCCCGTCTTCGGGGCCACGACTCCGGCCGGCGGCGCGGACGAGGGAGGCCGCGAGCCGCCGCCCTTTCGTCGACAGGACGACGACGCCCCCCGCCTTGGCCGGCACGCGGTACGACTCGGGGCACACGTCCATGTACGGGCTGAACCGCTCGGCGCCGGCGAGGCCGGCGACGGCCTCGGCCGGCCAGGGCGACGCGACGGTGACCGTGTCGCCGGCGGGCGACTCAACGGCGATCGTGTAGTCGTCCGGAAACGTGAGCGCGAGGTGCGGCGCGGCGACGGCCGGCGCCTCGCGGCCGAGCGAGGCCGCGAGCTCGTCGAGCGCCGCTCGGATCGCGGCGTAGGCCGCGAAGCCGTGGAGGGCCACCCGGAGCTCGGCGGCGCGGCCGATGACCGGCACGGCCAGCCGCCCCTTGACCTGGGCGGGCCCGGCGTCAGCCGGGATGTCGGCGGCGATCGGGTAGTACTTCTCGTAGAGGTTGAACCGCTTGAGGTCCTTGCGCCAGCGGTGGAAGACGTCCTCGCGCGGCGGGCCGTTGAAGGGGAAGCAGAAGGCGAGGTGCTGGTCCATCCGCTGGTAGTCGGGGTGGACGACGCGCATGCCCTGGAAGTCGAAGGTGGGGATCTTGGCGAAGACGTCGGGCGGCGCGTAGCCGATGTCGGCGACCCAGATGTAGTCGGTGCGGACCTTCATCGTCTGGACGTGGATGCCGCGGACGGCGCCGACGCCCTCGAAGCCGGCCTTCTGGAGGAGGTCGGCGAGGTCGTAGGCGTCGTCGACGCTGCGCGTCGAGAGGAAGTCGAAGTCGGGGCGCTGGTCGTCGGGGTAGATGCGGTCGCCCTTGAGGCGGAGGGCGTAGTCGATGGCGAGCCCGCCGAAGAGGATGAGGCCGCGCGCGACGATGAACTTCCGCACGATCTCGAGGGCGCGGTCGACCATCGGCCCGTCGGCGTCGCGCCGCTGGGCGACGACCTCGTAGTCCTTCGCCCGGGCAGCCGTCCAGGCGCCGAGGGCAGCGGCGCCGGCGGCCAGGGCGTCGGTCGGCTGCGCGCCGCGGGCGGCGCGCAGCGAGCGTGTAGCGCTTGTCGTGAGCATCCGCTTATACGGGTATTTATTATAAGGGACACCTCTATATTAGAGACTAGGATAGTCCTCGGTATCGGGCACTGCTGGGGGTTAAAAGCGCGCCACCTGCTAACACCGAACTCTATCCAAATCGCCGCCGTCTTACGCTGTACGCACAACTGATCCCATGCAGAAACACCATACCAGCCGCCACATGGCCGACCCTCACGGACCGAGCCCAGCACCAGCCAAACGATCCACCCGCAAGGCCGCGGAAACGGCCCTTGCGGTGAAGGCTGAAGCCGTCCACCCAGACACATCCGTGTCGCCCTTCGGCGGCCTCGACGACCCCTTCGGGCTCCTCGCGGGCCTCGACCTCGGCGCCCTCACGGGCGCGTGGCCCGCCGGCGGCATCGCCGCCGCGCTCGCGGCGAGCGGGCTCGCCGGCGACGCGGTCTTCGCCCCGCCGGGCGTCTACCCGGGGTCCAGCGGGCCCGCGCCGAGCGCGGCGCCGGCCGCCCCCGCCGGGACCAGCGGCGACTGCGACGCCTGCGCCCAGTGCGGCGCGCAGATGTGCCGCGGCACGAACGACCTCGAGTACGTGTGCGGCGGCTGCGGGCTCGTCGTCGAGGGCGACACGGCCGAGCCCGAGGACGACGACGCGCCGCGCGCGGCCCCGAACACGGCGCGGCTGCGCATCGTCGGCCCGAACAGCAACCAGCTCCAGCCCGACCTGTACCGCAGCAGCACGGGCAACACGGCGGCGACCCAGAAGAAGCAGATCTACGAGGAGTACTGCACCTACCGCGCCCTCTTCATTGAGGCCGGCGGGCGCGCGCTCCCCCTCGACGCCTGCAAGCTCGCCTCCGACTTCTACAACGAGGTCCAGCGCCAGTGCGTGAAGCGCTCCCAGAACAAGAAGGCGATCATGGCGGCGTGCTTCTACCACGCCTGCCTCGAGATCGGCTTCTCCCCCAGCAAGGCCGAGATCGCCGCCTTCATGCAGCTCCCGAACAAGGGCATCGCCCGCGGCGCGAACTTCGTCCGGTCCCTCGTCGCCGACGGGAAGATGGACGTCGACATTAACGTCGACCCCTGCCGCCCTGAGATCACGACCCTCTTCGCCCACCTCGGCCTCGAGGGCGACGCCTACACCGGCCTCCGCGCCGCCGTCTTCGACGTCGTCCAGACGGCGATCGCGAACAACATCGGCACGAGCTCGATCCTCCGCAGCAAGGTCGCCGGCGCGACCTTCGTCGTCCTGCGCCGCTGCAAGGACCGCGACCTCATCCCGAAGCCGATGGGGCTCCAGGAGTTCTGCCAGGACCGCATCCGCAAGAACACCGTCGAGCGGTTCACACGCCAGCTCGACGGGTACCACTCCTACTTCGAGGGGTGTTACGGCAAGGCCGGGCTCGACGCCAGCTCCCCGCGCTAAGCGGGCGGCGCCGTCTCGCCGCGGCGGCGCTCGTCGCCGCCATCCCGGCCCTTTTCTGCGCCACGGATACGCGCGATGATCCCGCTGATCCTCGCCTCGATCCTCCTGCTGGTCGTCCTCGTCGCCGGGTTCCTCGCCCGCGCGCTGGGCGGCACCGGCCTCCGGGCGCGCGGCGCCAAGGCCGGCGGCGACGCCGACGCCTTCGCGGGCGTCGACGTCACGCCCGCGGCCCCGCTCGAGGTCCGCGCCCTGAAGCCACGCTCGCAGAAGTGGCGGTTCAAGAAGGCCGTCCCGAAGAACCTCAAGACGCTGCCGGAGCGGCTGTGGTTCGTGAAAAAGACGATCCGGTCCAAGACCAGCCTTTCCGACGAGACGGCGCCGATCGACAACCCCGTGATCCCCGAGGGCTTCCGGCTCTGGGAGCCGCCCGCCGCCGCCACAGCGCTCCTCGCCGACGCGCGGCGCGAGATCGCCGCCCTCTTCGAGCGCGAGGTCGGCCGGCCCGAGGCCGAGCGCCTCCCCTTCTCCGACCAGCGCGAGTCGCGGGGCCTCTACTACGTCTTCACGCGCGAGCTCGACGAGGCGCGGGTCAGCTACGACGAGGCGCGCACGGCCCTCCGCGCCGCCGCCCCGGCGCTCGCCGACTTCTGCCACGAGTACCTCCTCCACCTCGCGCGGATCTACCGGCTCAGCCCCGGCGACATCGCCAAGAAGGCGCAGCTCGTCCTCCTCCGGTACGAGCCCGAGTCGGGGATCTGGCTCCACATCGACAACGTCGCCCGCTACGACCGCGGCCCGATCGCGACGGTCAGCCTCGGCCCGCCCGACGTCACCTACGACTTCGCCCCCACCCTCACGGACGTCGGCGCCCCGATCCGCGTCCGCATGCGCGAGGGCGACCTCGCCGTCATGGACGGCCGCGCCCGCATGGAGTGGGCCCACGGCCTCCCCTACGGCCTGAAGGCCCACAAGTACACGGTGATGTTCAAGTGCGACCACCTCACCGAGCACGTCGTGGGCTACCAGCCCGTCCTCCAGACGAACATCTACGAGGCGATCCCCGGCGAGGGGCGCCACCCGCGCCCGGAGAAAAGGGGCGCCGGCGACGGGCCCCGGGAGGGCGACGTCTTGGGCGGGTTCGCGGGCTGAGGCTCTACTCGGCCACGTTTTCGGACACGGCGCGCTGGAGGGTCTCGGCGGCCCGCCAGCGCGCCACGAGGACGGCCTTGTGCGCCCCGATGAGGTCCTTCAGCGCGTCGCGGAGCTCCGCGCTGCAGCGGAAGTACACGCTGCTCGGGAACTCGTCCCAGAAGTACGACTCAGGCCAGTTGGGGATTCCGTACAAGACCCAGTCGGCCCCCTCGCGGGCGTACCAGGTCAGGCATTCGCCGTGGTAGGCCCGCGAGGCGTCGGCGATCAGGTCGTGCTCTTCGTCGGTCAGGTCGACCTTGTGCTCGGCGAGCTTCGCGAGCACGTCGGCGGTGAGGTCGTTGGAGGCGGCCATGTGTGCGATGAGGGTCACCGCGAGGGCGGCCAGGGTGCTTGCTAGCAGTGCGTGGAGAGTCGTCGTTACGGAACGCCGCGCGGGGGATACAGGGGCTGCGCGGGGTTCACTTTTCCGGCGGCAAAAGGACGCCGCCGCCTCACTCGCGCGACGACGCCTCGACCTTGTCGTTCGCGCGCGTCGTGAGCGGGCCGAGCGCGCGGCACACCGCGCGGTTGACGCGCGTGGCGGTGGGGCCGGTCATCGCGCGCTCGACGTCGCAAAAGGGGTGACTGCTCAGCGGGGTCGCGGACCCAGGCGAGCGCCGTGCCGAGCAGCGCTTACGGGCCCAGGGCGTGGGCGGAGACGCCCATCGACCAGGCGGGGTCGCCCTGGAGGGAGGTGGGCACCGTCGAGAAGGCGTAGCAGTTGTTGGACGCGGTGGAGGCCGGATCAGAGATCCAGGAGGTGCAGGTCGAGTCGGCGGCGCAGAAGGCCTGGCACGCGGCGGCGGTTAAGGGGCCCTTTGGGCTGCCCGTAATGCCGGTGCGGTGGTCCTGGTCCGGGTAGGCGTACCAGGCGTTCGGGAAGAGCAGCCACTTCCCGTCGGCGCTCGGGGCGCACGCGCCGGGCGGCTTGCCGTTGACGGGCAGCATCCCGAGTTTTGCGAGCTGCGTCGAGGTGCACACCAGTGGCGGCGTCAGCGGGGCACACTTGCCGTTCTGGCAGGTGTCCGGGGACTTGCAGTCGGCGTCGGCCTTGCAGTGCCCTTTCTTCCAGTACTTCCACGCGAAGAACGCGAGGACGAGCACGATGAGCACGATGGCTCCGATGACTACGGGGCCCATTGCGGCGGGGGGTATAAGTGCGGGCAAAAAGGGCGCCCGCTTATCCGGGCGCCGCCTCACTCGCGGGCAGCAGCCGCCGGCCCGCGCAAAAGGGCGCCCCGCGCTCAGCGTCCGCGGCGGGCGCGGACCCAGGCGAGCGCCGTGTCGAGCAGCGCCGGCGCGGCGGGGCCGTCGCGCGCGACGAGGGAGGCGGCGTACATCCGGTAGCGGAACCGCGGGGTCGCGCCGGGGTCGGACGAGGCGACCGTCACCTTCACGGGGCCGCCCCCCTTACGCGCGAGGTGGCGCAGGAGCCGGCGCCCCTCCGGGGTCGAGTAGACCCACAGGACGCCCGGCTGGCACGGCGGGAGCACGACGCAGAGCCCCCCCGAGCGCGCCTCGCCAAGGTCGCTCCCGTTGATCTCGCGGATCGTGTCCGGCGTCGTGTCGAGGCGGGCGGCGTGGTCCTTCACCTCGGCGGCCTCCTCCGGCCGCAGGTCGCGCGACATCGCCGCCACGGCGCGGGCGTACGCCCGCGAGCGCACGTAGCTGTCGGCGTCGAAGTACTGGCGGAACATCCGCAGCGCCGTGGCCGCCTCGCGCGCCCGCGCGGCCGAGTGGGCCGCGTAGCAGCAGAGGCAGGGCGCGCGGGCGAAACAGGCGCCGTCGAGGATGTCGAGGAGGGCCATGCTCGTCGTCGCGCCCGACATCGCCGCCGTGACGAGCAGGTCGTCGGGGATCGCCTCCAGGTCGGTGTCGGCGCCGAAGGTCTTGAGGTCGCCGGCCTCGGCGGCGAGGGTCGCGCGCAGCTGCGCGGGGCTGGCCGGCACGCCGGTCAGCGCGGCGAGCTGCACGCGCCAGCGGCCCCCGGCCCGCGCGAAGAGCTCGGGGTCGGGGGGCGCCCCGAGGCGCGCGGGGGCGCGTCGGGCGGGGGCGGTTTCCGCCGAGCGCCCGGCGGGGGCGGTTTCCGCCGAGCGCTCAGCGGGGGCGCGCTTCTTTGTCTTGCGGGGTTTGGGCCCCGCCGCGGGTCTGGCCGGGGGCCTGGCCGGGGGCCTGGCCGGGTCGCCCTCGGGGGGGTTCGGTGTGTCTGCCGCCGCTTGCATCCGGGCGCGGTAGGCTTCGTATGGGGGGAAAAGGGGCCCTCTATTTAGCCGCGGCCGGCAGCGCGAGCTTCTCAGCGCTTGGTGGCGGCGTCTGCACGGGGTCTGTCCGGCTGACTGGGCGTGCGCCCCCCGCCGAGGGGGACCGGCGGCGTGAGGGGCGGCAGCGTCATCTCCCGCACGACCCACTCCTCGACGATCGGCTCGCCGCCCGGGCCCGTGCCGATGGGCCGGCGCAGGATGAACGGGCAGCGGCGGTCGAAGAGCTCCTTGAAGGCGAGCGCGACCGGGTCGTGGAGCGCGCCCCCCTCCGTGAAGCGCGTCGCGTACTTCGCGATCTGCTGGGCGCGCATCGCGATGACGAGCGCGGCCTCCGACTTGTGGAGCCGGTTGTCCGTCACGCGGTCCTCCGGCGCGACGACCCGCACGAAGCGCGGCTTGTTGCTCATCCGCAGGATCGGGTCGACCTTCTGGCGCTCGGGCCGCGCCTTCTGCGTCGCCGGCTCGACCGGCTCGGCCTCCTCGTCGCCCGCCTCGTCGTCGCCCTCGTCGTCGTCGTCGGTCCCCGCCGCGTCCTCCTCGAGACCGGCCTCGTCGGCGTCGGCGTCGGCGTCCTCCTCGGCCTCGGCCTCGGCCTCGGCTTCGGGCTCGGCCTCGGCGAGGCCCTCGTCGTCCGCGGGCTCGTCGCCCGCGCCGAGGTCCTCGTAGTCTCCGTAGTCTTCTCCGCCTTCGTCGTCGCTCATGGTTGCTTCGCGCGGGCGGTGGCGGTATATGAGCAGGGCAAAGGGCGGTTCAAATTGCGGGGAGCGCCCCTGTTGAATCCGAGCGCCGAACCCGATACCGGGGTCCCGAGCTACCGAGCCACCGAACCCTCGCATGGATCTATCCTACTTTCGCCCCTGGGCGCGCCTCGCCCAGATCGCCGCCGTCTCCCTGGCCGCCCTCCTCGCCAGCCCCCTCGGGCCGGGCCCCGCGGTCACCTTCTACATCGCCGCCTTCGTCGCAGGAGGCGCCGCGGCGGCCCTTGTCGCCGCCTCCGTCGCCGCGGGGAACGGCGTTCCGCTCACGCGCGACGCCG
>Ga0315273_10001504_pt1 | contig 26678 bp, 27 predicted proteins | sample YL17G02_0_MG_FD_205753 | JGI IMG/M metagenome (GOLD analysis project Ga0315273, IMG submission 205753) | Sediment microbial communities from Yellowstone Lake, YNP, Wyoming, USA - YL17G02_0 | ecosystem: Environmental > Aquatic > Freshwater > Lake > Sediment | place: USA: Wyoming | collected... | reverse complement strand
TCGCCAACGGTGTTGAGAAGATTTACGACTGCAAACCGCTCATGGAAAAAATTCGGCCATTCAAAGCATTGGAAAATGAGGGCTTCTTCAAACAAGTCAAAGTGGATGGCGGCGGTTATGGCCTTTCATGGGATGACAAAGTAGATTTAAGCGAATATGAGGTATGGACGAACGCTGTGGAAATTGTAACTGCATAAGTGCAAAGCGAGCAGTTCCAGAAATAACTGAATGCTAATTTGAAAAGTCCCTGAATTAGAAAAAATTCAGGGGCTTTTTGATTCTTCCTACTCCCGCTTCATTCCCCGCCACATTGTCCCGATGCCTTTTCGGGAGAAACGCGTTTGACAGTTTGTTTTCAAGCGCGGGAGATGAGATATACTCTCGCTTATGAGTCTGCAAAAACCAGCACTTCTAAAGGGTATTCTGGTAAAAGGTTATCAAGTCGCATCGCGCCCATCCAAGGAATATCCATATAGCACCCTGGAAAAACAAAAACCTTTTTTCAAGGATCTCGGACTTGACCTGTATGAATATTACAACGGCACATTGAATATTTCGATAGCGCCAGTTGTGTTTGATATATCAGCGCCTGAGTTTACGTTTGAATTTGTAGAGTGGACAGATTTGCACCCGCCCGAAACATTTTCATTCTCGCGTTGCAAGATGAGGTTCGAAGGGAATGAATACGATGGCTGGGTCTATTATCCGCATCCTGAGACGAAGAAAACACATTTTCAAAGCCCATCATTAATTGAAATCATCTCCTACGAGATACCCAACATAAAATATGGCGATTCGGTTGAAGTTGAAATAAATAGCGATGAAATCACAATAAGCAAGCCGAATACCAGGCAAGCCAGCGAGCATTTATAACAGCAAGACCTCCGAGATTTTTGCGAAGCACCCTGTGGGTAAAATCCCGGAGGTCTGTTATCTTACTTCCCTTCCTTTTAATTTGATCCCAATTTCATTTGTGCGAGCGCCAATGCGCCCAACAATCCCGCGTCATCTCCCAATGCGGCAGTAGTGATCACAAGATCCTCAAGATAACGCGGATGAAAGACACGCTTCTTCAAACTGGCATGAAAAGGGTCGAACAAAAGCGGGCCGACCTGAGATACGCCTCCGCCAAAGATGATAATAGAGGGATCAAACACATGCAGGAAGGATGCCACCCCGATCCCAAGATATTCACCTGCGCGCTGATATGCGGATATCGCCAATGCATCGCCTTGTTTGGCGGCTTCGGCGATGTCCCGGGCATTCAAGCCCGCCTCTCGCTTCAAGCTGGACCTCGCGCCTGCTTCCAATTCCCCAAGCACATACCTCACGATAGCCAGACCTGACGAAAATGATTCAAGATGCCCGTTATACCCGCAGGAACAAAGCGGCCCGTCCGGGTCAATAATGCTGTGACCCAACTCCGCGGCGAGACCATGATAGCCCTGTAAGAGTTTGTCGCGAATGATGACGCCTGCGCCGATCCCGGTGCTAACCGTGATATACAACACATCATGATGTCCCTTGCCGGCGCCAAAACGATATTCGGCAAACCCGGCCAGATTGGCATCGTTATCGAGATAGGCAGGCACTCTAAAATGCGTGGTGAGGTTAGGGGCTAGTGGAAAATTGTGCCATTCAGGATTATTAGGTGGAGCCAGTAAGTAGCCTGTATAAGGATTTAGCGGCCCGGGAGAAGCAACGCCGATCGCGTCCACGCTTTCGTCTTTAGGCCAAATATCCTGAATTAAATTTAGGAGACGATTGAAACCACCAGGCTCGTTCGCAAGCGTTTCTATGCGTCTCTGCGAGATTGGCTTAAGTTTCTCGGTTGCATAAGAGGCGGCGCGCATGTGCGTGCCACCAATGTCTACTGCCACGATCGTGCCCATATGCACACATTATACCGTAACCCCAAATCGATTTTGGAGAGGATACGTGCATTTGACTCTTCATCTTTTCCCTGCTAAACTCATTGCTGTGAAAAAGTCTTTTATAAAACGTTCCCGCTTCAATTTAAAGGAAATCATGCGCTGGTTTCGGCCTGGGCTGGGCATCAAACGCTGGTTTCTGGTGGTATTGTTTGGTATCACGCTCGTAGCTGTGGGCATGGGCGTGTTTTTGCTGGACTTGTATCACAATGAAAGCGCCAACCCGTTTTTGATCGTATTCCTAAGGTACACGTCGCTTTTTTTCCTGCCGCGCACCCTGCGCGCACTTATATTCGGCATCATCGGAGCGGGGATCATTGTTTTTGGCATCTGGGAATTAAATCGTTCTCTGCTTAGTCCTTTTCTGCGCCCCGGCCAGACGGTCGTGGATCAACTGACGGACTTTCGTCGGCGCGAACGCGGCCCGCGTGTAGTGGCCATCGGCGGCGGACACGGATTGTCCACGTTGCTGCGCGGGTTGAAGGAACATACGCGCAATATAACGGCAGTGGTCACAGTAGCGGATGATGGCGGCTCATCCGGTCGTATAAGAGAAAGCTATGGCTTTTTGCCTCCTGGTGATATTCGCAATTGTCTGGCGGCTTTATCCAATGACGAAGCCTTGATGACACAACTCTTTCAATATCGCTTTAGCGGTTCGTCCGGTCTTGATGGTCACTCGTTTGGAAATCTTTTTATCACCGCGCTCTCGGAAATAACAGGAAGTTTTGAAGAAGCGATTGCTGAGTCAGGCCGGGTGCTGTCAGTTAGTGGACGCGTTTTGCCCTCGACCCTGCATAATGTCCGGTTGGTTGCGGATGTACGTTTGCCGCATTTAGTGAATGAAGTCAGAGTCGAAGGCGAGAGTAAGATTCCAGCAGCAGCGGGTCGCGTCAAGCGGGTTTGGTTGGAACCGAATAATCCGCCCGCCTTTCCCCCCGTTTTACAGGCCCTGCTAAATGCAGACTTGATTGTCGTTGGCCCAGGGAGTTTGTATACCAGCCTATTGCCGAATTTGCTTGTACCCGACATAATGGCCGCGATGCGCGTCAGCCGCGCGTTGAAAATATACGTGTGCAACATTGCCACTCAATCCGGCGAAACTGATCTGTTCAGTTGTAACGATCACGTGCGCGCATTGGAAGAGCATGTGGGCGGGGCGCTGTTCGATATTGTTCTCTGTAATGACAATTTCACGGGCAATATCAGCGGCTCTCAATGGAGGGGCTCTCAATGGGTATGTATTGACGATAAGACTTTATCAGATAAGCGTATTTATTTTGCGGATCTGCGCAATGATGAAAAAACCTGGCGGCATGATACGGCCAAACTTTCGCAAGTGATGATGGATTTGTTACTTAAGCGAACGGGCCGTTCTGAGAGGGAAGCTCCAAGTTAGTGATATAATGCACAGGATTTTTGTTAAAATATTGCCTGTGCGAAACGTCACAGCAAACTAATTTTCAGGAGATAAAAATGTCAATCAAAGTTGGTATTAACGGATTTGGCCGCATTGGCCGTCAGGTACTGAAAGCAATTCGCGACATGTACCCAAAGGAACTCGAGGTCGTTGCGTTCAATGATATCGGTGACATGAAAACCATGGCGCACCTGTTGAAGTACGATTCGAACTACGGTCGTTTCAATGGTACTGTGGAAGTTGCCGAGAATGGCCTGATCATTGACGGCAAGATGATCAAGGCCTTCAAGGAGACAGATCCCTCCGCCATCAAGTGGAGCGACCTGGGCGTGGATATCGTCATCGAAGGCACAGGGTTGTTCACCATCAAGAAGGATGGCGTGAACAAGAAGGGTAAGACCGTCAAAGGCGCGGAGAACCACATCACCAGCGGCGGAGCGAAGAAGGTTATCATCACTGCTCCTGCCGAAGGCGAAGACTTGACCATTGTTTTCGGCGTCAACGAAGACAAGTATGACCCGAAGAGTCATCACGTTGTTTCAAACGCATCCTGCACAACGAACTGTCTGGCCCCCGCGGCCAAGGTTGTGCATGACGCGTACACGATCAAACGCGGCTTCATGACCACGATCCATGCATATACGAATGACCAGAAAATTCTTGACCTGCCGCACTCGGACCTGCGCCGCGCGCGTGCCGCCGCCATGAGCATCATCCCAACCACAACCGGCGCGGCAAAAGCCATCTCGCTGGTTATCCCCGACCTCAAAGGCAAATTCGATGGCTATGCCTTGCGCGTGCCAACCTCCACGGTTTCTGTTGTGGATTTCACTGCCGAACTCGAGAAGGAAACCACCACCGAAGAACTGCGCCAGGCATTCCGCGATGCCGCAAAACTGCCGCGCTTCAAGGGCATCCTGCAGGCAATGGATGAACCGCTCGTTTCCATTGACTACAAGGGCGACCCACATTCGTCCTCTATTGATCTCCCATTCACATCCGTGCTGGGCAAGGAGAAAAACAATTTCGTAAAAGTAGTCGCCTGGTACGACAATGAATGGGGTTACTCCTGCCGTACAGCCGATCTCGCGGCGTTGATGGCGAAGAGTTTATAGTTGGTAGATTGGTAGCTGGTAAATTGGAAACCAATTTACCAGCTTACCGAGGAAATCATGAACAAAAAGACAGTAAAGGATATTGAACTTAGAAACAAACGCATACTCATGCGCGTGGATTTCAACGTGCCGATGGCGGATGGCAAGGTTACGGACGACAAGCGCATCAGAGCATCTTTGCCAACGATTCAATACGTGCTGGAACAAGGCGCATCCTTAATTTTGATGAGTCATTTGGGGCGACCAAAAGGCGGTCCAGATCCGGAATTCAGCCTGCGTGCTGCTTCGGAAGTTTTATCTTCCCTGTTGGGGAAACCCGTCAAGATGGCTCCCGATTGCGTTGGCATGGAAGTGGAAAAGCTGGCGAAGGAAATGAAGCCCGGTGATGTGCTCATGCTTGAGAACACACGCTTCCACGCTGGCGAAGAGAAAAACGATCTTGAGCTTGCCAAACAAATGTCCGCGCTTGGGGACGTATATGTGAATGACGCGTTTGGTTCTGCACATCGTGCCCATTCATCCACAGAAGGTGTGGCGCGCTTCCTGCCAGCTGTCTCCGGCTTTTTGATGGAACAGGAATTGGAATATCTCGGTCGCGCGGTCTTGAATCCGGAACATCCTTATATTGCCATTCTGGGCGGTGCCAAGATCAGTGACAAAATCTTGGTCGTTGAAACTCTGCTTTCCAAATGTGACAAGTTGATCATTGGCGGCGGCATGGCAAACACCTTTCTGGCCGCACAGGGCCTCAACATGCAGGATAGCCTTGTGGAAGCCTCTTCTCTCGATACAGCCAAATCCATTTTGGCGAAATCAAGCGGCAAACTCATCCTGCCGGTGGATGCTGTCATCGCCGATAAATTCGATACCGAAGCCAATACGCAAGTTGTTGACGTGAATAAAATTCCCGCAGGCTGGCGCATGTTGGATGTGGGACCAAAAACTTTGGAACTGTATAAGGCTGAATTAAGCGGAGCCAAGCTCATCGTCTGGAATGGACCCGTGGGCGTCTTCGAAATGCCGAAGTTTGCCGAAGGGACGTTTGCTCTGGCGCGCATGCTGGCTAAATCCAAAGCCATTACTGTGATCGGCGGCGGTGATTCGGCCAGCGCGGTCAAGAAAGCGGGCGTCGCAAAACAGATGACGCACGTTTCCACAGGCGGTGGCGCATCGCTTGAATTCCTTGAAGGAAAAGAATTACCCGGTGTGGCGGCCCTGCTCGATAAATAAACGACTCGGACTCCAAAATCTCCGGATTTTAGAGTTTGTCAAAAGCCCCCAGACTTTCAACGCCGTCATACTGGACACTGATGCACGGAGATACTTTAAAATGTTTTCTTCGTGCATCAGTTTTTTATATAAACATGTCATTGCAAGACGGCGTTCTCGAACGTAGTGAGATGTCGAAGCAATCCCCGTTTTAGCGAGGAGATTGCTTCGCGAAGTGCGCTCGCAATGACATAATGAAAACTGCTGTATTTTGAAAAAGCAATTCTTTTGTTTACTAATGTAAGCTATAATCGTAAAAATTTGTAGACGGAGAACGGTATGTCATTTAATATCGGCGAAAACGTTGGTCCATATCGGATCACCGAACAACTGGGACAGGGCGGCATGGCTACGGTCTATAAGGCATATCATGCCGCACTGGATCGTTACGTGGCGCTTAAAGTCTTACATCCCGCCTTTAACGAAGATAAAAGTTTTATCATGCGTTTCCAGCGCGAGGCACGCGTGGTGGCGAAGCTGGAGCATCCGAACATTGTGCCTGTATATGATTATGCCGAACATGAAATGCGCCCGTATCTGGTGATGAAGTTCATTGAAGGCGATACGCTCAAGGCGCGCTTGAATCGAGGGCCGCTCACTTCGAATGAGATCAATCAGGTTGTGGATTCCATCGGCGCGGCGCTGGCGTACGCGCATAAGCAGGGGATTTTGCATCGTGATATTAAACCTTCCAATGTAATGATCGCGAACGATGGCGTAATGTATCTCGCGGATTTTGGCCTGGCGCGCATCGCACAGGCAGGCGAATCAACCATGTCATCTGATTCCATCATGGGCACGCCGCAATACATTTCACCGGAACAGGCCATGGGCAAGAAAGACCTGGATGAAGGCACAGACATTTATTCGTTCGGTGTGATGTTGTATGAAATGGTAGTGGGACAAGTCCCCTTTAGCGCGGATACGCCTTTCTCGGTCATTCACGACCACATTTACACTCGTCTGCCCATGCCGCGTGCCATTAATCCCAAAGTGCCTGAAAGCGTGGAGCGTGTCCTGCTCAAGGCATTGGCAAAAGACCGCCCCGATCGCTATGATTCAGTCAACTCCTTAATAACGGCTTTTAAGGCCGCCTGGGGTGAGGCTGGCATTCCCATGCAAGGCACATCCATAACGATGAAGCCGCAAGCATTGAATGCTACTCAAAGGCAGGCATCCGCCTTTGCTCCGGCAGGGGATAAACTGGTCCCGGCAAAGAAGCGTTCTTCGGTGTGGATGTATGTGGGCGCGGGCATTATCCTGTTGATCTGTTGTGTTGTGGGTTTCCTCGCGGTTCGAAGTCCGAGATTAGTAAGATTATTGAATCCCCCACCGATTCCCACAGTGCAGGTAGATATTCCAACTATTCAACCGAACATGGAACCGGCAACTCCATTTGTGCCCCAGCCATCACAGGCCCCCAACCTGCCGCCCATAGGGCCGAATCCTCAATCTTCCCCTGAGATCGAGGCTGCGCAACAGGCGGTCAGGCAAAATCCAAATGACCCGGATGCCCATTTGAACCTTTCGCTCGCATTTTGGGATGCAGGCCAGGCGCGCAATGCATATGAAGAATTGATGCTTGCCACAGACCTGGCCGGGGTTGGCAATAAGGATTTCTTTAAGAAGGCCGCCGAAAAATTCTTTGACCGTCAGGCATGGGTCGCGGCGGGCTCACTGTATTTGCGTTTGGTCCGTGGCGGGCAGGCCGATGGAAATGAACCGCCCCCAGAAATCATGCAGCGTTTTCGCGAGTCCGTTTACAAAGCTTCAGAACAACTTGATATGCCCAAATATCTTTTCTTTGACCATATCAAGGAGGCAGACGAACCTCTCGGTCTGATCGCCCAGGCGCGGCATACTCTTTACAATGGAAGTCCGCAGGAAGCCCGTATTTATCTTGATCATGCGAATAAACTTAAACCCGATATTATAGAAGCGCTGCTGCTCGAAGGTGAAATAGATTCCAGGGAGGGCAGGAAGGATGAAGCCAAACAAATTTTTACCGTTATCAAAGCCAATCTCGACGCGCCGAATTGGGTTCGTCAACTCGCCGAATTTTATTACGCTGCAATGCCCTAGGAGATTTTATGCGCATTTCACTTGTTGCCGGTAATTGGAAAATGAATAAGACCATTGCCGAAGCGCGCGAATTGGTCTTCAAGATGAGTTCGCCCTTGCGGGAGATACAAGGTGTGGAAAAAGTTTTATGTCCACCGTTCATGTCCCTGTTGCCTGTCTCTGCATTGCTTGAGGGCTCGGGTATTGGCCTCGGCGCGCAGAACATGCACTGGGAGGAAAAAGGCGCGTTCACCGGTGAAGTCTCGCCGCTGATGCTCAAAGAGTTTTGCCAGTACGTTATTTTGGGACATTCCGAGCGGCGCACTTATTTCGGTGAAACAGATGAGATCGTGAATCGAAAACTACGTGCCGCGCAAGCCTTTGACCTGACCCCGATCGTTTGTGTGGGCGAGACGCTGGAACAATACGAGGCAAAGCAGACCTCTGAGGTTGTGGCGCGTCAAATCAGTCTTGGTCTTAAGGACGTTGATCCCGCTTTCGCCCCGCGCATTGTGGTGGCTTATGAGCCCGTGTGGGCAATTGGCACGGGCAAGGCATCCAGCGCCGAAAATGCCAACCGAGTCCACGCGCAGGTTGTTCGTCCCGCGTTGAGCGAGTTGTATGGCAATGAGACCGCGCAAGCCATCCGAATCCTGTATGGTGGTTCTGTCACAGCATCCAACGCCGCTGAATATTTCGGCCAGACTGATATTGATGGGGCGCTGGTCGGCGGCACAAGTTTGAAGACCGAAGATTTTGTGGCGATCACGAAAGCCGCGGCCAGACCATAGATGATGGACGATTGACCATGGTCTAACGTCTGTCGTCCATCGTCTGCATCACATGCTCACACAATTTGACGGACTCTTCTGGTTTGTCATCATGCTGATACCGCTGGTGTTCATTCAGCGGTTTTTGCATCGCGAGATACAGGCTGTTATGCTGATCATCACGCGTAACCCGCAACTGACCATCGGTCTGTTCTCGGTGCTATTTTTCCCCGGCGTGGCCTTGCATGAGCTCAGTCACTTTCTCGTGGCGAAATTGCTGTTCGTTCCCACAGGGAGTTTTTCGCTTGTGCCGCAAACCTTGAAAGATGGACGTTTGCAACTTGGGTATGTGGAAACCCAGCAGACAGATGTAGCGCGTGATTCGTTGATCGGCGCGGCGCCCCTGTTCGCAGGTGGATTGTTCGTAGCCTATGCCGCCATCTATCATTTACATTTATTGCCGTTATGGGATGTATTGCGTAACGGCCAGTTCGATTTGTTCTGGTTGGGAATAACCCTGCTTCCACAGGTAAAAGATTTTTATGTATGGCTCTATCTCACCTTTGCAGTTTCCAGCACAATGATGCCTTCCACATCCGATCGCCACGCATGGACGACGCTCGGGCTGGTTATAGCGGTATTGCTTGGTCTTGCGCTTCTTGCTGGCGCCGGCCCGTGGATGCTGGCTTATCTCGCGCCGACCTTGAATAATTTCCTGAACTCAGTCGCCACGTTATTTGCTTTGAGTGTTGTCGTCAATGCCATCATGATTCTTCCCTTTATGTTGGCTCATCGCTTGCTCACGCGCCTGACCGGCGTGAACATTGGATAGAGAAAACAAACTCACCGATTTCGCTAACCATACACGAAACCGGTGAGTTTCAATTTAATCCTGACAGTTTACGGCCACGTATGGCTTGGCGCAGCAGCGTTATCGGCGGCTACCTGAGTGCGTACAGAAACTTCCACACAAACCACATCACCAGAATATGCTTCGCGCCAGACAAAGGGGGCACTACATGTGTCAGGTCCGTAAGCACTGGTTGCTTTCCTCGATGCTGCCGCGGAATTATCGGCAGATGTCTGTGTACGTATGCCGGGTGTCACACAAACATCATCGCCACTTTTTGCTTCGCGCCACACAAAACCGGCAATACAAGTATGGGAGCCATAAGCTCCTGCCACCCAACGTGATGCAGCCGCGGCATTATCTGCCGCAGCCTGGCTGCGTACAGAAACTTCCACACAAACCACATCACCAGAATATGCTTCGCGCCAGACATAAGGGGCACTACATGTATCTGGCCCATACGTACTGGTTACCTTGCGCGATGCTGCGGCAGCGTTATCCGCTTCCGCCTGCGCTTTTGAGGCAGGCGGCACGCAGACCTTGTCGCTTGGCCTTGCCTTCCTGTATACATACCCGTCCTTGCATGTGCCGCTGGCTGGAAGAGGCGTGGGCGGCGCGGCAACGACTGCCAGGGATGTTGGAATACAGGATGCAGTCACTACACTTACCGACACCCAGCCATGGCCTCCCGAGTTGGCGGGAAAGTTAATATACCACCATGTGCCTTCAGCATTTTTGCCTGCAACCCCGGCGCTTTCTCCCAGATTTAAGGCGCCAATTGGTGGCTCGTATACTGTCCCAGGCCCGGAGCGGACATTAACAGGAGAATTCGCCACTATGATTGGCACGCATTGGGTCGGGGTAACAGTAATGGTCACTGTGGCCTGGGCTATAATTTCTTGGGGCGCGGCAGTGGTGACAACAAGCGGCATTGACGCCATTGCAGTGATGGTGCCTGCGAGATCTGCGGCAGGCGGGGGGGGCGGCTCTTGAGTGGTTTGCCCTCCGGGCAAATTGCAATTAACGATTGCCAGCCACAGGGCGATGATGGTAAAAATTATGCGTTTCCTATTCATTTTTTCTCCTCGTTACATTTGAGTTTGTATCTTTGTAGTCATTATCATCTTAAAATATGATTAATTCAATAGCCTTAAAGATGGATTTCAGATATATAGGCGAAGCGATTGCTCGGATGTGATTTGAGTAGGACCGGCTTGAAGAAGTTTAAGATTCCGCTCACGACGACTCCTGAGCTTGCTTCCGTTTCATTCAATTTTACCTGTTCTGATTCGATCTGCCCCAACGCGTGATCAACATCTTCATCTGCACCCTGACATGTGCATCTGCATTCGCGACAGCCCATGCAGACTGAACCGCCGTGTAAACATGCTCCTCTAGTTTTTCAAAATCCTCCCATTGCTCTTCCACGTACGCTTTCATTTCGGAGGGCGTATCCCAATAATAGAAGAAGGCGAATTTCTCTTCGCGTTCCTTGACAAACCAGCCGCGCGACTCAACTTCACGCATGGCACGGAAGGCGGCTTCGTCGTCAGCAATGCCGATGGGCATGTCAGTTAATAGTCCCAATACTTTGACTTCCTGCATGGATGCAACTTCAACAGACCAATGATCTTGTACGGGGCGTAGGTCAATTAAGATGCCGTTTGGGGCGAGCGTTCGTCGAATTTCATCCAGAGCATGAACCATGCTCTCATGTTCAATTCATCAAAGCGACCATGCCAGGATGGCGATGTCAAACGTTTCGTGATGAAATGGAATATTGCGCGCGCTGGCTTGCGTGAACAAAACTTTATTTTCGAGATCAGAGGGACGGTCTATGCGCGCCACGCGCAGGTCGTTTGCTTCAAGGTCAATGCCTGTAACCTGCCTGGCAGTGGCGGCGTATCTCCACGTCAGGCGACCCTCGCCGCATCCCACTTCCAGCACGCGTTTGTCTGTGAAGCCCGCGTATTTGTGCAGTATCTTCTTCTCAAATCCTTCGGGGTCTTTTTGCAGGGTCATGATTTTTTCTTCCGTAGGGCGGATTGCCGATCCGCCTTACAAAATCTTGTAATGCACCTGCGGCTCTTTGCGCTCGACTGCCTGCTCTGCATTGACAGCGAGACGCAATAAAACATGTTCCTGCCAGGCGCGTCCTATGGCTTGCATGCCGATGGGCATTCCATTTTTGGTATAGCCAACGGGGAATGAGATCGCGGGCAGACCTGTCATATTAGGAGCGGTGACGAAGCGCATGATCTCAATGGTGGTGGACAGGTCAGAGTTGCCATTGGGTAGTGCATCTTTGGGAATGGGCGGCGCAGCGACTGCTGTGGTGGGCGTGAGGATCATATCCACTTGTTCGAGGGCGCGCTTGAAATTATTGATGATGCGCGTGCGTGCGCGTTGCGCCAGCACGTAATCGCGCGAGGTGAAGGCGCGTCCCAATGCAAGATTGAGTCTCACATCCAGCGCATGATCACGGCGATGCTCTGGGTATGTATAACTCATAGCTTGCGCCATTTCGGTCAGGATCGTGACCGCTTGTGCAACGCGGTTTAATTCCAGGTCAGGGATAACGATCTCGCGAATCTCCGCGCCCATATCTTTAAAACGATTAAGCATGGTTTCGCAAGCCACCACCACTTCCGGGTCCGCGTGTGTGAACCACTGCCTGTATACGCCAAGTTTTATGCCGCGTAAATTAAGTTGATTCCAATTTTCAAGTGTGGGTAAAGGCTGGTGTAATGAGTTCGGGTCGCGCAGGTCGGGGCCAGCCATCACAGCGTAAGCTAAAGCCGTGTCAGTGGCGGTGCCAGCCAAAGGTCCGACGTGAGCGATGCTCCAATCCAAAGGCACGGCACCATGTTCGCTGACTCGTCCATAAGTGGGCTTCAATCCGAAGACTCCGCAGAACGAAGCGGGGATACGGATCGAGCCGCCGCCGTCCGCGCCGATAGCAACGGGCACAAGTCCTGCCGCGATGGCTGTGGCTGAACCACTGGAGCTTCCACCTGTGAAGTGACTTGTGTTGTACGGATTGCGCGTTGTGCCGTGGCGCGGATTCAATCCTGTCACGTTGATGCCGATCTCGTGCATGTTGGTCTTGCCGATCAGCAACGCGCCCGCGGCTCGCATGCGCGCCACAACGGTTGCATCTTCTTTCGCGGGAGACTTGCCAAGAAAGGATGTGCCGGCAGTGGTGGGATAGGGAACCATATCCAATTCATCTTTGACCGCGACGGGAACGCCATCAAAAATACTGAGCGGCTTGCCTGCTTTGATACGTTGTGTGGCTTCGCGTGCCTGCTTCATCACGTCATCGCGATCCACAGCAATGACCGCACACAACGGCGGGTTGGATGTGTTGCTGGCTTCGCTGGCATCCAATAATTTTTGCGCCACTTCCTCGGGCGTGGTCGTGCCATCGCGGTAGGCTTTGGCGTAATCGAAGACGGTTGCAAAATGAAATCCGCGCGCATCCGCAACCGATGATTGGGGCCATTCTTTTTCTGGCACGGTTGAATCTTTCTGCGCAAGCGCACCTGTGAAATGGATCGGTTGCGGAGTCGGCGCTTCGTCAATGACTTGCTCACGTAACCAATCCACACCCGCACTGTGTAACAGGCTGGGTATCAACAATCCGCCAAGTGGACCTTCGACAAGTGAAACGAACATGCTCAACAATCCGCCCGCGAGATAAGGCATTTTGGCAGATTTTAGATCGTACACATTTTTGTTTTCCATGGTTTCCTCTATGAAAAATATATTTCGCGCTGACGGTTCGCTTTTCGCTCACCGAGTCGAAGCGTCTTCGGTGATGTCCTTCGACTGCGTTTCACTCCGCTCAGGACGAATTAACTAAATCCTCAAAACTTTTGATCCACGAATTTTACCCTGCTTCATCTCGATCAGCGCGTGATTGGCATCCTTCAATTCATACTCTTGAAACTCAGGTTTTATATTTGCCTCAGCCGCGATCTGCAAAAACTCGCGCACGTCAGTACGAGTCACATTCGCAACCGATTTGATTTCCTTTTCCATCCACAACTGCGCGGGGTAATCCAATTTCATCAGGACTTCTTTATCGGCTTCCTCTTTACGGATGGCATTGACGACGACTCTCCCCCCGGGCTTGATCCGTTTCAGCGCTTCACTGACTGGACCCCAAACTGGTGTGGTGTCAATGACAGAATCCAACGCCTCAAGCGGACTCTGATCAATCGTCCCCGCCCAAGCCGCTCCCAGTGATAAAGCGAGTTCGTGCTCTTCGGCGCTTCTGCTGAATACAAAAATTTGTGAGTTGGGGAATTTATACTTTGCGAGTTTCAACACCAGATGATTCGACCCGCCAAATCCCATCAAGCCAAGCGATTGACCATCCTGTAAATTGCTCAATCTCAAGGAGCGATAACCAATTGCACCCGCGCATAATAACGGCGCAGCTTCTGAATCGCTGAATGTTTCTGGAATTGGATGTACAAAGTCTGCTCTTACTTTCATGTACTCTGCATATCCGCCGTCAATGTCGCGTCCTGTGGCTTGAAAGTATGGACAAAGATTCTCCTGACCCGACCTGCAATACTCACACTCTCCGCACGCGGACGCAATCCACGCCACGCCGACGCGCTGACCACTCTGGAGTCCATGAGCTTGCTCATGAATAGCCGACAACAAGCTGTCTGACTCCAGAATGGTTCCCACCACCTGATGACCCAGCACAATCGGCAGGCGCGGTTTGATGCGGCCTTCGATCTCGTCCAGTTCCGTGTGGCAGACTCCGCAACGGGATACGCGTAGCAGGATTTCGCCCGAAGCAAGATTCGGCTCGGGTAACGAGAGCAGGCTGAGGGGCGTCTGATGCGTGTTTATATCCGCAAGAGACTTTAAAACCATTGCTTTCATATCATCTTAAAACATAAACGGGATGAATCGTTTTGTCTGCTTCATGTAATCCTGATATTCCGTGCCGAAGAATTGGATGCACTCGAACTCATCCGCCTTTGCAGTGGCAATCAGGAAAAAAGTTGCAGTGATGACTAATCCGCCGCCCACTAACGACGGCAGTTTGAAGAATATGCCCCACGCAAGCAAAAGCAAAGAACTATAAAGTGGGTGACGGATATAATTGTAAACTCCGCTTGTGACCAGTTGCGTGGTTTTTTCAAACGCAAGCAGCGACGGATCGCTCTCCCGGTTCGCGGTCGGTTTCCCGCATGTCCTTAGCGCTTGCACCCCAAAGGCTAATGGCACGAGCGCCGCGAAAAGCAAAGTCCATGCGATGATTTGATACCATGCAAATGGGTTTTGAAACCAAAATTTTTCGTTGATCAGGAACAGGGTCAGTATGAATTCCCAGGCGAAGAATCGATAGAAGCCATGCGAGCGCGGCGCGCGCAACGATGCGCGCGAGATATAGATCAGAAATAAAGTGAGAAAACTGAAGACAATCCAATTCCACATCTTTCACCTCACTGTCTACTGAGCATTGATTATTGGGTTATCCCGTGCCAAATTGCCTGTCTCCTGCGTCACCAAGCCCCGGTACAATGTAGGCTCTCTCGTTGAGATGATCGTCAATTGCGGCAAGATAAATGGGGATATCAGGATGCGCGGTTTGCATGGCGGCAATCCCTTCGGGCGCGCCGATAAGTCCGACAAATTTTATTTTCTTCACGCCCCAGCGTTTTAACACGTCAGCGGTGGCAGTGGCTGAACCGCCGGTGGCAAGCATCGGGTCCAGAATGAGGCAGACAGAGACGGTCGGCTCAAGCGGAAGTTTGTTGTAATATTCCACAGGCCGCAGTGTGTGCTCGTCGCGGTAGAGTCCGATGTGCCAGACTTCTGCCACAGGCATAAGTTCCCATATCCCTTCAACCATTCCTAATCCAGCTCGCAGAATGGGAACGAGGCCAATCTTTTCTTTCAACTCAGAGCCTGTCATTTTTGCTAATGGGGTTTCCAGTTCGCGCGGCGTAACGACCAAATCTGCAGTCGCTTCGTAGGCTAGAAGCGCGGCAAGTTCACGCACGAGCTCGCGGAACTTCTTTGGCTCGGTATTCTTGTCGCGCAGGCGTGAAAGTTTGTGAGCAACGAGCGGGTGAGTGGATGCAAAGACATTGGGCATGGTTTCTCCTCATGGGTGGATACCGCCTATTATAGCGTGAAGGGAAATTTGATGCGTGAGCATTCCATAGAATGCGTAAATCGGATTACATCCATCCGCCAAATTCAAGAAACATGTTAGTTACTTTGAAGGGCAACACCTGCTAGAATGGCTTCCAGTTGCCCACAGTTGATGGATTTGTTGTTTGCTTTAATGCTCCTGAGAGTTGCATACTAACATGAAGAAACCATTATTGAATCCAATCATGCCATCGTGCTGGGGCATCCAAAAAATTGCAAATGGATTGATATTTGGCAGTTCATCCTCATCCCGCGAACTGACGGCAGAACCCGTCTCATCCTGCGCTCACGCGACGTGAAGGAAGGTTGGCTCTGGGATGCGGTTCGTCCGGGCGAATTCATCATATCACGCGGCATGTTGCTTGGAATCAAGGAACGCGCTGAGGGAATGACCAAATAAAGGAGTCATTCATGCGTAAAAATCAAACTAGCATGACCGCAATGGGTATTGCCATCGTGCGCGGCATTGAATCGGAAAAACCCGAAGGAGTGCGCATCTGCTACGATCCTTACGCGCGCCGGTTCGTCAATCCATTTCTTTACAATTTTGTGCGCTTATTTGACAAACTTGGCTACAGCGAGATGAAAGGTCCTGGTGTGATGGGATTTCTCGCTGTGCGCGATCGTCACAGTGACGAGTTTCTCAAAACACAAATCGCTGAGGGCATCAACCAACTCGTCATCCTCGGCGCGGGATTGGATGCACGCGCGTATCGGTTCGATGAATTGAAAAAGATCAAAGTCTTTGAAGTGGACCATCCCGCTACACAACGTGCCAAACTCGACAGCATCAAGAAGATCTTTGGGCAGATTCCAGCGCATGTCACTTATGTGGAAATTGATTTCAACACACAGGCACTGGAAGTCCGCTTACGTGAATGTGGTTATGACGAAACGTTGAAAACCCTGTTCATCTGGCAGGGCGTTACACAATACCTCACGCCTGAAGCGGTGGACGGAACATTGTCCTTCATTGCGAATCATTCTGGCGCGGGCAGTTCGGTCATCTTTGATTACATGTATCCCACCCTGCTGGATGGCACGATCAAACACGGCGAAGTGACCAACATGCGTAACAGACAATGGTTAAGCGGCGAGGCGATGGTGTTCGGCATCCCCGAAGGCAAGGTAGCTGAATTTCTTGAGCAACACGGCTTTACGCAAATCCATAATGCAGACAGCGCCTATCTACATGACACATATTTCAAAGGCGTGAATACCACACGTACCGTCGCGTATGGGTATGCAATTGTTTCAGCAGTTGTGAAATCTGCGCGATAATGTAATTTGACCTCTTGCATAAGTGAGGGCTACAGCCACAGAGTGCACTGAGACCTTTGAGAAAAAGGCTCATAAAACTCTCTTTCTCTGTGATCTCTGTGGCTAAATTGACTTTCGCAAGAGATCTATTAACTCTAGAAAGGATAGGTTCACTATGAAAAACCGTGATCGAAAGAAAAAACTGGTCGGTCCATGGCGCAATATTCATGGAGCAGTATGGTTGATTGGTCTCGCCATTTTGGCGTGGAGGGATTGGTGGTGGCCCGGCATACTCGTGTTGATCGCTGCCAGTGGGATCGTCGAAGCGCTGATCATGCAGTTTGCGCCGAATTCTTTTGAAGAAGAAAATGAAGCGCCCTCTTCACCGCCATCCCCTTTATCGCCGCCACCTGCGCCTGTTAAAGCATCTCCTCCAGTTGTGGAACATCGCCCGGAGTTATTGCCCTCAAATTGCCAAAAGTGTGGAGCTCCAATCCGCGGGCACGAGGTGAAATGGACAGGAACGCAATCTGCGGATTGCCCATATTGCGGTGCAAATTTGCCGATGGAAAAATCATAGATTGCCTGAATGCAATCTACTTCATGGAAAAACATAATGCCAGATATCAATATAACAACCATCAATCAAATTACGACTCCCGCCATCGTCGTTGATCTGCCCAAGCTGAAACGTAATATTGCCAAAATGCAGGAAATGGTCTCTGGTTATGGCAGGCACCTGCGTCCGCATGTAAAGACACACAAGTGTAGCGAGGTGGCGAAGCTTCAAATGCAGGCGGGGGCCATCGGCCTGACATGTGCAACAATCGGTGAGGCAGAGGCGATGGCGTCTGCCGGCATTCGCGATATTTTGATCGCCAATCAACTCGTGACCACAGACAAATTGGAACGCGTTATCAGATTGCTTGATGTGGCGGATGTAAAGTTTGTCGTGGATAGCGACTTTGGAATTGAGACCGCCTCACACGTGGCAGGAAAATACAACAAAACATTCGAAGTGCTTGTGGAAGTGGATTCGGGCGGCAGGCGCTGTGGAACCCAATCACCGCAGCAGACAAAGGAGATGGTTGGAAAAGTCCTTGATACGCCCAATCTGCGCTTTGGTGGAATTCAGGCCTATAACGGTGGCGACAATTTCTACAAGGACAAGAAAGAACGCGAGGAGCATTGCCGACGCACAGACGATATTTTATTTGCTTCGGTTGAAGGAGTGAAAACGATCTGTGACCTACCGCGTGTCAGCGGCGCAGGGACAGGCAGCGCGCTTTTCTCGCTCAAGAACGGTTTATTGACTGAAATCCAGTCCGGCACCTATGTTTATTCAGATACAACCTACCGTGAACTTGAGCCTGAATATGCCACTGCTTTATATCTCCTATCTACAGTACTAAGCCGCCCACTTTCATCACGTGTGATCATGGATGCAGGACTCAAATCCTTCGGTACGGAGTTTTCAAAGCCGGAAGTAGTGAGTTATGAAAGCCTTGTCTTCAAAGGATATAGTGAAGAACATATTCAATGGGAAATCGTTGACAACGCCCCGCAAATTGGTGAAAAGGTGAAAATTATTCCTTCGCACGTTTGTACAACGGTCAACCATCACCGTATTTGTTATGTTGTAGATGGTGGGAATGTTGTTGATGTATGGAAGATTGATGGGTTTTGAAAATAAAAATATGATTACCTCGTTCTCTCATCGGCTACCTCAACATGATAAGCAAGTGCATGCTTGGAATTAAAGAACGAGCAGAAAGGGCAAAATGACAAATCGTAAACAACTCAATGTTTTTTTTGTTCTTCTGGCGCTCTATGCGCTCAGCGCCTTCGTAACCTACGCCTTTTTCGTAGATCAACTCGCGGCGAGCGCGGGCGTTCCCGTGCCTGACCTGGGCGTTCCAGATTCCTTGTTGGGGCTGGCGAATGCAGGCATCGTTCTGGTTCTCTATGGCGCGTTGGGACTGGCAGGATATTGGTTTGCGCGCAAACTGGACCTGCCGGGGATATTCAGCAAAGACGGCAATTGGAGGCGTTGGTTTTTCATTCCCCTCGTTATCGGACTGATTTGCGGAGTTGCCGTTGTTCTTGTGGATGTTTTGTTTGCTCCAATCAATGGCTATGGCAGGATTGTTCATCCGCCATTTCCAATTTCCATTCTTGCATCCATCGGCGCGGGCATCGGCGAAGAGATTCTCTTTCGCGGCTTTGTGTTTGGATTATGGGGATTCATTCTCAACTGGTTGTTTAAACGATTCAACGGGCGGACGGTCGCTTTGTCCCGTGCTAGTACCGGGACTATCTCGTGGATTGCCAATATCCTCGGCGCGCTGGCATTTGCTGCGAGTCATCTTGGAACAAAACTCAGCGCGGCCGGCTCAGCGACTTGGCTCGATCAGGGCAAACCCTGGGCGGTATTTACTGCGGAAGATGTAGTCTATAATGTGGATGTGAGTCAATATATCCGACAGAAGGGACCGTGATGTGATTTTTGACCTGTGGCCCGCGAGCCAATTTTGTTTGCTGGCTGAGCAGAAGAACAGATAGAAAGGGATAACTACCATGAAAAACACAATAGGCAAAGTAACACAGAGAACAAAGATCGCCGCTGGCCTGTTCTGGGCCGATTACTCGGTTCTTGGAGCACAGGTTCAAGAACTGGAGGCGGCCGGCGTAGATTGGCTGCACATTGAAGTTAGGGATGGCAAATATATGGATTTTGGCATGCCACGCGGCGGGTTCGATATTCTGGAAGGTGTACGAAAAAGCACCTCTCTGGAGATTGAAGCCCAACTGCAAATGGTGCGTCCCAGCTTTGATGTGTTCCGCCAGTTGGCAGATCTGGGCGTCAATTTGATTTCCCTGCCTGTCGAAACCATGGATGAAATGGTAATGCAGGCTTTAACCTATATCAAAGATGAGCTGGGGCTGAAAGCAGGCGTGTGGGCCTGGCAGGGAACGCCCATCTCTGCTTTCGAGCAATATCTTGTGCCGTTTGTGGATATCATCGAATATGAAAGCAGGGCTCATTTTTGGGTGAAAGAATCGGGAAAGAGTCCGCATGATACCGATTCGATCATGTTTGAGAATATCAGGCAGATGCGAGTCATGATTGATGGGGCGGGCCTTGAAGATAAAATGGAATTGATGGTGGACGGCGGGCTGAATACTGGCAACGTTGCCGCATTCATCCAGGCAGGCATGACGGTTGGTGAATTTTCCTCTCCGCTTCTGAAGGGTCCGGATGGAAAATTCGTTCCGGGCACCGGGCAAATTGAAGCGGCCGTGAAGAAACTTCGCGCTGTAATGGATGAAGCTGGTCAGACCTGAGATGACGTTGTGCCGAAGGAATATGAGCCTAAATATAAATATTCCCATTAATTAATAACTCAACGCCTGCGGTAGGTTATCTTGTAAATAAAAAGGAGTCGTCATGAGAGAAATCGGCATCGGCATTGTTGGTTACGGCGGCGTCGCACGAGTCCACGCCATGGCATACAAATCCATTCCATTCCATTATGGCCTTCCAGCCAGGACGGTAAAAATTGTCGGCGTTGCTGATTTGAATGCTAAATCGGCAGAGTCAGCGGCAGGGGAACTTGATTGCGAGATGTGGACAACCGATTATCAAGAGCTGCTTGTCCGTGAGAATGTGGACGTTATCGATATCTGTGTCCCAAATCATCTGCACGAGGAGATCATCCTGGCAGCCGCTGCAGCCGGTAAGCACATTTTCTGTGAAAAACCCATGTCAATGGACCTGGCGCAGGGTAAGCGCATCGTCGCCGCTGTGGGACAAGCGGGAGTTAAGAACCAATTGAACTTTAATTTTCGTTTTTATCCGGCTGTCAGCCGGGCGCGCCAATTAATCGATGAAGGTTTTTTGGGGCGGGTGTTTTCCTTCCATGGGTGTTTCTATCGTTCAAGTTATATCAACCCGGAGAAACCGCTCTCCTGGCGTTTGAGTAAAAATATCTCTGGCGGTGGGGCTTTGTTCGATTTAGGATCCCATGTGCTGGACCTGATTTATTACCTGCTGGGCGAATTCGATTCTGTGCAGGCGGTCATGGATACCTTGATCAAAGAGCGCCCCGTATCCCTCGGATCAAAGGAAAAGGGTCCGGTAGACGTGGATGATATTGTTCTGATGCAGGTGCGCATGCAGGGTGGCGCCCTGGGAGCGCTGGAAATCTCCCGCATGGGAACCGGTGCCACCAACGATCTCCGGGTGGAAATCTTCGGGGATAAAGGCGCCCTGCGCTTCAATTTGGAGGATCCAAGCTTTCTGGAGGTGTTTGATGTCCGCGACCCCGAAAAGCCGCTGGGCGGGATGAGCGGATTCCGCAAGATTCAGACAGTGGGTCGCTACGAGGGGATCAAAGCACCCGACTGGTCTATGGCACCGGGCTTTGTCAGTACGTTTGTGGAAAGCCAATACCAGTTCTTGAAAGCTATTTCAGAAGACCTGCCCACCTCGCCCACCCTGGCCGACGGGTTGCACATTCAGGAAGTTATGGAGGCGACGTTGCAATCCTCGCTCGCTGGCCGGTGGGTGAAGCTTGCCGAAGTGCGGTAGGAAGATAACAATCAGCCGTGGATATATCCACAAGATTACGAGAAGCTCAAGGAGACAACTCATGAAAGTTCCCTTCTATGGGTATCAAAGGCAATATTCGAACATACAAGATGAGATTGACGCTAACATCAAGACAGTCCTGATGAGCGGCCAGTACATCTTAGGTCCGATGCTGGCACAGTTCAAGGGTGAGTTAGCCTCTTACGCCGGCGCCCAATATGCCATTGGAGTCGGCAACTGCACGGATGCGCTCTGGCTCACCTTCATGGCGCTTGGGCTGGGTCCCGGCGATGAGATAATCACCAATGCCAATACATTCTTCGCCACCGCCTCCGCAATATGGATTGCAGGCTGTACTTCTGTGTTGGTGGACTGTGATACGCAGACCCGCTGTATTGACCCAAAAGCGATCCGGAAAGCGATTACCAAACGTACCCGGGCGATCGTGCCTGTCCATTTGTATGGCCAGTGCGCTCCGATGGATGAGATCCGCAAAATTGCCGATGAATACGGCCTGTTTGTCGTGGAAGACAATGCCCAGGGGATTGACGCCCACGGCGATACTTTCAAGACCGGTGAGCTTTCCGATGCCGTCTGTTACAGCTTCATCGTCAACAAGAACCTGGGAACCTATGGAGATGGAGGGGCCGTCTGCACAAACCACGCCTATCTCAATGACCGGATTCGGAAGCTGCGGAACCACGGCTCGGACCAGCGTGACATACACAGCTTCGGCTTCAACAGCCGCCTGGATGACTTACACGCCGGGATTCTCAGTGCCAAACTCAAGCACATCCGGGCCTGGAGTGACCGCCGGATTGAAATTGCCGCGAAATATTCCGAAGAGTTGGCCGGCCTGGAATTCCTGCAACTCCCTTATATCCGACCAGGCTACCGGCACGTATTTCATTTGTACGCGATTGAAACGGTCGATCCGGCCGAACGGAATCGCCTGATGGATTATCTGCTCAATTGCGGGGTGGAGGCGAAGTCTCATTACTCGATCGCCATTCACCGGCAGGAGGGTTTTCCCTGGGGCAAAGACGCCCGCCTGGCCGGTCCGCTGGTCAACGCGGAGAAGAACGCCGCATCATGCATCTCTCTGCCACTATTCCCAGAGATGGAAGAAGAAGAAATTCAATATACGATCCAGACTGTGCGCGACTGGCAAAAGGTGCGGTAAAACCCTGGTGGGCGTCACTTTTTTGAAAAATCTGAAACACGAAGGACACCAAGTACACAAAGGAAGGATTCTTGACAATTTTTCGCCCTTTTCCCCTTCGTGACCTTTGTGTACTTTGTGTTTAGAAATTAATCTCCAAGATTCTGACGCACACCCGTAAAACCCTAGGCTGTGTTCACAGTGGAATATGTGATCTATAATGTGGATGTGAATCAATGTGTGATGTGATTTTTAACCTGTGACCCGCGAGCCAATTCTTATATGCTGTAAGCAAGGAGCCAAAAATGAAACTCTCCGGTTTACATATCCTGCTGACCTATCAATGCATCTACGAATGCGACCATTGCTTCGTGTGGGGCAGTCCGCGGCAAAACGGCACATTGACCATCGAACAGGTCGAGCAGATTCTGGCACAGGCCAAAGACGCGCAAGTGAAGTCGATCTACTTCGAAGGCGGCGAACCGTTTTTGTATTATGCCGTTCTTTCTAAATGTGTCCACACGGCGGCAGATATGGGGTTTTCAGTCGGCATTGTCTCCAACGCCTATTGGGCAAATTCTGTAGCAGACGCCATGGAATGGCTCAGGCCGCTCGCTGGCCGCCTGGCTGATTTCACGGTGAGCAGTGATCTCTATCATTGCAATGAGTGTTTGGGAGAGCGCCCTCAAAACGCACTGGTGGCGGCCAAGTGGTTAAATATTCCAACCGGCTTGATCAGCATTGCCCAGCCCGAGGTGGAGGCGCAACAAACACAAGGACAGATCACCGACGAAGGCAGTGTCATGTACCGCGGCCGGGCTGTGGCAAAGCTTGCTTCACGCGTACCCAGCCATCCCTGGGGTGGATTCGATTCCTGTCCGCATGAAGATCTGCGCGAGCCGGGACGCGCCCATCTCGACCCGCTCGGTAATCTCCATATTTGTCAGGGAATCTCACTTGGTAATGTATTCAAGACGCCGTTGAAAGAGATCTGTGAGCGTTATGATGTAGATGCGCATCCGATTTGCGGACCGTTGCTGGCGGGCGGGCCCGTTGCATTGGTGACTGAGTACAGCCTGCCGCACGAATCGGCCTACGCCGATGCCTGCCACTTGTGCTACGAAGCGCGCCTGACGCTGAGGGAACGATTTCCTGAGTTACTCACGCCCGATCAGATGTACGGTGTGATTCAATAGACCTCTTGCATAAGTAATACAATCAGCCACAGAGTACGCAGAGACCTTTGAGAAAAAGCTCTTAAAACTCATTTCCTCTGTGATCTCTGTGGCAAAGAAGACTTTCGCAAGAGGTCTAATAAAAAGTTTTGATTTGAGGTTTACCATGAACGGAAACACATTTATAAGCTGGGTCTTGCGTTCGCCATTCCATGGCCTGTTGAGCAATGGCACAATGCTCATCACCGCCACCGGGCGTAAGACGGGCAAGAAATACACCACGCCGGTCGGGTATTATCAACAGGATGGTTATTTGTGGATCCTCACCAGCCGTGACAGGCAATGGTGGCGCAACCTCAAAACCGGTGCGGAAGTGTCACTGCTTTTGAAAAGAAAACCCGTGCAGGGATTTGCTGAAGCTGAATTGGAGGCGCAGGTTGTGGAAGCGCGTATGTTTGAATACATTAAACATGTGCCGATGGCCGCGAAACCATTGGGCATCCGCATGGAAAACAATACGGCGAACGCCGAAGATGTTGCACGCGCCGCGCGGGACAGGTTGTTTGTAAAAATAAAGATTTGATGCTCATAACCCTGCAAGCACAGGCGGGACCTTTACATCCGTATCCGCGTTATTCCAAGCACCCCACGCGCAGGGACACGACCACCTTCGGCGATGCCTGCTCCGATCAAAGGCAGACAGGCTCCGCAAACGAAAGTTGTTTTGATCGTTGACTGGTCGGGTTCCATGAACGTGAATGACTGCGCTCCCTGGAAGGCCGCCCTGCAGGCGGCGCAGGCGATTGCGCTTGCGATCCGCTCGACCGGCGGCGATGTACGCGCGGCGATCTTTGTCGAGCATTTATGGCACGCGCCGAATTTCTCCGCAGATGTACTTTTTGCGACGGGACTGGGTTCCATCTCTCTCCTCGAAGCAAGAGGCGAGGACACAGACTTCTCCTGGCTGCCGCATGTCTGGCAGGCATTCCCCGGCTACCGCGTGGTGTTATTGACCGACGGCAACGGGTATCCGCCCAAAGCGATCCTTCCATCCGGAAGAAAGCGCACCTCGGCGGTGTTGTTGCAGGTCCGCAGAAATTGCGGCGCAGAGAAAGTCGCAGAAATCGAAAGCGCCATCCAAGCCTTTGCATCCAGTTTCGTTCACGTGGATGATCTACATGAACTGGCGGCGGCTTGGGCGCTGTTGATTCCGCGCAGAATGCAGTAACTGAAATACAAGAGCGAGGCCAAAAGCCTCGCTCTTTTTGTTTAAGTCAAATGATTCCACAAGGTATTTGCCAACTCACGAAAGGTTTGATACAATGAATTTGCAATCGCTTTGACCTGCCCCCCTCAGGCCATCGCGATTGCGCTTTAAGTCAAAGTATATAAAGTGGCTGTTGATGTATTTACAATTAGATCATCCCAAAGTGCTTCAACGCCGCACGAATGGACCCCACCTTCTCTGGCCCGATGGCAAAGCCTGGCTCTCTCAATGCCCCTGCGATTTGGCGCTTTCCCCATCGTTAACCCAGATTTGGATTTCACATCCGCAATCCAGCACGTTTGAGGCACAAAGCCGTGGTTTTCTTGACCCATACCTGGATTTGTTTGTAGGTTGCCATAATACATCCTTATCAAGATTCAGTCATCCTGATTTTTTTTTCAACGTACCTGGGTTTGCAAGGTTGGATAATTTTGTACCTGACCTTCTTTTGATCGCTTCAATGGGAGTATAATCTTTTCAGAAACAGAAAGAAGGCCAAAATGACCACAGTAGATTTCAAATTATCGTTACCTGACCAATTACGCAAGGAAGCAGAGGCGGCTGGATTATTAAGTCCAAAGGCAATCGAGCGGCTTTTACGCGAGGAAATTCGCCGCCGCCGCGTGGACGATTTTTTTGCCGCGGCTGACCGACTCGCGGCATTGGATTTGCCCTTGTTGACCGATGAAGAAATTCAGCAGGAAATCCATCTGGCACGCAGGTAAACATCTGCATGAATATTGTCCTTGACACAAATACGGTGATTTCCGGTTTGTTTTGGAGAGGCGCGCCTCGTCAAGTTCTTGACCTGGCGCGTTCTGGTACATTGACGCTTTTTACAAGCCCTGACCTGCTTGCAGAACTGGCTGATGTGCTTGGGCGGAAAAAATTCTCTGCAAGATTGGAACAAGCCAACACAAGCGTTGAGGAATTGGTTTTCGGTTATGCTGCGCTGGCAAAAACAGTGCGCCCAATCAAAATTGCGGCTGTTATCAAGGCAGACCCTGACGATGATAAAGTGCTGGCGTGTGCCAAAGCCGCAAACGCGGAGATCATTACATCAGGGGATAGTCACTTGCTCGACCTGAACGAATATGAGGGGATAAAAATCATGACAGCCAATCAACTTCTTGAACAGTACACATAATTCTCGACAATCTATCCTTCCGCCTTCTTTCTGCCGTCCCATACCACGCATCCAACAACGCCGCACGAATGGACTCCACCTTCTCGGGTGGGCACGGCTTGACCCTCTTAATGCCCCTGCGATTTGGCGCTTTCCCCATCACTAAACCTGATTGGGATTTCACGCGATGGCAAAAAGGGGATGGGCAACTCAATATTGGTTTTCACAATTGCATTCCTCGATTTTACGTGAAACTTCTCGATAAAAAATCAAGCTGGTGGAGACTCTCCAATCTTCTGCATATTCCGGGAGGATATAGAAGACATACTTACCTTTTATATTTGCAACAAACACAATACCGTCTCTAAGGTATTTTTCATAATCGAAGCTGCCGCGGGTCCGCAAATCTTTCTTGAGTGTTTTGAGAATGGATGCCATCAAACCAGATTTTTTCAAGGCGTCATAGCGCTGGTAACTGGCTTGATGGGAGCCATA
>Ga0315273_10001503_pt1 | contig 26681 bp, 22 predicted proteins | sample YL17G02_0_MG_FD_205753 | JGI IMG/M metagenome (GOLD analysis project Ga0315273, IMG submission 205753) | Sediment microbial communities from Yellowstone Lake, YNP, Wyoming, USA - YL17G02_0 | ecosystem: Environmental > Aquatic > Freshwater > Lake > Sediment | place: USA: Wyoming | collected... | reverse complement strand
AAGTCAGCTGGTACGAGCAGGAGAGGGGTATTTTGGTTTCCAAATCTTGGGGTTGAAACAAACCATGAAGCTGACTCAAAAAGTAAGTCAACGAGTTTGAAGTTCGGTTCAGGCGCTTCCCTCGCTTCCCTGCCCCCTGTCAATGCAGGCTACACCTATTTCCCAAGTTGACTCAAAAATTAAGTCAGGGACTCTGAAGATCAGGGAACGTACCCTACTCTCCGAATGTTGGATTGCAAGACCCCTTCTGCCTACTTAAGGGCTCCAGCTTTCCGGCTTTCTTCAAAAAGTAGCCTGTCCCCCTTTTGCTTTTGACTTAAAAATTAAGTCAAGGAGTCTGAAGATCATATACCTTTTCCCTAAGTTGTCCTGAACGAGACTTAAGTTGACTCAAAAATTAAGCCTGCCCTGAGTCCTGCCGAACGGGCCCGCCCTGAGTGGATCTGCCGGAATCCTTCAGTTATCTTGGAGAACAATGCTTCCATCCAGCAAAATGTTTTTTATCAATTGGTAAGCCTCACGGCCCTTCTTCAGCAGTTCTTTATCAGGCGGTCTTTTCTCAACGCTATCCATGAAACTGATCACAAACCGCGAGTCCGGTTTGGGCTGGTGTACCATAAATCCTTTTCTTATTAGAAACCGATCCACGTCGAGCAGCTCGTCCTGGTAGATTGAAATGGTCGGAACGCCGAGAACCGCCGCCTCCCGGGTCATGGTCCCGCCGGCTCCAATGAAAAGATCGCACTCTGCCATGATTTCGGTTAGACTGATCGATTTCTCAGGCACGGTGATGCCTCGGAACCGGTCTTGTCGATAGTAGCTTTCCTGCACCTTACCGCGTGGAAGGAGAATCACCTTGAACACGTCCTTAAGCCCGATAATCAGGTCGTCCATGAAATTCAATTCGCCCTTGTAGTACTGTGCGGTCCACGGTTCCGGCCGTATGAAGATTGTCTTTTTGCTATTGCTGTTCGGCTTATGGTCTTTCACGTTCTTGGCGTTCTGCCAGAGATACACTCCTTCTTTCACCCCGGGGTAACTGACTATCTTCTCCGGTTTGGCGCCCTGCTTCTGCACCTTCCCTCTATCCAGGAACTCCGGGACCATAATAATGTTGGCAAACCTGAACGAGATGAGATTCCCTGCGGCATGCTCATTATCATTCAGATAGATGCTCCTGACCCCCAGAAGCCGGGCAACGACCGGCGAGTAGAAAGAACTGTGTGAAATCGCCACATCGATTCCTCTTTTTTTGAGGAAAAAGTACAACTGAAAAATCCTCATACCGAAGCCAAGAGCCTTCTTGACCTGACTCCGACCGTAGTGCTTCCCTACCACATAATGCTCGAATCCGTTTAACTCCAGAAGCTCCACGGTATTGGCAAGTGGGCGGCATGTCAGAAGTACGTCATGGTTCCTCTGTAACTCCCGGATCATGCCAGCGAAGAAGTTGACGTGCGGAGAATTCGTCAGATCAATCCAGATTTTCATGGGTAGTAAAGTGGTTTTCTGCAGTAAGTTGACTTAAAAAGTAAGTCACAAGGCCTCCCATTGATTGGTAATGTTGAACCGATCAATGTCAGATTCGAAGGTAACTCAAAAATTAAGTCAGGGAGTCTGATGATCAAGGAACGTACCTGACTCTATGAATCTTGGAAGGGTTTCTTCTATCCGGCTTTTTTAAAAGTAGCCTGTCCCCTTTTTCTGCGAGCCCCCTGCTTCTGCACTTTTTTCAAAAGTTGACTTAAAAATTAAGTCAGAGAGTATGTAGATCAGGGAACGTACAAAACTCTCTATGAAAGTTGGATTATATGCCTCCTTCAGCTTATTTAAGATCTCTCTCTAACCTACTTTATTTTAAAAAGTAGCCTGTCCCATTTTGCTGTTGACTTAAAAATTAAGTCAGACTGCCTGAACTTAAATCTCTTAAAGACAAATCCGTATCCGTTTTCCCTCTCCTGCCGACTTGGTGTGTGGATTGTTGAGCCGCCCCTCATCCTTTTTTCCTACAGAATCCAAATTCCCTTCTGACAGGACTCCGGCCGTAGTGCTTCCCTACCACGTGATGCTCGAATCCGTTTAGTTCCAATAGCTCTATGGTGTTGGCGAGTGGGCGGCATGTCAGAAGCACTTCATGGTCCCTTTGCAACTCCCGGATCATGGGAGCGAAGAAGTTGACGTGAGGAGAATTGGTGAGATCGATCCAGATTTTCATGGGTTGGGTGGACGAATTACGATTACGCCCTTTCCTTGATTACCCGAGCGGGGTTGCCCGCAATTACAACATTTGAAGGAATATCTTTAGTCACTACAGATCCTGCGCCAACTACCACATTGTTTCCGATCCTCACGCCAGGTAGTATTATTGCACCAATGCCTATAACGCAATTGTCCCCTATATAGGTGTCTACATGGTAGGTATCTCGCTCTCCCTCCACCTTCAGATGGTGGCTGAGAATAGTAACCTGTGACGTGATAAGAGTATTTTTACCAATATGAATACCTTTCGGGTTCACTCTATCCAGATTCAATCTTCTCTCCATTCTGGTAGAGATATGAATGTCATAACCTCGAATCCTATAATAGTAATACCGCAATCTTTGAACCATCCGGCTCAATAAATTTCTGATGGACATATTAAGACTTTTGAATTTATAGAATTTCATTATGGTTGTCTTTTTTGAGTGAACCCAGATTTGAAGTAATTAGAGAGCTTTAAATTATTAATAAAAAAACTAAAAATATATCTTCTCAATGACAAATAAAACAAAAATTATCATTCAGTATTTCTCTTTTTTCAAAAGTCTTTTAAATATGTACCATAACCCACATGCTTGTATTTCAGCCTTATAAATATCAGCTGAATCTGAGATATTGAAATTTGGTAGAAAAAATGGAGAAGTCTTTGAAGTCACCCAGCCAGGATAATTCGCCCGGCATGAATGATATCCAGACCTCCGCACCCAGTCCAATACTTCTTCATTCCCATTTCCGTTAGGTAAAGCAAAATGAACCACTGGCTTGCCCACAAGGTTTTCCAGTCGATCCCGCGACTCCGAACACTCCCAAAAACCCACATCTGGCTTACAATGATCTAAAAGTGGGTGAAATAGCGTATGCGACCCGACGGTGCCGCCTATATCCACAAAGGATTTAAGTTGATCTGACGATAAAGCCGATTGGCGTCCGTATTCTTTCTCATCCCAATGGTTATAGTCATTCTTCAATTTCATCCGACGCTCATCGTCAGGTAGATCCTTCAAGTTCCGCATGGCTTCACTATGATGAGGTAATCTGTCAAACCAGAAATCTCTCATTGTGTTGACCACCCCTGCCACAACATAAATAACAGCTGGTACCCGATAGCGTTGTAGAATTGGGAAAAGATCTACGTTTTCGATATAGCCATCATCAAAGACGAGGAGGAGCGATTTTATCGGTAATTGCGAAAACGTACGGTTTTTAATAGCGCCAATTACCTGATCAATGTTCACAAATGTATAATGTCCTCTGTAATATTGTAAATGCTTTTCGAAGAGATCCGGTTTTGGATTGTGGTAATTGACTATTGTAACCTTTCTGCGGGCATAGACCTCCCTGATAAACCAGGGCAAGCCGCTCCAACACAACAGACGACAAATGATATGAAGCATGGTTGCCTTCAAATTTTATCGTGATTCACTTGATATTGCGAATAAACTTAATAACGGTATACATACCCGGATGCAGTTTTATCCATTGCTTCAACATAGTTACATTATATGCAATTCTACCGTATATCGTCTTATTAAACAATGTAGTCATATTATAGAAAGAGTCTTCATGAACAAAACGGGCTTTGTAGCCAAAGTTGTCCGGGAACATATGGAGTATTTTTATTGTCGGAAGATTATTTATAACATCTTCAATAACGAATAATAAAAGAGCATTTGAGGGAGATAAATAAGAAAATCCTTCGACATATCCTGACTTCCAAGCATGGAATATGTTTTGATCCTCATAACAGAATAATCCTGCTATAGGTTGACCATCGACATTTAAATAATACATGTGCATTTTATCATTCTTGTATAACAAGTCAATTAGACTCTCATAATATAGCCGATAGTTCTCAGGTAGTCTCTTTATAGAGGAACCCCTATCCCCCTTCCACCCAGAATCTTCTATGGATAATAATGTGGACCACGAAGCGATAGCCTTATCTCCAGTATAGTGGCAAAAATTATATGAGCCTAATTTCAATAGTCTTTTTTTCTTCTTTTTTGAATCGTGGTTCAAAGATGGGTGGTGATTTATATATTCATTAAAAGAATCCGGTAGAAAAATAGAATATGTGGGTCTGGCATTTTCCATTATCCGTATATTTTTTTCACTATATCTTTTCAAATCAGGGGGTTCCTGAAAAGAGTAGTATTGATACTTTAAGACATCCCATTCACCATTCTCTGCTAATATTTTCTGAAAACAATTTTTAAAAAATACTTCTTCATATCCTCCCGCAATAAGTGCCGCAGGATGATAGCAATGTGAATTAGTAAGACTTGAAAGTATTCGAATTGCTCCCTTCTTGTAACAAAATAAAGGAAGAAAGCCAATTAAAGTATTCCCTTCATAGACGGGATATATTCTTAGCTGTTCAGGTTTGGCAAAACTCTTATACCACAACATTATATAGTCAAAAGATATAAATATTGAATTATTAGAGATAGTTCCAAAAATCTTTCTCCAGTCTTTCTCTATAGATGCAAGATCATCTAAATGAGTAATAGGTTTATCAATATATTTATTTATTGAATTTAAGGGCATCTTATGTGTCTTTCATCAAAGGCTTCCACATAATTCCTCTTAATAATCTATCGTAAACCCGTCAGTTTCTGACGGATAAAAATGGTTTTTTTAGAAAAAGCCCGTAACTTGCTATACTGCATGGCCCTTCTATAAATAGCTCTCAAATTATCTCTAAATTTATAATAATACCAGTTCAGAAAAATAGCTGCGATATTATTAGGTGTCGACGAAAACATATAGTTGCCTTCAAGTCTTTGATCAGCCGTCCAGTGTAATTTATAGTAATAATCCCCGGCCATAAAATTGATCCGCGATATGCCATTTTCTATAAAATGCTTGATCATCAATGCCTGCAACATTATCCCGGGGCTGTAACTGCGATAATCTGGTCTAAAGCTAGTATGCCAATCATAATAGGTTCCCTTATGTAGAAAACCCAAATCATAAGCTACACAAACACTGTCAAATAACAGTTGATAGTAAATCATTTTGCCAGCTTCGAATTGTCCCTTGATAGCCTCCTTCCAGCATGCTAATTCAATTGTACCCTTCGCTGGGGAATTGTCATCCACCCAACGATCTCGATGAATTTTCACCATTTCATCAAATTTGCCATCATATTCCTTCCAGGTTCTGACACATATCAATTCAGGTTTGAACGCCTTATGCATTATCTTGAGCCGGCGCAGGAGATCTGAACGAAATGATTTTTTAAGACTCGACAAATACGATTCCCAATCAAGACCGGAAAAATCAGCAATAACGCAATCCGCCATTGGTTTTTCTCGATAATTATAGTCATTCAACTTCCTTGCAAGGAAGCTTGTTTCAGATACCCGATCAACTCTTACCCATCGCCATTGTCTATTAGATGCCAGATACTCAAGTATGGCGATAACACCCTCTGGCGATGAATGGGCATTTGAGGTTATGAAAGTGTAGAAATCTCCAAACTGAATTGGAAAAGCTCTGAGGACAGCTATTCCGAAGTGTCTTTCAATGCACATAGGTGCAATTACCACAGTTTTATTTTCGTCATCCAACGCCATAACAATATGTAGCTTTCGTTTGCCACTTAGAAGCTTCCACCACGTAGAACACCACTGGTAAGTGCTCTGGGGAAAAATATCACTTTCTGTTTCCAATCGTTCCCATTCAGATTTCAAGAACGGGTCGTCGATTGATTTAATAATTCTGATTTCCATAGAATTGAACTACCACCGGCTACAAGCTAGTGGATTCATGACCGACTGAAGTGGGCTAAAGAAAATACGTATCAGCACAGAAATCCTCACGAGGGGAAACCCGCAAAACCTGCACACAGTTTGCATACTAAAGTCTTCGCCTGAAGGCGAGGGTTTTCCTCCCCGAGTGAGACAATAATGAATTTATATTTGATACATCAAAATTTATCGCAAAAGCCTGTTGAACCTATTTGTGAACACTTCGTTTACGGAACTTGGTAAACGTCTTCTTAACTTTATGCAAATAATGAAAAACAGCAGGATTCCACGAGGATATATATATTGTAGCTAACTCGTCATGTCGTTTTCCCCAACTGCTCTTATATTCGAAAAACTCAGGCCCAAGGTCGATCGTCTTCACTCCTCTTTCTATGGAATCTTCAATGTGCTTTGCAAGATGAACAAGTCCGGGGCTGAACCGTGAAAACGATTTATCATATCCAACCTTATATGACGTTGTATGTTGTCCTCGACCAGGACCCCAAATAAAGGAGATTGGTTGATTGTCAAGATAGAGCACAGAGAGATCAAGCATTCCCCTGGCAGCAAGTCTATGAGAGACATCAATAAAGAAATCCCCGGTTTTAGGGTCGCTTATAGCCCATCCCTCCTGCGCCTCATGTTGCCAGCTGTTTCTCGAGACAAAAACAGCATCATTCATAAGTGTGTCAAGTTTGCCGGGATCAAGTACTGGATTCAAATAGCACCTGATTGCTTTTACTTCCCCTCTTCGCCCTAAAACGTTTTTTCGCCAGGATATATTGCTTCGATGTGTCTTCGAAAGAGTTTTTTGATAGGCTTTCCAGGTATCGGGTGTCTCGATCACAACGGTTCGTCCAGCCATTACTGCAGCTATATCGTCAGGTAAAGAGCAATACTGTTTTTTATTTTTATCCGTCAGCAAAGATATTGGACATTTTGAAAGTATGCAAAATACCCAATGAAGTTTCTCCGCCTTGAGGGCATTTATCACTTCACGAATTGCCAGTAACTCATCCATTCCTTCCCTGACAATGGCTCCATTCCGAAGGGTCCATCCTCCCAATGCGAATTGCAGAATGTTAAGGGTCAAGGGTCCTATTTTCTTTTTGACAATTTCCAAGGGAACGATTGCCACTGGTCTTTGATCAACCTTCATGAGACCGACATATAACCGGTTATCGCGCTGGAAATATTTAAGGGCTGTTGAAAACCATTCATAGCTAAGATAAGGCGACGATCCTGAGGCCCAGTAAAGATCTTCCCAGATAGCTCTATTGGATTCAACCTCTTCCGCGCTTCGCCAGAATTGGATATCCAAAGGTTTCATCACATTTTCATTTATTGGTCAACAATCTCCGATTAAGGCCTTGGCTTGACTATTCGAGAGGGATTTCCGTAAAGCCACATACTCCAGCACCTTCAAAACCGTTTTTCCAGAAGTTCATCGTATATGCCCCGAATCCGTCTGGCTATGTTCTTAATATCCATTGCCTCAAGGCACTTGCTGTTATCCAATAATGGTCGGTGGTTTATTCGAGTCAAAAGATTAATCACTGCATCTGCAATGGTCTTTGGGTCTCTGTCTGATATCACAACTCCGAATTCTATCAATTTCACCCACTCCTTCACATCACCCACGTCAACCGAAACAAACGGGAGTTTGGCCGCTATGGCCTCTTTTATGACAGTTGGAGAGCCTTCAGAGAGCGAGGTCAGAAGCATAAGATCGCAGTTCCAGTAAATTTCCGGCACATCTTGACGCTTCACATTGCACAAATGGATTTCCTCAACTCTATTCTCTCTTCGCTCCAGCTCGCGACAAACAGCCGAGTACAAACCATAGCCTTTCACTTTATATGCAGGATTGGACGGAAAAAGAACCTTAAGTTCGCCGGGTATTCTTGGAGTTAGCTTTTTTTCGTAGGCCGATGGTAGCGAAAATTCTTTCGCTCTTATACCACATGGGATCACTTCCCCATAGCCGAGATACTCTTTGAGTATCTGAGCAACAACTATTACTTTTGATGCCCGGGGCGCCAGGAGTCTGGACACGTGTTTGGTTGGATTCACCAAAAGATCTGAACCATGAAATGTGACTACTACGGGAGTACGGACGAAAAGCACAGAAACGAGAGTCAGTCCAAAATGGGCATGGACAATGTCATACCTGCCTTTCTTCACGATAGCAGGCAAGCGCAGCATCTCTCGTAGATACTCCCCCTTCGGCCTATAACCTTCGATTACGTGAACATCTATGGTCAGATCGGGGAAGGATTCCCGCATTGATTCAACCTGTTCCTTAACAAAGGTACTCATGAACGGTCTTTCAGGAGTTGGGTAAAGGTTAGTCACTACCAGTATTTTCAATGCTATCCTATTATCTTATTCGGTGAGTTAGGTTGCAGCCACTTCTAAAGCGGAGATCACGCGGAAAGAGAACTGACCCTGTCAATCAGTTTTATGTGGTATGACTCGAATCTGAATTTATCATGAAGCTTCAGTGCGTTCAATCTGTATTGCTCGTGGCTGCTCATAATCTTCTGTATAGCCCGCAAAATATCCGAAGGATCATTTATGCAAACACCAGCTTGCCTGCCTTCAATGAGTTCCGGATACCCGGGCAGGTTTCTGACGATAATGGGAACACCTACCTTCAGATGATGGAATATTTTCCCAACCGATAAATCGCTATAGAACAGGTTTTGACTAAAATTTCCATCAAAAGGTCCATGGACCATAATTCCAATGTCGCAGGAAGAATAGACCGTGTCTAATTGATCGAAGGGGACTGGAGCATCACTCAGGAAGATTTTCCTGTTCAGGAATTCTTCCGGTATTGAAAAACCGCACCCAGGATAAGGGCGCTGATGGGTATGGAGAACTAGGATGTAATCATCCGGCCATTCCGGAATAGACTGAAAAATATCTTTCACGTGGAGCCATGGCCCGAACAGCCCTCCCGCATGCAATATAATGACCTTATTCCTCGGAATATTAAATTTATCATTAAACAAATAGTTCCTCACTATTTCCCCCGGTCCGATTTGCGAATTTGGGACGGATATCATCGTCTTTGAATCAAGCCCGTTCTCTTTCTGTAGAACCTTACACCTTAAATCCCCAAAATCCACGGTACACAATGCATCCTGGTTGCATTTCCTTTCCGCCCGTTTAATCATTCTTAATCCGAAATTATCGAGATCCTTTTCAATATACAGCTCCAAAGACCAGTAAATGAGAGTTCCTTTCTTTCTTTTCGCAAGAGAATGAGCTGCGATCAAACTACCGGGATCCCCTCCGATGAAGACTTCATGCTCTCCGCACCTGTTCTTCAAGAGGCATGCCGCAATAAAGTAGTAATTGCGGAACAGACAGTCAATCCCATCCCCGAAGGTGCTCAGCCGTTTCAGCCCAATGTGCCTCAACGATCTAAAAATGGTCTTGATAACGAATAGAATATACTTGGCAGTCCTGGGATACCGAATTTCCACCAGAGTGTACTTATCCTCTAAGTCTGTTGGTAACCTCCTGATTCTTTCATCTGCATACTGATAAACGTTTATCTTATAACCTTCCTCATGGAAGAGCCTTATTGAATTCCGCCACGGCGTTAGAGAGAATATCGAAGTGTAGTTTACAAAGTAGTTGACTACTCCTTTGTATTGCCGGTTTCCCATTTCTGCATCCATTCTTCCATTTTGGTTTTTGAAAATCTGTTCATTGATTACCCAGATCCAGCACTAACACGATGTCATCGCAACCTCTTCGACAGGCTCAGGGTAAACTCACTGTGGCGATCCCGTCGTTTGCACGAGATTGCCGAGCACCCTGCGGGTGCTCTCAATGACACGCATATGCTGACGGTTATGTTGTTATCGCTGGATTTGAGTGAGTATTGAAATTTGTTTGTATCTTGTTTCTTGGGTATAGGCTATTGAACTTTGAGCCCTGTGGGCGCAGCTGGTCGAGGGGTGCCAACATATTCATACGCACCGATACTCGGAGGACTGTGAACCGGATTTCCGGCATAGTCAGTTGTCAATCCGACCTCCCCGCCTGCCCATTTTGCAGGGGAAGTGGATTGCGATGTAAAGTCAGAAGGTACGGACAATCTCCCACTACGATTGGTGAAAAGTGGATCGGCTGGGGTTGGACTATTCGTGTCAAATCCTAAAGCTTTCCATTGTGCCCAAGTCTTTGAACCAGAAAATATGTTCCATTTAGTCCCATCTGGATAATACAAATTATCATCAATAATAAAATGTTTTAATGGAACTGCATCAGTCCAGATGATATGACGACCAGTTGATCCATATATAATATTATTCTTTAATGACCAGTAATCAGCGATAGTTCCAAACTTGATACCATAATCATACGCATAAACAGTGTTGTTATTAAAGTAATTGTAAGTTGCAACTGGAGTTGCGATATTGGTAAACCATGCTGCATAACCAGGATTTGATATGATAATATTGTGATGAATGTTATTATTACTCTGTTCGGTAGCAAGAGTATGGGGAGCTATCACAATCCCCCAAAAATATGTATTCACATAATTATTATAGATATTATTTCCTGTAGTAGAATTGTTTTTTCCAGTATAGACTACGATTCCTCTGGTATTTCCTGAAATAGTATTGTGGTGGATATTACCATTGATTCCGTTTTGTATTCCTATTCCCTCAAGGTCGTTAGAGCCTGGCTCATAACCAAGAGGAGTTGCTTGATATACCTTATTCCAATAATAAGATGCTGGCCCACTTGGAGTATAAATGTTGCCAATATGGGTCATAGTGTTATAGGATATGTCATATGTCGTAACGTCTGAAATAAGTCCACTATCTAAAGCCGTTTCGCCAAACTCTATCCCTGATTGCACATAGGAAAACGTATTATTCTGTACTGTGAGATTAGATGAGTGAGTGTCCCAAGTATATAGCCACATTCCATACCTCGAATTTGAAAAATCGCAGTTGGTTATGGTTATGTTCTTGAATCCATTCCCTTTGACAGACTGGGTTGCTCTTATACAAGAAACATATTTTGTAAATGATAAATTGTTGATTGTTATATACTCTTTTGAACCCGTCTGAATCCCTGTGGAACGTACCTCTTCTCTCGTGTGCCCAGCAAATACCCTGTTGGTTGGCTTGTAATAATTTTTACCATCTCCACCATACCAACTTACCCAGTTACCGTTGATTCCTAAGTGGGCTTTATCCGTTGCCCATTGCAAGAACACATTATCTTCCAGCAAGTAATAGCCACCAGGAGTGGCCTGATAATAAACCCCATCCACATCTGGCCCAGTCCATGCCACATCTGGAATGGTTATTCTACCATTTAAAATCGCCTTTCCAGTTCCATAGGAATTTATGGTAATGACATTTCCAACTGTGCCACTTGCTCCTACCGTGACCGTTTCGTAAGCAGTTGTCCCTCCCTTCTGAGAATAAGTATTCCCGGCTGCCCAAAGATTTTTGGAAGTTATCTCAGCCCATGTTTTAAAGGGACCATTAGTTCCGCAAGTTGTCGTTGTACCGTTACCACTTGAACTGCAAGTGGGATCAATATAGTACGTTGCCCCCCACCCTGGCCAGGCAGAGAGGAGAATGAGGAAAACCGAGAAAATGATTGTGGGGCTCATAATGAGCCTCATGGGATAGTGCCGTAGGAAATTCTTGAGTCTATTCATATATCCTCCTAATTTTTCACGAGGGGTTCGTCACCATCAAACGATGAAAATGGTCGCAGGGCTTAGGTAAAGGTTACGGTTACGAAGCCCGTTTCGTTTAGCGTCCTACGGTTAGGTCCTCTTCTTGAGCCGAACAACGTAGCCTAATGACGATACGGGTATCCTTGCCCTTACCGACCAACGAAACTTATTTTCTATCTAATTTATCTGTACAAGACATGGCACCTTGCACCTTTGCAGAGATATTGCAAACAACGTGCCAGGAGGTCAGAAAGAAGGATAAATCGATAACTGGTTGTAATTAAAATAATAATGAGATGATATATGCCGAAGATTAATACTTGGATTACGGAAAAGCGGACAAATTGTACAAAACTGCGTAAAGGTTAAATGGTTACGGCACCTCACTGGATTGTCCCATCCGTTTCATTGCTTCAGCTCCCACAGATCCCCTCTTTTGGACATCCCCCACCTGCGCGGCGCGGCTGCAGAAGTAGCAATACCAAACCAAGGACCATATCGCGTTAAAATACCATCTGCTGACTCCTATATCATCCGTCATAGAGTTTACCGCAAATGCGACGATAACACCATAACCGGCGAGGCTTATAGCGAGGGCAGAGTGGTCCTCGGTTCTCATCTTTCGGATTTTAAAAAAATAGATCAACAATCCTGTAACGAGAAATGGATACGCCAGTCCACCTATTACACCATAACTGACAGCATAGACTATGTAATTGTTATGAGGATTAGACTTTACCGTATCGCCGACCCTGAAGGTCAATCCAACACCTTCTGGATGTTCAAGGAAATAATCCATGGCACGCGCCCATAGCACGAGCCTGTCAGTATTAGATTCAACGACACGAAATTGGTACCGTTTTCCCAGGTACTCCTTTATACTCGTTGGAGAAAGGCTGTATGTCAGAACCAGCAGACAGGCTATGATGATTACCAATAGGAGCACCCGCGCCACGTTAACCCTACGGAATTGAGTGTAGAATATGGCTGCTAAACCGCAAAGGCCCGCAAAAATGCTTCCAAAACTGCCGGTAGCAAGAAGAAGAAACACATTCGAGACCAAACACGCTCCTGCGAGCAACCTGTACAGGCCTTTGACTTGTGACACGGCTACGGCAGTTGACGCACAGATCAGGGCTGCCAGTATAAACCCGACTCCCGTCCTCGAGAAGTCTACAATCACCTTGCCAAGTTGGTATAGGAGGAACCCTTCAGAAGAGCCTTCAGTGTGCAATGAGGCCTCCCACTCATTAGCAACGGTTCCGAACAATTTTGATGAAATTAGTATCAATGTCGACGGTACAATTAAACAAAACAAGAGGCCCTTGAGGTTCGCGGCATGATCTCGACTCTCCCTCATTCTCAGGTAGACCACGGGCAACAACAGAAAAGGCCCCAGAAAGAAATTGTACGCAAATGCTCCTTGCCGCATTAAATCGCTTAAAACATCGCCGGACATCCAGTTGACCATGCTGGTAAAGATCCCAATTACTGCCAAAGCGGTTGGCACATAGATCCATTTGGGAAGCCTGAACAGATACCGAGTGTTAAATACTGCAAACCAAAGGGCAAATATGAGATTGCAGGCGAATTGTTGTTTGGATATAGCTATGGGAGTTGCTGCTGAAATCGAGACCAGCAAAATCCAGGGACGGGGAGCCTTCCTCCATAACAGAGTCATAAGAATCGAGAAGGCCAGAAAAGAAACAAAGAAGACATACGAACGCCCGAGAAGGATGGATGCAGCAATGATTGCCATCCCCAGGAAGAACGCAATGACGGATGTGCTCCCCGGAACCTCCCGAAAATCGGTACTTGGGTTACTTGGGTTACTTGGGTTCATTGGGTTACTTGGGTTACTTGGGTTATTGGGTTACTTGGTTTGTTGGGTTGCTTGGGTTATTGCGTTACTCGGGTTACTTGGGTTGCTCGGGTTGCTTGAGTTATTGAGTTATTGAGTTATAGGGTTTAAACACAATAAACACAAGTAACACGATGAACTCACAACCCTTTTGGAATGATGACTACTGGAAGGGATTCACTACTTTCAGCGCTATTATCCCTTTGAAATCATCCGGATTTCGGGTGACCAGCGTGAGATCGTTGACCAGGGCAGTGGCGGCTATGATTGCGTCGGCTACCTTGACATTTTTATACCTTCTCAAATCGATTGCCCTATCCGCAACCTCCTCACTAACGGGCAACACATGACTCAACGCGACCAGCCTCTGGCATTTTTCGAACCCCTCCGGGGTCTGGGCGTGCCATCCGAGGAACTCTATCCTTGGAATCACTGAAATATTAAAAGCCCTCGTGGCAATTAAACTCGCCAGATATTCTTTGGCAACGGGAGATCCGGCGGCATGATAGATTAGTGTGTTCGTGTCAACGAGAAAGCTCACCGGCAGCCTCTCTCCCACTCTGCTCTCAGATTCCTGGCCTCCATCTCGGGGTCAATATCCTTGTAGATTCCCCAGGTTTCAGCAAGGACCGCATTTGCAGCCTCCGCAGGGTCTTCCTCCTTCGAGATGTCATAAATCAGGTGTACCCTCAACCGGCCTGCAGGCAATTTCTCGCCGACATATTTCAGTTGACCATCCTCTATGATGGCATCTACGATACGATGCGCCATGCTCAACCTCCTATGAAACTCGTGGAACTTCTTTTACCACCCTCATTCTACATCATCTTCAAGAAGTTTTCAAATCGCGTTGCCGGGTTATTTGGGTTATTGGGTTACTTGGGTTACTTGAGTTATTGGGTTAGTCGAGTTATCGGGTTGCTCGGGTTATTGGGTTATTGCGTTACAGGGTTCAAACACAGGGAACACAAGCAACAGAAGCAACTCAATAAACACAATGAACACATTTGGGTTATCGGGTTACTATAGTTGTCGGGTTATTGAGTTCATCGAACACAAGTAACATGAGCAACGCAATAAACCCAAGTAACGCATTTACTTTCGGAACCCAAGAAACACAAGCAACCCAAGGAACTCAACGAACCCGATTGGTTTCGCGTCTCGTCAAAAGTACCAAATCCACATAGGCGGCTAAGGTTCTGGCAGCGCGACCGAGCAGAGACCCTACTGCAACCGCAAGAAGCCCGCCAATCGCAGGGTATAACAGATACGTGGCCAAAGGAAAAACAACAATTCCCGCAATAACACTGCGGCCATAGAGCCATGGCCTGCCTGTAGCAAAAAGGGTATTCATTGGCAGAAACGCTGCCTGGACAACCGGGAACCAGAGACAAACTTTCATCACAGGAATACCGGTGACATACTTCGGGATGGCAAGTGGAACAAATATATCCAATAAGAACGAAAATACGAGAGCCAGTATTATCATGAATCCCGTGAGTCCTATAGCCACCCACATAATTCTTGAGTTAGCTTTACGAACGCTTTCATCCCGTGCAAGGTTCGTGACAACGCGTGGAGTCAGAACTTGCCACACGGCGATAGGCAGGGAGTTCATCGCACTTCGCATAGCGTATGCGACCGAAAAAAGCCCGAGGGCAGCTACACCGCTGAGGGAGAGTATCAAAGTGCTTTCGGTTGCAACCCACGCAGATGTATACAAGCTTCCCCAAAAACTGAACGGAAGACCTATCTTGAAAAGCTCCCTTAGGGCTTTGGCATCGAAGCGATAGCTTACCTTGAGCGGCCGATTTCGGTGAAAAAGCCAGAGCGCCAGCAACGATGGGATGGCTGCACGTGTGCAGAGGCCATAGAATTTCAGGAACGGCAACAGGAAGACCATGCCAAATGTAAGTACTGTCTCGGTGACCTGAATCCTTGCCAGGGTCACAAAATGATTCAAAGTTCGGTAGGTAGAGGTAAGGTAGCTGCCATAAAAAACTTCCCAGCATAAAAAGGCTTGAGAGAGCCAGCCGAAAACACCATAGAGATCGCGGTGGATTAAGCTGTATGTAGCACAGCAAACAAAACCGAAAGAAACAACAACCGACATAAAAAGCATGAACGCCCCGGCTGCGGAGGCAAGTGCGTCAACTCGCTCCGGCATCTTTTTTCCAACGTAGTAAGGAATCTGACGCCAGAGTCCATCGGTGGTACCAAGGCCTAAAAACATGAGATATGTTAAGGGGATTGTAAAAGCGCGGAATGGCCCGGTCACCTCGGGACCGAGAAAGCGGGCAACCAACAGACCACCGATGGCCGCAAGCAGTGATGACGCGATATTGCTACTGACAAGCGCTATTACAGAGCGGATTGTCTGGCGGGTTCTGATAATTCGTGTGTGTAAAGTACTGATTTTCGCTTTGATAACAGAGATCTCTCCAGATAGTAGACTACTTGTGTCAACCCGGTTATCTTTCATCAATAATTCTCTATCAGAAGGGGAGGTAAGCGTTTTAAGTCCGGTTATTTAAAATATCAACGTACCTAGATTCCTCAATCCGTGGTCGTCATTGCCAATGTCACCTTCTTCCGGAAGAGCCTCCAGTTCTTACTCATAGGAGCCCTCACCTGAAGAAGACCCTCTATATCTCTGAGGTCCAGAGCTAATCCATCGATGCACACCATCGACAGGTCTACTTTTGAAAAAGGAACCAATATATGCCAATGATTCTACATAAAAATAATAAGGAGCGAACAATAGACGACAGGTTAAAGAAAAGGATGCCCTTCAGAAATTCATTTGCCGAACTTAGGGTTAGGTGGGCGGAGGCGCGCACAATTTTCGAAATACCAAGAAAAGCATTCTGTTTCTGTAATTCATACGCCATTACCATGCCATTATTAAACCCCCTACGTAACAGATCTTTAAGTTTCGCATTGACTTCACGCCTTTGATGGTGCCGAACTCTGGCACTGCCAACCCATAGCACATTATGTCCGAAACGATTAGCGGATAAAGATAGAGATATGTCTCCAGAGCCTAATACCAATTTCCCAACTTGATCAGGTTCCATACCACCAATGCTTAAGAAAAAATCGCGCTGAATCAAAAGGTTTCCGCCATTAGCTAACTGCCCCTTTTTTAACCAAAAATTTCCTGGACCAAAATCTACTTTGCCCATGGAACGTTCAAGTGGAATGACCCAATTCGGTGGAGTACTATCCCAATATATATCAATCCTTCCTCCAGCGATAATGGGTTCAAATTTCTCGATTGCTACCTTGTAAGCACTTAACAGAGAGATATCAGCTTCACAATCATCATCGGTAAAAACAATATATTTTCCTTTTGAAACACTAACCCCAGAATTTCTAGCAAAATGCGATCCAGGTCTCCATTCCTCAATAGAGGTGATATTTAGTCCAATATTTCTGAAATGATTAATCAAGGCATCAATATTATTCTTTGGATAATTATTGGAAACAATTACCTCGAAGTCTGTTTTTGGAAAATCTTGTAAGCTAAAGGAGCGAAGACATATTTCCAGTATTTCTGGCCGTTGATAAGTGGGAATAACTATCGAAAATAGCACTTTATCCTGCTTTTCGGAGTTTAGTAAGAAGGTTTCCAGGCCGTTCGCTGCATTTTACTAATTAGGTTCCACGAAATGCATCTTTTCTAAAAAGGCTTTCCCATAACTTCTAGCAAGGCGCCGATAGAAATATATATTGTCAGTTGTCACACAGATTCTCGGTAGACGATATGCATTTTCAGACAATTTTACTAGTCTTTGTTCTGTTGTAGCTATTCCACTTAACCCCAAATCCATAGCAATATCCTGGACAAATTGGTTGCCAATGCCGTATGGAAGACAATAGAAGTGGGGCTTTCGATTAAGTTCCTGCATAACATATGATACCGAGTTTGAAATTTCTTTCTTCGTTTCATCTCGGTTCAAATTATTAGACGGCAGATGTTCATGTCCATGCACTTCAATGCTAAGACCGTATCTTTCCATCTCTCCCAACTCAGCTTTTGTTAAATATAGCTTTTCTGCTATTAGCCGTTCCTCTTCTTCGTTCAAACCTGCTTCATTCGCTATCTTTGTTGCCAGTGACATTTTCTCAATGAGGTTTTTTTGATTAGAATCAATAATCTTGCCAACCATATCACATAAATCGTCCTCGGTATTTCTCCCATTGCTATACTGCTTTAATATCTCTAACCTCCTGATGGGGGATAATCTTTCGATATCTATGTACAGCTTATGCAGCCAAAGAAGTCTTTCCGACTCAACGCTCGAAGTGGTCAAAAATAGCGTAAACGGAATGTTTAGTCTTTTTAGAATTGGGAACGCGTTTTGATACAAATCCTTGAAACCATCATCAAAAGTAACAACCGCCACTCGGTCTAATCTCGATTGGGCGATACTATTTTTCAAATCCTCTAATGAGACAAAACGATACCCGAGAATTCTCAAATAATTGATGATTTTTCGAAATGAATCGGGGTCCGTTACTCCGACCAGCCGATCCAGTAGGCCCCCGGATGATTTCCCTATACGGTGGAAGCACAAAATAACAGGGCGATTAACCAGACGAACCAGAAGCAAACTGGTAATAAAGAAAAAAGATATTTTTACAATCCTAAAGAATTTTGACCTACTCATAAGATAAGCAGTTCCATCAGCAAATTAAGTGAATACCAATTCTCCATCTCCGTCCTGAATTATCCTTTCGTCATCGGTTAATTTCTCAGCCAGGCTTTTTGTGATGATATAAGGTCTTTTCACTTTGTGCTTTGAAATAAAGGGGGTCCGATTTGTCAAAATGTAGTCAGACAATCGGGTATCAAGAAGCGTTACCCCCCTGATTTTCTTATCATACATATAGCGATAAATAAACCGCGCGACTGGTTCAACCTGGTCGGGATTGTAGTACAGGTAGGGAATTTCTAAACTTTTATTCCGGATAGTCAGAATCATTAAAGCAATCATCTCATTCCGGCTGTTTCTGATTTTTATGATCTCGTTCCTGAATTCTTTGCAGACAGAAGAAAAATGGAACCTTTTATCTGGTTTCGGGTTTCGCGGAGATGCTTCTAGAACCCATGGATATTTCAGAATCCAATTCAGATCATTTTCTAACCTCCGAAACATTTCGAAGTTTTTCCATCGGCTCATGAATTCTGCACTTTCGTCATCAATCGTATCCAATTTTTCATGCGGTGGATAATCATTTTTAAAACCCATGCTATGGCAATACAAGCGCAGAGAATTAAAGACATTTAAAAACCCATCAGCAGCGATCAGAATTATTTTACTGAAAAGCGTCCTTGGGGCCATAGCTTCCCGCAGGCTGAAACGAAGATTTGCCTGAACACCCTCTCTAATGAAAGGATCTGTGAATGCCCCCAATTTTTTATAGACACCAAAAGAATTCGGAACCCAATCTCCCACTAAAATATGATTATCCCAGGCATCAAGGGCTTCACGGAGAAGCTTTCCGGCAATCCCTTTCCGTCGCATGGAAGGATCGACCCAAAATGCACTTAACCAACCGGCCTTATAGACCTTGTCCTGATCGTACAGGAAATCACCTAAAATACTTAGATACCCAAGCAATTTATTATCTTCAAAAGCCAGTAAAAGCAAAACGTCATCTTCTGAAGTACGGGGATTTGATAAATAAGATAATGCCTTGTGCTTTGTGATGGGGATAACCGGCATGGATTGAAATTCATTTGATTCAATGAATTTCTTCAGCTCTTTTTTGTTTAGTCTCCGGATTTCCATCACTGATTCTTAAAGAAATACATCTAATTTTCTATTTAATACAAACACAATTAATTTATTGTCATTCTCAAAATCGAGATTCCGAAACAAGTTCGGAATGACAGGCTTTTTCTTGTCATGCTGAACTCGTTTCAGCATCTTATTTAATGCGTTTGTATTAGTATCAGTTTTGCTGTAGATACTGAAGAAAGAGGTACGATCGTCGCGCATTAACTGACAGAAGGAAGACCATTTCGCTCTCCTTCACTCTTACTAAGGCCCACTGCTTCATTCCGTGGATAATGGTTAAATGTAAGACCTGATTTGTTGACCTCGTCTTGTGCCTCCTTGAGGTTTTCCGCAAATTGTGCGCCCAATTCAGCAGATTCCACGAACTCATGATGACCGGCCGGAATGATTATAATCCTGAGCCCTCCTCTGGCGATGTCTTTCCAGCCAAGTTCTGGTTCATTGTAAGGCCACTTAGTTCCCGCTGGCCCGCGAAAGAGGGTGATGGGATCGAAGTACTGATGTGGCAGGTAACGTTTGAGCGCCTTATAATGACTCCTCCATAAATACGTTTCCCGTAATTCGAGAGGGATCGGACGCTTAGTCAGACGGTAAAGACCGAACATTAGGGTGCGCATCCTGTTTGAGAGATATCGATATATGCGCTTCGAAAGATAGACAGGCAGAGAAGCTTGTTGTGCTATAATATCTCCTTGCACACGGGATAAGCGCATTCTCACTGAACTTCTCGAGTAACGATATCCAAGTGCCCCCGGCCCAATCGCGTCGAGCAGAGCAAGAAATGCTACCTTTTCACCCTGCTGCGTGAGCTGCTGGGCAATTTCAAAGACGACTGTGCCGCCGAAAGATGCCCCACCCAGAAAATATGGGCCGGAAGATTGAACAGAGCGGATTTCGGCTATATAGTGGCTGGCCATTTCTTCGATGGAAGAATGAGGGGACAGCACCCCGTCAACCCCCCTGGCCTGGAGACCATAAACCGGCTGATCCGGTCTCAGGTGAGGGAGCAGGCTGAGATAATAGAGCAGATTCCCGCCAACTGCGTGAATAAGAAAAACAGGGGGGCGGTTGCCTTCCGGTTGTATGGGGACGAGGCTCCGCCAGTGCTGAACCGGCGAAGAAATCTCGGACCTAGTCCCTCCGGAAATGGGGGCTGTGGCACCACTGGAATCGAGAAGTTCTGCAAGGCCTCGGACGGTCGGCGACCTGAAAAGGATCGCAAGCGGTAAGTCAATCCCGGCCCATTTACGGATGCGGACGAAGAGCCGTACCGCCAGGAGTGAGTGTCCTCCCAGCTCGAAGAAATTATCGTTAACACCTACTCGTTCCACGCCAAGCACGTCGGCCCAGATCTCTGCCAGTGATTGCTCAACGGGGGTTCGTGGTGCTACGTAAGTTTCCTCTAACTCAGGCCGGGTGTATTCCGGTGCGGGAAGGGCACGGCGATCCACTTTGCCATTCGGGGTAATTGGAAACTTCTCCAGCATCACGAAGGCATTCGGCACCATGTACTCTGGCAACTTTTTGTTCAAATGGCCGCGCAACTCGCTCACCGAGGGGATGTAGTCTCCATCTGGAACGATATAGGCCACCAGGCGTTTATCCCCGGGGACATCTTCCCGGGCCATGACAACAACCTCTCGAATGGCTTCGTGTTTCCCCAGCACGGATTCGATCTCTCCGAGCTCGATTCGAACACCGCGAATCTTCACTTGATTGTCGAAACGCCCGAGAAACTCCAGGGAACCATCCGGGCGGTAGCGGCCACGGTCGCCGGTAAAGTAGACCAAATCAGTCTCATCGTTGCGAAAGGGGTTCTTAGAAAATCGCTTGCGACTTTCATCCGGAACATTGATGTAGCCAAGAGACCGGAAAGGCGTTCGAATCGCTATTTCTCCCGGTTCGCCGATACCGCAGAGCTGGAAATTTGCCCCTAAAACAAGCGCTTGGGTTTGCGGTAGCGGCCACCCTAATGGTTGAACTCCGGGCGAGACGTTAGCCGGCACACGGTAAAAACACTTGATCAGTGTCGTCTCCGTGGGGCCATAAAAGTTTACAATTTCTCCACTCTCTGGGAAAGCGGTCCTCCACTGACGGACCAGAGAATCCGTAAGCGGTTCTCCAACGAAAAACACGCATCTCATGGACCGTAACGATACACCTTCTGAACCATCAGCCAACCAGGAGTGGGCCAACGTGGGAACGGCGTGCAAAACAGAAATTCGCTCCCTATCCAGCCATGGCAAAATTCCATTCGAGCCTGAAAGGAGGTCATCGTCCGGCAAACAAAGGGTTGCGCCACTCGTTAAGGGCAAAAATATATCTCTCAGAACGGCGTCAAAGGACAGCCCTGTGAGTTGTGCGCAACGGTCATGGGGACCGACACCAAAGGTCTCTCGCTGCCAATTCACAAAATGACTTAAACTTCTATGGGCCCCAAGCACGCCTTTTGGCACACCCGTGGTGCCTGATGTAAAAAAAATGTAGGCTGCATCGTCAGGAAGTGTTTCTGCTGAGTTTGACTTCCTGGGGCTTGGATCTTTCCTCACCTCCTTTAGATACCCTGTGGCAGGATCTACATAGAGAATGTTCAAGCTAATTTCATTTTCGAACCCGGAATATTCAGAAAGGTTGTTTCCGACATACAGCAAAGTCCTTGCATTAGTTTCTCGCAGCATAAGTGTTTGCCGCGCTTTTGGGAGGTCTCTGTCAATCGATAGGAGAACACTTCCACTTTTAAATACACCCATCATGCCGGCGATCAATCCAAAACTTCGTGAGCCAAGAATCGCTACGACATCTTTTCGTTGCTGAGCAAGTCCTCGCAAGGCTTGTTCAAGGGCATCAGATCTTTCAGCTAATTCACCATATGTCCAAAGCCGCTTGTTTTGGGTTACCGCGGGATACTCCGGCGTTTTCTTTGCCCAGCATTCAAACATACTGGTAACCGGTTCTTGTTGTGGTTCAGCCAGAAAGGCGCTCGGATTGGGAAGCAAGAGGCGCTCAGGTTCAGTCAAGATGGGTATCTCGGCGACAGATTTATCCAAATTTCCCGGAATGTTTTGAAGGATCGTCTGAAGGTGCCCTAACATTCGTTGAACTGTATCTTGCGCAAAGCGCCCCTCGTCAAACTTGATCATCAATAGCATTTCATCATCATCGTACCCATTTAGGGTCAGGGGGTAATTTGTGCGTCCACGAAATTCGAATTCCCTGTTTAACCATCTCCCGCCCTTCGACCGCATGTAAGAATCAAGGTAATAATTCTCGAAAACAACGATGCTCTCAAAAAGAGGACTCCCGTGAGTTATATCGCTCCATCTCTGAATTTGGTGAAGGGGAGAGTGTATGTATTCGCGCATCTGGGCGTGCTGTTCCCGGAGCTGCTTCAGCCAGTCCAACACCTTCGTTTGCTTCCGTATCGTAACGCGCGCGGGCACCGTGTTCATCAGCAACCCGATCATCGATTCCGCGCCTTCAATAGAGGCCCTCCGGCAGGTACGTACGGTCCCGTAGAGGATGTCCTCTTCGTCGTTATACCGTGACAGTAACAGTGCCCAGGCTCCTTCAACCAATGTATTCATGGAAAGATCATGACTCGAGGCCAGACGCCGCAGTGCAGATGTTAGAGACTCGGGCATCCTGATCTCCACAGAACTCCCAGTTCCCAATGCCCCTACTCCAACAGATAGAGACGCGCCCATGGGCAAGGGCGTGGGCGAAGTAAACCCGGCTAAATTCTCCCGCCAAAACTTCTCGTCTTTTGCCAGATCCCTTTCTCCCACCCACATGATATAATCTCTGTACGGGCGCGGGTCGTCCAGCTCAATATCGCGATTTTCGATAAATGCTTCGTAAAATGTGAACACCTCTTCGAGGATCAGCGGAAAAGCGCGTCCATCCATCAATATATGATGGAAGGTCCAGATGAATTTGTATTCTTCGGTGCCAAGCTCAAAAATGGCGAGGCGCATCAGGGGCACCTGGCCTATGTCGAAACCCTGTGCCCTGTCCTTCTGGATGTATGTTTCAAGGCTCTCTTCCTGTTCATGTGTGGATAAATGTTTCCAGTCGAAGCATTCCCCCTTGAAAGATACCTCCGGAATCACTATTTGTCTTGGCTCACTTATTTCTGCCCATTCAACTTTTGACCTTAAGACTGCATGTCTTTGCACGACCCGGGCCCAAGCACGCTGGAATGCCCCTACGTCAAGCCGTTCATGGATACTGCAGATAATTTGCTGAATATCCACGTCAGTTCCTATGTTCACCAGGTTTTCAAATAACATCCCTTCCTGAAGGGGGGAAAGAGGGTAGGTTTCATGTTGATATACTTTATTCATCTGGATAACTCCATCAAATCTATTTAACCTATATACTTACGTTGAAAGAATGTACGTTAGATCTGATTCTTTCCGGGTAATCCCTACTTTTACCCGGCCATTGCCAATATTGGACGTCCAAAGATCCTCCCTCTACAACAACAGCACCCGCAAATTCTTCGGCAGGCCTCACGTCCCATATCGACCACCTTGGCCGTTCCTGTGCACCTCCCAATATTCCTAATGACTCGACTGACTTTCCCTTCGCCAGTAGAGCATCGAACCCATCTAGAGGATACGATAGGCCCTCCCCGGTTGCCTTTGCAAATGCTTCCTTTCGGGTCCACCATTTAAAAAACGTTTCCTGTTTTTCGCTTGTGGGCAATGTATCAAAGAAGGTTCGTTCTCTTACCGAAAAGAATTGTTCAATGATCTCTTTCATCTCAGAGATTTCTCGCATGTATTCGACATCTATACCCACTTGACGTCCCTGGGTGAAAACGTAAAGAGCCAATCCTTCTGAGTGAGACAGGCTAAATTGAATGCCAGTCTTACCAAATATGTTTTCCAGTCTGGGTTTTCCATCTTTTCCATAACAGAATCGGATCGCACCTGGATAAACACTCAGATAGCTTGCCAGTATCAATCTTAGTATCCCACGCGCGGCAATGAACCGACTTCTGTCTCGCTCATAACGAAAATGTTCAGCCTTCATCCTCTCATCAATTGAGAGGCTTCCTTTGAACTCCTGAACACTCTCACTCGGCAGGTCAAGGACGGCTCGCCAGATATGTACATTTTCCCTTGAAAGCCGAAGCTGAGTTGGTGGCGTATTCCATGAGGGTTTCATATTCTCTGCCCGATCATTGGGTCGGTGTAGCATCCGCGTTGAATACGAACCAGATTCATTCTGAAACTTCCTTGCTTCAGGGTACAAACTTACCTCCCGCTGCCTCGATGGCCGCCTTTGCAAGGATTAGGACTGAATCGAACGCAGGGACCGGGAGCTTCCCCGATTCCAGCACCAGTGAAACCTCAGTGCACGCTGCGATAATCCCCTGGGCGCCTCGCGCAACAAGCCTGTGTGCGACAGTGCACACGTCTCCCGAAATTTCTTCCCGAGTGCGGCGACATTGAGTATCCTTGACGTCATAGATGGCCGACATGACAAGACGTTGATCATCGCCGGCGGGGGTCAGCGTCTCCAGGCCGGCTCGACTCAGTTGCTTCTGAAAAAAGCTGCCTTGAATCGTCCCACTCGTGGCCAGGAGCCCGATCTTCTTTATCCCGGGATGATGTGCTGTAATATGGTCAACGACGACTCGTACGATGGACAGGAGAGGCAATTTGATGTTGCGCTCGAGATCTTCCACGAAAAAATGGGCCGAAACGCAAGGTATAACGATAAAATCGGCCCCGGCACGCTCAAGCACCGAAGCGCTCACCACCATGGCGGGCACTGGAGACTCCCCACCCTGAGAGATGGCAAGGGTACGGTCGGGGATCTTGGGGTTGGAGTCAATGAATACACGAAGGTGCTCCTGATCCTTTCTAGCAAGGGTGTGAGCGACGAGTTCCTTATAAAAATTGGCCGTCGCTTCGGGACCCATGCCGCCAAGGACGCCAATTACTTTTTCAGGCATTGGTCAGACCTCTCATATCTCTCCTTTATCGTTCGTGAAACCTGGCGTGGAACTCTTATCCCATCATTTCTATGCCCATTCTTAGCGGAGAGGCGGGGATCACAGCGGCTTAAAGCAAGCCGCCAAGATGCTTCTGGCTGGATCTGCTGATTGCATTCCATGATGTGGCCAGAAAGTTTGCCTCAATTTTTGCGGAATTGCAACGCATGCGCCTCTCGTTCCGCCAATTCGAGATCGTATTCTGCATTCCACATATCGTCTCTGTTAGAACTGCGAGTATATGAAGGGAGCAAATTTCTTTGGCGGAAACACAACGCACAGGCCAATCATTGTGATGATGAGGGCCGGAGTGTACCAAGCCGATTGTGGAAGCCTGTGAACCCCTCCCCACTGAAACAGTTCTGTAAAGTGGATGAAGGCAAAGCAAAGCAGGACAAGTAACACAAACGGGTGGTACCAACTAACACCTGGACTGGGATAAAACATCTTGCTAAGCGCCCCTATCGCAGAATTGAACCCATCAGAACGAAAAAACACCCATCCTACACCAACCGTTAACAACGTGAGAAATCGACCAAAAAACCGAGAGGCCCAGCTCGAATTTCCATACGTCCTATCCTCCGCGCGGCTTCTGCCCCTGGACCAAATGCGATAGAAAACCAAGGCCATCCCGTGGAAGAGTCCCCAGAAAACGAATGTCCAGGCAGCTCCATGCCACAAGCCGCATAACGTCATGGACGATATAATATTGACGTAAGTCCGGGAATCGCCTCTTCTATTGCCTCCCATGCTTATGTATACGTAGTCCCTGATCCAATTTGACAATGTGATATGCCAACGCCTCCAAAAGTCTGCAATGTTCCGTGACAGGTAAGGGAAATTAAAGTTGTCCGGTATTTCATATCCAATTGCTTTTGCTACACCGATAGCCATCATGGAGTACCCTGCAAAATCGCAGTACAGTTGTATCGAATAACCAATCACAGCTAGCCAAACCGTTGGGGAATTGAAGACGCTGACATTGTCAAAAACGTAGTTGGTGAAGATTGCTATTTTGTCTGCCATGAAGACCTTCATAAAAAGCCCTATACCAAATGATCTGAATCCCAATACTATACCGTTTAAGTCCAAGACAGCCGAACGTGTCAATTGGGGAAGAAGCTCAGAAGCTCTCACGATCGGGCCAGCCACCATCGTAGGAAAGAAACCCATAAACACTGGGGTAAGATGACTTTAGTGGACACCAAAGTTGAGTTAAAATACAAAAGACGGAGGTGTCAAAATGGAAAGGATTCCAAGAGCGATCTACACGAAA
>Ga0315273_10001502_pt1 | contig 26682 bp, 31 predicted proteins | sample YL17G02_0_MG_FD_205753 | JGI IMG/M metagenome (GOLD analysis project Ga0315273, IMG submission 205753) | Sediment microbial communities from Yellowstone Lake, YNP, Wyoming, USA - YL17G02_0 | ecosystem: Environmental > Aquatic > Freshwater > Lake > Sediment | place: USA: Wyoming | collected... | reverse complement strand
CACAGCCCGCAGTCAGGCGACGCCTACGGGCGCCTGACCGGCACCGTCGAGCCGCTGGTCTCGGGCGTGGCAGCGGCGGTCTGGGCGCACGCGACCGGCATTGCCGTGGCGCTCGCGGTCACGGCGGCGAGCATCAGGACGGCGGTGTGGGATGCCGTGGCCGCCAGCTACAACGCCGCGCTCAGCATGGGCGCCAAGATCAACGCGGTCGCCGGCCTGTCTCCGCAGGAGGTGCGGGACTCGCTGAAGCTGGCGCCGACCGCCGGAGCACCGGCAGCGGGCAGCACCGACGCCGATCTCGACACGCTGACGGCGGGCGTCAACGTTACCACCATCGGCGGCCAGGCGGCGACCGCAGCCGCGCCCGTGGCCTTCCCGGCGGCGGTCGGCACGTCCACCTACGCGGGCGGGGCGGCGGAGCCCGGCGATGCCATGACACTGACTGGCGCCTACGATGCGGCCAAGTCGGCGGCGAGCGCGACGGAGCTGGCGGCAGTCCAGACGCACGGTGACAGCGCGTGGGCGACGGCGACCGCCGCCGGCTCGGTCGAGTACCCCTACGTCGTCACCGATCCCAACGGCGATCCCGTCCCCGACTCCCTGGTGTGGGTGACGGCCCACGGATCTGGCCTGATCCTGGCGAGCGGCTATACTGACGAGACGGGCTCGGTGCTATTCGCGCTCGATCCCGGCTCTTATGACTTCCGAGTTCGGAAGGGTGGGTTCAATTCGGTGGTGGACACGGAGACGGTGGCATGAGCGGTGGACAGCAGATTACCCCGGTCGTTGTCAGTGACGGCCTCGTCACGCTTGAAGAGGCGAAGGCGTATCTCGCCATCGACATCCCGATCTCCGATGATATTATCGAGGAGCGCATCCTGGCGACTGGGCGCTACCTGGAACGCAAGTGCGGTCGGCGCTTCTCCTTGTTCGCCGCCAAGGCCCGCACGCTCTGGCCCAACGTCAAGGGCTCGCTGGACCTGGTGGACCTCCTGGGCTCGCCGACGCCGACTGTGCTGATCGACACCAGTGCCGACCGCTCGTTTGCGACCGTGCTGGCGTCCACGGACTTCGAGCTGCTGCCCTACCCGGACGACGACGAGGAGGCGGCGCGCTACCAGGAAATGGCGATCATCTCCCCGCTCCTGGGCTTCGACAAGCGCGTGCCCGTGCGGATCACCGGCAACTGGGGCTACGTCGAGCCTGACAGCCGGGCGCCCTACGAGATTCGGCTGGCCGTGCTGATGATCCTGGCCCGGTGGTGGAAGCGCAAGGAGAACCCGCTGATGCTTGTCCAGATGCCGGGCTTCGGCTTCCACCGGATGCTCGACGACGACCCTGACGCCCTGCGGATCATCGAGGCATACACCCATCCCCGGAAGCGACGGGTGTTGCAATGAGCCAGCAGTTCGACGCGCACGTCAACGAGCACGACTTCCGGCAGCTCGTTAACGGGATCTCCCGGCTGCAGGGGCAACTGCCGACCCATCAGGTCGCTGGGCTCAGGAAGGCCGGCGAGTACATGAAGCAAGCGATGCGGAGCCATGCCAAGCCGATGTACTTCACCGGGCGCGTGGACCAGGCCATCGGCTGGGCCGAGTCGCACGAGGTGGTCGCCGGCTCGGTGGTCGGGAAGAGCACCGTGGTGGTGATCGGTCCCGGCGCTCGCGGTGGTCGCGAAGGCGGTATGCCACCCGAGGCCCCGTTGATGGAGGCCGGCTGGAAGCAGAAGAGCATCCCGAACATGGGGCGCATGAGGGCCTGGGCCTCGCAACGTATCCCCGGCATCACGCCGCGGGAGGTCTGGTACATCGCCCGCGCTCTTCGTGCTCGTGGCGCGCTCAGCGAGCGCAACCCCCGCGCCCACGGCGACCGAGGCTACTTCTACGTGCAGGCCACCTTCGATGACGAGGGGCAGCGGGCGCTGGACGAGCTGAACGCCTCCGGCTTTGCGCTGACCGCCTCGATCCTGAAGAGCATCTGATGGCCGTCACCCGGCTCATGGTGCGCGAGGCCATCGCCTACACAGCGCGTCAGGCCGACCCGTCCGGGCTGCACGTCTATCCGTATATGCACCCAACCCCCACGGCGCCAGCCGTCTGCGTCGGGCTGGAGTACACGGACTTCGTGGGCGACATGGCGGCGGGCATGATTACCGAGACCTGGCGCCTGTGGCTGCTGCTCAACCCGGGCAGCGACTGGCTCGAAGCCCAGCGCCAGGCCGACCTGTACCTGGACTACACCGGCGAGAAGAGCCTACACCGCGCCTTCCGGGCCTCGCTCCGCAAGGGCGACGGCGCCGATGCCTACTGGCGCGGCACCGAGGTCTCGGAGGTGCGCCTGCTCAGGTACTCCCGGATGCCGTCCGATGTACAGGGGCCGAACATCATCGACTGGATGGGGAGCCCGTACTGGGGCGTGCCGATCGAGGTCAAGGTGATGTATGGCCGGCAGTAGGCGGCGCTGGACCGGGCTGACGGTCGTTGTCGCCGTGACGACGCTCGCGGCCCTGATCCCGTCTGCGGGCCAGCCGGTCATGGGCGCATCGCCTACGCCTACGATGGAGCCGGCACCGTGCTCATCGGGCGCCACTGCCGTGGGCGGCATCTGGGGCGCGCTCCCGCTCTCCGTCCACTACTCCATCTGGCGCTGCGAGGGGCACACTGACTCCGGCTGTAACATCAAGCGCAACGGTGACGTGGAGTGGGGGCGGTTTACGTGGCCGCCGGCCCAGGAGGGCGACTTCAGGATCAACCGCTGGTACTGCAACGCAGACCAGTCCAAGGACACCGCGAGTTCCATCTACACCTTCGACCGGCTGCTACTGGACTACGGCGGCGGGGCAGGCTCCCTGCTCGCCAGCAATCAGTGGCCGCTCCAGAACTACTGGACCGGCACTGGCGACCGCACGTACCGGCTCATGGCCTCGGGCGTGCATGGCAACCTCTACGCCTGCACGCTCTCGGCTGCGGCCTGTAGCGCGATTGATCCGCGCGTCCACGGCTCGCCGTGGGGCTTCGTGAACACCATCGGCCGCATCTACGGCGGCCACTGGATCAACGAGGCGGCGGCGGTCCCGGCGGGCTCGTCCTGGGCGCTCGTGCTAGGCGAGCCGGACCTTCCGTCGCCAACGCCGCCAACTGCCACGCCATCGCCAACGGTGAATACGCCCACGTCAACCCCCACCATAACTCCGGGCGGCCCCACGGCGACCCCGGGGTGGCCGAGCGTTACCCCAAATCACATTCCGACCCAGGCACCAACGGGCGAAGCTCGACTTCAAGGAGTAGGAGGCGTATGGCAAATCGCGCCCGTTGGGAGCAGGGTATGGCAAGTCTCTCCATGTGACGCCGACGGCAACGGGAATTGTACTATCACGGGCGGCAACTTTACGTGGGGGTCCGCGTCAACGCTGTCCATCAATCGGTGGTACGACTCGGTGAGGCTTACCGGCCCGGAGGCGCTGCAATTCAATATCACCAACGGCTCTGGCGGACTGACCTCTTTCCCCGATCTGTTCCCCGGTCGTATGTGGGACTCGGCGTACCTTACTGGAGTTCCGGCGGCACGGCTTTACTACTGCTATAACCACGGATTTCAGTGCAAAACGATGGACCCGCGATACGGCGGCGGAGCCCCCGCGTGGAGCTTTGTGAGATGGCTGTACGATGGCACCGGGTTTGATTACAGACAATTGTCCAGTGGGCATGTGGACACGTCGTTCGCCATTGTTTTGGACGTAGGAACTCCGCCGCCGCAGCCATCTGCGACGCCGGCCACCCCTACGCCAACCCCATTTAGCGGGGTATGCGGGGCAAGCCCGCTGCCGCCGTGCCCCGGAATCGGTGGGGTCTGGCAAACACAGCCAGTCGGCAAGCGCCGATTTCTCGCCATGCCGTGCCGATCCGGTAGCGGCTACTGGTGCCAGTTCTGGCAGCCAACGTCCTGGGAATACGGCTGGAATACATCGCTATATCTAAACCACTGGTACGACCACGCCCGTGTTGGTGTTCAAGCCATCAACATCTGGGTTGGCGACTACCCTGGCACGCCCTCCGATACCTGGCTTCTTCCGAACAATGGGCTCTGGCAAGATCTGTATTACTCGGGAGACATCAATGACGATCAGGCGGCCAAGCTGATGCTTTGTCTGGGTGATCCAGTCGGGACAACCGATGCCTGTCGAGACGCCGATCCACGCGTCCCGGAGGCGCCGTGGTACTTCAAGGCCGTGCTGCATAGTATGTCCTGGGCTCCGCGCCTGACCGGCGCGGAACTTGCCGCGTCATGGGCTATAGTGATTGACGACGGCCCCACGCCTACGCCTACGCCATCGCCCACGCGCCCCCCTACGCGCACGCCGACGCCGACTATGACGCCCAGCGCGACCGTGACTCCCGGTGGTCCCTCGGTGACGCCTGCCGCCACTTGGACGGTGATCCCAACCGGCACGCCGTTCCCGACTAGTCCTAGCGGAGCGCCGCTATACGAAATAGGTGGAATCTGGCAGTCAGCGCCAGCCAATGGGGCGAGGTACTATCCAGTCCCGTGCGTCACAGTAGGCGACAGCTATACGACTTGCGCCGATCCGCTCGCGTGGCGATGGAATAGCCCTCTCAACAAGGCCGTTGCCGTGAACGCGTGGTATGGATACGGCGGGCTGAGCCACGGCGAGAGCATGGTATTCAGCCTGACCAATGCCAGTGGGCCACCCATGGATCATTGGCCCGCGCTAGACGAGCCCGGCGCCAAGACGCTTTGGCGAGACGGATATGTTGACGAGAGCATCCCCGCTGCACGTCTATTTACCTGTGTTTACAGCGCAACCGTTTGCGCGTCAGCCGATCCGCGCGTACCGGACGCCGAGTGGATCTTCAAGCAGTGGGTGTATCCGTGGCAATCATTCAGTATTCTGCCCCCTGGCGCCGTCCAGGGCGTTTCCTGGGCCATCGTCCTGGACGGCGCCGACACGCCCACTCCACCGCCCACCGAGACGCCGCGTGTGCCAGATGGTGGCGTAGGCGGTGACGTGCTGGGCTGGCCCTACTGTGGGACGAACCGACTGTACACGCTCTTCGACCACTTCCATCCCCTGAATGACGAGCGCCATCCGAACGACTGCCTCGATGCCCGGGCTTGGCATAAGCAGTGGTTCACCGGGGATACCGTGGACGCCTCGGCCTGCGCCGACGGTATCGCCGCCTTTTGGGATCGTCCTCCTGATAACTGGGAGTACAACGGCAGCGACGGCATCGACATATTCGGACTTGGCGCGCCCGGAGTTCCGTTTCCGCAGGCGCAGCCGCAAATACTGCGCTCGATACAGAAGTCCTCTGGAACAGTGACGTTCTTTGGGCTGCCGATACAGAGGATGCCAGACGGGCCTGCCTGTATGTACCGGGAAATTGACCTGCTAAATAGCTACAACAAAATTCTTGAGATCAAGGGCGACGACGGATACATCGTCAAGTACGACGGAATCATCACGTCATCCGTGTTTCCCGGCGATCGGGTGGTGTACGGCCAAGCGATTGGCGCCAGCATGTCTATCCACATGACCGTCAGGCGCGCGGGGGAGGGAAATCCGCAGGGATCAAGGGTGACCAACTTCGACGCCTTGGGGTTCCTGGCGGATGTCAACAGTGACAGGTGGTACGCCGATTACGGCATTCGATCCGAGCGCGTGTTCCCGCAGATCAGGATGTCGCCCTACGGCTTTTACGAGGGCGAGTCAGATTCCCTGTGCCCCGCCGGTGCCAATTGCGCGCTGGGCGAGGAAGTGGTAGACGAGTCCGACGCAGGATTTTCGTGTACTGCTTGCTCGGACGAGGGTTCTGCGTCAGCGGCATGGAAGAGCAACTTCCGATACATGTCGCCAACTGGCACTCACTCCAATACAGGTCAGGCGCTCTGGCGGTCCTCGTTGTCGCCGGGGATGTATCAGGTCCAGGTCTTTCTTTCTGAATCGTCGCCCGTAGATTTATCGGACTACATCCACGCCCTAGCCGCGCGCTACAGCGCGGAGGGGGTGATCTTTGTTCACGACCAGTCTGCGGGGTACATAGGTGGCAACCAGCACCAAGTCAGAACGCATGGCTGGATCACCCTTGGCAACGTCAACTACCGCAAGGTTGCCCCCTATCTCGTTCTTGGCAATGCCGCCTACGATTCCGACGATCCCGAAAGCTGGACGGACGGCGAGTGCTCGCTGATCTACGTTGATGCGGTGAAGTTTACCGGGATCTGTGATCCCGTGCCAGTGCCTCCTGGTGGGCACGCTACGCCGACTGGCGATCCATCCCTGGCCACCGCCACTCCCGCCGTCACGGCCACGCCTACCCCGACGTACACCCCGGGCGGCGCCACGATCACGCCGACGTACACGCCCTCCACCACGCTTACACCAACGAACACGTCCACGCCCACACGGACGCCAACCCGTACCGCCGGGCCACCGCCTCCCCGTTCGCGCTCGCCCACGCCCACGTCGGTGCATGGTCCGCACCCGACGCCGTGCTGGAGCATTGACTGCCCGACTCCCAAGCCCGGCCCGACGCCACTCGGATGAACAGGAACCGTTGGCCGCTGCTTGTCGTCATCGCCGCCGTGGGTGGGGCGTTGGCGATGCTGCTGTCCTCGCCGAGCGTCGTGGCGCAGTCCTCGGCGACCCAGACCAAGGCGGCGCAGAACACGGCCACCGCGGCGGCGCTCGATACGCAGAACGCTGCCATCCAGCAGACCGCCTTTGCCGGCATGACCCAGAGCGCGGCCACGCAGACCAAGGAGTTCGAGCAGACCGCGACCGCCGCTTCGCCCACTCCCTCGAACACGCCTACATTCACCAGTACGCCCACGCCGACGAACACGCGAACTCCAACACCCTCGAATACGCCGACGCGGACCGCCATCCCTACGTTCACGCCAGCGCCTACCGCCACGCCGCTTGGCACGGCCGCACCCGACGCCCATTGGGAATGGCCGGTGTGTGGCGACGTGCCACAGCGCGGGATCGCCACCTACTTCGACCACTACTACTCGACCTGGCAGTCGTTCGGTCTAGACTCCGGGCTGACCCGTGCCGGTGACGGGGTGGGGCTGATCGCACCCTACAACGCCGACGTGTGCCACTCCTACGACATCGGCTTTGATACGTGGTGCCAGCAGATCGTGGCTGGCCGAAGTGACCAATCGAGCCTGACTGAGTTCCAGGCCATCGCCGTACAGCCGCCCGTGATGCCGGACGGCCTGGTGGTAGCCCCGCACGCAGCGCGGGTAATGTGGACCGGGCTCACGACGCGCTCCGGGTACGAGCAGGGCGTTGGCGACAGCCTCTGCAGGGTTGGCGGCTGGCAGTACGGCATGACGCTGGGCTTCCATTCGGACGAGTACGTCACTGTCTCCGGTCTGGTTGGCACGTCGGTGCGGGCTGAGGACGTTCTGGCGCAGGGCGACGTTCTTGGTGCCGGTACCTCCACGGTCTCCTACGGCGACCCAGCAACGGTCAGAACCGCGCCGCTCCGGGCGGCCCACACGCGCTGGGGCTCATGGTTCGATCCGCTGGGCTGGGGCGAGGATCGCTACGACACCTTTGCCCCCTACGATCGAGGGTTGGACCCGAACTACCAGCGCGGCAATATCCCGTCGCAGAGACGCATCGACCCCCTGGTTGCCACTGGCCCGGCGTGCCTCTCGGCCTGCACGTCCACGCGCTACATCGTGGACGACTCGGACTCGGGCTTCCTGTGCGACCACTGCTCGGACCCGATCGACGGCTCGGAGGGCTACGGCGGATCGTACCGCTCGCTTGAACCCACGGGCGACGACGCCGAGACGGCCACTGCGTCCTGGGCCTTTCCGGCCGCTGGTCCAGGCGTGTACTCGGTCTACGCCTGGCTGGGGTGGATGGTGGACGCCGACGCCGATGGCGTGCCCGACATCGAGTCCTCGCCGGCCGCGCGCTACCGGGCGGGAAGCACCACGTTCCTGGCGAGCCAAAAAGCTGACGGCCCGGCGACGGCTGGCTGGTACTACATCGGGACGTTCGACTACGCCACGGCCCCGTACATCGCCCTCTCGAACGCGGCCTACTCAGACCAACTTCATCCGGCCATGGGCTACATCGACTCGGCGACGTGCGGCCGGCTCTACGTGGACGCTGTGGCGTTTGTCTCAACTTGCTCGTCCATCGTCTCGCCTGCGGTGGCTGGCACAGTCGCTCCGGCGGTGACGGCTACACCCAACTGCGCTACAATGCACTGCGGGACACCATGAACAAGAACAAACGACTCGCTGTTGTCATCGTCGGGGCGGTAGCCGCGCTTGGCTTGCTAGCACTTCTCCCTCGCTCGCCGAGGCAGTCCCTCGTGGTCCTCACTCCTGGACCGCTCGGCGTGTCGCGCTTCTTCGACTTCGGGCCGACCGATACGCCAGGACCGACCCCCAGTCCGACGCTCACATCGACGCCTGATGCCGACGGCCATCTGCCGAATCCTCAGGCAACCATCGCCACGCGGACCTACCCCGGCGATCACTTTCCCACGGCCGTTGCGTTCGTCCAGGGGCTAGTAGCCGGCACGCCTGACGCCACCAAGGTTCACAGCGCCGTGCCCAACCTTGCCGAAATCTGGGCGCCTCGCCTTGGCCCTTCGCGCGGGATGATGGTGACGGCCGACGACATCGTGACGCTGCTCCAGAACGCGTCCGTCTCGCCCTACGCAACGCCCATGGTCCAGGGCTACTTCCTTGGTCACTGGGGGACGCCCGCTCCCACGCCCGACCCGGACATGGAGACCATCGCAGTGGTGGTCACGTTCCTGGGTGATGGGCAGCCATTTCCGTACCCGACGGACGGGCGCTGGTTCGACCCAACCGCCCAGGCGATTCGTCCCCGTTGGGCTGGCCACGACGTGGGCGTGGACCCGCTTGTGTTCGTGCTCGTCGTGACGAGCGACAGCTACCGCCTGGTCCGTATTATCGACAACTACGACGGCTACGACAATCTCGTGCGCCGGATGCAAGAGATGGGGTTCGGACCCTACTACTCCTTCCGTCCATAAAGGAAACATCATGAACGACGATCCCGAACCGATCGCCACCCCGACGCCCGAGTCGCCAGACGTGGCGCAGGCCCGCAAGGCGCGCGAGTCCCGCGAGGGCGCACCGGCCCACTCGGCGGCTCCGCGCAGCACCATGGTCATTGAGGACATCGGAAAAGTGACGCCCAACGTTGGCTCGGGCCAAATTCCCGAGGGCGAGGACAAGCCGAAGGCCAAGCAGCAGAAGATCATCTACGTCCGGCGCCTGGACTTCGCCTACCTCGACGACAAGGAGCCCGACGACCCGACGCGTATCTACCGGCCGATCTACCTGGGCGGCATGACGGTGGACGAGTGGAAGACCAAGTACGGCGTGGTCGGCCCGGTGCCCGAGGACGAGCCCGACCTGGGCGACCCAGAGCTTGTGAAGCCGTCGGCCGCATGAGTCGCGTCTTGCTGATCGAGCCAGGAGCCACCTACTCGATCACGGAGGTGGTGCATGGCGTCGAGAAGGGCCTGCGAGACTGCGGTCACGAGGTGGATTCTTTCGATACCCTCGGCCAGTTGCTACTTGCGAGCGAGCGGGTGCAGTGGACGCTGAAGAAGGCGGGCATGGCCGACGCGATCCCGCACGACAAGCGGCGCTGGCCTTGGCCGCGCAAGGAGTCGTCCGCCGAGGTCGTGGAGTCCTACTTCGACGCCGTGCGCGAGGAGGGCTTCAAGGCCGCCATCTGGCATGCGTTGGATGAGGACTATGACTGGATGGTGCTGGTATCGGCGCTACTGGCCCCCACCAGGGCGCTGCTGGCGCTCCGGCGCGCGGGGGTGCGTTCACTCATGGTCTTCACGGAGTCGCCCTACGACGATCCCATTCAGGCTCGGCTCGCCGAGTATGCCACGGCCGCCGTCACCAACGACCGCAAGTCCGCCGAGGGCATGGGGCTCGGCTACATGCCGATGGCCTACTGCGACGACCTCCACCAGCCCCGCGAGAGCGAGCCGACGAGCCCGGCGCACGACGTGGTATTCGTGGGGGTGGGGTTCCCCGAGCGTATCGCGGTCCTGGAGTCCGTGGACTGGTCCGGGATCGACCTGGGCCTGTACGGCGACTGGAAACTCCTGCCCCGGTCCAGCCCGCTCCGGCGCTACGTCCACCAGGGCATCCTCGACAACGCCGAGGCCGTGGACCTCTACAAGCGGTCCCTGGTCGGCCTCAACCTGCATCGAATGACCACCGACTACTGGGGCGACCGAATGACCTACGCCGTGGGCGGCTGGTCCTGCAATCCGCGGACCTACGAACTGGCCGCTTGCGGGGTGCCGCAGATCACGGACTGGCGTCCTGGACTGGTTGACGTATTTGGCGGCGAGCTTGCTCATACCATGAGCGTTGACACGCCCCAGTCACTTGGTGATAATATCAGGCGGCTACTAGGTAACGCGCAGGCGCGCGTTACACTGGCTTGCCGGCAGCAAGAGGCGGTTCTGGGCTGGCACTCGTACAGGAATCGCGCCGAGACCCTCTCGGCCATCATGGAGGAGACCGCATGACTACAGGCACCTCGCCAAACCCAAAGGGTGGCGACTCTGGCGCTCTCTGGATGGCCCCGACCGCAGGGGCGGCGCTCGTCCAGGTCACGGGCGTTCAGGACGCCACCTACGATCGGGGCCAGAACTTCGCCGATGCCCACGGCATGGAGGCGGCCCACGGCTACTCGGTCAAGGTGAAGTCGAAGCCCAGCCTCAAGGCGAAGAACATCCACGACTGGGCGGCCACGACGGTCATGAAGGCGCTGAAGGAGACCGAGGCCGGTAGGTCGGTCCCGTTCGCCTTCTACCCCAAGGGCAACTTCGGGGCGGTCGATGACCTGGACACCGGAGTTCACGGCACGGCGTTTGTGCAGCTCTCCAGCGCGCAGTCGCTGGGCGACCCGATCTCGAACGACATCACGCTGATGCCGGCCAAGCCGGACTGGGCGGCCTTCGGCGACTACCTGCCGTCTTAGGCCGCATGGAGATCAAGGCCGGGCGGGCGGAGCTACGGGCGGGCTACAAGGTCGCGGCCTGCTTCGGCCCGCCCGTTGCCGTTTCATCGACCGTTGCCAAGGGGGCTGCCGAGTCCACCTGGACGATCAGGGGCAAGGTCAAGGAGTCGAGCAAGTTTCTGCTGGAGCACACCAAGCTGGACTTGCTGTCAGTGAGGTTCATGCTCGGGACGGACTGGTGCATCTTGAAGTCCGTCACCGAGGTCGCGATTCGCGGTGAACACATCGTTGTACGAGCTACCGGGGAGGAAGAGATACGTCATGGGCAAGTCCAGCAGAAGGCCGAGTCAGCCAGCGTTCGCCAGCCTGGGAACCACCAAGTACGCCCTGTGGGACGAGGATCTGGCGGAGCCGGGCGCCATCTGGATCGAACTCAAGGATCGCATCAGCTACGGCGATGAGAACGACATGGCCGGCAAGATCGTCCGGTCGATCAAGGTTCCTGACAACGCCAGCGAGGATGAGGTCCGAGAGCTTAAGAAGGAAATCGAGGTGATGCTGGACATCTCGATCGACGGGCCGTTCCGTATCCTGGTCTGGACCGTGGACTGGAACCTCCAGGACGAGAACGGGAAGACGGTGGAGATCGAGTTCGACGCCATCCGGGCGCTGGACCTGGAGTGGGCCGATGAGGTCAACCGGGTCATCACCGAGCACGAAGAGGCAACTGGCCAGGGAAAAGCGGGACGCCGGAAGGCGCAGCTCGCACAAAAGCGGAAGCCCTGATCTGTAAGTACATGGGCTGGAGCTACCAGGACCTCCTGGCGGCGCCGGCCAACCTGATACCAGTGGTTCTTAGCTTGATGGCCGAAGAGGCCAAGATCATCCAGGGGATGAACGGAAAGGAGGGTGGCGACTGATGCGAAAGGACGCCATCCTCCGTATTATTTTCCAGGCCGTCGATCAGGTCTCGGGCGAGATGGGCAAGATAGGCCAGAGCGTTTCTGGCCTGGGTGGATCGTTCGGGCCGCTGGGCGCGATTGCCGGCGCCGCGCTCGGGGTTATCGCGAGCGGCGTCGGGATTCTGGGTGGCGCACTGGTAACGGCCATCGGTGACGCCGCTGACTTCCAGCAGATCATGGCGAACATCAACGCCGTTCTGCGTCCCACGGCTGCCGAGTACGCAGCTATCTCCGACGAGGTGCAACGCCTTGGCCGCGAGACCCGCTTCACCGTAGGCGAAGCCGGGCTCGCCGTTGAGGCCCTGGCCCGCGGCGGCGGTACAACAAAGGATATTCTGACCGGCATGGGCCAGGCGGCCCTTGAGTTGGCCGCCGCCACCAAGGCTGGGATGTCCGAAAGCGCCCAGGTAATCCTTGCCGTCATGCATGAGTTCAAGCTTGGCGGCGACGATCTGGCTGGGGCGGTAGACGCTATCTCCGGCGCCGTCAATAACGCCAACATGGATATAGGCGGCTTCAGAAACGCCATGATGCAGGTAGGCAGCATCGCGAACTCGCTGGGCGTACCGCTAAAGGAGGTCACGGCCGCTCTGACCCAGTTCGGGCAAGAGGGCATTGTCGGCGAGCGGGCCGGCACCGGCCTAAAGACCATGCTGCTCTATTTGGTCCCGAAGACCAAGGATGCGGCTGACGCATTCAAGCAGTACGGCCTGATGACGCAGCAATCAACCTCATCCGTGGTTGCCGCTACCAAAAGCGTCTCGGCGATCTCGGGCGAATTACAGATGGCCACGGCCGGAATGACCAAGGCCCAGAAGGAATCGTATTTGTCTGCTCAATTCGGGGCATCCGCCTGGAACGAGAACGGCAAGAGCCTGCGTTCGTACGGCGAGCTAGCGCGAATGGCGGTAAAGGATCATCTTGGGCTGGCCCAAGGAACCAAGACGGTCGTCACCGAGGGAAAGGCGATGAACGCCTTCTTTGACTCCACCACCGGCAAGCTAAAGCCGCTGGGCGAGGTCTTTCAGCTCTTGCAGGATAAATTCGCAAATATGGATACCGCCGAACGCGTCGAGGCGTTCAAGAAAATGTTCGGCATCCGCGCCCAGACCATGGCCATGGTCTTGGAGGCTAGCAACTCTGGCGCCGCGGGGTTTCAAAAGTTCATGGACATCATGGACAAGAGCGACGCCGCAACGACCGCCCAAGAGCGCATGAAGTCGCTTCTTGGCGTAATCGAAATTCTGAAGGGTCACGTCGAAACCGCCGCAATCCAAATTGGAATGCCATTCGTGGAGGCGCTGGAGAAGGCCGGGCGAGCGATATTCCCCATGGCCGAAGCTATCCAGCCAGCCATCAAGGCGTTCGCCGACTGGGAGCGCGGGGCGATCAACCAGCTTCCTGGCAAACTGAAGGAACTCACCGGGATCGACTTCTCCAAGATCACCGGCGCCCTCAAGGATTTCGAGGGCAAGGACTTCGGCACCGGCCTGCGGGACTTCCTGACGGACGTGCTCGGGCCGACGAATATGAAGCATATCGACGACATCGCCACAAGCGTGCAGAATTTCGGCAAGTGGATCTCCGATCCAGCTACGCTCAAGGGAGCGCAAGAAATCGGTGGCAGCCTCAAGGAGTTCGCCGGCCACGTCCTCGGTATAGTCGGCGGCATCAACGATCTCATCAAAAAGTGGGGTGAATGGACTGGCGGAAGCAAGAAGGAACCAGATACCGGCGGGAGCAAGAAGGGACCAGATACCGGCGGGCTGACGCAGGGCGGCGGCGTCGGACAGATGATTGCCGCGTGGAACGAACTGAAGGGAGTCTTCGCTGACATCCCCAAGGCCACCGAGGGCTTCCAGCGCTTCCTCGCAGTCATCTCGACGCCCTTCGACATGACGTTCTGGAGCGGTCTGGCCGACACGTACATCCGACCCGCCCTGGCCGACGTGGACAAGGCCATCGCTACCTGGGTGCAGGGTGCGGCGCAGAAGGGGTCCGACTTCGTGGCCGGGCTGGTCGGCGGCATGGGCGACGTGGGCTCGAAGATTGCGGGCGCCATCTCTGGGGCGGGCGCAGGGATCGGTGAGGTCGCAGGGGTTCTGGCGACTCAGGGGCAGACGTGGCAGACGAACGTCTCCACGGCCACCCAGGGCATCGTCACGGACATCCAGACGAAGTGGGCAACGGCGGTGGCCGACACCAGTGCCAAGTACACCGAAATTTCGACCAACATTTCGACCAAGTGGGCCGAGATCAAGGCGACGATCTCGACGGCCTTGTCCGACATCTACAACGATCTGAGGCTCAAGTGGGATTCGTTCCTGCGTGAAATCTCCGACAAGATGGAGAAGATTCTAGGAACCATCTCCACCAAGTGGGGCGAGATCAGTTCAACCGTCACCACGAAGTTGGGCGAGATCTCCACCGCTCTGTCCACCAAGTGGGGCGAGATGGTGACGGCGACCCAGACCAAGTGGGAGGAGGTCAAGCAGGCCGTCTCCACGAAGATCGGTGAGGCCAAGGCGGCTGCCCTGCGAATCGCAGGCGAGATCAAGTCGGAAATCGACACCAAGTGGGGCGAGATCGTCACGGCGACCCAGACCAAGTGGGAGGAGGCCAAGCAGGCCGTCTCCACGAAGATCGGTGAGGCCAAGGCGGCTGCCCTGCGAATCGCAGGCGAGATCAAGTCGGAAATCGGCACCAAGTGGGGCGAGATCGTCACCAGCGCAGGCGCCGAATGGGACAAGCTCAAGGGCGTTGTGGACTCGGCCGTCCGCAAGATCTTCGAGCTATTCAACTCTGGAAGCCAGTTGATACACGATGCCATTGCTGCCATCGGTGGCCTGGCGAGTAGCATGGCCCAGGGGCTCCTCGACGCCTGGAACACAGAGATCACCAAGCTTCAGGACAACTTCTGGACCGCCATCAGCTCGCTTCTCGACTGGATTCTCTCGAAGATCAAGGGCGGCTCCCCGGCCCGGCATCCCAAGGTGCTTCGGATCGGCACGTCGCTCGCCATGGGCCTGGGCTTGGGCTTTGCGACCGAGATGGGCAACCAGGCTGGCGTAATGGCCAACTCGGTGGTCAGCGCGCTGGACGTAGTGCGGCAGGTGACGGCCGATCAGATGAAGATGCTCCAGTCCCCCTGGGCCGAGTTCGATCTGGACCGCTCGCGGGCTTTGCGCAAGTTGGGCATGGACATGAACCGCACGGGGCGCGGCGGCTTCGTGGCCGCCAGTGCCCAGAACTACTACGACGCGTGGTCGCGCAAGTGGGGCAAGCGATATGGCGTCGCCGGCCCGCCAGGAGAGGGCGTCGGAACGACGGGTGGCGGACCCTCCGGCAACAGCGCGGGCGGCACGGGATTTGGTCCAATGCCCGCCCCTCCCGGCCCACCGCCGCGCAACCCCGCTGACCCCTGGACGGGCGGCGCCCCGGTCCACTTCACCATTAACCTGGACGTGAACGGCATCCAGGTAGGGCGATGGAACAAGGCCATTACCCCCGACCTGGGTCGGCAGACGGACAGGAACAACCGGATATGACGCAGGACGAGATCGCCCTGCTCCCGCCCGGCCAGCTCGACGCCTTCGGGGTGACGGCGGGCCTGGACGACATGCTCGCTCCGTCGCCCGAGGCCGTCGCCGAGATCGAAGACTTCATCGCTGGCGTCCGAGCGGCTACCATCATGGACCAGGCGGGCTCGATGACGCGGGACGAGTTCGCCGGGGTCATGCGGAAGATGCTGGAGATGGTCGATGTCATTGCTGGTTGAGTGGATCTCGCCGGACGGAACGGTCACGCAACTCGACCCGTCGAGCGTGGACGGCGACACCGGCGTGACCAGGAGCGGGACGGGCTTCAACGGTCTGTTCAACGCCGGTGATCTCCCCTGGATTCCGTTCATCGACCCGCAGCCCCAGAGTGGCGGCTTCTACCGTGGCGGCGTCTTCGACCAGCGCGGCGGAGTCTCCATCCCCATCTACTCGGAATGCGGCACCCTTGCGAAGCTCCTGTCGGAGATCGACTTCCTGGGCCGCATCACCTCGCCCTACAACGGGCTCTCCGTGATCCGCGTGACCCAAGGCTCGCGCGTGCGCCACTGCAAGGCGTTCCGCACTGGCTTCAAGTCGTTCTACGCCTCACCTGACTCGCCAGAGGGCGCGTTCGGGATACTGGACAACGGACAGCTCGCCTTCGTGCTTTCGTGCCAGGCCCCGTCGCCCTATTGGTACACCGGCCTGGCCGAGATCGGCGCCGGGGAGTTCGCCGACGACGACACGCTGGTTGTGACCAACGACTCCGGCGTCCCGTGGGGTGTCTACATCGAGGCGACGCCGACTGTTGGTAAATTCCAGGCCCCGCTCATCACGAACGAGACCACCAACCGAGTCTTCATGGTCACGGAGAACGTCAACTTTGACGAGGTTCTCAAGGTTGACTGGTACGGCTCTGACCCGGATGCGCTTTCCGTGGTGATCTCCAGGGGCTCGGGCGACGAGGACTTGATGCCCAAGGTGTTCGAGCCATCGTTCCTTGAGATCGTCCCCGGTGACAACGTGCTCAGGTTCTCGATGTCCGGCCTCTGGGACGTATCCGTGCAGTCCATCGCTCGATACGAGAGCATCTGATGCCCGGACCAAGGGCTGCGCCGCTCAAGGGCGCCGACGAGGGCCTGACCCGCCTCTGGCTCCTGAAGCCTGACCGGACCCTGGCCACCCTGATCGACAAGTTCATCGACTTCGAGATGGACCTGGAGTTCCTGCTGACCGGGACGATCAAGGTCAAGATCCCGGCCGACCACCGGATGTTCGGACTCTCGTGGAACGGCATCGGCATCCTGGACCACGGGCTGGAGAACTGGGGTTGCTCGTTCTACTATCGCGATCCAGGAACCGGCAACAACAAGAAGTTCATCGGCATTGCTGACCCGCTGAAGCTCAGCCACCACGGCCAGCGCGGCAGCGCCTACGCCGAGGTTGAGTTCAACCACGCCTTCTGGGATCTGATGAAGCGCCGCGAGGTCTGGACCGAGGACGGCGCCCGCTACGAGCTGGAGGACACGCCCGACAACATTGCCCGCGACATCATCGCCAAGCAGTGCATGGCGGGCTCTGTCGTCACCCCGATTGGGAACTTTACCGACCGCACCCAGTTCGGCCATGCCGCCGCGCCCTGGAGCGTCACGGTGGACCCCGTACTGCCGAACGGCCAGCACCCCGAGCGGTTCAAGTACAGTTGCGACCATGGCACGGCGCTACCCGCCGCTCTACAAGATCTCTTCGTCGGGCGGATGCCTCGTACCGGCGCGTCCACGGACATCTACCCGGCCTTCTCCGAGCCGTCCCCGGGCGACTTCCGTATCTCGATCCTGTGCGGCAAGGACGTGGTAAGTCCGCGCGTCATCGGGCGCAACCTGGTCTCGCGCGCCAGCTCAACGGCCAATGAACCGGCTACCGTCCTGGCGCCCGAGCGCAGTACCATGCTCGACTACTCCAAAGGCTGGGAGCGCACCGACCAGATGACATCCATCGAGGTCAAGGGCAAGGGGCAGCACCGGGAACAGCTCCGCTTCTTCATCCACGACCCGGAGATGGTGGAGCGCGTGGGTCCGATCGAGAATGCCTGGACCGCCCCAGAAGCCCTCGACCCGGACGAGCTGGAGTTTGAGGCGCGAACCTACCTTGCCCATCGCAAGGAGGGCACGGTCTCGACCCAGGTTGGCCTGATTGAGCGAGAGGGTCGGCTGACCTACCCGACGAACATCGACCTGATGGACACGATCACCGTGTACTCCGGCAAGGACACCTTCGGCATCACCGAGCAACTCGACGTACTGAAGGTGACGGTGAAGATCCCCGTGCCGGGCAAGCCGCATGTCGAGATCGGCCTTGGTCAGCTTGAGCGCAACTGGCTCTCCGAGATGGGGCGTCATGGCGGCGGTCGTGGTGGCGGGGGCGGGGGCGGCGGACGACCGCGCTCCAAGGGCGGCGGGGTGAACGCCTGCACCACGGGCATTTCGTGTATCCAGGACTCCGACTCCGAGGACTGCGTGGACAAGTGCGAGGCCAAGTTGAAGTTCCTTGGAGATGCCTGGATCAGCGCCAAGGAGCGCCGGCCGGCACCGGGGGATCATGGGCCGGGAGCCACCGACCTCGTGGTGAAGCTGGACTGGTGCGCCCCGGAGTGCCTCGATGCCGAGCCCGTCGGGCCGGTCATCGCCATGGTCCAGCTCTGCGTGAGAAAGGCCGATGGCTCGCAGATGACTGTGGCGGTCGCTGGCTACGAGTGCGCTGCTGGCCCTCCCCCGGATTTGCCGCCGGCTACCGCATCCGGCGCGCCACTACACCCATGAACGCGCCTTCCGTCGTGAGTCGCGATCCGGTATACTGCCCGCCACTACCGCGAACAGGGACGGATGATGCCATGGCGCCGCGATTCCGGTGGTGGCTGGCCGGCATGGCGGGGGGGGGGATATTTTCTCAGAGGGACGGGTGATGCACACCTTCTGGCTCCTCATCCTAGACCTAGGCGTCCGGCTCACCAGCGTGGCGGTCGATCACCTACCGCCGCCGGAGGGATTCGAGGGCGTGGACCTGGCCGAACTCGACTACTGCCTGGCCTGCCGGCGTGTGCGGCGGGAAGCACGAGAGCGGGCGGCGGCGAATGACTGACACCGACTGGCTGACCAGGGTACCGGAGGGGCTGGCGACCGCCATAGTAGCGGCCTTCGTCACGCTGGCGGTCCGGTGGTGGGACCGGCGCAAGTCCGAGGCCGAGGCCGACGCTATCGGCGGGGAAGAGTTGCGCGCTATAATCAAGTCGCAACGGGAGTACATTGACTGGCTGTCGAGCCGCCTGGCCGAATCTCTGCCAGCGGAGACGAAGGGTGGCGGGTGATATGCGACGATTGGCAGGCATTGCACTGGCGGCTGTAGTCCTGGCTGCCCTGGCACTGGCCCTGACCGGGGGCCTGGACGGCGGGCGGGTAGTCGAAGAAACCACGATCCACATGAGTACCCTGATTGGGGACTCAGGTGCGGACGGTCAATGACAGGATTCTACGCCGTTGTTTTCCCGTGCTGCTGGTGGTGGCCATCACCGGCGCGGGGATGGTGCGCGCCCAAGATCGGGACAAGGTTACGGTAAGGATAACGTCGGGGCCGGGCGGCCGCTACTTCTGCCAGGCGAGCCGAGCGCCGGACGGTTGGTACACGGCCAAGCATTGTGTAACCCGTGGGGTGAAGACTTTCGACGGATCGCCCAACGTGCCACCGTACAGCGTCGATCCGAACCGCGACCTGGCGCACTTCGCCGGACCGCCGGCCAGCATCCAGCTCCGCGAGCCCAGGCAAGGCGATGTGAAAACGGCGACGTTCTCGAACGGCGACACCGGGCATTATGTCTACGAGCGCCAGGTTCGGAGCGGGGACTGCTACCTAGTGCGGACGGGCCCGAACAGTGCCCTGAACTGGTGCCTGGACGCGATCGGGTCGCCGGCCGGTGAAGAGAGCCAGTTTCTGTGCTTCACGGCTGGCCGGAAGCCGCATCAAGGGGATAGCGGGGTCGGGCTGGTGTCTGACCTCGATCAGAGGATGGCCGGCGTGATGACCAACGGCGGGCCGGTGCCGACGCCGGTCTGTATCTCGGGGTACGGCATTCTGGCAGCGAGCGTGCCCTGATGCCGAGCAGACGCACGATTGCGCCTGTCCCCGAGCCGCGCCGGTATCCGCTGTGGCTGGTGGTGGCGCTGGTGGTCGGGCTTCCGCTGGCGATCGTGCTGGTGGTCATGCAGCTCGATCGGCGAGTCCTGATGCCACCCGAGCCGACGCCTGAGGCGATGGGCACGCGCGTACCGCTTCCCGTCACGGGAGGCACCAGTCTGTACCTGCCGGTGGTGGACCGCGCCAATGTCGGCCCGCCAATCGTGGCCAGCCCGCTCAGTGCGTGCCCGGACCCGATGTGCGTACGCGACGTTTTCGTCAGGGCGGGCCTGGTGGACGACGCCGCTCACTGGTGGTGGGTGGACTACGGGGCTGACATGGACTTTACGGCCGTCTGTACGCCATACATGGCCTTCCGGCCGCTGGAGGCACCAACGGAAGCCGGGCGCATCATCCTGTGCGCCAGCTACGGTGCGGCGGTGGACCAAACGCTACGCCTGGGAGGATCGCCCACGGCGCGCTGGCGATATCGGGAGGGGCAATGGCTGCTGACTCTGCCGGCCACGGTAAATGCGGACACGGCCTCCCGCTTCGAGGCGGCGTTCCTCGCGGCGGTGGCCCGGTGACGGGCGAACGCTGGCGACGGCGGAGGCACGCAAGGCGACCGGCCAAGACGGGTAAGAGGAGGCGATAGATGCGCTGCGATCTCGCCGAGGTGGCGCCATGACGCTACTCGCGGCCGGCGACATCGCCGGGCCGATGCTGGCCGTCATCGGTGCGCTGGTCGTGGCCATTGGCGTGGTGCTGGTCGCAGGCGGCGTGTGGCTGGCTGCGCGGCGGACCCGCAAGGTGGACGACTCCAGCGACGTGGCGATCTACGCGGACGTGGACGTAGGCACGGTGGCCGACGGTGGCACAGTGACCGGCGCCGACGTGGGCGAGATAGAGAGGTAGTACCGGTGGCGGGGCCCCGTCGCCGTGACCGATAATCAACCTACGTAGGAGAGAAAGACAATGGACCTTCCGACCACCGAGCTGCTAAATGCTTTCGTGCAGCTCGCCGGTGCGGTTATGGCGATCATCGCCTTGACCGGGCTGGGTAAGTACCTCGCCGACAAGGCGGGGTTTACCATCGACGGCAACCAGGTGCGGTTCGTGACCGCGGTGGTGGCCACCATCGTCGCCGTCGGCGCTGCCGTGCTTGGTGGCAGTATCCCCGGCATCGGCCTGTTCCCGACGGCGGGCGGCGCTCAGGCGTGGCTTATCTGGATTCTGGCGGCGACGCCGCCGCTGACCCTGTTCGCCAACACGGTGTGGCGGTACGTGTACAAACCGGAGCCAGATCCGACGCCGACTACAGCACCGCCGGCTGATCCGGGCCGGTACACGAATCTGGATTCTGGCGGCGTCGACGCCGCTTACTTTGTTCGCCAACACGTTCCGGCGGTACGTATACAAGCCGGAGCCAGATCCGACGCCGACCCATAGCTTCATCCCCGGAGCCCGGCGCCCGCGTCGCCGGGCTCCTCGTGTGGGTGCGAGAACGCCCCCCCCCCCGCGAAGAATCCGCCCTTCGGATGGTCGCCTCGGTGCCCTGGTAGACAAAGGCCGAGTCGAACGCGCTGCGCCGCAGGCAGGGGTAGAAAGTCTCGGCGTACTATGGTAAAATACGGGTCGCGGCACCCGGCCGCATCCCGGTAGCGGAGGCTGTATGTTCCCGATCATGACACTACTCACTGTGTCCCTCGCCCATGTGGCACAGGATCTCCCCGAGTTCTTCAACCAACTGATCGCCTTCATCATGATGATCTCCACGGGCATCTGGGGCATCATCGTTCTGACCGGCTTCGGCAAGTGGCTCGCCGACCGCTTCGGGACCGGCATCAGCGGCAATCAGGTCCGGTTCGTGGCCGCCATCGTCGGCCTCGGCCTCGCCCTGGTGGCAGGCTTGGGTGGGGCGTCCATCCCCGGCGTTGGCCCCATGCCGCTCGGCCAGGGGCCGCAGGCGTGGATCGGCTGGCTGATGCTCAGCGCCGCGCCGATGATCCTGTTCGCCACCGCGTTCTGGAAGGCCGCCTACAAGCCCGAGCCCGACCCTGTGGTCGTGGTCCCACCGCAGCCGCTTCCCGATCCGACGGCGCGCGCTCAGTTCGGCGCCCCGCGCGCGTAGTCCGTGACCGTCCGCTACGACGTTCTCGAACTTCGCCCGAGGCCCCGCGACCATCGCTCCGGGGCCTCAAAGCGTTCTCCCGAGCGCGAAGAGGCGATCCTGAGAACGCTTTGCGAGGGCATGACCAAGCACGCCGCCGCCGGCTCTGCCGGCATCACGGTATCTACTCTCAATGCCTGGATCGAGTCAGACGACGCGTTCGCCGAGAAGGTGGAGGTCGCCACCAACTTCGGGGAGCGCGAGTTGCTCTCGCGCATCGCCACCGCCGGTTCGCTTCCCCAGAACTGGACGGCCAACGCCTGGATTCTGGAGCGGACCCGTCAGAAGCGGTACGCGCTCCGGGCTAAGGTCGGCCAGGACGACGACACGGCCGTGCTCACGCACGCCCTGGCTGACGAGATTCGCCGACGCATGGCCATGAGTGCCGCTTCTGCCCCCGCCAGCGTCAGCGCCCCGCAGGAGCCGGCTGGTGGGGTCGCGATGAGGACGGATTACGTCGAGGCGGAGTCACGCCCGCTGCCCGAGGGCGGTGATGGGGAGCCCGATGACGACGAGGTACTGGGGCTGTCGTAGCCAAGCCCGTCCTCCTCTTGCCACCCCAGTCGCTTGTCACAGAAAATGCATGGCTCGTCCAGGGCGGCCAGGGCGGTGCGTATGCGGGCGCACTGGGCTCGGTGGAAGGCAGCTAGGTTGTCGGCCGCGTCGCTGGCCGTATCGCCGTCCGCGAAGTGCCCCGCGTAGTACCGCAGGCGCTCGCACGCATCCGCCACCGGCCCCGGCAGCGCGAGTAGCTCGCCCCTTGCAGCCACGTCAACCGTCGCCATCCTACCACACTCCTATTCCGCCGCCGCTCGACTGCTCCGGCGCGGTCTCGTTGCTCATGGCCCGCAGGATCGCCGTGCGCTCCGCGATGAACGCCACCAGCGGAATGAACACCTCCGGGGCGTCTGCTTGCGAGAGCATGTCCGTGGTGATCTGGATGATCGCGTAGCCCGCAAACTGCGCGAAGTTCGTTTTCTCGGCATCGCGCCTGATCCCGCTTCCGGTATTATGCCCGCCCTTCTCCATCCAGGTTCCACCCTGGATCTCCAGTAGCGTCCGTGAGTCGGCATGGCAGGCGTCGTACCGGAATTGGCGAGCGGGCGGCGGCAGGATGGTGACCTCTGGCTGCCACCAACCGACACCGCCGAACGCCTTGAAAAAGTGCAAGAACGCGTGAATGCCATTGTCCTTCTCGGCGCTCTCCAGCACGCGCTGGGCCTCGGTCTTGACGATGGGCTTGGTCACGTCCGCCTCTCCGCTGGCGGCATCCCGAGTAGTCCCGCCAGGTGGCCCAGTGCTCGACTGCGCCCGATGGCATCGCCGCACTGCTCGGCCTCGACGGCAACCTGGGCGGCCCGAGCGATCTTGTCGGCCAGCGCGGTCTGGCTCACCGTGACGATCTGGACCACCCCGCCGCAGTCCGAGCACCGCATCGGCTCGCCCGCCCTTGCGGTCAGACGCTCGTGGTGGCAGTCGAGCGCGGGTTGTCCGTGGCGCGGGAGTAGCGACTTCGATCCAGGTCCGTGGCTCATCGCTCGGGCTCTGGCACGGTTGGCTCTGGCACCACGCGGAACGGGCGTCCTCGCTGCACGCCCAGCGCCATCGGTGCCATCGAGTTGCCCATCACCCGCAGCCACACGTTCCCGCCAAGCAGCACCGAGATGCGAGCCAGGAGCGGCATGCGCCAGCAGGTGATGACCTCCTCGTCGTCCACGAATGCGTCGATCTGAGGGATCTCGTCCTCGTGCCCCGGGGGCGCCTTGAAGATCGCGTTGGACTCCGGGAAGTCCACTGGCGCCAGCTCCACGTAACCGATCATCGGTACACCTTCCCCCATCCGTTGCAGCGTGGGCACATTGTCCCGAACTGGTTCCAGCCCTTGCCCCCCGCTGGGGGCTGCGTCTTGCCGGACCCGCCACACGACGGGCACGTCACTTCCGTCCTGCCGCCAGACGCAGAGGTCTGCATCGGCGCTCCTTGCTTCGCCATCCGTACCTCCCTTTTGCACCGGGATATGAAGTTGGGTGCGGGGCTTCCACCCGCCGCCGATCGGTCGCCCCGAAGGACTTCTCTTCCTCCAATCGTCTGCATGTGGTTTACTGGCGCGGCGAACCGGCCAGGGTCCGTCGTCACATGCTATCGACGTGTGCGGCGAGCGGGAGTCGAACCCGCCGACCGTGTTGCGGTGGCCATCTCCGCTCAGGTCATCGTCCCATTGCGACCGCCGACCATGTTCTCCTTGCCGCGGAGGAGCCGAGTGGGCGCCAGCAGCCCCGCCCGTCACTCGCCCTTACCGCGCTGCACGTCCCCCGCGTCTGCAAGGAGTAGCACACCCGTGAGTATACACGATGGCGCAAAAGTTGTCAAGGATCAATCCTAGTGCGCCCAGATCGAGCTTCCGCCGGCCCAGTGCGTCTCGTGCGGGATGTCCGCCACGTAGTACGAACCGCCGCCTCCATCGCCCACGTTCCGCCACCGCGGCTCCACCACCCGACCCTCCAGCCAGCACGCCTGGCAGACAGGTGTCTGCGGGTGGCCGTACTGGTCGAACGCGCTGCCGATCTCGTGCTCACACCCAGGTCTCGCGCACTTCACGACTTGGCCTCCTTTGTGTCCATGTACGCGCGGATGAAGACGGCCGCGACGGTGGGGACTATGGCGTTCCCGATGCAGCGGAGCATTTCCGGCCGCGACGCTTCTTGGCGGGTGCGACCATCAGCCAGTCGGAAGGGATGGCCATTAACCAGGCAGCGAATGCCGGATTTAGCTGGCCGCCACTTTCCGTCTCGGCAAGGAATAAGGTCGCTTGGTTGCCAAGGGTCAGGCCAAAGCCGTTCCCGTTGTTCTGGCGAGCCTTGCACTCGGCTCGTCGCTCCAGCAGCCTCTCCGGGTCCATCGTCCGCATCTCCGCCGCCGAGGGGGTAGCCCAGCCCGCCAGCCGCGCCACCTCGTTCAGCGGTCTCGCATTCTCCCCGTGCATGTTGCTGGCCGACGACTTCCAGTCCCGAGCCGAAGTCGTCGGCCAGCCCGCTAGCATCACGTAGTCCTGTAGGTTCACACGACGACCGTTCTGGCTCTGATCGCCCTTCGCCCGCCGTTCGTCTCCCCCGCGATCCGCATTGGTTACGGCTGGCGTCGGCCACCCAGTAGAGTCGCTGCCGGATGTGCGGGGCGCCCGTGCTGTGTGCTCCCAATACGACAGCCCCCCCGGTGTAGCCTTGCGGCGCCAGGTCTGCGAATACAGTGTCGAGCCACCCCTTCCCAATAGCTCCTGGCACCTGTTCCCCAACAACTCGCTCAGGTCGGCACTCGTCGATGAGGCGGGCGAACTCGGGCCAGAGGTGTCGAGCGTCATCCGCCCCTGCACCACGCCCGGCAACCGAAAACGGCTGGCACGGGCACGAGCCGGTCCAGATCTCCTGGTCGTCGGGCCACCCGGCGAGCTGCAAGGCGTATTCCCATGTTCCGATCCCGGCGAAGAAGTGACAGCGGGTATACCCGGCAAGGTCGGCTGGTCGAACGTCATGGATGCTCCTTTCGTCCACTGTCGCGTCTGGCCAGATCGCTCTCAGCCAGTCGACGGCGTAGGGATCGTTCTCGTTGAAGTAGACACGAGCGGTCATTCCGCCTCGTCCTCCAGCACCAACACCAGCAGCAGTTGGTTGTTGATCGCCAGCCCGACGCACCCCGGAGGTATCCACGACGCCGTTCTGGCCCAGAATCCTGGCGCTAGCTTCATGCCGATCGGGATAGGCGCCCGCGTCGCTCCTGGCGCCACCACCATGCCCTGGATCATCACCGAGGCCGTGATGTCGTCCTCGGTCTGGCGGATGAACGCCAGTACGTTGTCGATGTCCAGGTCGAGCGACGAGGCCGGCGACTGCGGGATCGTGAAGGTCGCGGCGTCGTCCATCACTCTTCGCCATCCGCCGTGAGCAGTCTCATGGCGTCCGCCTCGTCGCGGGTGTAGAGCTGCCGGTTGATCTTTTCCACCATCCCGAGCGTCGTCAGTCGGCTCAGCTCTCCCCGGGCTGTTCCGGCCTTCACTCCGTGCTCGTCAGCGAAGGCATAGAGCGTGGCGGGAGCGCGGTGCCCGGCGGCAATACCGGCCATCAAGAGGGAGCGCACTGTCCGGCCGATGGACTTGCTGAACCACAGGCTGCGACCCCAGTCCACGTTGCGCTTCAGGCTCACCACCGACCCGGTGGCCGCAAGCGCCCCGTTGTGTTTCTCGACCGTCACGTTGAGCAAGGTCGTGTCTTCCTGATCGTAGCTGAGCTGGATGACGTGGCGGGCCTGGTTGCGCCACTGGACGGCCCCCATAGGGTCTCCGCGTCCAGTGGCCATCGAGCCCTTCGACTGGTGGGCAAGAAGAAGGCTGGTCCCCCTGGCCAGCCTGAGCCCGCGCATAAACGAGACCACCTTCTCGTTGTCGTTGAGGTTTCCGAAGACCGCCGAGATCGAGTCTATGACACGGAAGTTCCCGCTTGCGGTATCGCCTTCGGTGTCCCTGATCCGGTTGAACAAGTCCCACTCGTCGGCGATGGAGTCGATGATCTGGAACTGGTCTTGGTCTCGCCCCATCCGCAGTACCTTGCTGCGCTGTTGCAGATTCTCCCAGTCGTCCTCGGCGGTGTAGTAGTACACAGGGCACTTGCGCTCCGGGACGATGGCGTCGTCCTCTGACCCCTCTCGGCCGTTTGCCACGGCGTGGGCCATCGCCAGGGCCAGGGTGGTCTTCCCGATGCCACCGTTCCCGACCAGGATGTTGATGACCCCGCGCTGGACCAAGCCCTGGATCAGCCACTCGTCGTTTGGCAG
>Ga0315273_10001501_pt1 | contig 26692 bp, 27 predicted proteins | sample YL17G02_0_MG_FD_205753 | JGI IMG/M metagenome (GOLD analysis project Ga0315273, IMG submission 205753) | Sediment microbial communities from Yellowstone Lake, YNP, Wyoming, USA - YL17G02_0 | ecosystem: Environmental > Aquatic > Freshwater > Lake > Sediment | place: USA: Wyoming | collected... | reverse complement strand
TTGCCGAAGATATAAAAATCGTCTTCAAAAAAGATATCAATGAATGCGATAATGCCGACAATACCACAGAAGAACTTGGAGAGCCGTTTGTTTCCGGAAATTTAAAGGGTCTCAAATATGAAACAGGAGCCGAAGGAGAGGGCGTGGTGCTTTATTGTTTCAGGAGCGATGCGGGAGAAAATATTTTTGTGATTGCCAGATATTTTTTGAGCGAAGCCTGGTCAACCGAACTTCCGAAGCAGGCCGATTTTATTCCTTCACAAAAACAAGCGGGAATATTCAACACTATTTTGGCAAGCTTTAAATTGATATGAAAAAATTGATTTTATCGCAGTTTATAATTTTGCTGTTAGGTGTTCTTTTTGCTTGGACAAATTTTACGATTGAATTGGTGGATTGGTTGAATAAAAAAGCGTGTACGACGGGTTGTGCTGCTGGGACGGTTAATCCGTTTGTAACTCCTTGTTTTTTCGGCGCGATATTTTTCACGATTTCGTTTATTTTGAGCGCGTTAATACTTAGGAAATCGAAAAAGATTTAAAATTATTTCTAAAATAAAAACCGTTTTCGTGCAAGCGGTTTTTTATTTTTCTTAATTTCTGCTAGAATGGAGTTAGGAGAATAATTAAATTTTAAATATGAAAATTTTAATTTTAACCAGAAACATCAGCGATACTTCCGCCAGCGGCCTGAAACAAGGGAATGGAAAAACCATCACTGCTTATGCGCGGGGAAACATCAACGATGCCTTGGGAATCAAAAAAGCACTGGGTAATCTCCATGACGTAAAAATTTATCCTTTGAGCGACGATGCCTATTACCAGGTTCGCGCGGAAAGGCCGGATGTGGTTTTCAATCTTTGCGATACGGGATTTCGCGATGATTACGATCTGGAACCGCATGTCGCCGCAATGTTCGATATACTAGACGTTCCCTATACGGGAAATAATTATTTTACTTTGGCGCTTTGCCAGAATAAGGCCAGGGCAAAAGATATTCTGACTTATAACGGCGTTTTGACTCCCAAGTTTCAGGTTTTCACTTCCGCAGAAAGAAAACTTGATGCTAATTTGAAATTTCCGATGATTGTAAAGCCGATAAGAGAAGACGGCAGCGTGGGTATTCGCGAGCGCTCGGTGGTCAGCAACGAAGAACAGCTTAAAGAAGAAGTTGACCATATTGTTAATCTGCACAAACAAGAAGCGCTGGTTGAAGAATTTATCGACGGCAGGGAATTCAATGTTTCTTTGATCGGGAACAGGAGGCCGATTGTTCTACCGCCCGTAGAAATCGATTTTTCCGGAATGCCCGAACATCTGCCAAAAATCGTCAGTTATCGCGCAAAATGGATAAAACAAAGTCTTGCCTATAAGCACAGTTCGATAATTTGTCCGGCAAATATCGACGAGAAAATGGCGAAAATTATAGAAGAAGCAGCAAGAAAGTGCTACAAAATTTTCGGTTGTCGTGGATATGCGCGTATTGATTTTCGCTACGATGAAAAAGAAAAAAAGCTTTATGTTTTGGAAATCAATCCTAATCCCGATATTTCTGAAGATGTCGATACGGCCAAATCCGCTATTGCCGCGGGCATGACTTACACTGATCTGATTATGAAAATTATCGGCTTTGCTCTGGAAAAATAGTATGGAATTCGAAATAGTGGAAATATTGAAAAAGGGAGGGGTGGGAGTTTTAGCTACGGATACGATTTACGGATTGGTCGGCAGCGCAACCTTAAGAAAAACCGTATTCAGAATCTATAAATTAAGGAAAAGAAATCCACGAAAGCCGTTTATTATTTTAATCAGTTCTTTAGAAGATTTGAATTTGTTCAAGATTAAAATTGATGAATGTTCCCGAAAAATATTGAGTAAAATTTGGCCGGACGCAATAAGTGTTGTTTTGCCCTGTGCGAAGAAAAATTTTTTTTATCTTCACCGTGGGGGGAAAACCCTGGCTTTCCGCTTTCCTAAAAATAAAATCCTGATAGACTTTTTGAAACAAACCGGACCCCTTATCGCACCGAGTGCCAATCCCGAAGGATTCAGACCTGCGGAAAATATTGAACAGGCAAAAGAATATTTCGGAAAAGGAGTCGACTTTTATGTCGACAAAGGAACGATTAAGGGTTTGGCTTCGACTCTTATTGAAATAAAAAACAAAAAAATTGTCGTTTTGAGACAGGGCACAATAAAAATAAAAATTTAATCATTAGTTTCAGTTGAATCTATGGCAAAAAGAGAATTTACAACCGAAGAAGCAAGGAAAATCGGAGATTCCATCGGTATTGATTGGGAAGAATATGATTTGGAACAATTCCGTATGGGCTTGGTAATTGAGCTTGAACACGGACTTCACGATTCCGAGACCAATGTTACTAACGACGACGAAATTACTACCGGAAAAATTGCCTGGGCGCATTTAAAAGAAATCTCTGATTATTATACGCGCCTGGATAAAATGGAAAAAGAAGCCGAAGGAAAATTATGAAACAAACAACAGGCATGAAAAGAATTATTATTGTATCTGTTTTAGTTATTGTGGTTGTGGCTGCAACATGGATTTTGGTGAGTCAAAACAACACCGGGGAAGAATTTGTAAATATTAGGGCCTTTTTTAATAACAATAACCTTGATCCCGAATTTTCCTGCAATAAAGTTTTTCCCGTGGAAAGAGGCGTATTGAAAACAGGCGAATTGGAAAAAACAGCCTTATCGGAACTATTGAACGGACCCACGCAAAGCGACACTGCGCAAGGTTTTTTCACTTCTATAAATTCCGGAGTGAAAATAAATAATTTATCTATTGTACGAGGAAAAGCTATGGTTGATTTTGACGAACGTCTGGGATTTCAGGTCGGTGGTTCGTGCAGGGTGGCGGCAATCAGTGCGCAAATCAGGGAGACATTAAAACAATTTTCAAACGTGGAAGAAGTGATTATTTCCATTAATGGCCGTACCGAAGATATTCTTCAGCCGTAATTCGGGCGCATTTCAATAAATAAAAAACCCCGCAGCTGCGGGGTTTTTGGTCTGTTTTTCCGATTAAACTTTGCCGGGGTCGGAATTCAGGGCCTTTTTTATTGCATCAATTAATTTTTGATAACCGAAATAAGCGGAAAGTTGTTTTTCCCAATTCTTGTTTGAAACGTCGATTGTCGGTTCGACTCCGTTTCCTTCAATAGATTGGCCGTCATCGCGTACAGTCAAATGATTGACCAAGAAAGCGGAATACTCTTCGTTTTCGTTAATTTGATTTTCCAGCTTATAAACTGCCTCGATTGTTCCCCAGCCCTTTGTTTTTGTTCCGATTACGATTCCTACGTTGTATTTCTTGAATGTGGCAGTCATTACCTCTGCGGAAGATTGGGTATTTCCGTCAACAAGAATCGCCACCTTTTTGTATCTTACCAGGCCCGGCAACCAGCCAAACTTTGTTTTAAATGGTTCGTATTCTCCCTGCTTGAATAATTCGAATGCATAATTATTCGGTCCGATAAAGGGGCCAAGAAGATACGGTAAAACATCCAGCGAGCCGCCGATATTTCCCCTTAAATCAAGAATAAGATTATTTAATTCTTCTCCTTTATCGAATTTTTCCGTTTCGTTCTTTAGGTCGTTTAGAGTTGTCGGAGAGATTCTCGGTACGTAAAGATAAAGGACATCGGAACCGATCAATTTTCCCAAAACCGTAGGTTCGGCTTTCGATTCGTCGTACCTTTTTTTATTTTCTTCATCAGACAATACCTTATAGGCATATTCTACTTTTTCCATTTCTTCTTTAATCGCCGGATCATCTATCCGTGGCGTGAGTTCGGAAATTTTCTTGGCATAAGCATCGTCCAGTTCTTTTTGTGTTGCTCCTTCTTCTGCTTTCAGGGTCGAGTAGAGATTGTTTTCCGGATTAACGTTTTGGACTTTATTTGCCAGTTCTTGTTTTAATTTTTGCGTATAAAGCGCGCTTCTGCCGAAGGGTTTTAAATTCACCAAAACCAGATTAGCAACACTGGCAATAAATTCTTTTTTTTTGGCTTCTTCCATGTTTTTGGTAATTTCATCAATCATTATTACCAATCCGTTTTTGTCTTCCGATGCCAATTTTTGCGGTGCGCCCAAAAGTTTCTCTGCTGCCAGTCGGAAAAGATTACTTAGTTCTTCGTCACTGACTTTATTCCAGTGTTCTTTCTGGATTTTGTCATATAGTTCCAGGGAAAAATCAACATAAATGTTTTTCTCTTGCGCTTGTTCTATTTTTTGATTTTTATCTTTTCTGGAAGAAAAATACCCAATTGCCAGTCCGCCAATAAAAATAATGACGATTAATAAAGCGCCCAGAATAAGTAGATATCTTTTTTTATGTTCGCAAATGTGTTTTTTGATTTTTGCGAATTTTTTCAGACTAATTTTAAGCATAGTATTTATTATAAGACAAAAACAAAAAGAGGACAAATAGGGGTTGACCCTTCACCTTTCTCTGTGATGGTCGGGTGGGGCAGAATTTAATGAAGCGTGTTAATTGTCTGCGGAAAGCCTAAAAATGTACGGGAAAAAGGTGATAGGGTTGACAAAATATGTCAACATGGTATAATTACAATAGGAGGGAATTAATGAAAATCAGATTCGATTTGTTCTTTTTTGTGGCCGCAGCTCTGACCGTCTTTTGTGCGGTCAAGTGGTTCGACATCCGTTCGTACAAAGCGAGTCGGAAGTTCGGCCGTCTCGCGATTCTTTTCGCGGTACTCGCTATCATCTGCCTCGTCGGCGCATTCCTTCTGGTGCCCACGCACTAAAATGCGTATCGGCGCGGCAAAGACCCTGTTTGTTCAAACTTCGCAGGGTCTTTTTTGTTAGACAAATAATTTTAAATACGTTAATATAATTGATATGGAAGAAACAAATAACCAAATTCCGAAAGACAAAAAATCAAAATGGTATATAATCGTGCCGATAATTATTGCCGTTATTTTTGCGGCACTCGTTTTTTATTTTGATTTCAAGAAAAATCCTTCGCAAAATAATCAAAACCCGGACAATATCCCGGTTTCCAGTTATAAGCCAAAGCCAGTGACGCCCGAGGAAAATCCGCGCAGAAGCGAATCATTGATTGGGGGTATTGGCTGCGCCGGACCGAGAAATCTTAAAACCGAAGCCCTGAAAAATCCGGATTCTGTTTGGGAAATAAAAAAGAACGGAGAAGCGGCTACGGTCAGTTTGGGCAAATACAGAATTTCTGCTCCGGAAAAAATGGTTTTCGATATTTCTAAATTTTGGCTCTATTTTTATAGCGAGAAATTAGGCAGGGAAGAGGATGGGCTTTATGGCCTGGAAGCATCTTATGTTTCTGATATCAGGTTAGTCGTCAATGATTCCGAAAAAAAAATAAATCTGGGTGGCGACAAATATATGTTTATTGAGCTCGATTACCCTCTGGGCGATTTGTATCCCTACGATAAATCGGCCGTCCTCGAATACGAAATTTTTATTGATTTAAAGTGCAAAAATATAAAAAACGGAGAATGTTTGGGAAATGACGGAAAAGTTTTGAGTTACTTGGATAACATAGAGGTTGTTTCGTTGTTGCGTATTTTTGCTGTCGGTTGCCAGGAATTTAATTCGGGAGAATTAAATCAAGACCTGGAAGTTTCCGCGAAATTCAAATATTAAATCAAAGACGAAAGCGCCCCGCAGCTGCAAGGTGTTTTTTTATTTATAATCGGATATAATTAAAGTATGGGAAAGATTTTGCTTTACGATTCCTATTTGAAAATGATCAGGAATTCCGCGGGAACAAAAATGTTCCGTAATCTTTATTTGAAAAAAGGCAATAGGAAAATCGACGCTACCGAAGACGGCGAACTTTCCTGCGCCTTTTTTGTTTCCAATGTTCTATTGATTTGGGGGCTTATTTCCGAAGGCCACGCAACAATCAAGAGCACAATAAAAGACATGCAAAAAAACGACTGGAAGAAAATTTCCGAAAAAGAAATCAAGCCTGGCGACGTGATTCTTTGGGAAGAAAAGAAATTCGAAAAAGGAAAACATCATTCGCATATCGGATTTTATGTCGCCAAAGAAGAAACCGTCAGTCACTCCGACGGGGTAAAAGCAATCAGCGCTCATCATTGGACATATAATAATAAAAGGAACATAGTCGCGGTTTACAGGTGTCCGAAATTCAAATAAATGGGAAAACTAATCAAAACAATTTTAAAAATCATAATATTTTTTGTCCTGGCATTGCTTGTTTATCTTTTTGTCGGGAACGCGAAGCCGGCGGAAAAGATGGAGTGGGGCGTTACTTTCAGTAAAAGACCGATTGTCGACTTCGGGATGGACTGGAAAGAGGTTTTTTTGGCGATTTTGGATGATTTAAAGGTTAAAAAAATCCGGCTTGTCGTCTATTGGAATGAAATCGAAAAAGAAGACAATAAATATGATTTTACTGAATTGGATTGGCAAATTAATGAGGTTTCGAAAAGAGGGGGAGAAATAGCCTTGGCAGTCGGAAGGCGCGTGCCGCGCTGGCCGGAATGCTTTGATCCGGAATGGATAAAATCGTATCCGGAAGACAAAAAACAGGAAAAGATTTTGGCCTTGATTTTGCAAACAATGAATCGCTATAAAGACAATAAAAGTATCGCAATTTGGCAAATTGAGAACGAGCCGTTTCTGGGGACATTCGGAGAATGTCCGAAACTGGACAAAAAATTTTTCGACAGGGAAATCGCATTAGCAAGAAGCATTGATTCCTCGCGGCCGATAATGATTACCGAAAGCGGAGAGTTCAGTACGTGGGTTGGCGGAGCAAAGAGAGGAGACATTATTGGTACGTCTATTTATAGAATAGTTTACGGGAAGTTGGGATACGTAAAATATCCGATTCCGCCGGTTTTTTATCAGAGAAAGGCCAGGTTAATAAAGTTGCTTTTCGATGTTAAAGACATTGTGGCGATTGAAGTTCAGGCGGAACCGTGGGGGAATAAGCCAAATCAGATTATGACTGTTGAAGAGCAAGATCGAAGCATGAGTTTCGAGCAATTCAATAAGAATTTAGAATACACAAGACAAACCGGACTTGATAAAGCATATTTATGGGGAGTAGAGTGGTGGTATTGGAGAAAGATTAAATTCAACGATGATAGATTTTGGAATAAAGCAAAGGAGTTATTTTAGATATCGCAAACCAACGAATTATTTCTCCAACCACGCAATCGCCGGAAACGCTCAGATCTACTCACACAAAGACACGCGTCGGCGCCCCAGCGAGTCGCCGCGCTCCGTCTCGGCCTCGCCTTGACCGTGCGCTCGGCCTGCGAATGGTCTTTTTAGTGAGTAGCTCTTCGCTAAGAGAGGAACGGAGTTTATTCCGCAAATGCGGGACAATGGTTTCCGAAATAATTGTTGGCTTTGCTTTTATTTGAAAATTAGTCAATTGAAAATTATTTAGAAATTAGAGATTTTTATTTATTATGGTTATCGGTCTTGATGTCGGAGGGACAAATATAAAGGGCGTTTTAATAGATGGCAGAAAAATTGTTGCCAGAATTAAGATTGCCACAAAATCGAGAACCGATAAAAACATGTTAGTTGGGCAGATTTTCGATTGTATTAATAACTTGAAGGATAGAATTTCGAAAATCGAGAAAATCGGAATCGCGATAGCCGGACCAATAGACTTCGAAAAGCAACAAGTTTTAAATCCGCCGAATCTGGTCGCTTTAAGGGGGTTGAAATTGGGGAAATTGATTAGAGACAGGTTCGGCATAAAAACCATTATTGATCACGACGTAAATTGTTTTGTTCTGGCTGAAGCAATTCTGGGCGCGGGAAAGAATTATAAATCTGTTTTTGGAATTACTCTCGGCACGGGTGTTGGCGGAGGAATGGTAATTAATAAAAAGATTTATCACGGCGCACACGGTTCCAGTGGAGAAGTCGGTCATATGACCATCGAGAAAAACGGAAGAAGGTGCGGGTGCGGAAATAAAGGATGTTTGGAACCTTATATCTGCGATGCCGGAATAAAGCAAACAGCCAAAGAGATATTCAAAAAACAAATCGATTCCTTAAGAGTATTCGACGATTTAGCGAAAAAAGGAGATAGGCGCGCAATAAAACTTTACGAGACGGTCGGGAAATATCTTGGAATCGGATTGGCAAATGTAGTCGATACAATCAATCCGGAAGTAATTGTGGTTGGTGGAGGTATTATGCGCGCTGGAAAATTTATTCTCGCACCGGCAAAAAAAGAGATGAAAAAAAATATTCTTTCGCAAGGCGCGAAAAAAACCAAAATATTTAAATCAAAACTAGGGAAATTTTCCGGCGCTATAGGCGCAACGTTATTGAATTTATAGTTAAAGCGTAGTAATATAAGTAATATGAATTTTAAAAAGATCAATCCGCAAACAGCAATCATTATTGTTTTGGTCCTTGTAATTATCGGGTTTGCTTATAATAAGTGGGGAGAAGGAATGCTGGCAAGCATTAAATATAGGTTTAGCGGGCAAGAGGAAAAAGATAGGCTTCAAATTGGTGATGTCGGCGCGAAATTGAGAATTATCGAGTATTATAGTTATACTTGTGAATATTGTCGAAGTTTCGAGAGCGAGATAAAGCCGACAATTATTAGGAACTATGTTTCGGGAAGCAAGGTGAGATGGGTTTTTCGACCCGTTGATCCGGAACTTGGAGTGGCTGTTTTATGCGCCGATGAACAGGACAAATTTTTGGAATACCATGACTCTCTTTTCAGGAATGCATCGAATATTTCTAAGGAAGAAGACTTGAAACAGCTTGCCAAAAATGTCGGTATGAACGAAGAAACTTTTTGGCAATGTTATTCTTCGGGAAAATACGAGACATTGGTAATCGGATGGTACAACGACTTGGTGTCGGATTTCAAAAAATATAAGATTGCCGAGAACGAGAAGGGAACGCCGGCCTTTTTAATTGGAGACAAGATGATTACCGGTATGCAACCATATGACGTAATTGCCGGAATAATTGAAGAAAAGTTGGCGAAATAAAGCGGAATTTATTTTCATGTCGATATACCTCAGCCCCGCCAACGCGGGGCTGCTCTTAATATAAATAAAAATTTTGGTTTTTGGACTAGATTTCGTAGGGAAATTTCTTTATTTTGGAGCGGAAAAAGGTTATAATTAAGATATATATATGAATAAGGAACAGGCAAAAGACAGGGTAGAAAAACTGAAAAAGGAGATAAATTATCATCGTTATCTTTATCATGTTTTGGATCGTCCGGATATTTCGGATTCGGCTTTTGACACTTTAAAAAACGAGCTCGAAGAGCTCGAATTAGAATTTCCCGAATTAATTACCGTCGATTCTCCGACACAAAGAGTGGGTGGAAAGCCCTTAGATAAATTTCAGAAATTTACCCATCCTGCGCCGATGCTTTCTTTCAGTGATGCTTTTTCAATCAAAGAAATGGAAGAATGGGCAAAAAGAAACGAAAAAATCGTTAGAGATTCGAACAGGCATGGCTATTATTGTGAATTGAAAATAGACGGATTGGCGATTGAACTGATTTACGAAAATGAAATTTTGAAAATCGGAGCAACTAGGGGAGATGGTTTAGTTGGAGAAGACGTTACGAATAATTTAAGAACTGTTAACGCAATACCGCTGAAATTATTGGATAAAGACCAGATAATCAAAAATCTGAAAAAAGAAGGATTGAATCATATAGTTGCCAAAGTTTCAAAATCCTGGCCAAAAGAACTGGTTGTACGCGGAGAAGTTTTTTTAAGCACCAAGGAATTTGAAAGGATTAACAAAGAATCGGAAAAAAGAGGGGAGAAAACTTATGCTAATCCCAGAAACCTGGCTGCAGGCTCAATAAGGCAGCTGAACCCGAAAATTACCGCGAGCCGGCATTTGGATTCTTTCGCTTACTCGATTGTGACGGATTTGGGCCAAAGAGTTCATGAAGATGAGCATAGAATTTTAAAAGCATTCGGCTTTAAAACAAATCCGCATAATAAGTTTTGCAGGAGCCTGAAAGAGGTTGAAGATTTCAGGAATTATTGGGGAAAGGCGCGGGAAAAACTCGATTACGAAATCGACGGAATAGTGGTGCTTATCAGCAATAACGAGATTTTTAAAAAACTGGGAGTAATCGGTAAAGCGCCCAGAGCCGCTACCGCTTATAAATTTTCACCTAAGGAATCAACGACGATAATTAAAGATGTTGTTTGGCAAGTGGGAAGAACCGGAGTATTGACGCCAGTTGCGGTTCTGAATCCGGTTGAAATCGGCGGAACAATAATCACTCATGCGACTTTGCATAATTTCGACGAAATTAAAAGACTGGGCGTAAAAATCGGAGATACGGTAATTGTAGGCAGGGCAGGTGATGTTATTCCCGATATCGTGAAAGTATTGGATAATTTAAGAATTGGTAAAGAAAAAGAAATAAAAGTGCCGCAGATTTGTCCGGTTTGCGGTTCGAAAGTGGTGAAAATCGGAGACGAGGTTGCTTATCGCTGTTCGGATAAAAATTGCGGAGCAATGCTTCGGGAAAGAATTTATCATTTTACTGCCAAGAACGCGTTTGATATTGTCGGCGTTGGTCCTAAAATCATCGACAGATTTCTGGACGAAGGGTTAATTAAGGATGCAGCAGGTTTATTTTTACTGAAAGAAGGAGATATCCGGCACCTGGAAAGATTTGCCGAAAAATCCGCTGCCAACATCATTAATTCAATTCAATCGAGAAAAGAGATTAAGCTGGAAAGATTTTTATTCGCCCTGGGAATATTGCAGGTTGGAGAAGAAACCGCGATAGATTTGGCAAAACGTTTCGGGAGCTTGGAAAAAATAAAAAAATCCTCAATTGAGGAGTTGAAAAAAATTCAGGATGTTGGGCCGAAGGTTGCGGAATCGATTTGTGCATGGTTCAAGGAGAAAAAGAACCTGGAATTTTTGGAGAAATTAAAAAAAGCTGGTATAAATATAACAGTAAGTCAAAAATCAAAAATCAAAAATCAAAATTTAAAAAACAAGATTTTTGTTCTGACAGGAGAACTGGAAAGTATGACGCGTGACGAAGCAAAAGAAAAAATCCGTGAATTAGGCGGAGATGTGTCGGGCTCGGTTTCCAAAAATACGGATTTCGCGGTGGTTGGTTTGGAGCCGGGCTCTAAATTCGACAAAGCACAAAAACTAGGAGTAAAAGTAATTAACGAAAAAGAATTTTTAAAAATAATTAAATAAAATGATTTCTAAAGAACAGGTTCCTCGAATAAGCTCGGAGCAAGTTGAACATATTGCCAGGTTGGCGAAAATCGAGCTAACGGAAAAAGAAAAGGAAAAATTTTCAATCGAACTTTCCTCGATTTTGGACTATATCGATAAATTGAATCAGGTCGATACGTCGAAAGTTGAACAAATAAGCCAAGTAACGGGGCTTGAAAATAAAACCAGGGGCGACGAATCAAGGGTCGGAAGTCGTGAATCGAGAGACAAAATATTTGAAGAAGCACCCGCGAAAAAGGGAGATTATTTTAAGGTGCCGAAGATATTGGAATAATATGGAACTGGAAAATCTTACAATCAGGGAAATCCATAAAGGGTTAATGAAAAAAGAATTCTCGACTAAAGAGATGGTAAAATTTTATTTGGACAAGATAAAAAAAGAAAAAGATTTGAACGATTTTCTGATTGTTACCGATAAACTGGCCTTGGAGCAGGCGGAAAAAATCGACGACAAAATTTCCCGTCGCGAAAAAATCGAAAAATTGGAAGGTATTCCGATAGCGTTAAAAGACAACATTCTGGTTCAGGGATATAAAGCAACTGCGGGCTCGAAAATATTGGAAAATTATATTGCCCCTTACGACGCAACGGTGGTTAAGAAATTAAAAAAAGCAGGCGCGATAATTATCGGGAAAACCAATATGGATGAATTTGCCATGGGTTCTTCAACCGAAAATTCTGCATTTGGCACGGTGAAGAATCCCACAGATAAAGATAGAGTTCCCGGAGGTTCTTCGGGTGGTTCGGCAGCGGCTGTGGCAGCCGGTCATTCTGTGGTTGCGCTTGGTTCTGATACCGGCGGTTCGATTCGGCAACCAGCTACTTTTTGTGGTGTTGTCGGATTCAAGCCAAGCTACGGTATGATCTCACGTTACGGTTTGATTGCCATGGCTTCTTCATTAGACCAAATTGGCCCTCTTGCAATAAATGTCGAGGACATAAAAATTGTTTTTAATGCGATTAAAGGGCAAGACGATTTCGATTCAACCACGATTGATTTCGAATCGAAGAATAATCATTCCGATTTTGAGAATCTGAAAATCGGTGTGCCCAGAGAATATTTTGGCGAAGGAATCGATAAAGACGTTAAAGAGGGCGTTGAAAAAGCAATCAATAAATTTACGAATCTGGGATTCGAAATTAAAGAAATCAGTCTTCCGTATACCGAATATGCTCTGGCGGTTTATTACATTATCGCTCCTGCCGAGATTAGCGCGAATTTATCACGTTATGACGGAATCAAATACGGTTTTTCCGCAAAGCAAAAGTCTTTAATCGATAATTATCTTAAAACAAGAGCAAGTGGTTTTGGCGATGAGGTGAGAAGAAGAATTATGCTCGGGACATATGTTTTATCCGCAGGATATCGCGATGCGTATTATAACAAAGCACAAAAAGTTCGGGTAATGATAGTGAATGATTTCAAAAAAGTTTTTTCGTCCCAAGATTGTGTTGATTTTGTTCTTACTCCGACAACGCCTACCACCGCGTTTAAAATCGGAGAGAAGAAAGATCCTTTGGCGATGTATCTTTCGGATATTTATACTGTTCCGGCGAGCTTGGCGGGATTGCCGGCAATCTCGATGCCTTGCGGAAAAGTCGGCAATTTGCCGATCGGGCTTCAAATAATCGGACCGCAATTTAAGGATAATCTGGTTCTGGAGATTGCTCAGGCATTCGAAAATATGGAATAATTATTATGAATACCACATATATAAAAAACGATCGTCTTGGCAGAATAACCTTGGAATATATGGCGCAAGCCAGAAATCTTTTTGTTGATGTCTGGGAAAAATCTTTTAACTTTTTTAACTCTTATCGTTGGCGGGAGATAGTTTTCGACATGAAGACCATAAGTATTATCGTTTCTTTGGTTTTTGCGGGATTGATAATTTTTTTGATGCTTAAAATGAACGCAAAAGGAAGAATGCAGCGGGCGGCGACTGCGGCGGGAAAAGATCATGTGGTTAAAACAGATAATAAAAAGATAATGAAAAAATGGGAGAAAATAGAAAATAAACTGATTTCCGAGTCCGTGGAAAATCATAAGTTGGCTGTTTTGGAGGCCGATAATCTTTTTGAAGAAACTTTAAAAATATTGGGAAGCGTTGCGGAAATCAGAATTACAAATATGGGCGAGATACAAGAGTTAAAAAAAACCAGAAACAGCATTATTGATAACCCCGGCTTTGACCTAAACAGGGAAGAGGCGACAAAAATCATCAAAACATACAAGAGAGGATTAACGGAATTGGGCGTTATCTGACTTGCAGGTTTTCAAAAATTATATTATTATAGATAAACACTATAGCGGGGTGGAGAAGTAGTATCTCGTCTGGCTCATAACCAGAAGATCGTTGGTGCAATTCCAACCCCCGCAATTCTTCGACTCGTTTCGCTCGCCCAGAGCGAGCAATAGGGCAGGGTAGCTCAGTGGCAGAGCGAGGGACTCATAAGCCCTAGGTCGTGGGTTCAATCCCCACCCCTGTCAGTAGATAATTGGTGCGAGAAAAAAGTCTCAAACGCACTTAAGGTTTTTGCAGCCGTAGCTTAGCTGGCTTAAAGCGCCGCCCTGTCACGGCGGAGAGCGTGGGTTCGAATCCCATCGGCTGCGCCAGACACATTTTTTACCGAGGAGACCAAAACAGGTCAAAAAAAATCGCTTTTTAAGCGATTTTTTGATTTTACCTAAGGGTCAAAATATGATAGGATGAGGGTAATTTAATAAAAATTAATAAAATAAATATGACTAAAGAAATTTTCTATTCAACAAAGATTATAATCGCTAATGTAAAATTAAGAATAAAGATAGATAAATCCTTTAGAAATATACAAAAACTATTTTTGAAATTTAAATATAATGGCAATATTAATCAAAACCACCCAGAAATTATAATAAAAGAATCTTCAAAGCGATCCATCTCTGTATTAAAAAACAATAACCAATTAATGGTTTCCGGAATGGATATTGATGATTTAAAAAATACATTTAACTTAATTGGTATTTTTCAAGCGCTATTTCGTTTTGTTGGCATCCATTCAAGTAAAAATGGAATTTATTTGCTTCACGGTTCCGCATCGGTATTAGATGGCCAGGGTATATGTTTTGCCGATGACGGTAAAAGTACAGCAAAAACATTATCTTCTTTAGAGTGCGCGCTTAAATCAAATTTATATATAGGCGATGAATTTTGTTTTTTAGATAGTAAGACAAAAAACATTTTTAGTTATTCATTTCTTCCTATTCACCTTAGGCCGCAAGTTAAAAATCATTTTATTAACACTCATAAAACAAAATTACCCCACTCTTCTTATAGGGAAAATGAGGCAGGTTATTTTATTGAGGCAAATAAACTTTTCAAAATTATAAAAACAAAACAATTAGATAAATTTGTTTTTGTTTATTTTCATAATCAAAAAACTAAATTAGAGTTACTCAATTCTCGACAAAGCAAAAAAGCCATTGCCGTCACCATAACCAGCCCTTTATTAAAACTATTTTATCCTCAATTAGATAGAATGCGATTTTTAGAAAAACAAGACTTAACCAAGGTTAAGTCTTGTAACAAAATCGATATCGAATCATTAATAAAAGATTTAGGATTGAGTAACGTTATTGTCCAAATGGTCAAAGATATTCCTTGTTATAGGATATGGATTAGGCGTCCCTGTGAAATAATAAAGATGATTCGAACAATCAAATAGATTTGAGGACAGAAATAATAATTTTAGGATCAATATTTTTAAATAGTTTAAATTTCCCTATTTTTCTTAAGGCAACGATTGTTATTGTGCCATCAGAAGAAATTTTATCTCTGCGTAACAATTCAATAAAAATTCTTTTATTAATTTTACCTGGAAGAGAAAGCGATAACCGAACACGTTCCAATAATTCTTTTTGTTGTTGAACTTCTTTTTGTGAAAGTAATTCCAGTTTTTTGCCAACCAAGGCACTCATATATATGCCCAAGGCGACCGCATCTCCATGTCTCACTTTAAATTTAGATAAACCCTCAATAGCATTAGCGAAAGTATGCCCGAAGCTTAATCCCTTACAATGTTCTTTTTCATCAAGAGGATCTTTACATACGAATTTGCTTTTTATTTTTAATGATTTATAAATAATTTCTTTCCAATTGTAGGTTTTCCAATTTTTTAATCCTGGTTGGATATGTTTCTTTAAATAATTTAGGAAATCAACAGAATCAATAAGTGCATGCTTTATAATCTCGCTAAGCCCCAGTGAGATTTCTTTTTTGGAAAGCGTATATAAAAAATCAGTATCGCAGATTGTTAAAATAGGAGAATAAAAACTTCCGATAATATTTTTTAATAGTTTATAACTAATACCCACCTTATTAATAATAGTATCTCCTTGGGCCATTAGAGTTGTTGGTATAAATACAAAATCTACTCCTCGCATATATAAAGAAGACAAAAATCCTACAATATCTCCTACTATGCCACCGCCAATTGCCATCATACAACTTTTTCGATTAAGCTTCATTTCAAAACACCTTTTAAGAACAGAATTTAAATAACCAAGACTTTTACTATTTTCGCGTGCATCAATTACGATAAAATCTTTTGGCGATAATTTATTTTTAATTTGCTTTAAAAAACTTGGATATAATTTAACGATACTTTTGTCAACAAAAACAACAAAATTTGAATAGCCACGGATAGAAAGTTCTTCCACTGTCCATCGCTTTAACGCTGAACCAATTATAATTTCTTGATTTTGTGTGGGTAATTTTATTTTAATATAAGAACTATTTTTTGGTTTTTGTAAATACATAATAACTAAATTTTTCTATAAAATCATCGGTTAATTGTAATGTTTTTCCCAAATAAGAATAATTATTTATGTTGCTCCATCGACTTATAATCCTTAAATTTCTTTTAAGTACATCAAATTTAAAATCTTTAAATAGTTTTTGAGCCTCATTTATAATGTCTCGATTGGTGATACAGTTAGTCAAATTAAAATATTGAATAGATAATTTAGTTATAATAAATGCCAAACGGATTGTTTTTTCTACCATACACTTGTATTCTTCAATTGTTTTCGGAACTTGCATTGTAAGATTACGACGATTATTTAATACCAATATACCGACATTCAAAAGACTATATCGTCTAATCTCTTTTTCGTCGGGATAATAAAATTTTGGTTCTTTGATTTTGCAAAAAAGCATTCTTTCTGGACTCGTCTTTAAGTCTAATAGGGCCTGAAGTGTTTTTCCGTTCAGAGATTGGCTGGGAAGTATCGGACTTTCTGCGTTTTTTCTGGAAATTACATTAATGCCAAAGCGCTGTTTAAATTTTTTGCTTAAACTATTTATAGTCTCAGCAATTATTCTTTTTGTTTTTAATTCTATTTTTACCACTACCATCAAAATATCTATATCGCTCCAAGATTTTTTATAATTTTTTGAAGCAACACTTCCTGTAGAAATAACCGCAAAAAGATTCTCGCCCAACCTTTTCGTTAATTTTTCCACAATGAATTTATTTGTGTTGTTCAAATCTAAACCATTCATAATTTTTATTTCTTTTTAATTTGATTTTTACTAAATTATTTACAAAAATTCTTATAAATCTATAAAGCAAAAATGGTAATTTTCGCTTCAATGGTGATTTCCAAACATTTTTATAATTAATTTTTTTATTTAATTCGCTGTAACATTTTTTCACTCTGTCAACAGAAAATTCACTATCTACCTGTTTAAAACCAGCAGATATTCGAATAAATCTTTTATAATATTCTGTAATCGTGCAAACCGAATTGAAGTAAATTACAGCGTTATCAACTTCTTTAGTTAATGGCCAATAAATAAATTGCAAAAATTGATCTTCATTCAAAACATTGAATTTTTTATCGGGCAAATAAACAAAATCTTGCCTTCTAAACATCATACATGCCCCTCTCATATATTCGGGACGACTATCAAACAGTTGTATGTCAAATTTTACACCCAATACCCAGTGCCAGAATCTTTTCCACGGGCTTTTACCAGAGAACGGTCTTCTTACCCATCTTGCAAAAACGCACCTTAAATCTTTTCTATCGATTAATGTCTTGATTAGATTATGAATACAATCCTTTCCCAGTAAAACATCGTCATCTATAAAGCACAGTAATTCTGAGTCCGTGTTTTCGAATATCTTATTCAAAACGGTTGATTTTCCTTTTTGTCCGGTATTTATGATTCGCTTAAACTCAATATCGTTTCTTTTGTTTTTTTCAAAAAAATTATCAACAACAGATTCCGTGTTATCGTTACAGTGATCAAGGCAAACAATAATTTTTTTCGAAATACTTTTTGGCAATACCGACAAAGATTCGACTATTGATGACAGCGTATTGTAAATAGTAATAGAGCCGTTATGTGTGGGGATGCCCACCGTGAAAGATTTGATATCTTCCACTTCCTTGACGGGGGGAACGGGTTTATTGAAATAAAACAATTGCCTGGCCATTAATAGATTGTCTCGGTCAAAAGCTATCTTTTCTAGGGCTTCTTTAAATTCCAACCATTTCGCATCTACAAAATCCTCTTTTTCCAATGGCTTAATGGCTGATTTCTGGGCTAAACTGAATACATAAAGATGGACGTTCTTATGGTGAATTCTTTCGTCTTCGGGCAGGGTAAAATCGTAATTATCTATACCGATTTTTGTCCTGATCTCTGGACGCTCGTTAAGGCAGAGTTCCTCCATTACTTCTCTTATGGCGGTTTCTTTAGGTTTTTCTCCATTGTGCAAATGACCCTTTGGAATAAAAAATTTACCATCTGGTTTTTGCAAAAGAGCCACGTATAAAACGTGATCTTTGGGCGATTCATAAAATACAAAACCGCCGGCTGATTCGTGTAAAACCTTGTCCTTTTGAAACTCTATTTTGTCCGATTTAGAGAATTCCATAGATATCTTTATTATAATCTAAGAGGCATTATTTTCAAGACTTCGTTTATAAAAAGAACCCCATCGCCTTAGGATTTAGCGATGGGGTTTGCGATTTTTGTCACGATACTGCTGTGCTTGGCGACCATCTCATCAACGAGACGATACAGGTCTTCAAGAGTGCCAGAATTGTCAATAACTTCATCGGCAATGAGCTTCAATTGGGGAATGCCGGAAGCGGTTTTTACCTCATCCCTTGGAAGAAGAGCGGTTTTTGCCTCTTCGATGGTTGAAAGTCCTTCTCGCTGTATTTGGCGTTGAAGCCTTATCTCAAGAGGGATGTCGACATAAACGATGCAGAAATGTTCTGTCATCTTCTGTTTGAGATAGGGGCCGAGTCCACCGCCGTACAGACTCTCGATAGAAACCATGGCCGCTTTCTTTGTTTTCATTTCGAAAAGAAGTTCCAAGATAAAGGCATCCCACAATGCGTATGGATCGCGATTTTCCTCTTTTGCGGTAAATTGATATAGTTCTTCTTCCGGTGACCACTTGTCTCGTATTCTCTCGAAGAGTCTGACAATCTTTAATCGCGGAACACCACAGAAGTCAAGATACTTACCAACCGTGCTCTTGCCGCATTCGCTCATTCCGGTGAGTGCAAATACTAACTTGTTGTTGAATCGTTGAGCGTCCACCTTTTCTCTCTTTTTGAAAATAGGCTCGGCTAGCTTGAGTTCACGTTCGGCAGATTTGATAGAATCAGGTGCATGGGCCACGTTTTTGATCCAGTTTTCAGAGTGTTGCCCTCTTATGCCGTTTGGATATCGTCCGACAATATTCTGCTTTACCGTATTAACGGCATCCTTGCCCTGGACTTTAAGAAGAAGTACCGGAGCAGAACTAACCCATTGAACGATCTCTTCAAAATAGACTTCTTTTTCTTCTCCCGCATAAAGTTTTTTTACCCAATCACGAGAAAGTTTGGTTTTGAAGCTGTTAATTACCGAGAGATTGTGCTTTTGAATACCGCGAAGAATTAATCCTACCAGTCCTTTTACTAAGCCATCGGGCTTTACAATAACAAGGGTCTGCTGAATATTCATGACAATTTTCCTCCTTTTTTCTAGATTATATTTATATTGTTAAGTTGCCGATACCCTTATGATACCATACCTGGTTTATTTTGTCAAACTTAATTTTTAAGAAATATCCAAATAGAATATCTGAAAAATTTATATATATCCATTTTTTTATTTTCTACTATTTGTGGTATTGAATAAAATCTATATTTTGTATTTCTGGGAATCAGTTTTTTTAATTCACAAACAGTGGGAAGGTGAGCGTATCCCTGCGGAGCACCCGCGATCTTATTCGATTCATAAATAATGTCACCAGGCAAGAGTCCTTTATATTCTTTATTTAACAAATAAGAGAAGAATATTGAAAAGTATCTCCAGATATCTCTTAACATATTTTTCAAAAACAAAATAGGTCCTTTCCCGAGATACAATTTATTAAAACTTTCAATAAATATAGTTCCATTATTTTTTACAACTCGAATCATTTCTTGAATTGTTTTTTCCCGTCGAGAGAATGTTGCTACGGCATTAATTGAAAAACGAGGACAAAAAACATAGTCAAAAACACCGCTTTCGAATGGTAGCTCTGTCATGTCGCCAACTAAAAATTTAACGTTTTTTAGATTTAAGGATTCTGACTTCCTGGACGCCGTCTTAATAGAGTCGGGAGTTATATCGATCCCGGTTACGTTAAAACCCATTTCCGCGGCCCCGATTGAAAATCTTCCAGCTCCACAGCCCAGATCCAAAATCTCAGAGTCGGGCTTTAGTTTGCTTAATATGGCTTTTTCCACTTTTCTAAGGGGAGCTTTTTCGTAATATGGTACTTCGCCAGTATAATGGAGTATGTTTAAATTTTTAATTTTGTGATAATATTCTTCTTGATTGATCGATCTCATAAGATTAATATTTTAAACTTTAATTCGAAAAATTAATGGATATAATATATTATCAGCACGGCGACAGGGATGTGAATAAAATAGCTTTAACTTTCGATGATGGCCCAAATCCTTTTTTCACGGAAAAGGTTTTAGGTATTTTGAAAGAAAACTCTGTAAGGGCAACATTCTTTATATTGGGGAAATGGGCAGAATCATATCCGGAAATAGTAGAAAAGATTTGCGCTGATAATCATATTGTTGGTAACCACAGTTATTCTCATGAAAAGGGTGATTTTGATTTAGCCGAGACCATTATAACAAAGGCTACAAAACAACCATCAAAATTCGTCAGACCTCCACACAATAAAACCGAATGGTGCATTAATTCGGAAATATGTAAGAAGCCAGGGGTAAAAATAATTAATAATGATACGGTAATCGGTGATTGGAAATGTCCTGGAGAGAAAATTCTAATTGATAAGACGGAAGAAAAAACTCAAAACGGATCTATAATTCTTCTACACGACGGAAGTCATCGTGATCACGAATTAGAAACGCGACCCCAACAAATGGTTTCTGTCCTTCCTTCCATTATTAAAAAATTAAAAGATAAAGGATTTATGTTTGTGGGCCTAGATGAGATGGATTTAATTCCGGAACATTTTTCGGACATACAAGACACATAAGTCATTATAAATTTATTTAAAACGAGACACAAGGAAATAGTCCGAAATAGTGTCTCATTTGTCTCATTTAGCTTAAAAATAGACAGACCGATCCCCATTGTGAAACACTGCCAAAGAGACCAAAATTTACCCTCAAAATTTGGTTCACGACCGAAACACAGCGCCACTTAAAAAATTGCTCTGAAATTACTACGTCTTGTCATGTAAAATAGACGGGAAATAGCCCCGCAGTTGCGGGGTTTTCCGTTTGCGTTTTGATTAATTTTACGCTAAAATTAAAGTAGGCATTGATAGGGAAAATAACTTATGAAGCCGAAGTTTTTTATTAAATTGAATTTGATCGGGACAGCTGTTTTCGGGTTGGCGTTCATTATAATTTTAATCCTGATTGATCCTTTCGCGGCCAACTCATTCTTGATTTTTACTTTCTATTTTGTATTGCTTTTCTTGATTTTCGGAATCTTGAATCTACTGGAAAAAATTCTCAGGATGCCTGCCTGGTGTAGGTTTTTGATCGCGGCAACGATAATCGCAATATTAATTTTACAAAAACGATTCTAATATGAATTTAATAGAAATAAAAAAACAACTAATTCAAGAACTTAGTGGTATAAAGAGCACCGCTGATTTAGAGCGATTAAGAATAAAGTATCTAGGGAGAAAAGGAGAGCTTACTTCGATTCTAAGATCATTAAAAGACCTGTCGGAAAAAGAAAGGAAAAAAACAGGAAAAGAAGCAAACGAACTAAAGAAAGAAATAGAAGCAATGATTTCTGGGCGGAAATCGGAAATTCTGGAAAAAGAACTTAAAACAAAAGAAAAGAAGATAGACGTTACTATTCCAGGAATAAAGGTGTTACAAGGCCATCTTCATCCACTTACATTGATAAGCAGAAAGATAGAAGAGATTTTTCAATCGATGGGATTTAAAATTCTCGAAGGGCCGGATATCGAGACCGAATATTATAATTTCGATGCCCTAAATATCCCTAAGGACCATCCGGCTCGCGATGCCTGGGACACTTTTTGGCTAAAGCCGAAAAATCAAAAGTTATTACTACGCACCCATACTTCGCCGATGCAAGTAAGATTTATGGAAAAAAACAATCCGCCCTTCAGAATTATTGTTCCGGGAAGATGTTTTAGATATGAGGCAACTGATGCTTTTCATTCCCATACATTCTATCATCTTGAGGGATTGATGGTTGATACTAATATAAATATTGCTAATTTTAAGGCCGTGATAGAGGAATTTTTAAGGAAAATTTTTGGCAGAGAAACAGAAATAAGAATAAAACCAAGCTATTTTCCCTTTGTTGAACCAGGGTTTGAAGTCGATATGCGACATTCTTCGGGCGAATGGCTGGAAATCATGGGAGCGGGAATGGTACATCCCAATGTTTTTAGAAACATTGGTTATGTTCCGAGTCAGTGGCAGGGCTTTGCTTTTGGTATAGGTATAGATAGAATTGCGATGCTTAAATATAAAATAAACGACATCAGGTTGCTTTATTCGAGTGACTTGAAATTTCTTAATCAGTTTTAACACCGCTAGTTAGGAAGCGGAAATAATTATGGAAACAATAGAATCGGGGCCGAGCCTCGATAAAAAAAAGGAGAGTAAATTGACCGCAGATGCTCTCGAAGAAATTCAAAACAATTATGAGAAAAAAATGGAAGACGATAAAACTACGAGGAATCCATTATCCCATACCAAGTTCGAAGATTTGATTCCCGAGGTGTTGATATTATATGAAAAATTAGATAGCCCAGAAGATGCATTGACGTCGTTGACGTTAGCGCAAGAGAAGGTCGAGCAACTAAAAAAGAAAAAAAATAAAAAATTATCTTCTAATGAAGAATTTATAGAATGGATAGACGATCAAATTAGAGAAAGGGTAGGGATAAAAGAACTGGAAGATGACAGAGCAAGAAATAATTAATAGATCTATGAAGTTTTCCTATAACTGGATAAAGGAGCGGGTCAAAAATCTGCCAAAGCCGGAAAAATTGGCAGACCTATTGACTATGCATTCTTTTGAGGTTAAGACAATCGAAAAAACAGGAAACGATTACTTATTGGATATCGATATTTTACCCAATCGCGCGCATGATTGTTTGTGTTATCTGGGAGTTGCCAGAGAGTGTGCGGCATTAACAAAATCAAAGATTAAAATCCAAAAATTAAAATTAACCGAAAGTAAAACCAAGAAAGCGGAAAACTTTATAAAAATAGAAGTTAAAAATAGGGAAGATTGTCCGCGATATATTGCCAGAGTGATTACTGATATAAAAATCGGTCCGTCTCCAAAGTGGCTTCAGGAGAAATTAAAAAGTATTGGCCAGAATTCGATTAATAATGTTGTTGACGCCGCTAATTATATGATGTTTGAAATGGGTCAGCCGCTCCACGCTTTTGATTACGAAAAAATCGAGGGAAAGAAAATTATCGTCAGGAGGGCAAAGAATAAAGAAAAAATCACTACCCTTGACGGGGAAACTTGCGAATTAGACGATTCAATTTTGATTATTGCCGATAACAAAGATGCACTGGCTTTGGCCGGAGTAAAGGGAGGCACGAAAGCGGAAATAAGCCCGAAAACAAAAACTATTGTTTTGGAGTCAGCTAATTTCGGCATTCATGCGGTCAGGAATACAATTAAAAAAACCGGTATAAAAACCGACGCCTCTGTACGCTTTGAACACGGATTGGATCCGAACTTGGCTCAAGAAACAATAGACAGAGTAGTGGAATTGATTCAGGAAATTGCCGGAGGAGAAATAGCAAGAGGGATTATCGATATTTATCCGCAAAAAGTTTTTGCCAAGAAAATAAAACTGAACAGGGAAAAAGTGGAGAGTGTTTTGGGAATAAAGATTACGAATTCGGAAATTACTGGCACTCTGAAGTTATTGGGATTCGAAGTGGACGAATCTCTAAAAGTGACAATCCCCACAATCAGGCAAGATATAGAAATTGAGGAAGATTTAATTGAAGAAATTTCCAGAATAATCGGTTATGACAATATTCCGACACAGCAGCCATTCGGATTATTGGGCGCAAGTAAGTTGAATGACGATTTAACAGTTATCAATAAAGTAAAAAGCATTTTTGAAGGATTGGACTTCAATGAAGTTTATAATTTTTCTTTTGTCGGGGAAGCCGATATAGAAAAATTAAAACTGGAGAAAGACGGATATTTGGAGCTGGAGAACCCCTTAAGCGTGGATTTGAAGTATTTAAGAAAAGACTTATTGGTTAATTTATTAAAGAACCTGAAGGATAATGCAAAAAGTTTTTTGAATACCGAGCGCGGAATAAAAATTTTCGAACTGGGCAAGGTTTACCGTAGCGCAAAAGACGGCGCCGTAAAAGAAGAAAAAATGCTTAGCGGAATAATTGCAACCAGAAACGAAAAAACAAAAGGAGAAAAATTTTACGAGTTAAAGGGAGTGATTGACAGCTTATTGAATAAGTTGGGAATCTCCGACCAATGGTATGACGATTTTGAGGCAACGCCGGAATGGACAGACGATATTTTTTGGCAAAAAATCGGAACAGCCGAAATTAAAGTCGGAGACGAGGAAGTTGGTTTTCTGGGGCAAATAAACTCTCAAGTTTTGAATAAACTGAACATTAATGGCGTCGTTGTTGCTTTTAATTTGAATTTCGAGAAAATTTTAAAACTGGCCGAAGAAGAATTGATTTACGAACCGCCATCTCTTTATCCCGCGGCGGTAAGGGATTTGGCGATATTTGTCGACTTGGAAGATAGGATGGCGGATGTTTTGAATATTATAGAAATTACCGGAGGAAAGTTGGTTCGGGATGTCGATTTATTCGACATGTATGAAGGAGAGGGAATCCCGGATAGTAAAAAAAGCCTGGCTTTTCATATTATTTATCAATCATACGAAAAAACATTGAAAGACGAAGAAGTGGATAAAATCCACCGGAAAATTATTAAAGAGTTGGAGAAAAATAAAAATTGGCAAGTCCGACGTTAGGTCGGACTCCGACCGAAGCGTCGGAGCAAGAAAATAAGAAGATGAAAAAAAACAAACCATCCAAAAAACCGGCGGAAAAACAGATTGCAAAAAAAACAGAACCAAAGAAAGATAAAGAAAACGCAAAACAAGAACCGCAACAGATAAAGGAAAGTAGGGTAATGGAGAAGGTAAAATCGAGCTACGAGGCCAAGGATATTTATGTTCTTGAAGGGCTTGATCCGGTAAGAAAAAGACCGGGAATGTATATCGGTTCAACTGGGGCCGAGGGTTTACATCATTTGATTTGGGAGGTAGTAGATAATAGCTTAGACGAGGTAATGGCCGGTTATTGTACGGATATCGGCATTACGCTTTTGCCGAATAATCGGGTTTCTGTGGCAGATAATGGTCGAGGTATCCCGGTGGATAAGCATCCACAAACCGGAAAATCCGCACTGGAAACGGTAATGACTACTCTTCACGCGGGAGGGAAATTTGGCGGAGAGTCATATAAAATTGCCGGAGGGCTTCACGGAGTCGGTGTTTCGGTTGTTTGCGCGCTTTCAAAATGGATGCGGGTTGAAGTTTGCAGAAATGGGTGGGTACACACGCAAGAATATTCTAAGGGGGAACCAACGACAAAAGTAAAAAAAGAAGATCAATGTAATGGTTCGGGGACAAATGTAATTTTTGAGCCAGATCCGGAAATATTCAAAGAAGTGGAATTCAGCTGGAATAAGGTTTTGGACCATTTGCGTCAGCAAGCCTATCTTACGAAAAATATAAAAATTACGATTATCGATCAAAGGAAGGAAGCAAACAAGGAAAATTTTCGAACGCATACTTTTTATTTCGAAGGCGGATTGGTTTCGTATATCAAGCATTTAAACAGAAACGACAAAACGATTCACGGAAACATTTTTTATGTCGAAAGAGAGAAAGATAATATTTTGGTGGAAATTGCTGTCCAGTATACCGAAGATATTGAAAGCATGGAAATTAGTTTTGCTAACAATATTCATACCGGAGAAGGCGGAATGCATTTGACCGGATTCAGAACCGCATTGACCAGGGTTATTAACGATTATGCGCGAAAAAACGGATTTATAAAAGAAGCAGAACAAAATTTGAGCGGGGATGATGTCAGAGAGGGTTTGACTGCCGTAGTAAGTGTAAAGTTAAGAGAACCGCAATTTGAAGGCCAGACAAAAGCCAAGCTCGGTAATCCTGAAGCGCGAACCGCGGTTGAATCAGTTATAATCGATGCCCTTGAAGAGTTTCTTGAGAAAAATCCCAACGATGCGAGAGAGATTTTAGGTAAAACAATTTTATCGCAAAAAGCGAGAAAGGCGGCTAAGGCTGCCAGGGATACGGTAATCAGAAAGGGAATTCTTGAAGGAATGACTCTTCCGGGAAAGTTAGCGGATTGCATCACAAAGAACCCTGCAGAAGCGGAGCTTTATATTGTTGAAGGCGATAGTGCCGGTGGCAGCGCCAAACAAGGAAGAGATAGACACTTCCAGGCCATTTTGCCCCTAAGAGGGAAGATTCTCAATGTCGAAAGAGCAAGACTGGATAAAATTTTGGCGTCAAAAGAAGTAAGGGCGCTGATTATTGCTCTCGGTAGTGCGATTGCCGAGGAATTTGATATCGGAAAATTGCGTTATCATAATATTATTATTATGACTGATGCCGATGTTGATGGTGCGCATATCAGGACATTACTTTTGACATTGTTTTACCGCTACTTTCCGAAAATAATCGAATCAGGATACCTTTATATTGCTCAGCCGCCGCTTTACAAGGTCCAGAAAGGGAAAGACATCGAATTTGTTTACAGTGAAGAGGAAAAAAATAAAGCA
>Ga0315273_10001499_pt1 | contig 26693 bp, 22 predicted proteins | sample YL17G02_0_MG_FD_205753 | JGI IMG/M metagenome (GOLD analysis project Ga0315273, IMG submission 205753) | Sediment microbial communities from Yellowstone Lake, YNP, Wyoming, USA - YL17G02_0 | ecosystem: Environmental > Aquatic > Freshwater > Lake > Sediment | place: USA: Wyoming | collected... | reverse complement strand
AAGGTCGGGCAGCGTTCTGGGTACCTTTCAGGACAGCCGTTAATTGGCTGCCCAACACAAAGCGGCGTCATGCCGCCGCACTCCAAAAGGGCTTTGCGTATTTATGAACCGGTGTACTAAACCGCATTCCGAGGGAGACAAGATGACCAGGTTGGGAGTAAACGTGGACCATGTGGCGACCATTCGCCAGGCCCGTCAGGCGCCGGAGCCTGATCCGGTGGCGGCGGCACTGATGGCCGAATTGGCGGGGGCCGAAGGCATAACAGTACACCTGCGCGGTGACCGGCGGCACATCCAGGACAGCGACATTCGGCGGCTGCGGGAGAGCGTGACCACGCGCCTGAATATCGAGATGGCCGCCAGCGAGGAAATGGTAACTATCGCCCGGCGCGTCAAGCCGGACCAGGTCACTCTTGTGCCTGAACGCGAAGGCGAGATTACCACCGAGGGTGGTCTGGATGCCGCCCGAAACCAGCGCACCATCTCGGCCGCGGTTCAAAAACTCCGGCGCAGCGGGATCCAGGTGAGCCTCTTCATCGATCCGGAGCCGGAGCAGGTCGACGCCGCGCTGAAGAGCGGGGCATCGATGATCGAACTGAATACGCGCGCCTTTTCCGAGACCTGCCCGCTCGGGCCCGATCCGGCCTCGATGCAGCTGCGAGACGAAGTAGCCAAGGTTGTCGCGGCGTGCGAGAGGGGATCTGCCGCCGGCCTCAGAATCCTGGCCGGCCACGGACTGACCTACCGCAACGTCCGACTGATCTCGGATATTCCGCAGATTGAGGAGCTCAACATCGGTCACAACATCGTCGCCCGCGCGGTGCTGGTCGGTATGGAGCGCGCCGTGCGCGAGATGCTGGCTGCCATGGGGCGGTAGGGAAACCGGGCAGTGAGCAATGTGAAGTGCGCGGAGGGCAGCCAATTGATCACGGATTCACCTGGCGCGGCAAAGCCGCAACCAAAACTTGGAACCGCAGATGCACGCAGATAAACGCTGATATTAAATTCGGACGCGGATGAACGCTGATTCACGCGGATCACCGAATGTATACGGATGGGACGAGCTTTTGGGCCCACCGCATGGGCCAGCGCTGCGCGCTGAGACGTCTTCGTCCAGGTTCCGCGGGAAAGCGCGCCCGGAGGCTGTTTAATTCTGATCCGGTTAGACGAACGAGGCGCGTTTTCCCGCGGAACCTGGACGAAGACGTCTGCCGGAGGCAGCCCATGCGGTGGGAGCAAAGTCACTTTTGATCCGCGTGAATCCGCGTCCCAATTTTCCTTTGCGTTTCCGCGGTGAGCTTATGTTTTTGGTTGCGGCCATGCCGCGCCAGGTTCATCCGTGGTTCATTTTCTCTGAGAAAGGTAATCGCGTGGCGTCAACTTCGGGAATTCTCTATCTGGTAGCGACCCCCATCGGGAATCTGGAGGACCTGAGCCTGCGCGCTCTGAGGATTCTCAAGCAGGTGGATATGATCGCATGCGAGGACACGCGGCACAGCTCGAAGCTTTTCACGCATTACGGCATCCAGGGCCGGCGCATCAGCTATCACGAGCACAACGAGGTCCGGCGCACGGCCGAGCTGGTCCGGATGCTGAAGGAAGGAAAGACTGTAGCCCTGGTAAGCGATGCAGGTATGCCGCTGATCTCCGATCCCGGCCAGACGCTGGTCGACGCCTGCCGAAACGAAGGAATACCGGTGACCCCGATCCCCGGGCCGTCGGCAGCGCTTGCCGCTCTGGCAGGTTCAGGATTGCCCGCCGAGCGTTTTATGTTCGCCGGCTTTCTGTCCGCCAAATCGTCGCTGCGCAGGAAGCAGCTGCAGGAACTCAGCCTCGGCACATGCACGCTGATTCTGTACGAGGCGCCCCACAGGCTCCTTGCCGCTCTGGAGGAGATGTGCCCGATTTTGGGAGCGCGACAAGCCTGCCTTGCGCGCGAATTGACAAAAATCCACGAGGAATGGATCCGGGGCACACTGCCCGAGATCCTGGAGAATATGAAATCTCGCCCCGGCATCAAGGGAGAAATCACCCTCGTCATTGCTCCCGGCCCGAACCCGCCTGCGCCTGCCCCGCAGAATGTCAGTCTGCAACAGGAGGTGGAAGACGAAATCCGGACGACCGGAGTCTCCCACAAGGAGGCGCTGAAAGCCGTGGCGCGGCGACGCGGGCTTTCGCGCCGGGACGCCTATCGAATCTTCCACGCCCAGTTTCCTGAAACCACGGATTAACGCTGATTCACCTGGCCCGGCATGGCCGCAACCAAACCAAGAGCTCATCACAGAGACGCAGGGTCTGAGAAAAAATGCTGGCGTGCATCGCCGAGCACCGGCAGGTGCGTGAGAGAGTAGCCGGGGGCGAGACCGCGGAGCGGGCGCTGCCCCCGGTAACCGCAGGATATACGAATGAGCCCCAGCGGGGCGACAGAAACGATCGCGGGTCAACCATTTCTGCCGCCCCTGCCGGGGACTGCTCTTTATTGCAATCGGCACCCGGGGGCAGCGCTTCGCTTGCCCCCGGCTATTCTCCTCTGCCCCTCCGGGGCATGCGACGCCTCCTCATTTTTTATCACGACCGCAGAGGACGCGGAGATAAAACAATATCTTTTCTTTATGTGCTCTGTGCTTCGGCGGCGCAAAGATCCTTGCCGGCCGGGAAAGGATTTCCATGTGGGTAGTACGGATGAAGATATAGGTTCCTATAAGTCGGCGTCCATCGGCATCGGTATGCGGTTTCATTTCCCGGGTTGGCCTTTTATGGCGTAGATCGCCTTGTAGTCTCCCAGGACCTTCCTGCCAAACAATGCCATCACACCCTGGCCGAAATAATACCCGGTCGAAGTTATAAGACGCGGCCAGGTCACATAGGCCAGAGCCAATCGCATGGGCCAGAAGTGCAGGTCGACCGTTTCACGAATGGTGAATCCGGCCTCGGTCATCACCTCGATGAACTGCTTCTTGTCCATATCCAGAACCCTGTGCAGGAATCCCCGATGGACAGGCTCGCACAAGAGCAGCTTTCCCCCGGGTTTCAGTGAGGCCGAAATCCTGTCCATGACACTCCGGAGTTCGCCCCGGGATCGGCAGGCGATGGCCACGGTGCCCCATGAAATGGCGACATCAAAGGCGCAATCATCCGAAAGATCGAAGATGGACTGGACCCTGTAGGCCGGGTTGAGGCCGTCAGCCTTCCGGCGCGCGATTTCGACAGCCCTGCCGGAAAAATCGATGCCGAGGACGCGCGCTCCGCGGCTTGCCAGGTAACGCGAATTGCGCCCTGTCCCGCAACCGATGTCCAGGACAGACAAACCTCGGACGTCCGGAAGTATACGGTCGATCCAGGCCAGCTGTTCCCTCTGGTAAAAGGGGTTCAAATGATTGTTCGGCCACATCGAGACGGCATCGCCCTGGTGCTGCGCGGCTTTCGAATCCCAGTAGTCGGCCGTGCAATACAATTCTTCCCGCCGCCGGCGGTTCTTGTACATATCGATGATTCCGCTGACTTTCATCTCATCCCCTCTCTGCCAGGGATCTCCACCTCCCCGCCAGCCTCTTTGCCCGGGATGCCATCCTGCGGCGCCAGAACACCAGGTGTACGACGCCCAGGATGACGATCAACAAACCATAGCATCGGATGATCAGCGCACCTGCCTGCGCCGCCACAGCATCTTTCCCCAGGCGAAGCAAAAACCCGGCAATACCCGCCTCGGAGATTCCAACCGCACCGGGGATAAAACTCAGAATATTGATGATCGTGATGACCGACATCAGCGCCAGGGAGCGCGGAAGGTCGATCTCAATGCCAAGACTTTGCAGAGAAATCCGCCACCCCAAGGCCACCACAGCCCAGCCGAGAAATGTCAGCCCAGCCAGAAACATAACGGTCCAGGGGTCATTGATGCACTGGATGATGTTCTGCTGAATTTCATGCAACCTGCCCCGGAATTGCCATTGGCATAGAACCATCAGGGCAGCGACCAGCGCGGCGAGCGTAGATAAAAGGTAAAGTGCCCAGGAACCCTTTCCCATATCGGCCAGGTGCGCCGACAGGCTGACGCTGGCAAGAAGGATCACGGCGCAAAAATCAAGGTAACGCTCCAGGACGAACGAGCCGTACCCGGGAGCACGGTTCATGCTTCCCGCTTTCTTGAGCAGTTCGACTTTGAGCGCCTCTCCCGATTGGATCGGGGTGAATATGGCCAGGCTCAGGGATATGGCGGTGCAGAGGTACAGATCGATCAGGCGGACGTGGATGCCCAGGCGTCTCAACATGAGGAACCAGCGCAGCGTTCGAAGGAACCAGTAAAACAGGATGGTCAACCCGCCGGCGGCAATCATCCTCGCCAGGTTGACGCGCATCATCATCCCGGCGATGGCATCCCATTGGAAGGTGAAGAATATGTACCGAACGGAGAAAAACAGAACGGCCGCGCTGACCGAAAATATGACGGCTTTTCTGAGAACGTCGCGTCGCATGAGGCTTCCTGTGAACCGCGATGAAAGGTAGTCAGGATACCACAGGAGCCCAGGTGTTTGACGATCGACCAGTGTTACCCCAGGAGCCCGTCGAAAGTGAAGATCCAATCCGCAGAGCGGGTGGGCTCAGGAGGCCCCCCGGAGGGGGGCAGCCCCGGGCAAGCGCAGCGCAGCCCGGGGTAGGAAGTTGATATGATCGAGAGCCCTGGAGGAGCGACAGAATGCATTGACGGGAAGCCCTTTTCTCTCGCCCCTTCAGGGCTCTGCTTTATTCCGATTTCCAACCCCGGGCTGCGCTGCGCTTGCCCGGGGCTGTCCTCTTTGCGCCCCTTCAGGGCGCCGGCCGGCAGTGATTCGTTCGCCTGCCGCTGTAGAGAGAGCAGATTTCTCAACAAACGCCGGCACAACATGGCCTTTTCGCATCCGACCGCCAGAGGCGGTGGTTAACCCTGTTGGAATTAGGAGGGGCAGGCGCAACGCGATCAGGGGGCAACGGCTTTCCCGTCGAGTTCACCGGGAAGGTAACCGGCCTTCCGTCCGGCTTCATAGGTTTCAGAGCGCTGGCGCCGGAGCCTTTTGAGTTTGACTTCCAGGTCCTCTGCCTGTTTTTTCAGCCGCTCCTGCAAGTTGGGGCCGCCTTGGCTGCGACCGGAGCGCAATACCTTGGAAGGCGACCATTTTTCGGCCTCCGCCTGCTGCAAGGTTCGTCGGCGCCGCTCCTCGCACTCGGAAATCTCGCGATCCAGTTTCTGCAGGAGATTGCGGTAGGCGCTTGCCGGAGTGCGGCTTCGGGATTCCTTTGCCTGGGCGGAGACGTTCTCCCGCCCGGTCCCGGGCGTAAAGGTGACCGCGGTGCCCTGCGGCGCCGGTCCCCTGCCGTCACCCTCGATCACCTTCGCTTCAACTCCCTGTTCCGCAAGCTGCCGCCTGCGCTCTGATTCCTTCCGCGCAGCTTCCGCAAGGGACTGCGCCCGGACCGGAGCGCCCGCGCAGAAAAAAGCCACAGTCATCCAAATGAGCAATCTCATGCAATATCAAACCGGATATTGCCAAATTGAGCGAAGTTTTTTCAGTGCGGCGGTCGTGATGGTCTGGAATCGGAGTCGATTGGCGCCCGTCCGGCGACCAACCCGCAACCGGACGTCGACCGATGCGCCGTCAGACCTTCAGCGGCGGGGCGGCGACGGGGAAGGCGCGAGCATAGTGCTCGGCCAGGCGCAGCACCGACGCTTCGCGGAACTGGTAGGCCAGAATCTGGAGTCCCACCGGCAATCCCTCCGGGGTAAAGCCGCAAGGCAGAGAGAGAGACGGAATTCCCGCCAGGTTTGCCGTCACGGTGTAAATGTCGGAAAGGTACATCGACAGCGGGTCCTCCATGCGTTCGCCGATGCGGAACGCGGGGGTCGGGCTCACCGGGGTGAGCAGCGCATGAACTTTTTCGAAGGCCTGCTCGTAATCGCGCTTGATCAGCGTCCGGACTTTCATTGCGCGGCCGTAGTAGGCTTCATAATATCCCGAGGACAGCGCATAGGTGCCGATCATGATGCGGCGCTTGACCTCCGCTCCGAAACCGGCGCTCCGGCTGTGACTGTACATTTCGGACAGTTCCTTCTGGCCGGGAGAGCGATAGCCATAACGCACGCCGTCGTAGCGGGCGAGATTGGAGCTGGCTTCGGCGGGAGCGATGATGTAGTAGTCGGCGATGGCATATTCAGTGTGCGGCATGGATACTTCGATCAGTTCGCACCCCAGGCTTCCGGCATTTTTCACCGCCTGCTCGACGATGGCCCGCACCGCGGGGTCCAGCCCTTCCCCGAAATACTCTTTGGGAACTCCGAGCCGCATGCGGCGCAGAGGCTGCTCCAGTTCCGCGAGGTAATCGCTCAGCGGCGCGCCTGCCGATGTGGCATCATGCCGGTCGTGCCCGGCGATGATGGACAGGCACAAGGCCATGTCGCGCGGGTTGTTGGAAATCGGCGCGATATTATCGAGCGAGGATGCGAACGCCACCAGGCCGTAACGGGAGATGCGCCCGTAGGTCGGCTTCATTCCGAGCACGTTGCAGAACGAGGCGGGCTGGCGCACCGATCCACCAGTCTCCGATCCGAGCGCGAGTGTCGCCATTCCGGCGGCAACCGCCACCGCGCTCCCGCCGCTGCTCCCCCCCGCGACCCGGTCCAGATCATAGGGGTTCCGGGTGACCTGGAATGCCGAGTTCTCCGTGGAGGATCCCATCGCGAACTCGTCGCAATTCGTCTTCCCGACGATCACCGCTCCGGCGTTCTCGAGACGATCGACCACGGTGGCGTTGTAGGGCGGTATATAGCTCTCGAGGATCCTGGAACCGCACGTCGTGCGCAGGTTGCGTGTGCAGATGTTGTCCTTTATGGCAACCGGCACTCCGGCCAGATGGAGGCCTGCGCCTCCCTGGCGAATCCACTCATCGACGGCGACGGCGCGCGCAAGAGCCTTCTCCTCATCCACCGTGATGAATGCGCGGAGAATCGGGTCGACCTCGCTGATGCGCGCAAGAGCCGCCCTGGTCACCTCCACGGCCTGGGTCTTTCCCGACCGCACCGCATCCCGGATCTCCTCGGCGCTTCTGAGATTCACGACTGCCCTCCAAATGGAATCATCTGCTGTCGGGCGACCTGACGGTCGCCCCTGCGTTTTCGCGCCAGGTGTGGAGCGATTGACGACATTGCCTGCGAACATCCCCGAGGGGACACTAAAGCACTTTCGGCACGCGGAACTGACCGGCTCCCGGGTCGGGGGCGTTGGCCAGAGCCTCCTCGGCGGGGAGCGAGGCTTGCACCGTGTCCTCGCGGAAGACGTGTTCTTCGAACTCCTCCACGAGCGAGACATGACTCGTGGGTTCGACTCCCGTCACATCTACTTCTTTGAGCTTTTCGATGTAATCGAGGATGCGCAGGAACTGGGCGGTGAATGCGTCAAGCTCCGCTTCACTGAAGTGGAGCTTGGCGAGCTCCGCGATCTTCAGCACCTCCGACCGGGTAATTGCCAAGGCAACTCCTCCTTTTGAACCGCGAAGGCCACAAAGGATTTTTTTCTTCGAGGTCTTCGAGGTCTTTGTGGTTTACTTTTTAAGCTCCCTGAGCTCTTAAATCGCCTCCCCATTAATGGGAAAACGGGTAGGTCGCAAAGGCCGGGGCAAGGGCCTTCAGCTTGGCAAAATAGCGGCGAGCCCGCACAACGTCCCTGCGGATCTGCGCCACGAGAGCGTCCTTGTCCTGAAACCTGCGCTCCTCGCGCAGGCGCGCCAGGAATTCCAGAGTCACCTGCTTGCCGTAAAGGTCCTGCTCAAAATCCAGGATATGGGTCTCGACGGTCATCGGTCCGGCGGCTCCGTGTGAATTGATGGTGGGGCGGACGCCGATATTGGTGACGCCCTGGCGGCGGCGCCCCTCGGCATTTAGAACCGTTACATACACCCCCATCCTGGGCATCAGCTCGTTTTCACTGCGCAGGTTCGCCGTGGGGATGCGCAGGTTCGAACCGGTTGCCGTCCCGTGAACGATCTCACCCTCCAGCGAAAACGGCCTGCCCAGCAGCCGCCGTGCCAGTGCGGCCTGGCCGGAGAGCAGAGCTTGGCGAACTGCCGTGCTCGACACCCGGCTGCCGCGGAACTGGATCTGGTGAATCCTCCCTACCGTAAAACCCTTCTCGGCGCCGATTTCCTTGAGAAGATTGAAGCTCCCTTCCCTTCGGTGCCCAAAGGCGAAGTTCGGACCGACATAGACTTCTTCGATTTCCAGGCGCTCCCGCAGGATGCCGCTGGCAAATTCGTGCGCGCTCATGCGCGCCCACTCGAGATCGAACGGGATGACGACAACCAGTCGAATGCCCAGCGACTCGAGCATGGCCAGCTTTTGCTTCAGGGTTTGAATCTGCCTGGGAGCATTGTCTGGAGCCAGCACTTGGATGGGGTGCGGATGAAAGGTCACCACCGTGGGTGTTCCCCCGGTCTCCGCCGCCCGCTGCACCAGATCCCGCATCAACCGCTGGTGTCCGAGATGAACGCCGTCGAAATTGCCGATTGTGGCTATGGGCCTCGGGCAACCGTGTGGAAGCTTCTCAATGAGGGAAACTAACTTCATGGTCCACTCTAGAGCTTAATCCGATTGGTCTTGGCCATGTACTTCATCCGCAGCTCGTAAAGCACTCCCTCCAAAAGCTGCTCTTCCTCCTTGGACAGGTTCCCCTTCGTTTTTTGCTCGAGCATGCTGAGGATGTCCACCGTGTGGCGCGCGCCCTCGATATCCTCCTCCTTGTTGTTGGTGTAAGGATTGGGCACTTCGCCCAGGAGGACCAATCCCTGCGTGTAATAAGACAAGATGTACGACGGGAAATCGATGCGGGCGCCGGTGCCCGGGGGCGCTTCCTGGGATGCCTTCCCGTCATTAAGCACCTCGAAGGGTTCGGAGGCCGACTTTTTCGGAGTTTCCTCCCTGGGCGCATCTTCCCGCAACCCGCCGTCTTCGCGGAAGGCCCTCTTGTCCTTTACTGTAAAACCTTCGGATTCCTGTTCTTTCGTCATAGGTCACCCTGGATTGGTTCGCAAAATGCCAGATCAAAGATGCTAGCATCCGCATGGGAGGGGCTCAAGCAGAAAGCAGTGAGCAGTGGGCCGTGGGCAGTGGTATTGCGGCGGAAGCTGTTGTGATCTTTTGATGCAGGACGACTGCACACTGCCTGCTGCCCACTGCCGACTGTTTCTCTGCCCACTGCCCACTTCATCCGGATCCCGCGCATAATCGGGGTGCGTTTGCTATAGTTAGGATTCAACCAAAGAAAGGATCAACGGTGGAGAAGAGCGCGGATATTCAAAAACTGGTGGATCTGGTGCAGCGCCTGCGCGGAGAAAACGGGTGTCCCTGGGACCGGGAGCAGACGCGGGAAAGCCTCAAACCGATGCTCATCGAGGAGGCCTACGAGGTGCTGGAAGCCCTGGATGGCGTCAGCCCCGCGGAGTTGAAGGAGGAGCTGGGAGATCTGCTCTTCCAGGTCGTCTTCCATGCGCAGATCGCGCAGGAAAAGGGGGAATTCCGCCTGGCCGATATTATCGACCGGCTGCACGAAAAGATGGTGCAGCGGCATCCGCATGTGTTCGGCGACGCCGACCTCAAGACCTCGCAGGACGTTCTCAAAAACTGGGAGGATATCAAGGCGGCCGAGAAGGGAGTGGATTCTTCCTCCCGGGCCGGTTCCGAGAAGTCTCTTCTCGACGGCATCCCGTCCAAGCTCCCCGCTCTCCACACGGCGTACCAGATGACGGCCAAGGCCTCCCGGGTCGGATTTGACTGGCCCCGCCTCGAGGACATCATTTCCAAGCTGCAGGAGGAAGCCTCGGAACTTGTGGAGGCTCGCGCGGGACAGGATCAGGGGAAAGTTGCCGAGGAGGTCGGGGATCTTCTGTTCGTTGCGGTCAATATCGCCCGTTTCCTCGGTGTGGACCCGGAGACCGCCCTCCGGCGCAGCAACAAGAAATTCGAGCGCCGCTTCCGCCAGGTCGAATCCGGAATCAAGAGCCAGGGCCGGGAGATGAGAGACGCCTCCCTCGCCGAAATGGACGCCCTCTGGGACCAGGCCAAGGAGCGTGAAAAAGCAACCACCAAGACACAAAAGTAATTTCGGGGACAGGCTACTCAACCTCGAAATTCAACCCGGCCATTCTCGGGCGGCAGCTGCCGGGAATTTCGAGGTTGAGTAGCCTGTCCCCGAAATTACTATGTCACGATGTTGAAGTGTTCGATGTGAAGGCTGGGATCCGCCTTGATGGCGATGTCCCGCTTCAGGAGGTGCCGGATTTCCTCAACCACGGCCGATTCCGATTCCCTCAGAGCCCGGGCGACTTCGGGATGGACGCGTACAAGCACTTCGCTGCGTCCATCGAAGTCATGTTTCATTTTTTGGATCTCATGGTAGATGCCGTGGCAGGTTGTCGCCACCGACTTTACCAGCCCGGATCCATTGCAATACCAGCAGGTCTGGCAGAGCGTCCGCTCGAGTGACTGCTTGACGCGCTTGCGCGTGATTGCGACCAGGCCGAATTCGTTGAACTCCAGGATCTTGTTGGGGGCCTTGTCCTTCGAGATTTCCAGGGACAGAGCCTCCATGACCTTTTTACGGTTCTTCCGCTCGTCCATGTCGATGAAGTCGATCACGATGATGCCGCCCAGGTCGCGCAACCGTACCTGCTTGACGATCTCCTTGACCGCCTCGAGATTCGTGCGGGTTATGGTCTCCTCCAGGCTGTTGCCGCGGCCGACGAACTTGCCGGTATTGATATCGATGCTGACGAGCGCCTCGGTCTGATTGATGACGATGTAACCACCGCTCTTCAGCCAGATCTTCGGCTGCAGCAGCTTGTCGATCTCCGAGTTGATCCCGTACTCATCGAAGATGTGCTCCGGCTTGGTGTAGAGCTTCACCCGGTGCACCAGGTTGGGGTAAATCTTGTCGACAAACTCCACCACCCTCTGGTATTCGGTCTCTTCGTCCACGCGGATGGCCGTGAATTCGAAGGAAAACTGGTCGCGAAGCAGGCGCTGCACCAGGTTGAGTTCCGAATGAATCGACGCCGGCGCCGAGACCTTTTCGGAGCGCGACCGGATGTCTTCCCAGATCTTGGCCAGGAAGCGGAGGTCGTTGACTAGATCCTCTTCGCTGTGCTCTTCCGCCGCCGTGCGAACAATCACCCCGCCGGGAAGTTCATTCCGGTGTTTCAGGATGACGTCCCGCAGGCGAATTCGTTCGGCCTCGGAGCCGATTTTCCTGGACACCCCGATGTGGTCGACGGTGGGCATATAGACCAGGTATCGGCCGGGGAGCGCAATGTGGCTCGTCACCCGGGCGCCCTTTTTCCCGATGGGCTCCTTGGCAACCTGGACCAAAATCTCCTGCCCTTCGTGAAGCATGTCGTCGATGGACTGGCGCTCCTGGTGATGGGTGCGCTTGGCGGTGGTGAAGCGCTTCCGGCGTGCTCCCGTCCCGCGGCGTCGGGCATTCAAGCTGCTGCGCTGCTCCTCGTTTTCGGAAAACGGCTGGATCTCCCCTTCGTCCCGGATCGAGGCGGAATCCAGAGGGGAAGACTCCTCTGAGGGCGGAGCGGGCGCTTCCGCGCAGTCGGTTGCGGAAGGCGCCGGGGCTGATGGGCTGTCGGGCAAAGGGGAAGTCTCTGCGGCAGGCGGCTCCGGTTTCACAAATGGAGGCAGTTCCTGCGCCGCCGGGATCGCGGAACTCTCCACGGCTCCCGGGATATCCAGACGGTTTTCAACGGCCCGCTGAGTTTCCGCGCTCAGGATCCAGCTCTCCGCGGCGGGTCCGATTACGGCTTCTGCCGGGGCAGGGGAAGGCGGTCTGCTGCCTTCGGCGCGCGCTCTCCTTTCCCGCCAGCGGGATTTCTCGGGTTTGCGCTCTCGCCGGACCGGAGGCTCCTGCACTTCGAGCTCTGCCATGGCCTTGTCGACCTGTTCTTCGGCATCGGTCAGCACCTTGTCGTATTCTTCGTTGTCTTCGATGAAATCAGTAACGTAGAGGAATGCGTCCTTTTCGAGGCCGACATTGACAAAAGCGGATTGCATTCCGGGCAGAACCTTGGTCACCCTGCCCTTGTAGATGTTTCCCAGAATTCCGCGGCTGCGGTTGCGTTCGATGTAAAGCTCGGCCAACTGGTCATCTTCCAGTATGGCTATCTTCGTCTCCAGCGCCGTGCTGGTGACGATCATTTCTTTGATCATGAAATGCTCCGATGACAATTGAAGATGGACGGAGCCCGGGGCGAACGGTTGGAGATGGATGCGGGAGTTGGAGCGCCTGCAAAGGACCTCTCAGGCCCCTCGGCCATCCCGGCAGCCAGCCTGGGCGGTCGGGCGTTTGGGACCACGGGCTCTTCCGGAGCCCGTTCGGATCAAATCGTTGTCGAACCCGCTAAATAACCGGGTCCAATGCTGACCTGTCAACCCTGATTACGGCGCTTTGGTAAAGGTCGATAGCCCGTCGGAACGATAATGGTGATGCAACCTTCAAATTAGTCGTTCGTCCCGCAAAGAGCGGGCCCATCTGAGCACTTATTCTGCTGCGCGCCTGGCATGGTGCCAAATGCACCCGCCGACAACCCGTACTGTCAGGGCCAATGAAATTCCCGAATGGAAGTCCGCCTCTCGTGACTGCAACTCTCGCCTGCCGCGAACTGTCAATCTTCAGGTTTCTATGGTTTGTCTTGGGTTAATCCTCAAAATGACAGATATGTCGTTTAAACAGCCCTACGCGGGCATGTACCGGAACCGCGCATCGGCTGCCAGGTTCTGTCATGCGCCTGGTGCAGCCGCCCTTGAGGCCGCCGGATCGACTGAGATGCCGGCTTCTGGCGGACCGCCTGTCTGAATCGCAGGAAGGAGCGGTTCCTGCCCTTAAATGATATGTCCGAGTTGCGGCAAATGCAAACGTCAAAAAAAGCGGGCAGCGGGCAGCGGGCAGCGGATCTGAGGTTGAAACTAAACAACCCTGCAGAATCGTTTCCCGCCGCTTGCTTACGCGCGCGGCTCTGTAATGGCACGTTCCACAGAGCCGCGACCGTGAGGGAGCGGTAAAAGAGGCCCTCATAAATCACCTTGGCTCGACGATTGCATCGACATCGCCGCCCCATCCTTCGCCTGAAATCCGGGGATTTGGATCATCTCCAGGGAGGACGCTAAATTAAGCTGTGGACTGAGGACGACTGCCCTCTGCCTACTGCTCACTATCAGTTAACGTAGCGCCGCATCTTGATATTCATGCACAGGCTCATCGCGGCAAATGAGGAAATCAGGGACGACCCGCCGGCGCTGACCAGGGGGAGCGGGATTCCGGCGATGGGGAGCAAGCCGAGGACCATCCCTACATTGATGATGATGTGAAATAGAAAGAGACCCAGCACACCGATAATCACCATGGTGCCAACCTTGTCTTTGGCCTCTCTGGCTGCCCGCATCATGCGGAAAGTCACGAAGAGAAAGAGCAGGAGAAGTCCGATGCTGCCGATGAAGCCCCTTTCTTCCGCCCAGACCGCAAAGACAAAATCGGTGTGCCGCGCGGGCAGAAATCCGAGCTGCCCCTGGGATCCCTGCTTGAATCCTTTTCCCAGGAATTTGCCGGAGCCGATCGCAATCTCCGACTGAATGCTCTGATATCCGCGCCGATGGGGATCGGTGGAGGGATTGAAAACGGTTTCGATCCGCCCTTTCTGATAATCCTTCAGCAGCAGCCACCCCGCGGGCGCGGCGACGGCAATGGCCAGGATCATGATCACGACGTGTTTTTTCTTCAGCCCTGCGAGAAAAGACAAGGCGAAATAGATCGGCAGAAAGGTGACGGCCGTTCCCAGGTCTCCTTCCAACATCACCAGCAGCACGGGGACGAGGACGATCATGCCGCCGACGACCAGTTCTCCCAGCTCCAGATACTCCCGCTCCGATTCGGAGTAGTACTTTGCCAGCGCGACGATCACCACCAGTTTTACGAGCTCCGACGGCTGAAACGCAAACGGCCCGATCGGGATCCAGCTCTTGTTGTTGTGGATCGTCTTGCCCATGATGAGCACCAGGCAGAGAAGCGCGAGGGCGATGATGTAAATGAAGGTGATGTAGTCGGAGTAGAGATGGTAGTCGAAATAAAGCAGGATCAGGAAGCCCGCCATGGCGATCGAAAGGTAAACCAGCTGCCGCCCGAAATAGGAGGTGAGATTCGTGCCCTCGGTGGTGCTCCAGATGGCCAGGACGCCGGCGGCGGCGAGGCAGAGCAGGGCCAGGAACCAGAGCCAGTCAAAGCTGAGCAGGAACCGGCGGTTGATGTTCATCGCCAGCCGCCGTCTTTGGGGGCCTTCGCCTCGGTCAGCATATCCGGCCTCGGTTTTTTGGAAAAATAGGCCCGGAAGATTTCCCGGGCGATCGGGGCCGCTGCGACACCGCCTTTGCCGCCATGTTCAATGAAGACCACGACCGCAATCTCCGGATTGTCCTTGTTGGCGAATCCGACAAACCAGGAGTGGTCCTCCAGATCTTCGTCGGTGCGCTTGGCCTCTTTCTTTCCCTCGTTGCTGATCACCTGCACGGTGCCGGTCTTGCCGCAGATGTCCAGACCCGGAATGGCTGCGTTGTGGCCGGTTCCGTAGTTGTTGACGCTGCCCCACATGCCTTCCCGGATCCGCTGCAGGCTCTCATGTTCTACGGGCAGTTGCCGCACCAGCCACGAGGCCGGATTATCCGGAGGCTTCTCGGCGCGCAGCAGGATGTGAGGAGTGGTAATTCTGCCGTCCATCGCGATGGCGCTGGCGGCGCGGAGAATCTGGAGCGGTGTCGTGCTGACGGCCCCCTGCCCGATCGCGACGGAGATCGTCTCGCCTCCGTACCACTTGCTGCCGCGCGCCTGCAGTTTCCACTCGGGCGACGGCATGACGCCGGCGCGCTCCCCGGGGAGATCGATGCCCGTGCGTTCTCCCAGTCCGAGCGAGCGCGCGTGCTGCGCGATGCGGGAAATGCCCATCTTCCGGCCCATCTCGTAGAAAAAGATGTTGCAGGAGTGCGTGATGGCCCCTTCGAGATCCAGGAATCCATGCCCGCCGTGGGACGCGCAGTGAAAGAGCCGGTTGTAAAAAACCGCGGCCCCCGAGCAGTAAACCCGCGTCCCGTCCTGAACCAGTCCCTCCTCCAGCGCCGCCTCCGCCATGATCAGCTTGAAGATGGAGCCCGGTGAATAGCTGTTCTGGATCGCCCGGTTCTGCAAAGGCCGGTCGGGATGGTTGATCAGGAGGTTCCAGTCATCCTCGGAAATGCGCGTCGAGAAGCTGTTGGGATCGAACGCGGGGAAGCTGACCATCGCCAGAATCTCGCCGTTCCTGGGATCCATCGCGGCGACCACGCCGACCTTGTCCTCGAGCAGGTTCTCTGCGACCGTCTGGAGATCGAGATCCAAAGTCACCTGCACTTCGCCGCCGACCACGGAGTCCTGTGACTGTGCTTCGAGCAGCCCCATCTCGCGGCCGAGGCTGTCAACCAGAACCTGGCGCTTTCCATCCTGGCCGGTCAGGCATTTGTTATAGATCTTTTCCAGTCCGGACTTGCCCACCAGATCGCCGATGCGCACACCCGGGAAGACATCGCCGGTCAATTCGTCTTCGGAGACCTCTCCGACATAACCGAGGACATGAGCGGCGGTTTTACCGTAGCGGTACAACCGGCGCGGTTCGGGTCCGAGCTGAATTTCGGGATGATCCCTCTTGTGCGCTTCGACGATCGAGATATCGTCGATTCCCACATCCTCCTTGATAACGATGGGACGATACAGCCCGGATGCCTTGTTCCGCCGCATGCGGGCGACGAGATCGTCGGGCTTTACCCTCAGCTTCTCGATGATGAACTCGGAGGTAGCCGTGAAATCCTTCATGGATTCCCGGTAGAGGAGGATGTTAAAGGAGGGGCGATTCTCGACCAGCGTATGGTTGTTGCGGTCCGCGATGGTCCCGCGCGGAGCCACGACCTGAATGGTTCGCAGGCGATTCTGCTCGGCCCGGAGCGCCAGCTCGCTGCCGCGCACGACCTGCAGCTGCCAAAGCCTCGCCCCCATGGCTATGAAGACGATGATGATCGGCAAACTGAGGTAATTCAACCGCTGCTGGAAAAGCTGCTTATTGGAATCCGGCTGCAACGTCACGATCTAGCTCGCCTTTTTGACGTGCGTCTGGGCGTAGAGATCCATCAGAGCGAAAATCAGAGATCCCGCGGCGCCGGTTATGATCGCCTGTACGACCGAGGCTCCAAGGAAGAGGCTGCTGGAGGGGCGCGCAAGAAGAGCCCAAAGGGCGAACATGCTGAGAGAACTGAGGCACGAGGAGCCCGCGATCATGATGAACCGGATCCAGGCAGCTTCCACATTGAAGTGCTTTGCCACCTGGCCGATAGTAAAGGCGGCAAGCGTTTTTCCGAATCCGTTGAAACCCAGAGGCCATCCCAGCACCGCGTCGAGCATCAGGCCGGCCAGAGATCCGACAAACAGGGCCTGTATGCGGTTGCGATAGATGGCCCAGTAGGCGATGAGAACAAGGGACAGGTCGAGGAAGTTGAAGAGGAAGAAGTTGTTTCCGGCGATCATCTGGGCCACGATCGCAAGAAAGGCGGAAACTGCCAGAACAAGATATTTCATAACGACGCTGTCCGGCGGCGGCGGTTGCTCTGCCCGATTCCCGCCGCATTATGAGAAACCTCAACCCAGGATCTGCCGCCTGCGGCGGAATCCTTTACTCCTTCTTCACCGGGCCCGGGAGAATCAGCACTTCCTCGATCCGCAGCAGGTCCGCATGCGGCGCAACCTGGATGACCCGAAACACCGATTTGCCTTTGTAGGATTCGGTAACGCGCCCGACTGGCAACCCCTTCGGATAGATCCCGTCCAGGCCGGAACTCACCACCGGATCTCCCGCTTCGATCTGTTCCGCGTTGCCGATGTAATTGAGCGAGAGCACCGGATTGCCGGAGCCCTTTAAAACCCCGGGGGAGCGCGTCCGTTCGACCAAGACTCCAATCGACGCATCCGGATTGGTGATCAATTGAACCTGCGAGTTGTGGGGCGAAGTCAGGATCACGCGCCCGATGACGCCGTCGCCAGTGAGAACCGGAGAATCCACACGGACCCCGCTGCTCGAGCCGCGGTCGACATAGAGCACGTTCGAGAGGTAACTGGGAGCCCGGCCCACGACATGCGCGGCGAGTCCCTGCACGGGCAGGGTCGGGGTCAGCGCGAGCAGGCGCTGCAGCCGAGCGTTTTCCTCCTGCGCCTGGACCAGGGCCTTTTCGCGCAGCGAGAGCTGCTGGACCGCATCTTTCAACTGCGCGTTTTCCTGGCGGACGTTGCGCAGCCAGACATAGTTCTGCCAGAGATAGCGGGTCCCGCGCGAAAATCCCGCCGACAGGTTGAAAAAAGGAGCGCTCACCAGGAACACAGCCTTCTTGAGCAGAATGGTTCCCGCGGGGTCTTCGATCTGGAGCGAGATCAGCGCGAGATGAAGAAGCAGCAGCGGGATGAGCACGTAGACCATCCGCCCTTCCCTCGTCTTGGGCGCAAACTCAATGGACACAGATCCTCCGGAGGAGCTTGAAGTCCGTCAGCATCTTGCTGGTACCTAAAACTACGGAAGTTAACGGGTTTTCCGCAATAAAAATCGGAAGACCGGTCTCGTCGCTCAGCCGCTTGTCGAAGCGTTTCAGGAGCGCCCCGCCGCCGGTGAGGACGATCCCGCGATCCATGATATCCGACGAAAGTTCCGGCGGTGTGCGTTCCAGGGCAACCTTTATCGCGTTGATGATGATGCCGATGCTGTCGCTCAGAGCCTCCCGAACCTCCTCATCCGTCACCGTGATGGTCTTCGGGACGCCTTCGATCAGGTTGCGGCCCTTGATCTCCATGGTGAGCGGCCGCTCCAGGGGAGCGGCCGAGCCGAGCCGGATCTTGATCAGCTCCGCAGAGCGCTCGCCGATCAGGAGGTTGTGCCTCCGCTTGATGTACTGGATGATCGCTTCATCCATCTCGTTGCCGGCGATGCGGACCGAACGGCTGTAAACAATGCCGGAAAGCGAGATCACGGCGATGTCCGTGGTTCCGCCACCGATGTCCACGATCATGTTGCCGCACGCTTCGGTTATGGGCATCCCCGCGCCGATCGCGGCGACCATCGCCTGCTCGACCAGGAAAACCTCGCTCGCTTTCGCGCGCAGGGCGGATTCCTGAACGGCTCTTTTCTCCACCTGGGTTATTTCGGAGGGGATGCCGATGACGATGCGCGGGCTCAGGAGATGATTGCGGCTGTGCGCCAGCCTGATAAAATACTTCAACATCACCTCGGTGACGTCGAAGTCGGCGATCACCCCGTCTTTCATCGGCTTGACCGCGATGATGTCGGCGGGGGTCCGCCCAAGCATTTCCTTGGCCTCATGACCCACGGCGAGGATCTTCTTGGTGGTTCTGTTCAGGGCGACAATCGAAGGCTCATTCACCACAATGCCGCGTCCCTTGGCGTATACCAGCGTGTTCGCCGTCCCCAAATCGATCGCCAGGTCGCTGGAGAAAAAGCCGAATACGGATCTAAAATTCATGATTTCCTATACAGCAACCTTGATGCTGTTTTTGGATAGCTCTTTCGCGCGGTACATAGCGGCATCGGCCTTCTTGATCAATCCTTCGGCCGTGAGCGTGTGCTTCGGGCAATTCGCAACGCCCAGGCTGACGGTCAGCCGGACGGTTACGCTCTGTGCGACGAATTCATAATCTTCCACCTTTTTCCGGATGCGCTCCGCAATGACCATGGCGCCGTTGAGAGGAGTCTCCGGCAATACGATGACAAACTCGTCCCCGCCATACCGCCCGACCACGTCGGTTTCCCGGAGAATCCGCCGGAACACCTGGCCGAGCTCAGACAGGGCTTGGCTTCCCACCACATGGCCGAATGCATCGTTGATACGCTTGAAGCCATCGATGTCGATAAAAAGCAGAGAAACCTTTTTCTTGTAACGAAGACAGCGTTTTACTTCCGCGTCCAGGAACTGCATCAGATATCGGTAATTGTACAGCTTGGTGAGGTCATCGGTGATCGTGAGCCGTTCCGCGTTCTCAAACATGATCAGGGTCCGGATCGCGACCGTGAGCGGATCGATCAGCGACTGAACCAGATGCTGATCCTCCTGGGTGAATCCCCCCTGGCGCTTGTTGATCAACTCGATCGCCCCGATGCGCTCTCCCCTGCGCTGCAGAGGGCAACAAAGGATGGAGTTGATCAGCACGTTCTCCTTGCTGAAGGGGACTTTGAGATTGAAGGAGTAGTTATTGTTGACGTAGGGAGCGCCGCTCTTTACCACACTTTCGACGATCGAACTGTTGGCGTGAAAATCGAACAGGTCGATGTCCTTGATGTTGCCGGTGCAGTAGGCCCGCTGGAGACCCACCCCGCCATCTCCGTAAAGGTAGATGACGCATTCCTCCGCATGCAGGTGCGTCAGCACCTTGTTGATGAGCAGGTTTACGCCCAGCTTGCGCTCACTGACGTCCCAGCAGGATTCCACCACGGCAACGAACGACTCGAAAAACTCCTTGAGCTGATCGGAACGGCCGCGCAGCTGCGACAACTCCTTCTGACTGGCCTTCAGCAGGGACTTGCTTTCGAGCAGATGCCGCGCCACCGGAAACGCCATCGGCACCTGGATCACCAGCATGCCGTCCTCGCGCTTCACCGGGCTCTCGCCGGGGAACCGGGGCGTGTGCTGATAGGCGATCAGTTCGGCGCCGGGGAACACGTTCTCCAGCAGCGGAGGAATGCCCTCTTCTTCGAGCGGAAACAGCACGGCCAGGAATTCCATGCGCGGCGCCGTCGGAAACGCGCGGATCGAGTTCACGTGAAAGAACTCGAAGCACCACGGCATCGACTGCGGCGAGGGATCGCTGAATATTTGCAGGTCCTCGTCCCGATGAATGACCCCGACCTTCAATACCTGCGGCATTCAAAAGTTCCTCGGGCTTCTGTCTGGGAAAACCGTACGCTCCCGACTCCCGCCCATGCTCACGGCCGCCGTCATCCGGGAACTCATCCCGATGCGGGGACCAATCCGATCTCAATTCAAAATTGATTCCCGGAAGACTTTATCGACGCTTTCCATCAGCAGCGAGAGTGGCCGCGACTGCAAACATGCCCATCCGCAGCGCCAGACCCAAGGCCTTCCGGCAGGTCATTCCCCAACTGATTTCCACGGGGTCAGGTTGACTCGATGCCGGCCGCTTAAACAAAAAGTGCAAGAAGCCTAACGAGCCGAACAGTTTATACACCAACCCCATGCCATTAATGCTTTCAAATCTCCCAGTCTTCTTATCGGTTATCCTAAAACACTTTATTATATCCAATTCCAAGAATAAATAGACAAAAGAGTTAGCCCCTCTTTCCAGATCCTCCGCAGGCCTTTTTTGCGCCATCCGGCCGCACCATTTGGCGGCATCCTGGAGGTACTTCTCTCAGATTGAACAAGGGGGGTTTTCCATCCGCGCCGCACCCTCCCCCATCCCGCCCGCCTCCCCCGGAGCGTTCCTTTTCGCTCAACGGAAAGATTTTTTGTGCTATAGTTCCGGGTCTGTTCCCCCGAAATTGGGACAAACTTTGAAATACGGAGGCCATTACATCGCATGTTGGATCTGATGCGCCGCAAAAAGCGGCTCAAGGGAGTACTTTGGGTGGTCATCTTTGCATTGAGCATGGGGATGCTTCTTTTCTTCGTCCCCGGCCAGAACATCGGAGTGAGCAGTCTGGATTCTTCTGCGGCCTCGGTCGCCGGCAAAGAGATACCGATGAAGGAGTTCTCCGACGCCTACCGCCGGCTGCTGGACAGCTATAGCCAGGGAGGCAGGAGCCGGATCGATCCCGAGATGGCCAAAACCCTGGGATTGACGCGGCAGACCCTGGATAGCCTTATCAATGTCCGCGTCATGGAATATGCAGCCGAGCAGTTGGGCCTGACCGTGACCGCGCAGGAAGTGCGCGAGGCGGTCGAAGCCAATCCCAACATGCAGGACCGTGGCGCATTTATCGGCGTGGACCGCTATAAGGCGCTGCTCGCCGCCAACAACCTGACGGTGACGCAGTTCGAGAACAGCATCCGCCAGACTCTGATGGCAAAAAAGGTCTACCGGATCATTTCCGATTCCATGGATGTGACTCCCCGGCAGTTGAGGGACGAATTCGAGCGCACGAACGTAGAGGCGCAGGTCAATTTCGTGGTCGTCAAGAAAGAGGATCTCCGGAAAAAGGCCACGCCCGCGGAAGCCGACGCGCGCGCCTATTTCGAGGCCCACAAGGACAAATACAAGATTCCCGAAGAGCGCAGGGCACAATACCTCCTTCTGCCGACCGAAGCCGTCGCGGCCACCATGACGGTGTCGGATCAGGATTTGCAGGCGGAATGGGCCAAGCAGCCCAAGGATGAAATGGTCGATGCCAGCCATATCCTGATCAAAGCGGCGGAGCCTTCGAAAGACGCCGAGGCCGAGGCCAAGGCTCTGGATGTGTTGAAGAAAGCGCGCGCGGGTGTGGACTTTGGCGAACTGGCCAGGAAATACAGCGACGATACCGGGTCCAAAAGCCAGGGAGGAAACCTGGGCCCCTTCCCCCGCGGCAAAAATGTGAAGGAATTCGAAGACGCCGCCTTCAAACTCAAGCCCGGCGAAGTCTCCGATCTGGTGAAGTCGCAGTTCGGCTATCACATCATCAAGGTCCTGAAGCATTCCACGCCGACGCTCGAATCGGAGCGCGCGACGCTGGAGCGCAACATCCGGCTCGATAAGGCAGCCGCGCTGCTGAAGCAGAAAACGCAGGAGGCGCAGCGCCTGGCGGAATCTCAGAAGGACTTGAATGCCATCGCCAAGGCCCTGAACATCCCCACCGAAGTCCGGGATACGGGATTTGTCGCCAGGTCCTCAGACGCCTTTGCCACCGGCCTCTCGCAGGCCCTGGTGGACGAGATCTTCAAGATCAAGGATGTGAACAGCCTGGGCAAGATGGCGGAGATGCCGCTCGGGTACGCTCTGCCCAAACTCATGGAAGTGCATCTGCCCAAACCGCCTGATTTCGCGCAAGGCCGGGCCGCCGCAGAAAAGGATTATATCGAGCAGAAAGCCTCCGATCTTGCGAAGGCGGAAGCCCAGAATATTTCCGACGAAGCCGCGCAGGCGGGCGATCTCGAAAAGGTCGCGAAGAAATTCGGCCTGACCGCCAAGAGCACAGCAGCCTTCAAGCGCGACGGCGCCGCCGATCCCGACCTCGCCGGCGCAACCGCATTCAATGCCGCTGCCTTCGAAAAAGCGGTGGGGCAGGTGAGCGGTCCGATTTCCCTCGACGGAGGCAATCGGTTCGCGGTGTTGCAGGTCAAAGCGCGCACGCCCTTCGACGAAGCGGCGCTCAATAAGCAGGTCGGTGATCTGAGGGAGAGAATCCTCCTGCAGACGAGAGATATGTACTTCGAGGAGTATCTCCGGCGCTTGACGGAAAGCCTGAAGAACTCGGGCAAGATCCGGATCAACCCGAACGCCATCGATCAGGTCGCCCAGGTCCGCTACTGAGATCCGGATCTGAGGCCGAGTGTTTTTTTAGCCACGAATTACACGAATTACACAATGCCAATAAGATTTGTGTAATTCGTGTAATTCGTGGCAATTTTTTTGGGGAGACTCAGGCGCCGGCGGATTTGAGGTAGACTTCCTGCCGCTCGCTCTCCTGCAAGGACAACGCGTAGCCGTGCAGCCGTTCCACAACATGGATGACCCGCTTCAATTCGGAGAACAGCTTCTCCATGTCCGCGCGAACCTTCCCGCTGCACTGCGCGTTCAGCATGATCAGCTGGGTGAAACCCATCATGACGGCAAGCGGATTGTTCATTTCGTGGGCAATGGTTCTAAGCTTCGAAGCGACTTCCCGCAGCGCGACCTGCTCATACCCATCCGGGTCGTGCTGACCGGCCAGAGTGGAAACCAACAGAAATCCTGCCCTGGGGTTCTCCCGGCCCGCAAGGGTCGAGAGGTTTCCGGACGCCTCGAAAGAGATGCCGCTTCGGTTGAGGTGGACGATCTTTCCCTCCCATGATCCGCGATCCTTCGCGGATTCCATCATGCGTGCGACCTCAAACACCGAACGATCAGCCAGTATCTGGGTGATCGGCTTGCCGACGATATCCCGCGCGCAATACCCGATCATTTGCTCGGCATTTGGGGAAAGTGAGGAGATCAGTCCGTCATAGCTGAATGTGACTGCCAGCCATCGAGCAGAATCACCTAGAGACCACATACCTCTCCTGGTAAGGATAGACCCGCGGAGCTCAGGTCGAACGGGAACATGATAATTGCGCTTCAGAAGCAGCTGGCCGATGCGCAGCTCGCTCGGCCTCTGTCCTGACAGTCCGCCTATATGGATTCCTAGCCCTTATCGTCAGACTACCCTCAGGCTGTTAGCGAAATCTTGCATTTTGTCAGCGAAATTTCAGATGAACTATTCGTGCGAGTGCGGCGCGGGGAATGGCCGCGACAGAATGACGCGGGAAGACTCGAATCGATGGAAGATGCGGTAGGAAATGAAATAGGTCCAGCGGTTGAGGTGGTTGTTGAAGAACTGGTCCCCCAGGATGTGCAGAACGTATCCCACCGTCATTCCCAGCCCGAGGTTCCGGAAGCCAGGCTGAAAGGCGAGCCAGCACAGGAGGGGGATGTACTCATATCCGTGCAGGAGGTCGAAAAACTTCCTGGACGTGCCGTGGTAGATAAATTCCAGGAACTCTTTGATGCTCAGCCGGAAGCCGCGATTGAGCCAGAAATCCAAAAAGTGATCCAGGTCGACGAATATTCCAACCGCACAGCAGGAGACGCCGGCGACCCAGGAGCGCGCGAGCATCCCCAGGATTACGCCCGAGCCCACGCTGATCGTGACATGCTGGTCCGGTTTCATGTCTTATTTCTATCACCGCGCAAGCCCCAAACAAAAGCGGTAAATCGGCGATCGGGCATTTTTCGTCCTTCCAATTCCATCTCCAGACTCCAATCAAACCGGAACGTCAGAATGAAAGGCAATTCCATTACCAGCCGGCGGCAGAAGCATCACTAGGGTTTCGGTTGCCGGTCATGCGGAACGCGCGTCCAGAGCGGATGCGGCGATGTTCGGTGCTGGGAGCGGATCGGCAGAGGCGTGCTGCACCGCGATCTGCATCACTCCAAGTATCGACTCGACTACCTGCTGGGGCGTGAGGTGATCCATATCGTAGATAAGGTCGTAGAACCTGGGATCGTCGATGTTCTGTTTGAAGCGATGCCGGATGAAACTGCGGCGCTGCGAGTCCAGTTCATCCATGCGCCATCGAGCTTCAGCCGGAGGAACGTGCCAGCGCAGACTCAGCCGCTCGATTCGTACATCGGGCGAGGTTATGATTCGAATGTGCAATCCGCGGCTTTCGGCGCGCAGCACGAAGTTCGCGCCGCGTCCTATCAGGATTGCCTCACCCCTTGTCGTCAGGTAAGCCAGGGCTTTGACGAGCGCCTCGTAATACTCGGCGATTCCGAAAGACCCTCCTTCGGCCATCCTCAGGAAGCGCTGGATGGTTTCGTGCACCAGATTCTGGGCTCTCTCATCCAGCTGTTCCACCAGGCTTTGGCGCACATGGCTGTTCTGAGCGATGTAATCCAGAATCTCCTTGTCGTAGACCAGCCAGCCGAGCCGCTGCCCGAGGATCTGCGCGATCTCGTCGCCCAGGCTGCCCGGGTCACGGGAGATGGTGATGAATCGATACCGAGGCGGGGATTGCTCGGCAACACTCGCTCGGGACGCCTTGTCACGGGTGTTTGCCAGAAGCATTTGCCGCTCGATCATGCGGACGGTTCCGAAGTCGACACCTGATCTAGATGGTTGCATAGGGCCCTCCTGGAATCCGGCAGATTTGTTGTATATAGTAACACTGCGGCTGTTTGCCGGCAGGAACATTTCTATTCAGCGGAAGCCTCTACCTGCTTGCCCTGACGGATAGCCGGTGGCTGGGAGCCGTTACTCCCCTCGGGGGCATTGCGCTGATCGCCGGCTGGGGTGCTCTCGCCGCCGGCGCATGGAAGCGCGGATCTTAAGCTCTCCACCCGTTCAGAGGAGCACCACCCCGATGAATCCGGAAGAGGTGAAGATAACGACGGAAGTGAGCAGTGGGCAGCCCTGTGAGAAAATATCGCGGGGCCAGCCCTTGAACTAAATTCGCTGCACACAGCCCACCTTATATGGAAGCCCTTCTCACCAAGTACGGATACGTGCTCTTCTTCCTGGGGGTGGCCGCAGAGGGTGATGCGTTCCTTCTGGGAGGCGCGTTCCTGGCCTACCGGGGCTTCTTCCAGCTCCCGCTCGTGATTTTCCTCGCGATCACATCCAATACCCTCGTAGGCCTCATTTATTACATGGTTTCGCGCGCGAGGGGCCGCGCTTGGCTGGAAAGCAGGTTTTCCTCATTCAAGAACTTCGCCCCGGTTACTCGCTGGATGGAGCGGCACTCCGAGCGGCTCCTGCTTGCAAGCCGTTACGCGGTAGGATTCCGCATCATTATCCCTGCAGCCTGCGGCGCACTGGGAATGCCGCCCGCGCGTTTCAACATCCTGAACCTGCTGGCGAGCATCCTTTGGGTCGTACCGACGGCGTTGCTCGGTTTTTATTTCGGCGACGCGGCGGAGAGACTCTTCATCGGCGCCAAACGCTATGAACTTTGGGTCCTCGTGATCCTGGCTCTGGCCGCGGGATTCATCCTTCTATATCGCCACCTGCGCCGCACCGAATGGTTCGAAGATTTGAAGCGGGAGGATCTGCACTACCTGGCGCCGATGCTAATCGGCTTCATGGGGGCGATCAATCTGATATCCGCCGTCTGGCCCCGCTCGCGCGACCACCTCGGGGTAATAGGACACTGGCTCTCGCTGGCCGTGACCCAGCCGAGCCGCCCCCTGATGCTCCTGACCGGCGTCGCGCTGATTCAGGTCAGCCGCAACCTGGCACGCCGAAAAACCATCGCCTGGTATTGCGCTGTCCTCGCCCTGTCGGCATCGCTGTTGTTGCACGTCACGCGCGCCTTCGACCTGCACAACGCCCTCGCCGCAGGCCTGCTGCTGGCCTACCTGATCCCGAACCGCCGCCGCTATAACGAACCGGCCGATCCGGGATCCCTGCGACTCGTGTTGCTGATGGCCTGCCTGCTCGCAGCCGCGGTGTTGATCTATGGCTATATCGGCTTGTGGCAGCTGGAGGGGCAATTCAACTGGCACGCCAAGTCCGGTCTATTGCGTGAGACTTTCCGATCGGGAATCCTGATCCTGGAGCCGGGTCTCGATCCTAATACAGCCCGCGCCGCGCAGTTTCTTACCTCTCTTCAGATAGCCGGCTGGCTGGCCCGCATTTACCTGCTGGCGCTTATCCTCCCCCCCGTCTTTTTCCGTCATCGTACGCCGCCCAACCGGGCTCGCATTTGAACACGGATAAATACCAGCTCTTCCGATCTGTGCTGCTAACAGTCAGATTCTTTTCGAATCGGAAAGAAATCTTCAAGCCGCCTTTTTCACGCAGCGCGGCAAGCCGCTTGGGTAAATCCGGCTTGAACCTCTCTTTGGTTGCGGCTGGCCGCGCTGCGT
>Ga0315273_10001498_pt1 | contig 26696 bp, 19 predicted proteins | sample YL17G02_0_MG_FD_205753 | JGI IMG/M metagenome (GOLD analysis project Ga0315273, IMG submission 205753) | Sediment microbial communities from Yellowstone Lake, YNP, Wyoming, USA - YL17G02_0 | ecosystem: Environmental > Aquatic > Freshwater > Lake > Sediment | place: USA: Wyoming | collected... | reverse complement strand
ACAACCTCCCCTGTGCTAGAGACCTCCCAGGCAGGCTTCACGGCCGGCTGACACCCACTACGGGCGTCAGGTCAGCCGCCCTCGGCCCTTTCGCTGTCGATTATCGCCTGCATGACGTACGGCGCCATGCGGATGCCCGGCCCTACGTGCCTGATCTGCCACGCCTGGCGATAGTTGACGTCGTAGGTGAGCCTGAACCACTCTTCGGCCGTCTCCAGCTGCTCCGGCATGGGCTTGGCCTCAATAACCGAGAGATAGTCCGCCGCCTGCTTGAGAAAACGCTTGTTGCCTGTGGCCTCGTACGCGAAGGCGAGCGCCCTCATGTGGTAAAGCGGCTGGTACCTTCCCTTCAGGTCGACGGGGCCGTAGGAAAGCTCCTTCTCGGCTAGCCCCACGAGGACGTCCTTGGCGACAGCGTCTCCCGTGTCGGCGTAGTAGTCGACAAGGGCGTTCGAAATGTAGTCCAGCGCGAGGCCCATTCCCTCGCCCTCATGGTCTACCTCTGGATAGATCGCCTCCTTGTCGAAGTCGAGATGCGCGGGAATCAGCTTGTCGGGCAGTCTCAGTCTGGCGATTACGTCCAGCCGGTACTTGAGCTCGTCGTGATACTTCCTATCGCCGGTCATCTGCCAGGCGTTGTACAGGCACCAGAGGCTGAGCGTGTACTCCCCGCACGCATAGCCCCATATCCGCTGCATGTGCATGTCGGCCATGGCGATCACCGCGTCGTGAGCGCGTTGGTTGCCGGTCATGTAGTAGTACATCATGATCCCGCCGTTCCAGGTGTGGCGGGTGTCGCCAACGCCGTTGCCCCAGTGCTGGACGTTGTGCCGGCGGCCGAGGCCCATGGTGTTGATTGTGAAGAGCCTGTCTTTGCCTTCCTGCCACGGCGCGTCGTAACTGTGGGGATCGTACACGTAGTCGGGGAGCTTGTACTGCCGGTAGTCGACGTTGATCACGTCGACGTCCATCATGTGACGGCTCATCGCGACCGCCGCGCGCCAGTACTCCGGCCGCGCCGTGTGGGCGAACGCGTGCCAGAGCATGAGCGTCGTGTCCATTTCGTTGCAGTCCCAGCCGTAGCGGCCGCTATGGTACTGCCATCCTGTGGGCTCGTTATGCTCGTCGGTGTAGCGGCACTGCCAGTCGCCCCAGTCGAAAAGCCCGTGCCACGGGCCCTTGCCGAAGACTCCCTTGGGATCGTGGTCCTGGTAGAACATCCAGAACCCGAGCACTTGGCGAATGCCCTCCTCTGCCGCCTCGAATATGCCGGGCGCCTCCGGAGCGAAGTTGCCGAGCGCCTTGCTCGCGGCGTAGACCTCCGGCGTCGTGTGCGCGAAGACGCCCAATCGCGGCCGGGAGTCCTTCCCCGTCCCGTCCGGCGGCATCAGTCCCACGAGCGCCGCCGCAGACTTGCCCACCCCCAGCGCGATTCCCGGCGTGTCCTCGCCGATGAGTTCCTCGTCGGTGTGGCGCGACAGGTCGAGCGGCGTGTCGAGGCCCCAGAACGCCACGGAGTCAGTCGACACGACAAGCCCCTCCGCCTCCTCTGCGTACATGAGCGACGCGACGGCGAGCCGTCCAGCGTCACCTTCGGCGCGCGCCTTGACCTGCCAGAGGGCAAGCGGATGCTCAGGTTTGGCGTGCGTGCCCGGAAGGTGCGCATATACGAACGTGTCCTCGACCCTCACGTACGGCGACCCGGCAAACATCTCCACCCGCTGGCTGAACGGCCCCTCGATCCCGTCTGAGTACAGCCTTCGCCCGCGTATCGACACCGCAGAGCGCACCGGGCCGTCGGCATAGACCTCGAGCGCGTCGATGACCACCTTCGACGTGACACGGCCATCCATGCTATCGATCTCGACGATGGACACTATCTCCGCCGATGCCTTGCCGTCGGAGGACGCGAGCGTCCCCGAGGCCCCTCCCATTTGCACGGAGAACTCCACGAGGCCGTTCGAGAATCGTGCCGACTTGCCGTCGCCAGCTACGTTGACGCCGTTCTCGACCATGGGCCGCTGGCCGCCCCTCGAGAGCGTGAACGTCGAGCTGGTGGAGTCGGCGAGCCGAACGGGGAAGTCCGCCAGCACCCACCGCGCCGAGCCGTCGGGCCATTTGGAGAGGATCTTAGTCTGAAGTGCTACCGGCCGGCCGCTTGCGTCGCTTAGCGCCAATGTCTCGGCATCCCTGAGCGCGCCCCTTGCGAAAGGTATCCCTGCCGAGAGGCATTCATCTGCGGCGGCGCCGGAGCGGTTTTCGACCTCGATCAGGATTGCCGCGTCTGCGCCCGCAGCGTGTGAATCGCATGAGGTCAGCTTCTTCGTCTCGCCTTTCATCGTCTCTCTCCATGGTGGTTATTGGCTCAGCTAGGGCATACGCGCCACGCGACCGAGCGAGTTCTGGCAGGTGCTGGAGCCATGGGCGGCCCTGATGGCTCCAGCGATCAGTGGCATCACGTCCAGTGCCTGGGCGCCGCCATCGCGTGTACTGCGATGAGGGGAACCAAAGCGGCAGCTCGTCCCCGTGAGCGTCTCAGCGATCTGAGGCAGGGCGCGTGCATCGGGGTCCGATGATACCACCATGACCGGCGTTCTCTCAACTGCCGAACCCGCTTGCGACAAGTCCTACAGCCGAAGATGCCACCTCAGAACTCTGTCAGGTCGTTGGGGACAACTTGCCCAAAGCTCTGACATGCCGTCTGGGATGAGCTCAGGGCGCATTCGCCGTCCGCTGGCACGTGCGTCGCGAGCACGGCCCTCGTCAGCAGCAGCTCTCGACCGGAACGGAATTCCTGGCGGGAGAACTTCCGGACGGCGCTCAGAACGCGCCTGCGGCTGAGAGGAACGGCCAAACGCTGCCCGTAAGAGGCAGGATAGCAGTGGCTCGGCGATGAGAGGGATTCCCCCTGAACGCCCGGCAAGGGCATCTGAGGGGCGCAACCCGGATGGACTCTGCCAGCCGAGACAGACACGGACCTAGCACACCTGGGTATAGCGCGCGCGAAGGACGCGGGAGTACGATCACCTGACTGCTGCATCTGAGTCGCTCCACACGTCAGAGGCCGTGGGCGGCGCAGCGCAGAAGCATCTGAGGAGACTGGGCTTATGAGACTAGCTCTCTTGGCGGCCATCGTTGTATGCTGTGCCAGCCCGGCGAATGCCATGTCATATCAAGTCGGACCTGGGAAGACTTACCAGACGCTCCAGCAAGTGACTGACCTACTGAAGCCCGGCGACGTAGTGGAGGTCGCCGGCGACGCGACCTATCCGGGGAACGTCACGTTGACGAAATCCGGAACGGCCGAGCACCCCATCACCATTCGCGGCCTGCGAAGAAACGGTCGCCGCCCGATCATCTCGGGCGGCGAGATCGGGGTTCACTTCGCTGAGGCGAACTACTACGTCCTCGAGGGCTTCGAGATCGAGCGCGCGTCGGCGCGCGGAATTCGTCATCGTGGCGCGTTCAATGTCATCCGCGATACGTACGTACACGACTGCCCCGATCAAGGGATCCTTGGCTCTGACACGATGTCCGGATCGCTGACACTCGAGCACGTGGAGGTTGCGCGTTGCGGCGGGCCACCCGGCGGCCATCAGATATACGTCTCTACGGACCCGGTCGCCTTCCCCGGGGCCGTTTTCCGCATGCAGCACTGCTATATCCACGACGCCTCTTGGGGCAACGCCGTGAAGAGTCGCTGCGAGAGGAACGAGATCTACTATAACTGGGTGGAGAGCAACTCGCTTCGCGCTCTGGTCTTGATTGGCCGCGACCAGGAGGCCGGTCCCAGACCGATGCACTCTGACGTCGTTGGCAACGTACTCATCAACACGACTGATCTGCCGGTGGTGCAGATAGGCCACGACGGGCGTTATCTGGGGTCGCGAGGGCGCTACCGATTCGTCAACAACACCTTCCTCGTCTCGGAAGACTGCCCCACCGCCATCCAGGCTCGTTGGCAACTTGAGAGCGTGGAAATGCACAACAATGTCTTCTACCGGATCGGCGGTAGTCCGATCGAGATCCTAAATGAGGACACAGCCGACTGGATCACCGGCAGAAGGATCTGCGCAGGTCAGCACAACTGGGTGGTGGAAGGGACCGCATGTCCCCCCGAATGGACAGACACGATCGCGGGGACCGACCCGGGATTCGCCGACCTCGCCGCGTACGACCTGCATCCGGCCGCCGGTTCGGCGTTGATTGATGCGGGGACGGCGAAGATGTCGGCCGCGCCGGGATACCCCTTTCCCTCACCGCTTGCCCGGCCGGAGTTCCTTCCGCCACCGCGGGGAGTCGAGCCGGTAGGCCGGGCGCGGCCTCGCCTTGACCCGGAAGAGGTGGACCTGGGTGCCTTCCCCTTCGAGGGTGAACCGGCGGACAGACCGGCCGGTCAGTAGCTGGGGCGCTGCCGAGAGAAGGCCCCCGTCGCCCTGAAGCTGTTGCTCGGACCTGAGGTTGAGCTTGACTGCGGCTGCATCGTATGCTCAGCAGGAGTCTGGCGAGTTGCGCCCGCCTGGCGGAGCGGTGAGTCGGCGCGCCGTTCTGCTGGCGTTCCTAATCCTCATAGCAATCGCCCCCATAGGCTTCTATGGGGAGCTCATGTACAAGTCGGTTTACACCTTTGGGTCCGGCGCGCCGGCCGTCGCACCGCTATGCTTCCTGTTCCTTACTGCCGTCCTCAACAACCGCGTGAGGGGGCTCGGATGGAAGCCTCTGAGCCGCCGCGAATTGCTCGTGGTCTACGTCATTGTGCTCTTCGGGGCTCCCCTCATCAGCCATGGAGTCCTTCCCTGGCTGCTCCCCTACGTGCTCGCCCAGCGATACTGGGCGCTCGCGGTCCCGGAGTCGGAGACGCCCTATCTCCGATATCTTCCGCAGTGGTTCGGGATAACGGATCGGGCCGCTATCGAGAACTACTATCTGGGGGGCATTTCCGTCCCGTGGTCCCTTTGGTGGACACCCCTGGCTACCTGGCTGCCCTTCTTCCTTGCGCTGGTCGTCTGCCCGCTGTGCCTCGTGGTGCTCCTCAGGCGACAGTGGATCACCCACGAACGCCTGAGTTTCCCGATTGCCCAGATTCCGCTGGAGATGGTGGTGGAGCCCGACGGGCCCTCCCTCGGAGCGCGGCTCAGGACAGATTCGGCCTTCAGGATCGGCTTGCTGATCACGTTCGGCATAGGCTTCGTCAACAAGCTCTCGACCTTGATCCCGGCCATTCCACCCATCCCTATCACCGGCCTCGTACTGAAGGAGGCCGAGCAGACGGGTTTGCTGGCCGGACTCGGCCGCGTGGAGCTGGTCCTGCTGCCCTGGGTGGTGGCCATCGCCTACCTGATACCCAAGGACCTCTCCTTCTCGTGCTGGTTCTTCTGGTTACTACAAGTGGCGATGGTAATGGTCGCGATCTCTTTCGGTGCGACTGCGGAAACGCCCGCGGGCTGGTATACCAGCGACTTCCCCGCCGTTCACCACCAGGGGGGAGGCGCCGTGCTGGCGCTCACTGCGTGGGCCTTCTGGAGCGGGCGTCGCCACCTCCGCCATTGCCTGCGAATCGCCTTCACCCGGCGCGGGGCAGGAGCCTCGCCCACTGAGGCGTGGATCTACCGCGGGGCCGTCATCGGCTTCCTCCTCACCTTCACCTATATGGTCCTGTTCTGTATTGCCGCGGGGACCAGGCCCGTCATCGCGGTTGCCACGGTGGGCTTGATCGTCACCTACTACGTGATGTGGGCGCGGCTTCGGGCAGAGACCGGCCTCAGTTTCATCGCCTTCCCTTTCCGCGTGGACGAGCTGCTAGTGGCGCCCTTCGGCAACAAGATACTGCGTGACCCGGAAGTCGTCATGCTCTTCAACCTCCGGTGGGCCTACTTCCCGGGATTCGGCGACTCCTCCGAGGTCACCACCGGCAACGCGGTTGATGGCTTCAAGATCGCAAGCTCGGCGCGAGTCGGGCTGGGGAAGCTCCTGCTCGTGATGGTCCTCGGGCTCGTCCTCTCGATGGTCGTGGTCACCTACGTTGTGCTCACCGGCATGTATCACTACGGCTTTCAGCAGTCCGGCTTCATCAACACCGGCTGGCTCGGGCCGCAGCTGAGCTTCGTCCGCACCCGCATTCTCGAGACGCTCGTGGACCGCACCGGCCTGGATGCAAATGGGATCGTCGCTATGGCTTTGGGGGCAATGACCGCGATCGGTCTCGGCCTGCTTCGCCTCAGGTTCTGGTGGTGGCCCTTCCATCCGATTGGCTACCTCGCCTCAACCTGCTGGGGAATGCATACGACCTGGATCCCCTTCTTCATTGGCTGGCTCGCCAAGGTCGTTGTCGTGCGGTTCGGCGGGCTCCGTCTGTACCGTCGCACACTGCCGGTTGCGATCGGGCTGATAGCGGGAGACTTCGTCAGCCAAGGCTTCTGGTTGGTCGTTTCTCTTCTGACCAAGGGGTACATCTGATTCACAGTACCTATGACACGCGACGCTAAGCAGCATCATGGCCTAGCCCCAGGGCGGAAGACACGCATCCCGCACCACCAGGAGGCGGATCGAGTAGCGATCGCCGACCCGCCGTGGCCACAGGGAAGTGGCTCAAGTAGGTCTCCGACATGCTCACTCGCTGGCTGGACGCGGAGCTCGATCTGCCCCCCCAGTAGATCGAACAGAGGCCTCCAGGAGGAACACGCGCAGAAGACCGTTTCACCTCACTTCGAGCACGGCCCCGCTCTTCAAGATGAGGGCCTCGTCGAAGGAGATCGCGATGTGCCGTTCTCGAGCACCGCCAGCAGCGAGAGCTCGAGGTGGTCTTCGGAGCGGTTCGCAAGCTCGAAGGAGGAGTAGAAGCCAGGCGTAGCGCTGTGCTGGGCCTGGTGAGCCACGAACGGAGAGAACATGCAGGCGCCTAGAGAGAGTGGAAGCGATGGGTCAACGTACCGGAGCCGGGCGACGGGATACCGACCCTCAAACTCGATGGCGGAGACGCTCCTAAGCCACGGCAGATGGTAGAGGTCGTGCTGGTCCGACCGGCGCCCGAGGCGGCGCACCTGCGGGGACCCGCCCGCCCTTTGGCAGCGAAGGAAGAAGAGCAAGGTTCCAGGGCCGGGAGTGGGCCCTTCCGCTGAACCTGCTTCGCCGGACTCCTTCGCCCACGGCCCGCGATTGAAGATCTGCCCCTCGTGGAAGTGCCCGTCGGGCCGGATCTCGATCGTTCCGGTCCCGATCCCTCCGAGCGGGATGCCGCTTTGATGGTCTATCTCACATCGTATGCTGGCCAACTTCCCTCAGCGCCCAAGGCACCCGCGACACCCCAAACACTGTTTCCGCCAGGCCTGTCCCGGCGCGGCCGGCGAGCCGATTGCGCGATCCCCTAGCCTGCGGCGACGAACTGGGCCTGCGCGCTAGCTCCCTTCCGCGAGCAGCTGTTTGCTGCGGGAAAACGAGAGATCCAGGTTCGCGTCACGCCCCTCGAGGAAGGCGAGGCTGATCTCGATCACCTCCTCTGCCTCGTAGGGGCTCATGGTCCCGACAGTGACTAGATCGCACTCGCGGATCGTGCTCCACACGAAGTTGAGGCCCGCCAGCGGGTGCAGCCTCCCCGCGGCCAGGGGCTTGATCGTCATAACGGGCTTCCCGGCCCGCCGGAACAGGCGCTGAAGCCAGTCCGGTTCGACCTGACACATGAAACCATCCAGGTTGTACGGCTGGATGTAGGTCGCAATGTCAGCGTTCGACTCATCGGCGCAGAGGATGGCCTCCGGCGTATGGCTGCTGAGCCCGGGGATCATCCCCGCCTCGCGGACGATCCGCAGATGATCGGTCAGCAGTGGGTCCAGCCGCTTGCGGCGTTCGTCGAGCAGAGGATCGACGACGCTCTGATGCGGGAAGCAGAAGCGAGCCCCGAGTTCCTTCGCGCGCTCGACCGACTGCCGCCAGGTGTCTGGATTGCTTCTTTCATCATAGGAGGGCGTCGTGATCCACAGCATCTCGAGCCCCGTTCGTTGCTGCACCTCCTCCAGCGCTTCCGCGACGAACTCGTTCGCCATGCTCATGAACGCGTTGCACCCGGCGCGGGCGAAGATCTCCACAACGTTCGCGACCTTGGCCGGCGTGTCGAACAGGTCCTGGATGAGATGGTCCTTGGCGTTCGTGACATGAGAATAGCCTAGCATCCAGTTGCTGCCGCAGATCAGGCGCGGCAGCGACACTCCGCCCACCAGCGTTCTTGGGAATCCGCCCACTGCAGTTCTCCAGCCGTGAGATGGCATTGGTGCACGATCAAGGCGACATCGCGCGCAGCTTTGTCCGCGGCCCTCACGAGACCGGGCCATCCTATCTGCGCCGCGGGACTTCGGTCCATGCCCGAAGCTGCTGCGACTGTGCCCGATCGGGATTCCCGGCGCGGCGGGGGGATGCGGAGAAGAGCGACCGTCGAAGCAAGAGGCGGCGCGGCTCAGTGATACACTTCATCTATCGCGCGACGGGCGAGTTCGACCCAGCGCCGGAACCGCCAGGGCTCTCCCCGGACGGTGTGGACGTCCTTTAGAACGATCTCGACATTGAGCCCTTTGGTCACTGTGATCGTCTCGCGCAGGTCAGACAGGATCCGGTCCTCGTTCCAGTCGGCGCTCACCAGCGCCGGGCTCGGCTTGCGGCTGAAGACATAGTTGAGGCCCAGGTTCTCGGCCATCACGGCAACGTCTGACCAGGGAGACACCGACACCCGGCGCAGATTCTGGATCTGCCTCACATACTCCCAGCGCTTGTCTATGGGCTCACAACAGCCGTAGCACGCCAGCCCGAACCGAGCAATCACGGGGAGCTGGTATGGGAAGATGAACTCCCCGAACATCGCAGGGGAAACACCGACCGTTTCCTGCGACTCCGACAGGCCCCACAGGTCCTTCACCCGGGCCGGCTGTCCAGGCACGCAGTCCGGCTGGGGGAGCAGATCGGTATAGGCGCCGCCGCCGGAGCCGACATAGTCGTCCTCGTTGTTCAGGGTCAGCAGACCGTGACGTTCGTGCCAGTCGAGAGTGTGGAGGTGATCGTCGCGCAGGAGTACCATGAGCGCGTGGAGCGCTTCCGGCTGGTCGTGCATGGCCAGCATGAACGGCTCCAGGCCGACGAGCTTGATCGCGGTCCACGTCATCCCCTGGGTCCACCAGAAGTTGTTGCGGTTGGCCACCGGAAGAATGCCGTCGAAGACGTGCTCCAGCAGCTCGCGCTTTCGTGCGGTCCACTCCTCGTTCACCCGGTAGGAGCGACGGCTCAGCCTGGGCAGCTCCTCTGCCAGGTTCCTGATGGGGGGTTCCCACACGTAGCTCCCTCGCCCGTGCTCGCCCTGACCATACTCGTAGGTCTCCTCGAGCCCGTAACCACTCGACTCTACCACTGTTTCGTAGGTGATGCGCGGCTCCACCACCGCGTCGTCGCCAACGAACTCGAAGTGGAGGATCTTGTCGCGAAGGGCGCGCTCAATCACACGCGCCCATTCCCCCTCACACTCCTGCGGTATGACCTCCCTCATCTCGTCGCCGTCCTTCGCCACCGCGAAGGTCTCGGTCAGGATCATCGGGCGTTCCGCGGCCAGCGCGTTGAGTCTCCTCCAGAGATCCCGGAGCTCGTCCATGACGGGGTCAGCGGCGATCTCGGCGAGGCGCGCGCCCAGGCGCCGCAGAATGTCCCTGTCCTTCCCGCTCACGACCATCTCTTCGGGGGTCATCCGAGAGCTCCATCGGTCATACATGACCACGCCTCCTGCGCACGCACCCTCGTCCGGCGCTTGCCCCTGGACCGCTGGCTACCGGTAGACACCATACTCCCTCACCAACTGGACGATCCTGCCGTAGCGGGCGAAGCTCACCTGCGTCGGAATCGAGTGATCTGAGTGGAAGACATAGCCCCCCGGGCTGGCCATGCCCAGGTCGAGCTTCGCCTTCACCTCGGCCTCCATCTCGGCCTCGCTGTCCGCCGCGAGCGCACGCACATCCACCCCGCCCATGAAACACACCTCCCGGCCGTACTCCCTCACGAGCTGGGCGAGATCACACCCGGCTTTCACCTCGAGCGGCTGCAGGCAGTCGAAGCCGGCTTCCACGAACCCCTTCGCGAGGCTCATGATGTTGCCGCAGGAGTGGACGATCACGGGCAGCTTCTTCCCATGGAAGAAGTCCACGATCTGACGGTGATACGGCAGCAACTGCTCGCGGTAGGTCCTCGGCGAGAACAGCGGCCCGTTCTTGTACGCCAGGTCGTCGTAAAGCCACGCGCCGTCGAAATCCAAGCCGCTCTCGAGGAAGATCTCCGCCATCCCCATGAGCATGTTGGCGTCGTACTCATAGACCTCCATTACCCACATGGGATCCTCGGCGGTCGCCATGAGCGCCCGCTCGACCCCCATCTTCCGCCACAGAATGTCGTAGCCGATCATCGCCTCCAGGCAGATGAACCGGCCCTTCTCTCGCCACGCGGCGTGTTGCGCCCTCGCGGCATCCCAGTTCACCCTGGACGCATCGGGCGTCAGGCGGCCTTTGACGCGGTTCCAATCCATCCTGGTCTTTACCGCAAAGTCAAGCAACTCTGGGGTCGAGCGCCTGTCGGTCCAGTTCTTCTTCAGATACCCCCAGCCGTCGCGCTCCACGACGTACTCGTCGGTCTTCTCCATGACCTCCGGCGGGAAGCCGAAGGTGTTGTCCACCTCCATCAACTCGATCTCGAGGCCGAAGTGATCCCCGGGCGACATCTCCGGCGGGAGGCCTTCCTTGCGCCAGTTCAGTATTGTGGCGTCCCAGAAGCATTCGAAGATCGGCACCCTGTCCGGTCGCTCGTGCCGTAGACAGCGGGCCACTCGTTCTCGTGAGGTCATTGTCATCGACATCGTTCCTGCACGGACGCGGATGTCTTAGGATAACTCAATAGCGTCCCTCCTCCCGCGCGGTTTCCCACAGCGCGCGCATGTTCTCCTCGGGCACACCAGGGATATTCTGGTCAGGGGAGCACACGTATCCGCCGCCCGGCTTGAGCACTTCCATCACCCGAATGACCTCCGCCCGAACCTCCAGGACGTGGGCGCACGCCTCTGCCAGCAATTGCTCCCAGCGCGTCCGGTCGCCCCTGCGGGCCGCGGCCAGCTCGCATCCGAACCGGAACTCCGCCTGGAAACGGCGAAGCATCTGCCCGGTGCCAGCGGCCGTGCGCCTCTCCAGCTCGACCCCTAAGTCTCCGAGTTCTCCCATATGCACCCGCTTCCATTGGTCAGGTCACACCGAGACCCTTCCGTCTGCCGCCGTGCGCAGGCGAAATGGGCAGGCTGTCAGCAGCGTCTGGCACGGGAGGAGGCGCTGACGTGGAGTAGCTTCATACTACTGGCGCGGGAGACACGCACGACGGGCAAGGAGACTGTTTTGGGCCGAATACGGATAGGCGTAGCTGGACTCGGCCGGATTGGGTGGAAGTGCCATTGTCGGGAGATCGCGCAGAGCGCCGATTTCGAGTTGGCGGCTGTGCAGGACGTCGTGCCCGAGCGACGGCAAGAGGCCGAACACGTATACGGAGTACCCAGCTACGAAACGTTCGGCGCCATGCTGCGCCGCGGCCACCTTGACGCGGTCACCATCGCCACTCCCAGCCACCTGCACGCCCGCATGGCGGTGGCTGCGCTGCGGGCGGGCTGCCACGTTCTCCTCGAGAAGCCCATGGCACGAGACGCGAAGGAGGCGGAGGCCATCGTGCGCGCTGCGGAGGAGGGCGAGAGACTGGTCACGGTCTTCCAGTCCCTGAGGGCGCTGGCCTACTTCCAGCACCTGCAGCGCCTGCTGGCGTCGGGGATCATCGGGCAAGTCTACCACGTCCACCTCGCCGGCTTTCGTTACGTCAGACGGAATGACTGGCAGAGCCTCATTCGGTATGGTGGCGGCGTGCTCCTCAACGGCGGGTCGCATCTGATCGACCAGTTGCTGCAGCTGATCGGCTACAACGTGACACGCATCTTCTGCGACCGCAAAGTTGTGGCCTCTCTGGGCGACGCCGAGGACGTCCTGAAGATAGTGGTCGTTACCCGTGAAGGCGTCACCGGCGAGATCGACATGAATCAGGCCGCGACTGTATCGTCGAGCGGGCCCCAGGCATGGGGGACAGAGGGCGCACTGGAGTTGACTCCCGGCGGAGACGCTTTCACGGTCACCCTGTTGGATAAGTCAGACCTGCCGCCCAAGGAACTGGACCCGTCCCTGGCGAGCCGCGACCGCCTCTACCCGAACGACGACATCTGGGTCAAGAGAAAGACCATCGGCGTGGACCCAGACTATCTCGTCGACATCTACGCAGACTTCGCTTCGGCGATCCTGCGAGGGACTCCGCTGTTCGTGAAGCCGGAAGAGCCGCTGGCCGTCATGCGCCTGATCGACGCGTGTCGACGGGACAGCGGCCGCATCCGCCGGATCAGCGCGAAAGAGTAGGGCACAGGTGCTCCTACGCTGGTGTGGCTCAGAGCTCGGGCACGCGCTCCACTGCAACGGGGCCGCCGACCGCGAACGACTCCCGCATGGCCGCCAGCACGGCGACGCCGGTCAGGTAGCGCTGTGGCGGCACCGGCTCGATGCCCGTCTCGAACATCTCGCAGAAGAGCTTGACTCCGCTCAGGAAAGGCTTCTCCTCCGAGGTCAGGTGTGCGCTCCGCGTTCCCTCCTCGCCACAGGCGAAGGCGTGGAAGCCGCCGCCCCCCCACCAGTCTTGCAGGCAGTGCACCGACGCAATAACGCCGCTGTCGAAGGTCACCGTGGCAACGCCGTCAGTGCCGCTGCGCGTCGCCGTCACGCTAACAGGCCTGGCCCCGACGAGGCTCAGCACCGTTTCCACCTGGTGGACGCCGTAGAAGAACACCCCGCTGTAGGGGCCATCGATGTCACACGGCCCCGCGGTGACGAGCGCCCGCAGCCGGCCGATCCCTGGCAGGCGGTCTGCGAACTCCTGCACCGACGGCTCCAGCGGCAGTGTGCTGAAGCTGGTGATGGCCACACCTCGCGCGCGCGCCAAACGCACGAGTCCCAGACCTTCTTCGAGGTCAGTGCAGAACGGCTTGTCCACGAAGACAGGGATGCCGGCTTCGAGCAACGGCCTCGCGGCCGCGGCGTGGTGCTTCCCATCCCGATGGTCCACCACGGCGGCATCCACTCGACCGATCATCTCTCCGGGATCCCTCACGATGCAGGCTATCGCCCCATCTCGGGCCGCCTTCTGAGCGAACTCTTCTGTCTCACCCCAGACGTGGGTGACGGTTGCTCCAGGCACGGCCTGGTCTACGTTCAGGATTCTCGCAATGATGGCAGTGTGGCTGCTCTCCGCCCCGACGATGCCGATGCGCATGTGCGACCTCCTTCCACCTCAGCCGCAAACTCAAGCCGTTCGGCGCCTTCGCCGCGTTGTCCCACTCCGCCTCTTCGTTCCCCGCCTCGCGCGGGCGTGAACCCAGCTTGCGTCCGCGGCAAGGCGAGCGAGGTTGCCTGAAATGCCCACAGCAGCGCCGCGCTCAATCATGCCCCTGGAGAACATCCCGGACTGGGAGCAGCGCCTCGAGCGCCAGGATGCGTTCTGGCACCGGGAGATAATCGATCGCCCTGTCGTTCACATCACCATCCCCAAACAGGAGCTCGTCTGTCGCGCTCCGCGCAGCACCCATAGGTCTTTCCGGCACCGGTGGCTGGACGCCGGGTACGCGGCGGAGTTCGAAAGGGCCCAGGCCCTCAACACCGACTACCTCGGTGACGCACTTCCCCATGCCATGCCGTACCTTGGGCCGGAGCTGTTCAGCGCGTTCTTCGGCTGCGAGCTTGAGTTCGATGAGGAGACCTCCTGGTCTCGCCCGAATCTGGCGGATTGGTCGCAAGTCAACGAGGTCCGGTTCAGCACAGATGACGTGTACTGGAAGGCCATTACCGAGATCACCGACGCCATGCTCCAGGCGGGACAAGGCCTCTTCTACACCAGCTTCACCGACCTGCACCCCGGCGCAGATGCCATCGCTGCTTTCCGCGATCCGATGCAGTTGAACCTCGACCTGAGCGATGATCCTGAGGCGGTAAGGTCGTTGCTAGAGTACGTGACAGACACGTATCTCTGGGTCTACGACTTCTTCTACGAGAAGCTCACAGCCGCCCGACAGGCCATCTCCACCTGGGGTAACCAGGTCTCCACCAGGAGATGGTTCATCCCCCAGTGCGACTTCTCGTGCATGATCTCATCGGCGATGTTCCGCGACATGTTCCTCCCGTCACTGGTCCGCGAGCTACGCCACTACGAGGTTTCGCTCTACCACCTCGACGGTCCGACTGCCCTCAGACACCTTGACACCCTCCTGGAGATTCCCGAGCTCACAGCCATACAATGGGTCTACGGAGCGGGCAACGGTCGCTGCTCCGACTGGCTCCCCGTCTACCAGAAGATCCAGGCCGCCGGGAAAGGGCTTGAGCTTCGTCACCTGGAGATGGACGAGCTTGACTTCTTCATGGAGAATCTGCGGCCTGAAGGCGTATGGATCGGAATGGCGGGCGTGCCCGACCGGGAGGCGGCGCAGTACGTCCTCAAGAAGGTGGCGCAGTGGCGGTAGCGGCCTGAGCCCCTACCTGCCAGCTTCGTTTGTAGAGTGGAGCGCGAACCATCTATCCGCGCGAGGGGACAGGTGCGGGCAGGTCCCTTCCAGCGTCCGCCGAATCCTTCCCGCGTGTCTGAAGCGCGGCGTGCGGCGTGCGCGGGGTTCCTTTCTGGGCCGGTCCGACCAAGCCTACTGCGAGCCTCGGTCTTCACCATTTCAGCCGTGGCCGTGGCCGCTTTCGTCCGCCTTGGCAGCAATGCTTTTGATCCCGACAGCTTCTACCACCTCGGCCATGCTGCCGTGTACGCCAAACGCGGTCCGTTCTACGCGGAGTTCCCGTGGCTCGCCTATTCCCTAGTCGGGCGCTACGGGGGTGATATCGCCTACGGCTTTCACCTCCTGCTTGCGCCTGTCACGTTGATCGCTGACCGCATCCTGGGGATCCGGATCGCCGCCATCGGAGGGCTCGCCCTCCTCCTCGTGATGCTGTACCTCGTGCTGCGCCGCCACCATCTCGCCTATAGCGCCCTCTGGCCGTTTGGCATCGTCCTGCTTAGCCCCGCCATGCTCGGCGTGCTCCAGATGACCCGCCCCCATGTGCTGACGACAGGCCTGGCGGTTGCGCTCGTGTCGTTCATGCTGCGCGGCCGCCCCCGGGCCGTGCTCTTTACGAGCTTCGCCATCGCCTTCATACACCTCAACATCTCGCCCATCATCCCTGTCCTCGCTGTCGCCGTCCTTGTCGTCAAGCGTCTCACGGAGAGGCAGTGGGAATGGTTGAAGCTGGCCGCCGCCACCGGCGGCTGGATGCTTGGCTGGGCCTGTCGCCCTAATCCTCTCGGAGTGGCGAAGCTCGAATACGTACAGGTGGTCATGCACGCTGCCGCGCGCCAGCAAGGCCTGCCTCTCATCTTCGGCCAGGAATGGCAGCCTCTCGATCTGTCTGCGACCCTGGTCCGCTACTCCTCCTTCCTCTTCATCTGGGTCCTGTTCGCCCTCGCCTTTGCCGCCAGCGAGTTCTCCCGGCGACGGCTGCCTTCCGAACGGCGCTCTCTGCTCTGGAGTTCACTGCTACTCAGCGCGGTGTTCTTTGCCTTTACCCTCACCGACACGCGCCGCGGCATGACGCTATGGGCGGCCTTCGCGGGCGTCTTTGTCGCCGCTGCCTTCGATGGCCTGCTCCTGTCCGAGCGGGCCCAACGCGGCTCTCGCCGTCGCTTGTTCCGCGCATTGGCTCTGGTCGTGCTCGCCGCCTTCGCCTTGCGAGCGGTCAACGCCCTCGACGAGATCGTACTCCGCCCAACCTGGGTCAGCGACCCTCCGGACCGGGCGCGTGCCGCCGCCGAGTGGCTAAGCGAGAACACGCCCGAGGTATCCGTCGTCCTCAACGTCAACTGGTGGGACTTCCCAGAGCTCTTCCTTTGGAATACCCACAACCGCTTCGTCGGCGGCCTCGACCCTATCTTCCAGTACGCGTATGACCCCGCTCTCTACTGGAAGGTCCATCACTTGCAGGTCGGCGACGCGCTACCGTTCACCTGTGGCAGCGAGACGTGCTCGCCGGCCGAGTTCAAGGCCATCCCCGATGTGCTCCAGCAGGACTTCGGGACCAACTTCGTCGTGCTCGATACTGAGCGCAACGCCGATCTCTACCAGCATCTCCGAGGCGCCGACGAGTTCCAGCTCTGTGTGGAAGACCGCAAGATGGCCGTATTCCGGCTGGCTGCTCCGTCTCCGCAGCCGGTTTCCGTGCCCTAGCGAGGCTGCCGCGGTGTTCTCGTGTTCCTCGTCTGCCGCCCGCGGCGTCACCGGCTGCCGAGAGGAGATTCTGTGCCACGCCGTAAAAGGAATCCTAATGAGTTTCGCCCAAAGAAGTAAGGACGAAACTCATCAGAAAACCAGCAAATGCCTGGAGGAAGACGTTCGCCCAATGTTACTTCATTGGGCGAACGTCCGTAGGGTGTGAGAGGCATGCAGCAGGACCCTCAGGCCGCATGTTGAGCACGGAACGACTCTTCGAGAGGCGTGTACGGGAACTCGGTGCTCGCCGCCCCGCGTCCAAGCTCCGATTCGCGGGAGAGGGCGTCCAGACGCACTTCGCGTCATATAGCCCGTACACTTTCGATCCCCACGTCGCAGGACGACACGAGTTTGTGTTCGCCGTTTCGGGTCGGGCGCGGATATCGACGCCCAGGGAGGACTTCGCCATCGAGGCCGGGGATCTGCTGCTCATTGCGCCAGGGGTGGACCATGGCGAGATGCCAGCAGAACAGCCGTCCTCCTACGTCTTGTGTTGGTGCGTGCTCGACCAAAGCTACGCCATGCTCCTGCACACAACCTACTCCGTGGGAACGAGCTGGACTTTGGGTGGTCCCCACCTGGAACTCCACGGACGCACGAACGTACAGAGCATAGCGATTGCCGTCGGCGTGGAACTCACCAACCGCGCCTGGGGTTGGCAGGCGGCAGCCCAGTCTCTCCTGCGGTACCTTAGCTGTGTTCTGGTCCGACGCATCCGGCGCGGATACGGATCTCAGCTTGCCCCAGTGGAGTCGCCGACGGTCGCGCACGACCCGGCTGCCTGGGAGGTTGTCCAAAACGCGCTCCAACACTGCCGCGCGAACTCTCATCGCCGGCTCCGCGTGGCGGACGTTGCCCGCGCTGTGGGCTACAGCTCGAGCAGGCTGAGCCACTTGTTCTCTGCTTACATCGGGCAGTCGGTCGCGGACCATGTCCGCAGTCTGCGGATGGCGCGGGCGCGGGACCTGCTCGAGACAACGGATCTGACCGTATCCGAGGTGGCTCGCCGAGTGGGGTATGGGGACCCAGCCCACTTCTCCCGTGCCTTCAAGCGATCCGAACGTGTCTCCCCCAATGCTTTTAGGCAGCGGCTTCGCGGCCAGTAGACGCCTCCTGCGCACCATGCGAAAAGGGCAAACCGCCAGCAGTCCCGGGCATGGACGTTCGGAGTCCATCCACCTACATTGTGGGTACAATATTACCGGCCCAGCAGGATGCCGTTCGCTGGGCTGGAACTTGGTAGTCTGAGGGCAGCAAGTCTTCGGAAGGCGGGAGGCAGCGCCTGGGAAGGAGGCAGAAGGCAGTTGGGTCATCCGTCAGTTGTGAGTAGCATGAAACTCGTGAGGAGGCTATGCGATGAGACGAAGAGGCTTCACGCTGATTGAGTTGTTGGTGGTCATTGCGATCATCGGCATTCTCGCTGCGATGGTCTTCCCCGTGTTTGCGCGTGCTCGCGAATCGGCGCGCAGGGCTGTCTGCCTGTCCAATGTGAAGAACATCGCCCTGGCCATTCAGATGTACCTGGGAGACAACAACGACCGTTTCTGGACCCGGAAGGGCGACGATGAGGCACAGACATACTTCAACCTCGGGGTCGCCCGCAAACCGAAGCCGGACTGCAACCGCTCCTACCAGGCGAACCCGTACCTGCGGGTGCCTGTCCGCCTGGATGAGTATGTCAAGAACCGCGACGTCTGGCGCTGCCCCAGCGCGAAGATCCAGGGGGGAGCGAGCTTCATCCTGAACCCCGACACGGGGTACTGGCTGGACAAGTACCGCACCACCGAAGGCCAATGGGGCACCGGGACGGACGCGGGCGGTCCGTGCTATGTCGCCTGGCCTCCGGGCTGGGGTGGTAGCGTGACCGACTCCATAGTCCAGATGACGCACGCGATGGTCACACAGCCGAACGCCGATGGTGTGGCAACCAAGAGTTTCTCGGCCTCGATCGGCGTCAACGGCGACCTGATGTACAACGAGGTGAAGCTCGCCGAGATCCAGGATACGGTGAGGTACATCGTCGTCGGCGATACCGGCCCGTTCCTGGAGTTCGGTTCCATGAACGGCGTGATCTTCCCTGACGCGTGCAAGACCAGTCCATGCATATGTGAAGGCGAACTGCTGGACGACGCGTGCGCGGACTGGACGAACTGCGAGTGGTCGCAGGACTGCGGAGTGGGCGACGTCGATTTCTTTGTGGACGCGCAGAACCGGAAGAAGTTCTTCCGACACTTGGGCGGAAGCAACATCGGGTTCGCTGATGGTCACGCCGCCTTCTGGCCTGGCGAGAAGCTCATTGCGGCTGTGGCGCCGAACAACGAGGATCCGGATATTGTCGGCTCCTGCATGTGCTGGTACGTCGCGCTTCCGACCCCGTAGGTCGGCGGGCGCGACGTAGTTTGACTGTCATATCGAGGGCGGAGCCTGATCGGTGGAAGGGCTCCGCCCTCGTCTGTGTAGACGGCAAGCCGAAGCCAGGAGAGCGCGCAGCGGAGATGGGCAACCCATGACACCCCGAGAGATCGTTCTTGAACAGATCAGCCATCGGGAAACTCGGCCGATACCATTCACTCTGTCGTTCGAAGAAGGAGTGGACACACGGCTGGATGAGTACTATGGCACGGATTCATGGCGCGAGAGGCTCCCGGCCTACATCGTGAATGTCACTGCCATTGATCCGGACCGTCCGTCGCCCATAGATGGCGTGACATATCGGGACGCGTTCGGCTCGGTCTGGAGCACGGCAGGCCGCCCGATGCATCTGCTGGAGCCCGGCCTCAAGTCTCCCAGCCTCGACCGGTACGACTTCCCTTCTTGGGAGATCTTCGTGGATGAGAACCTGCGCGAACAGGCTCTGGAGACGTGCGCTAAGTACTCCGATAGCTTCCTCGTCGCAGGCTTCGGATGGGGGCTCTTCGAGCGCCCCTGGATCATCCGCGGGTTCGAAAACGCGTTCTCCGACATGATTGTGGAAACGGACTTCTATGAGGAGCTCTTGGACCGGGTGCTGCAGATGCATCTCAAGTTTGTGGAAGTGAGCGCGCAACTCCCCGTGGATGGCATCATGTTCTCCGACGACTGGGGAGACCAGCGCGGCGTGCTGATCGGGCCCGAGAGATGGCGGAAGCTCCTCAAGCCGAGACTCGCCAAGCTATACGAGGCGGTCCACAGCCACGGCAAGATAGCCCTCAGCCATTGCTGCGGAAACGTGGCGGACATCATGCCGGATATCGTCGAGATCGGACTCGACGTGCTGCAGAGCATTCAGCCCGAGGCCATGAACCCCTACGAACTGAAGTCCCGATGGGGCGACAAGATCACGTTTTGGGGCGGCCTCGGCTCCCAAGGCGTCATTCCTTTCGGGACGCGGGAGACGATATTCGAAGAGGTCAGGCGGCTATGCGAGAGGATGTCGCCCGGCGGAGGGTACATCCTCGGGCCGGCGAAGGCGCTTCAGCCGGAAACCTCTGGTGCGAACGCGGCCGCGGTCCTGGAGGCGTTCCTGCAGTTCTCCGGCCATCCCGCTGCGGTCGTTTGACAGCAATCGTAGCTCCAGCAGGGACGGCCTGAGTGGCGAACCGGGCGGGAACACCTGAGGCGTCGCTTCACTCAGCCCCCGACTTTCCTCAGCAACGCCGACGATCTGCGGCAAGCGTCCATCTATCTGCGACTACGGTTGACCGCAGCCTCATGCGGCCAACCCGGGGTGATGCGGCGTCGGGCCGCGCGGGCACTCCCAGTGGCAGGTCCGTAGCCGGTCCAGGCATGGACTGTAATAGAGCAGCGTTGTATGCTTTGGACGGGCTTCGTCCCGAGATAGCGACTCACGCCAATCGCGGTTACTGCCCAAATCCACTTCCGAGGACGTGCTGGTGAGAACGCCGGATCGAGAGCGGGATGCCGTACGTGCGTTGGCCACCCGCGTCGCGGAGATCGCTGCGCTGCCGATCCAGTCAGAGAAGGCCGATCTCTGGCGGCGGCTAAACCGGCTGGACCCGGTGCGGCCCATGGTCATGCTCCAGATGTTGGAGGACAGCGCCTGGCCCGACACCGGAGTCGAGGACGCGCTCCTGTGCACTGACCCCTTCCTACGTCGTCAAGAGTTGTTGCTTAGGCGTCTGCTCTACCAGTGGGAGCATCAAGCTGGGGATATGGTGATAGATAGCTTGGTGGCCGTGCCCTACGTCGTCTCCGATACCGGTATTGGACTGGCGACGAAGCGGGATGAGCCCGACCACTGGTTTGGCGCCTCGCGCTTCGTGCCGGTGATCGTAAGCGAGGAGGATGCGGAGAGGATTCGCATACCACTAGTCACGGTAGACCAAGAGTCGACCGAGCGGCTCTATCAGCAGCACTGCGACCTGTACGGCGACATCCTCGACGTCCGCAAGACAATCCCGCACAATTGCTGGTTCGATCCATTCGATGAGTTCGTCCAGTATCGCGGGATCGAGCAGGCGTTTATGGACATGATGGACCGACCGGCGTGGCTCCACGGGGTGCTGAGCCGTATGACGGAGTGCCATCTGGTGCGGATGGAGGCGCTGGAGGCACGGGGCGCTCTCACCCTGAATAATGGCAATTCTCGGATCGGGCCCGGCGGGCTCGGGTTCACCGACGAACTGCCACAGCCGGACTTCGCCGGGCAAGTGCGACTCAAGGACCTTTGGGGCACCGCCTCCACGCAGATCTTCTCCGGTGTCTCCCCGGCCATGCACGAGGAGTTCGCGCTCCAGTACGAAAGCCGACTGCTCACGCGCTTCGGGCTCTCCTGTTATGGATGCTGCGAACCCCTGCACCACAAGGTCGAGATCGCGAGGAGACACCTCCCCAATCTTCGGCGGATCTCCATGAGCCCATGGGCTGACGTGGCAGCTGGGGCGGAAGCGATTGGAAAGGACCTAGTACTCTCCTACAAGCCGAATCCCGCGGCTATGGCCGGCGACACCTGGGATATCGAGAACGTTATGGCCGGCCTGCGGGACGTGTTGGAGAAGACGCGTGGATGCTCCGTTGAGGTATTGATGAAGGACCTGCATACGTGCCACGGACGACCTGAGCGAATGTGGGAATGGACGCAAGCCGCGCTCGAACTGGCCGAGGAGTTCGCGAACTGAGGTAGGACTCCGTTGACGAGTCTCTGCCGCGCACTAGGCGGCGCCGGAGCCGGGCGTCGACTATGCCGTACACCAATCATCATGGAACGAGAAGGGGTGGCCGGTGAGGAAGAAAGGCTAACCATATCGCCCTCGGCTGCTCAGGAGCCGACCACGCGTCAGAACAGCGTTTCCGGGGAAAACGGCTCACGCTCCAGGGAAGCGGAGTACCCTCGATACACCATGGGACGCCGTGTGGGTGTCGAGCGCCAATGAGACGGGCAGGGAGCATCCAGCTATCGCTCAGGGCGGCATTACGATAGCCCCGCAGATGCCGGCAGACTCAGCCGGTAGCTGGTCGGACGAGCGCAGCGGACGGATGCGCGCGCTGACCGCGGCCACCGTTCGCGCGAACGCTTCCTTAACGGCCCTTTCCCTCCCAATGGCACCTCTGCGCCGAGGGTCACGCTCGGGGCGAGAGCAGCACGTCGACGCCCGGGCCCCACGCGGCGGCGAATCGTGCCGCTGTATGCCGTCAGGGGGGGGGTGAGGGGTCCCCTTCGGTATACGGTCGGCAGCGGGCACTGGGCTCGCTACGCTGAGGGCTCAGCGAGCAACCTGTCCCAGAAGGCGTTTGACGGCCGTCAGGAGAATGGCCGGCGCTTCTGGTCCGACCTTCGACCACGGTCCTAGAGCGACTTCGTACCCGCCTCGCTCCCATGCCTCCGGAGGCGCGAGGTAACCGAGGTAGCCGTTGGCGCAGGTCACGGGGACGCCGACGCGCGGAGCGCACAGGGCCTTGATCCGGTACCCGGTGACACAGAACGCTTCCCCCGGGACTCCCGCCAGCACCGCATCGCCGATCCGGATCACCTGCACCTCGTCGCGGAACGGGCCGCTCCCCTCCGCGATCCTGACCAGTTCGTCCTCATCCGTGATCCCGGCCGCTTCCTCCGGGGTTGGAAGGGGCCGGGAAGGGAACTCGATTTCCGCGGAGGCGGCCCTCACCACCGCCGGTCCGTCGCGGCGACCTGCGGATAGAATGAGACGCAGCACATGCTCCGCGAGGGCTCGCCCCATGGGCTCCACATCTGCGAAGCGCCGCGTCGCGCCGACGCTCGGGTCGATGTCGCCGCAGGCTCCCAGCAAGAACTGACACGAGCGAAGTGAAGGGACCGCTGCCTCCACGGCCGTGACCATCGCTCCCACGTGGTCCGCAGACACCAGCGGCTGCGCCTGCACGATCACCGGGTGGCAGGCGTAGTTCGCCAGCACCAGTTCCGGACCGTGGTCCGACGCGAAGACAAGCACTGTCACCTCTTCGTCAAGGGGCTCCTCGCCACGGCGGTTGTAGGACAGCCCCTGCGCCATCCCTCTGGCGATCCTCAGCTCGGCCTCCACGCTTCCCGCGCAGGCCGCGATGGCACATCGCGCGAGCGTCGCTTGCAGCCCCTCGAGCCAGGCGTGCGCATCCGGGTACGTCGCGCTGAGCGGCCGGAAGTTCAGCGTCTCGGGCGAGGAGTGGATGTGATTGCTGGCGAGCATCACATGCGATGCGGGAATGCCGGTGGCCCGCTCGATCGCGCGCTTCACCTCGCCGGTGAAGCTCCTGCCCGCGCCGAGCAGGGAGTTGGAGAAGCCAATGGTATCCGCACTCACCACCACGACGCGACTCCCGCCGGCCTCGATGCACGCGGCCCGCGCGACGAGCGGATCGTGTACCCCACCGATCGGCGCGTGCCGCGGCACGCCGCTCAGGAACGGCACCCCCAGCGGAGGCGTGATATCGGCCTTCGCGCAGCCTACGCGGTACACGGCTGCTCCTCGGCAACCTTCCGGATGATGTGTGCGGCCGCCTCCATGTCTTCCTCCTGCCAGCCCTCGTGAGGCCCGAGGATGATAGTCTCGAGCAGCTCCCTCTCCGCGACCGGGCAGAGCCCCGGCGCGTACTCGACCGTCGTCCGACAAGGAGGAACGGTGAACGGATAACCCGACGTGCCGAAGGTCCGCTTCCCAAATAGCGCCTCCGCGCACAGGTAGATGGGCTTGCCCGTGTACCCCCAACCGCACCACAGCCCTTCCGCGCGCACCGCCTGGGCGAATGCCTCCGCCTCACGGCCCGTCACCTGGATCGGGTAGGCCCAGTAAGAGTGGGAGCCGCCCTCCGTCACCGGCGCCGGATTGAGGCCGGGCAGGTCGGCGATCAGCTCGGTGAGCCGGTTCCCGATCCGGCTGCGGGCCTGCACCACCTGCTCGACCTTACGCATCTGCACGAGCGCCACGGCCGCCGTGAGCTCGTTCATCCGATAATTCAGCCCCAGGAGTGCATACCTACGCTGCCCGGCCTTGCCGCGCGTCTGCCATCCCTTGTCCCTGAACAGCTCCATGCGCGCCGCCAGCTCCTCCGAGTCGGTGATCACAAGTCCGCCTTCACCCGCCGGCAGATGCTTGCTTTCCTGCATGGAGAAGCAGCCGATGTCTCCGATCGTGCCGACGTACCGGCCCCTGTACGAGGTGCAGTAGGCCTGGCAGCAGTCCTCGATCACGGGCACCTTGTGCTCCCGCGCGATGGCCATGATCGCGTCCATGTCGCAGGGGTTCCCGAACAGATGCACCGGCACGATCGCCGCCGTCCGGTCCGTGATCTTGCGGGCCACCTCCTCCGGGTCCAAGTTGTACCTCCCCGGCTTCCAGTCCGCGAAGATGGGGATGCAGCCCTGGTAGATCATCCCGGCGATGGTGCCGAAATCAGTCACCGGCGAGGTGATGATCTCGCTGCCGGGCTCCGGGTCCAAGGCTGCGACGGCCGTGTGCACGGCCGCGGTGCCCGAGGTGCAGGCGACCGCGTGACTCACACCGTAGAGCTTCGCGAAGCCTTCCTCGAGCGCGCGCACGCGTGTCCCTTCCGGCCCGAAAAGCACCTGAGAGCGAATGGCCGCGGTGACCTCGGCGACATCGTCTTCGCCGTATGGGGTCCGCTTCGGGAAGTCTCTGACCGATACGGACAGACCAGGATCGCGGTGTGCCATCAAGGCCTCCTCAGAAAGGTGGCTGGGATGCGCTCCGGCGTGGCCGCCTCGGACCCGCCGATCGAGTTGCCTGAGGTGCGCCGTGACCGGAGGTATCGCATTTGTCACCTCTCTGTAGTGTAGCTAGCCAGAAAGCACAGGTCCATGCCTGTGCCTGCAGCGTAGTTGCCAGTTGCCCCCCTTGGGCTGGCGGCGCTTTCACCAGCCGCGTGCGCTGGAGCACTCACCGCCTGTGCACCCCAGTGACCCTATCCACGCACTCCTGGGGGTTTCTACTCCCGGTTGTGCGTGTTAACCGACCATGAGACAGCCGTCAGCCGGTGGTGGCCCTTCTTCCCGGCCCGTGCGACCGTCCAGAGTGAGGACATACGTGCCGTACTTGGCCCATCGCTGCAGTGACATGGAAGCCGGGCTTCCACGGCACCGGATGGAGGCCTCGCACAGGCAATGGAAAGGAGCTCCGGCACAGGCCGGAGCTCCTTGTCTCAGCGAAAGGTCGAACTACCGGGGTCGGACCTTAGCGGCCCTGGGGCCTTTGCCGCCCTGGCCGAGCTCGAGTCCCACTTCCTGGCCCTCGCGCAGCGAGCGGAACCCCTGGCTCTGGGTGGCCGAGCGATACACGAAGACACCGCCGTGCTCCGTCTCGATGAACCCGCCTCCCTTGCTGTCGTTGGACCCGTCCTGTCTCCATGAGACGGGCGGCGGATAGGCTGCTGCATCTAACTGGGGATCGGTGGCCGCCCCGGGCGGGAACGCCAGCGCCAGAACAAACACAAGGCTGTGGTGTGCCAGCCGCTCACCGTCTCGGGCTTCATCAGATGCTCCAGCTCCTCCCAGTCCTACACAAGCTTCGATAGCACGGCCCAGAGTAGGCGAAAGGTGGGGATGAACTGCCGGCGTCGGCTCCTGCTTCCGCCGGATCGCTTCAGCTAGACGGCCAGTTGGCTCTATGCCGCCAGCACGCGCGCCGCGAGCACAGCCTTCGGCAACAGCAGCGCCCAGCAGGAGCCGAGCGCGTGGCCAACGAGTTCCCAGACGGCGCCGAGCATGTATCTGGCAGTGAATGGGAAACTCGGAACGGTATCCATGAGAGGAAGGACAGCACCGACCCAGCCGGGAAGGAGACCGCCCAGAAGCGCCCGGAAAGGGTCACTGGGGAGCACAGGGACACCGCACATTCCACGACCCAGCAGCGCTCGACGATGGTAGCTTCTTGCCTGGGTGAAGACACTGTGCTCCCTCCTTCGGTGGACCCATTCCCACTGTCTGCTCCTGGATTCACAGGCTCGTTGACTCTTGGCAGTTACGCCACACTGCGTCCACTGCGGGAATCCCGGCAGGAGCGCCGAAAGCATGCCTATTGAGTCTCTCCGAATAGGGTGATTCGGCGAGACTCACAGAAGGCACCGCGTTGGCTAGGAGGAGGTTCGCACCTCACTGCAATGTGCGAACCCCAATAGGAGATCCCCCGCGACGATGGCATGGCTGCGAGTGGTTCCCCGTGCGGTAGCGTTCACGGCCTGTGCAGGCGCGGTCATCGGCCTTTGGGGGGCAGGTCTGGAGATCAGCGCCAACCGGTATGTTGCACAGGGCCTGTGGCGCACCGTGCTCTGGCTCGGCGCCGATAGCGCCTTCATTGGGGCGCTAGTCGGTTCGTCGGTCGGACTCTTGCTCGCAATCACGCTGGCACCTCGCCAGCCACCAGCAACGGGTCCGGCGGACGGCGCGGCTGGCGCAGGATCGCCCAAAGGATCGGGCTCCCAGGGGGTGGTCGAGCGGCGGCTGGCGCTGGCACTGATGCTGACTGCGGCGCTGACCCTCGCCGTCCTCCTCTTGCCGGCGGGGGCGCCTGAGATTCTCGGTTATCCCTCCAGCGGGGTCTTCGGCCTTGGAGTCGGCCTCTTCTGGGCGGTGGCGGCTGCGTTTCTGCTCGCCCGCACTTCTGAAGCGACTCGTCCCGTCGAGTCGGTCGAAGGGGTGTGGACGATCGTCGTGTGGCTCGGCTATCTAGTGGTCCTGTCGCATGTCTGGGCGCGCCTCGAGCCCGGCGTGATGATGGCGGGCCTGGCCTGCGGGGGTCTGCTAGTGGCGGTCTTGGTCTACTCGGCGCTCCACCGCCCCGTGCAGTTCCTCGCCCGGGTGGTGGGAGGCCGCGTTCAGAGGTCAGTGGCGCTGGGTCGGGTGCAT
>Ga0315273_10001495_pt1 | contig 26747 bp, 24 predicted proteins | sample YL17G02_0_MG_FD_205753 | JGI IMG/M metagenome (GOLD analysis project Ga0315273, IMG submission 205753) | Sediment microbial communities from Yellowstone Lake, YNP, Wyoming, USA - YL17G02_0 | ecosystem: Environmental > Aquatic > Freshwater > Lake > Sediment | place: USA: Wyoming | collected... | reverse complement strand
CTCTTGAGTCATTGCGATAATGTCCTTTCCTGCCATAATGTCCTCCTTCCAGAGGAAGCATTATAGCATCCTTGGAATACGACATTTTTAAATTGGCAGAATACGACATTATCATATTGGGATTACACTATATATTTTTCCAAATGCCATTTAGCGGATCCCTGCCTGCTGCCTGCCTGACGGCAGTCAGGACAGGTAGGCTGTCTTGCCAGGTTGATTTTAGGGTTTTGTCTTGCGCGCACTGAAAATTTTTGCCGTGCGCTACGTTTTACTCCTCGCTTCGATCAGTAAACTAACGTAAGGAGCGGATCTACGCTCGTCGTAAATCCTTGCGCACTCCTGCCAAAAATTTTCTAATGTGCGCTCCAGCAATAACCCTAAAATTTAAGCCAAGCTACCCGCTAAGTGCTTAAACTTTAAATCGACTTTTTCAACAGGATTATATTTTTTATGGTACTCGACAACTTCTTTTTGAAATCTGAAATTTAAATTTGGCCACTTTTTTTGTTCACAATTATAGTATTCTAACAAATCAGATAATTCTTCTTTCATAATTCTTTCAAAATCATATTTTTTTGTAGAATTATCCATTGGTTCAACATATATGATTTTAGACGGTACAATATTTATTTTATTGAGAATTTCCAATAACAAAACACCTTCTATTATTAATAGACTTCTTCTAGTTATAAACGAATCTAAATCTTGCTTTAGTCGTATGTAATCAATATGATCTCTGTAACTTCCTTTATTTCTATCTAGGCAAGAATCAAGGCTTATTCGATTAGCTTTAAGCATATTTTCTAACTTTTTAGCTAATAGTGCCTTACCGGTTCCATCTAAACCGTCTATTCCTATTATATTACATCTATTTCTTTCTATTTCTTCTTTCAACTTCTGAGTTAATTCTTCAATGTTTATTATTGTGTCAACCATTTTATCTTATAGCAACACTATAAATGAATCTGGCAATTTTTCGAGCGCCTGCCTGCCGGCAGGCAGGAATGTAGCTTTTAGATAAATTTTGCGCAGGGTTTGTGAGCGTGCATAAGAAATTTTTCGGCAAAAGTCGGCAAGGATTTACGAGGAACGAAGGTGGCGTTTTAGCGTTAGCATACTGACCGCAGTGACGAGTAAACCGTAGCCGACGGCGAAAAATTTCAGCACGCGAGCAAACCCGCAGCAAAATAATCTTAAGTAGAGAAAATCCGACAGGTTCATTAACTTTTAAATATCGAATCAACTGCCTTTAAGACATCATCTACCGTTATTGCCTTAAGGCAGGCAAAGTCTTTGACGCAGTTATGCGCCAGGCACTCGATACAGCCCACTTCTTTATGCAGAATTTTATCTCTTTTACCCACTGGCCCCCAGCGCTTCGGGCTTAAGCCCTTTTGACTCCTGCCAAAAATAGAAATCACCGGCGTACCCACAGCTGAGGCAATATGCACCGGACCGGAGTCATTAGAGATAAATAATTGACATCGCTTAAGAATGCTGGCTAATTGACTTACTGAAGTTTTACCTGCCAGGCTTATTGCCGGATGTTGCATATGTTTAATGACATTATTGGCTAATGCAATATCCTTTGGCCCAGCCGCAACTAAACATTTAAATCCATATTTTTCCATTAATTTATCCGCCACATCCGCAAATCTTTCATTTGGCCAGATTTTTGACGGGCAACTTGCACCGGGATGAATAGCCAATAATTTATCAGTATCTTTTATATCTTGCTGTTTAAACAATTCACTGATCCATTTTTCGGATTCAGGTTTTATCGGCATATATAGAGCTTTATCCCCAAGCTCAATACCAAGATATCTCAGCAAATCCAGGTTATATTCTAATTCGTGTTTTTCGCCGAATTGTTTTGTATGTCTTATTCTATCGGTGAGCAGAAACCCAAATTTGCGGTCATAGCCAATCCTTCTTGGTATCCCCGCAAAAAAAGTAATAAGATGTACTCGATTAGTCGGATGAAGAATAACTGCTAAATCAAATCTTTTCTTCTTTAACCGCTGGCTAAATTTAATTGACCTGCGCCAGCTTTTATGTTTACCGTCTTTGTCGTATATGATTACGTCATCCAAATAAGGATTCCCTTCAATAATGTCCTTGGCATAAGGCGAAACCATCATCGCAATATACGCATGAGGATAATTTTCTCTCAAGGCCTTAATCGCCGGCGTAGATAAAAGCACATCTCCAATCCTATCGGTACGCACAATTAGGATACGCTTGAAATTGCCATGTGTAACGGGTAACGCCCTGCCTGCCGGCAGGCAGGGGTAACGGGTAACGGGAACCAATATATCTCTTACTTGCCTCAAAACGTCATCGACTTTTATCGCCTTCATACAAGCTAAGGTTTTAAATCGACATTGTGCCTTTTGACAAGGCCGGCAGAAAATCTCTCTGCTCACTATCCTATATTTAGTTGACCAGGGGCCATATTTTTTCTCATCACTGGGACCAAAAAGTGCCACTATCGGCGTATCCAAATAACTGGCTAACTGTAAAGTCCCTGTATCGCAGGTAATCAACAAAGTAGACCTTTTTAAAAGATAAGCCAGTTGACCGAGAGTGGTCTGTCCCGTAAAATCAAAAATTTTATTTGGGCAATTTTGGCAGATATATCGGGCGGCTGGCTGATAAAACTTGGCGCCGATTAAGACTACCTTATAATCCCGACTTAGAATAGTGCACAGCTGGGCAAACTTTGCACTCTCCCATCTTCTGGTATCGCCTCCGGTACCTGGACTAACAATGATAATATCATCTCCAACATCTATCCTATTTTCTCTTAAAAGCGCATTGACATAATCTCTATCTTTATCAGTATCGCAAAATAAGCTTTCTTTACTTCTAATTAAAGTTCTTTTGCTTTTTAAGGCCGTTTGTAATCTATAGAGATTGCGGTTTTTCATGTGTCGGATATAATTTGGAATATACAAAAATGGCGAGGTTCTGTAGTGAGCAGGGAGTAATGCACCGTATAAGGTATTGCGCAGGTCAATCACCAAATCAAATCTTTCCTTTTTTAGTTCCTGGAATAATTTTATCTTCTCTCTTAATCGCGAATATTTATCATAAACAATGAGTCTATCTATATAAGGATTATACTCAAGTATCTCTTTCGGCCTTGGACCAATCATCACCGTAATTTTAGCTGCAGGAAATTTTGCTCTTAAGTAATCCAATACCGGTAGGGTCAATATTACATCGCCTGCGTTGCTTAAAGTAATAAACAGGATTTTATTGATATTCATATTAAAGTGTCAAAGTATCAGAGTGTCAGAGTGCCAAAGTAAAATCTTTGATACATTGATACCTTGACGCATTGACAGTTTATCTGTTTTGTAATAACCTTACCTGCTCAATTACATCTTCAGGAGTAATTGCCTTCATGCAGCGGTTATCCTGACAATTGACTACATAACAGGGAACTTTGCAACCTACATCTTTATGAAGGATAATTACATTCTTTTGCGGGTACGGTCCGGTTATCGAGGGCGAGGTAGGGCCAAAAAGGGCAATTATTCTTTTTGTACCCACTGCGTTTGCAATATGTAAAGGCCCGGTGTCTGCGGTGATAAATAAATCAACTTTCTTTGCCAAAGCTCCCAACTGTTTCAAATTAAATATGCCGCAAGCAAGAATCGGCTTACCCTTCATCCTGGCTTTAATTTTTAAGGCCTCCTCAATATCCTTTTGGCTTCCGGTAATTATCACCTTGGCCCCAAATTCACTAATTAATCTATCGGCTAACCGGGCCCAATAATCACTCGGCCAGCGCTTAGGTAGCCAATTACCGCCGGGATTTATCGCGACCAGAAATCCGTTTTTAGCCAAGCTATTCTTATTTAAAAAATCATCTACAAATTTTAGGTCTTCTTCGCTAATAAAAAATTCCGTAAATCTATCCTCTACTCTCAGTCCTGCCTTCTCAATAATATTCAGGTAATAATCTATACGGTGCAGCGTATCGGGGTCAGGCGCCATAATCTTTTTGGTTAAAATAAACCCGCGCTTTTTGGTGTAATAACCGACTCTTTCCGGGATACCCGCCAAAAAACAAATCAATGCCCGGCTGAATGAACGATGCAATAAAAATACCGTATCAAATCTTTTGGCTTTAAGCAATTCGATGAAGCTTAGTTTGGCAAAAAACCCCTTATGCCGGTCTTTCTCATCAAAAACAATAATCTCATCCAGATGAGGATTCCCTTTTAAGACAGGGTAACATCGGCTGGGGATTACACAGGCCAGAAAACTATCCGGGTAATTGCGCCTTATATTTCTAATAGCAGCCGTAGAAAAAAGCACATCTCCCAGCCAATTCACATTAAAAACGAGTATTCTTTTAAATTTTGCCGTTATCATTTATGCCGGTGTTCGCGGATAAAATTGTAATATCCGCTTGCCTCAATCCAAAAGATAAACAAATTATTACTACTGGAAGAGATACGTAATCTTTTCAAAGCCAACAAATTGTCATTGGCAATTTTTTTGCCCGGGTTAGTAACCACAGCAAATTTATATCCTGCATCTATAACCAACTGCCGCATCTGCTCATTAAATCTTCCTCCCGGATAGCTAAACGCATTTATCTTACGGCCTAATTTCTCTTCTAATATTTTCTTAGAGTCGAATATCTCTTTGCGCAGCTCGTCTTCGGATTTAATATTGATTAAAGGCTCAGGGCCTAGGGCGTGACTGCCAATATTAATTATCCCGCTATCCTGTACCGTCTTTATCTCATCCCAGCTTAATCGGTCAGGCCTGCCTATTTCCTTAATAATGACGAATATGGTTGCAGAAAGATTATATTTTTTTAATATGGGAAATGCATAAGTATAATTATCCTTGTATCCGTCATCAAAGGTTATGGCCAGAGTCTTGGGTGGAATTTTTTTCTTCTCTTTAATTAAATTAACTACGGAATCCAAAGGCAGGACATTGTAATGGTTCTTTTTTAAAAAGCGCATTTGACGTTCAAAAGCCCCAGGCAAAATCGCTAAGCGATTTTGCGGCTGGGCACCCGGGCTTACGGAATGATACATAAGTATAGGGACAACGTAGTTCTGGCGAATATAAAATACCAATGAAAATAACGAAATAAATATTGCCCCAAAGACAGAAATTAATATCTTGCGCTTAGACATTCTAAATATACCTTTTCAGTTTGTAAAACCATCTCTTCTTGGGAAAAATTTTGGTGGATAAATCTTCTGGCGGCATTGCCTAAGAATTCTTTCTTTTGAGGATTTCGCAGTATCTCCAATATGGCTTGACAGATTGCTTGACTGTCCGTTGGTTTTACTAATAACCCATTCTCACCGTTCTGGATCAAATTTCTTATACCGCCCACAGCTGAACCAATAACTGCCAGGCCCGCGGCCATTGCCTCCATGAGCGCCAACCCCAGCCCCTCTTTTAAAGAAGGCATAACAAATAAGTCCATAATGGAAAGCGCCTCTTTTGTATCTTGAACTTCGGGCATAAAAAATACCCTATTTTTAATTCCTAAATCGGAAGTTAATTTTAGCAATTCATCCTTCATCTTGCCTTCGCCAACGATGAGTAATTGCGCCTCAGGTAAATGCGTCAAAACCATCTGCATCGCCTGAAGAAGATAAATATGCCCTTTCACATCCGAAAGCCTGGCCACAATCCCAATAACCGGACCGTCATGCAAACCTAAATTTTTCTTAATCTCAAGCCTATGTGACGCCGAAGCTAAATTATTAAATCTATTTAAATCTATCCCGTTATATATAACTTTTATATCTTTTTCTTTAACCTTAAAATCTTGGGCTAAATGTTGCTTTACAGATGGGCTTATGGCAATGACCTTTGACCCCCAACAAGGAAATAGCATTCTGGAAAATCTTTTTTTAAAAAAACCGTGACAAGTGGAAATATGCGGCTTATGAAAACAGCCCTGGATAAGACAACCTAAGACCTGGGTCACGCGAGTATGGGAATGAATGATGTCGATATTCTTCTCATTTATAAACCGGCGTAATTTAAATAGGCACAGCAAAATTTTAGGGCTTACCTCGGATTTAGTCTTAATAGGTATACGGATATAATCTATACCCTCTTCGATAAATCGAGAAACTAACCGGCCGCCGCTCGAGGCAATAAAAACATTATGCCCTCTTTGTTTAATACCCGAGGCTAAGGTCAAGACGTAGCTGGTGATCCCGCCGACATTGAGATGGTTGGTTAAGTATAAAATATTCATAATTATTTTACTTTAGGAGTTTGTCAATCGCCTCTAATGCTTCTTCCGGTGTTATCAATTCCATGCACTTTTTAATCTTACATTTGGATTTATAACAAGGGCTGCAAGGCAAATCTTTTTTAATTACTATATAATTTTTTGCTTGCGCAAGATGTCTACGCGGGTCAGTTGGGCCAAAAAGGGCGATAAAGGGCGTGTCTTTAGCTGCGGCAAGGTGTAAAGGCGCTGAATCAGAGGAAACATATACACTGCACCTTTTAATTAAACAGGCAAGCTGATTAACCGTAGTCTTACCGCAGGCATTGATTATTTTTGCGCCCTTAGCCGCCTCGATCAACTTCCCTGCCTGAATCGCATCTTGCCCTGTGCCGGTAAAGACTACCCGTATATCCCGACGGCCTAATTCTTCGCAAAGTTTAGCCATGTGCTTAATAGGCCAACTTTTAGTCAGCCATCTCTGACTGGCGCTGATATTGATCCCGATAATCTTCTGATTGGCGCTTAACCACTGGGAATTTAAGAATTCATCTATATAATGCTCATCCTCCTCGGCCGGCCAGAGCTCTAACTTTGGGTCTTCTAATTCAATATCCAACATCTTAAGAATTCTGAATTGATGGGTTATAGGGTCAACAGGCGCTTTTTCGTCTTTTATGCGGTGCTTAAGCAGGAAACCTAACTTTTTATTATCATATCCATAACTATGTGCAGCCAAACTCAAAAAAGATAAGAGATGGCTCCTGCGGTTATTCTGCAGGTCAATAACTATATCGAAGTTCTTCCTTCTTAAAATATGAGCCAGTCTTAAAAATTTTAATATCCCTTTATCCTTATTTTTAAGATCACAAACCATTAATTCATCTATATAGGGGCACCTTAAAAGCACAGACTTAGACTCTTCGCCTACCAGAAATGAAATTTTGTAATTTTGGCTAAACTTCTTTTTTATCTGCCTTATCGCAGCTGTAGAGAGAATTACATCTCCCAGGGAGCTAAACTTAATAATCAAAATCTTGAAATTAGAAAGCGCATCCTGATAAACTTCCAGGGTATTTTTTACCATCATCTCCGCATTATATTTTTCCTTGACCTTGGCGTATGCGCTTTGCGCTAAATCCCGGCTTAACCCTGCGTCCTTAAATATCTGAATTACTGCCTCGGCCATACTCTCAGGGTCAGCCGGAGGAACGAGTAGTCCGGTTTTTTTATCTTCGATAATATCAACTACGCCGCCGACTTTGGTTGCCACCACGGGAACTCCGCTTGCCTGAGCTTCGATAATCACCCGGCCAAAGGCCTCGTGAGTGGTAGTTGCCAGAGCCAAAAGATCCAAGTGCTCCATAATCCCCGGGATATCCCTCTGGTTTCCTAAAAATTCAGTGCGGCTTGAAAGCCCCAACCTTTTTACTAGAAGCTTTAGCTGATCTTTATATGCCTCCTTAGAAGAAGGCGCATCTCCGATTATCCATATTTTAAGACGGGGGACTACCCTGGTTACCTTAGCCATAGCCTTGATAAAATACATATGCCCCTTTATGGGGGTAAGCCTTCCCACTATCCCGACATTAAATTCCTCTCCTCTCTTTTCCTCAGGACTGCTAAACTTGAACTTCTCTAAGTCTACGCTACGCGGAATTAATCTGATGCGTTCGTAAGGAACACCGAAATCATCGATCATATGCCGGGCAATGACATTACTTAAGACAATCACCCGCTTTGCCCAGCCCATTACCTGGCTAAAGGGGTGTTTTTTATAATAACCGTGACATGTAGTGATAAATACTGTGCGTGTGCGCCTGGCCGCAAAGTAAGCAATCCAGGCAGGGGCTCTTGAGCGGGCATGGACAATATCTATTTTTTCCTTCTGGATAATTTCTACTAAACGCGAAACCAGCCTCCACATCGCAAATACGGATTTCTTGTGTACTGGTAATTGATAATGGACGGCCCCTAAGGATTCTAACTCTTTAACCAATTCTCCGCCATTAGAGACCACCACTGCCTTGTGTCCGGCCCTGACTAAATATTTAGCCAAGTCCAAAGTCCCGGTCTCAACTCCTCCTACATTAAGTTGAGGTAAGATTTGTAAAATATTCACCCCGCCCTTCCTTTCCTATCTATACCCCCGCTCTTCCTTAAATTATTTAATTCGCTTTCTTTAGGAAGGGCGGGGCTCATAATATCTTCCTTATCGCTTCACTAACAACAATATTATCTCTTAAGAAATGTATAGGCGGCCTATTTCGCCAAATCTCTGTAATCATCTTACCCAAATCTGCTGGTTCAATTAGGTATATATACTTATTTTTTGCAAAATGGCCAAGAAACCTCCTGTGTTTATTTCTTAATCCCGCAGATTTAAAAACTAAGACATGCTTTTTGCTGCTCACCGCTTCCGAGACCATGGATATACTTTCGGCGGAAGTAATGAGAATCTGGCTTAAGCCTAATATTGCACCCATAGTAAAGGCTGGATTTTCCTCATTAGCAATGACCATAAGTTTACAGCGGGAATAATTTTGTAATTCTTTTTTTACTAACTGCTCAACTTCGCAAGAACTGCGCCGCGAGGTAGTAACCAAAATCTGCGCATCAAGCTTTTCAGCTGCGGATTTTATCTGGTTAATAACCTCGAGCATAGTATCTTCTTTTAGATGAAAATTCTTAGTGCCTCCTCCGATGAGTAAACCGATATATAGATCCGTATCCCCTGCCTGTCCCTGCCTTGCCGGCAGGCAGGCAGGCGGCAGGCAGGCGTATCCCGTATCCCGTAAAAACTTCTCTGATTCCTCTTTAAGATAATCGTCATCGTTGAGGTTTAAGGCTCCGTCAGTTGCCACTACATTCTTTCCCGCCGGCGGATTATCGTGTTTAGGCATAATTACCAAATCAAATCTCCTCGTGCTTAAAATTGATGGCCGCATAATCACTATTGATTTAGCCAGGTTCTCTCGGGATAAAATAAAATTTATCGGCGCAAGCGATGAACCGCACGAGATTATAATATCGGGTTTTATGCCGATTAGTTTTTTATAGACACTCTCTCTTAAGAATTTCTTAAGGCACCAAAGGCAACCCTGACAGTTAAATTTACCTGACAGGCAACTGCTTAAAGTTAATAGCGAAGAACCAAATTTACTCTTGAATTTTACCTCTACAGCGTCTATTCGGCTGGCTATATCTTTATCCTTAAAATGCTTACTAACTATTTTGGCTAAAGCCTCGGATTGCCTGAAGTGTCCGGCCTTGGCGTCACCTAAGATTAAAATCTTCTTTTCTTTTGTATACTTCCATATCTTATAAGACCAGAGATATTCTTTAGGATATCTTAGGATATATTTTTCAAATATGTGCACCACTTCCTGTAAATTGTCGTGTATATCTTTTTCTAAATTCCCGGTTTTTTGCAGTTTAAACGGCGGCTCAAGAATAACCTTGATATAAGGCCCGGATACCCGGGTATAAAAGGCGGGCAGAAGCGCAGCATCGTATTTCAAGGCTAATCTTATAGCCCCTGTTGGCATGGATGCCTCTTTACCAAAGAATTTAACCAAGACACCACCGCTGCCCCCCTGATCCGCAGTCATCCCTATGGCCTGATTTTCAAGGAGTGCCTGGATTAATTGCCGGGTCTGATTTTTTCTTTGGATGATTTTACAGCCCTTTTCGTTGCGATATTGATTAAGAAGTTTATTTAGGCGCGGATGGCGCTGACCTCGGATAAACAAATTAAAAGGGAATCCTAAATTAGCGCAGATAATATTAGAAAGTTCCCAGCTACCTGCATGCATGCCCAAAAGGATTACCCCTTTTCCTTTTTTAAAACCTTCATCTATGTAATTAAGGCCTTCAATACTTATGTATTTATTTATGTATTCTTTATCCACTAAAGGAACAAAAAATACCTCGATAAGGTTCTGGCTAAAAGCCTGATAAAAATCCTTGGTGAGCCGGCTTAAGCCTAAGGGCGATAACTTATTGCCTAAGGCTGTCTTGATATTAGAATAGGCAATGGACTTATGTTTAAGGTCAAAATAGTAAATTAATTCACCTAGCCTCCGGCCTAAGAAAAGGCTCCAACTAAGAGGCATGTTCCTTATTAACGGGGCAAATAACCTAAAGAGAATATAACCTAAGTAATCTGTTATAAAATCTTTCTTCATCTTTGGTAATTATAAGCTCAATGCGTAAAACAAAAATTTCTAGGCTCTTGCTCTTAGCTCTTAGCTCATAAATTCTTACTGCATCCTTCTCGGTAGTAATAATTGCCTCAATATTCTTATCTTGAGAATACTTGACAATATTATCTAAATCTTCCTTACGATATTGATAATGGTCGGGGAATATAAAAGATGATCCAATATTAAGCCCGAGGTTTTTAATTAAACTTTCAAATGAACCCGGGTCGCCTATGCCTGAAAATAAAGTTGCGGTCTTACCTTTTAATATATCCAAGCTTAATAATTCCTCGGGGTTATCTATCCGATAAAAACCTGCCGGCTTATGGATTGACTCTAAGATTATTGCCTTAGAATTTATCTTGTTTAAGAAATCTTTTATATCCGAGGTATTAGCGGCTAAGTTAGTCTTGGTTAAAATGAAGGCATCTGCCCGCCTAAGCGATGAAAGAGGCTCGCGCAAAATTCCCCGAGGTATCATCTGTTTATTGCCAAAGGGGCAGTTGGCATCAATAGCCACAATCTCTAAATCCTTCTTTATTTTCCACTGCTGGAATCCGTCATCCAATATCACCGTATCTACGGCATAATCCCTGATTGCTCTTTTAGCTGCTCTGATTCTATCCCCATCCACAATAATCGGCACATCGCTTAATCTTTTAGACAACATATAAGGCTCATCTCCCATAGTTTCGTAACGGGTAACGCCCTGCCTGCCCTGCCTGTCCGGCAGGCAGGCGGCAGGCAGGGGTAACGGGTATCGGGTATCGGGTTTTTTATAACCACGGCTCAAGATGGCAATTTTATGCTCTTTTTGCTTCAGGTATCTGGCGATAAATTCCACTAACGCGGTCTTTCCTGTCCCGCCCCAAGTAATATTGCCTACGCTAATCACCCTGCAATCTAATCTGCGCGGGCTAATAGAGTGAAATAAAATTAAAACTCTTACGATTAACCCGTAAAAAAAAGAACCGATAAGCAAAAGGAACTTAATCGCAATGGCAATAAACCCCTGCTTCTTATCTTGGACCAAATTATGAAGATAACCTAAGGCGGATTTTTGTTCCATCTTCAATTTTTACAATGACTTTCTTCTCTAACCAAAACAGCTCCCCGCGCCACTAACCCAGCGCTTAAATTCATTTCTAAGTTAAAATATTATGATATCACAAGGAAAGGATAGAGGCAACAGGTTTTCTTAATAAGAATAAAAATTACGGCAAGACCAGGAAAATTTAGGCACTAACGCAATAATGAGAAATTTAATAGCTTGATAAGATTTTTAATGCCAGCTATAAATTTTATTTGTTTAACAGCCGCTTATATGTTAACATAAATCCATGCTATTTAAAATAAGAAAAAATATAGAACGGGAACTCTGCGCATGCATCCGAAATATAGACAAATCATACTCCCTTAGCAAGATATCCCCCTTTCTGTTTCAAAATATCAAAAGTTTTGTCTTTCGAAAGGGCAAAAGAGTCAGGCCCATTCTTTTTATTATGGGATATTTGGGTTTTGCTAAAAAGAGCGCTTCCGGCCTATATGCCAGCGCCGCCTCCTTTGAACTACTTCACGATTTTCTGCTTGTCCACGATGATATAATCGACAAATCTGATACCAGAAGAGGAAAACCTTCAATGCATAAGATGCTCAATAATTATTTGGCAAAATATAATAAAGGTATTAAATTTAACGGCCAGGATTTAGCCATTGTTGTCGGCGATGTGATGTATGCAACTGCCATACATGCTTTCTTATCTATAAACGAAGATATGGTGCGTAAAGAAAAGGCCTTAAGAAACTTTATCAAGGCTGCGATATTTACCGGAAGCGGGGAATTTATTGAACTTTTATACGGGATAAAAGATATCGCAAAAATTACCAAACAGGATATCTATAAAATCTATGACTTTAAGACTGCGCATTACACCTTCTCCTCTCCCCTATGCTCAGGAGCGATATTAGCCGGTGCAAGGAATGAAGAAATACAAAAGCTCACTCAATACGGAATATATCTGGGAAGGGCCTTTCAAATCAAAGACGATATATTAGGTATGTTCGCAGACGAACAAAAAATCGGCAAATCCACTCTTACGGATTTACAGGAGGCCAAAAAAACCTTGCTTATCTGGTATACCTATCACCATTCATCTAGTAAGAATAAACGCATCATAAAAAGCATCTTTACCAAAGAAATAGTGCATAAAGCCGACTTATCCAAGATACGCAAAATCATAATCTTATCCGGTGCGCTGGATTTTGTCAAAAAAGAACTCTTTTCTCTAAGAAAAGGGGCTCAAGACCTACTTAAGTCTTCTTTAATGAAAGCAAAGTATAAAGCCTTTCTTGCGCAATACTCCCAAGAAATCCTCGATTTTGAATAAACTATTCTTATTCCTGAGCATTAATACAAATAAACTTGCAATTTCCATTTTTGATATCAAGCGCTAATTCGCTCTTATACGCTCTCCAAACAAAAAAATTTAACTTGGTTTCAAAGTTTTTTAAGGGTAAAATATATCTTAATGAAAGATAACAAAAGAATTAAACTTGGCTATAGTTTGGCTAAAACTATAACCAAAAAATTCGCTAAAACTTATTATTTTGCTTCCAGATTTTTACCCAAAGATAAGCGATACGCTGCCTACTCTATATACGCAATTTGTAGAATCAGCGATGAATCCGTAGATGATAACAAAGGAATCGCCAACACCGAAAAATTAATGCAAATTAAGAAAGATATTGATTTGATTTATAATGGCGCTACTTTGGATGATAATTTATTTTCGGTATTTAAAACCGCGATAAATCGCTATCAAATTCCTAAGGATTATTTTGATAAGATTATAGAAGGAATGGAAATGGACTTAAATAAGCAGCGTTACGCAAACTTTAATGAACTATACGAATATTGCTATAGGGTAGCGGGAGTCGTGGGTTTGATTATGCTGAAAATATTTGGCTATAATGACCCACAAGCAAAGCAACACGCGGTGAGTTTGGGAATAGCTATGCAGCTAACTAATATTCTAAGAGATATAAAAGAAGACCTCCGCAGGGGCCGGATTTATCTTCCTGAAGACGAAATGCGAAAATTTGGGGTTACGGAAAGCAGTATCTGGGAAGAAAAAATAAATGAGTCTTTTAAGGACCTCTTAAAATTTCAGATAAAGCGGGCTCGAGAATATTATGCTCATTCAAACCAAGGGGCTAAACTGATTAACGATGCTAAATCTCGCTTCGTGGTATTAGCAATAAAAGAAATATATTCCAAAATTCTCGATGCTATAGAAGATAACGGTTACGATGTCTTTTCTAGGCGTGTACAGGTAAGTAATATTAAAAAGATTTTTATAGCTTTAGAAATTTTATTCAAAGGCGAATATCGATGAAAATCAATCTGGCAAAATCAGCGGGGTTTTGTTTTGGAGTGAAAAGGGCTTTAGATATTGCCTTTAATACTGCAGACTTTAAGTCTAAGGTATATATGCTCGGCGATATTGTTCATAATGAAAAGGCAGTAAAAGCTATAGAACGGGCAGGAATAAAAAAAATTCTCAGGCTTACCCCTGGCAAAAATAGGATTCTTTTAATCCGCGCGCACGGAGTGAGTATGGACATTTTAAAGAAAGCTTCCTGTCTTGGCTACCGGATAGTTGATGCCACCTGCCCTATGGTAAAAGAAATTCACAGAATCGCCAAAGGGATGGAGCAAAAAGGATACGCGGTCATTACTATCGGAGACCGAAAGCACGATGAGGTGCGCGGTATAGTAGGACAACTGAAGAAAAAGGCAATTTTAATTGATGACCCCGTTCATATCCCATTTAAAAAAATTAGGCAAATTAAACGGGCGGCGGTAGTCGTGCAATCCACCCAGAATTCGCAAGACGTTCTTAAAATTATTAGGGTCTTAAGAAAATATATCAAGGAACTGGAGTTTTTTAATACAATATGCCGGCCTACTAGGATAAAACAGCAAGAGATTAGACTCATGCCCTTAAAGAACGATATGATGATTATTATTGGCTCAAAAAAAAGCGCCAATACCCGCCGGCTTTACGAAATTTCAAAAAGATTAAATAAAAGAAGTTATTGGATAGCGTCAAAGCAAGAGATTAAGCCTGAATGGTTTAAGGGGAATGTTAAAAGCGTGGGGGTGACATCCGGTTCCTCTACTCCGGAATCAACCACTAATGAGGTAATCAAATATTTAAAACAATTAAGTTAAGCCCGCCTCTATCTACCATTTCCCGGTTTTTTTCAAGCTCGGTTTGGGTAGACCTTGAATAGACTCTAGAGATTTTTTTAGTTCAGTATCGGGAAGGGAATAATCTATAAGCTTACCCCTAAGAAAATTTTCATAACCCGAAAGGTCCATCAAACCATGGCCGCTATAATTAAATAAAATTACCTTTTCTTTGCCTTCCTCTTTGGCTTTTTCGGCTTCATCAATAACGCAAGCAATAGCGTGACTTGTCTCCGGAGCGCATATCGCCCCTTCAGTTCTTGCCCAAAGTAAAGCAGCATCGTAACATTTCAATTGGTCGTAGGCCCTGGGCTCAAGCAAACCTTCCACCACAGCCTGGCTTACTAATGGCGCCATACCGTGATACCTTAATCCGCCGGCGTGTATAGGCGGTGGAACAAAGTTATGTCCCAAGGTAAACATAGGTAAGAGCGGCGTCATACACGCTATGTCGCCATGGTCATAGGCAAATGGTCCTCGGGTAATACTCGGACAGGCGGTTGGCTCAACCGGGATAACCTGGATTTTTTCGCCATTTATCTTATCGTAAACAAAGGGAAAAGATAGACCCGAGAAATTACTCCCTCCGCCTACGCAGCCCACAATAATATCCGGTTTCTTCTCACCGGCAATCTTTAGTTGCTTCTTGGCTTCAAGACCGATTATGGTCTGATGGAGCAATACGTGATTTAAAACACTACCCAAAGAATAACGCGTTTTGCCTGACTTATCCGTCACTGCTTCTTCAATAGCTTCACTGATTGCAATCCCTAAACTTCCCGGAGTATCAGGCATCTTTTTTAAAATCTCTCTTCCGGCATTTGTTTCATTGCTGGGACTGGCCACGCATTTAGCGCCCCAAACTTCCATCATTAGCTTTCGCAGTGGCTTCTGCTCAAAACTTATCCTGACCATAAAAACCTTGCATTCAAGTCCCAATAACTTACAGGCAAAGGCCAAGGCGCTTCCCCACTGGCCAGCTCCAGTTTCAGTGGTTAATTTTTTAATCCCGAACTGTTTATTATACCAGGCCTGGGGGACAGCGGTATTCGGCTTATGGCTTCCTGGCGGACTTACACTTTCATCTTTATAATAAATGCGTGCCGGTGTTTTTAAATAATCTTCGAGGTATTTCGCCCTGCGTAAAGGCGTTGGCCTCCAGCGATAGAGAATTTCAATAATCTCATCGGGGATATTAATCCAGCGCTCGCGGCTCACTTCTTGCTCAATCAAATTCATCGGGAATACCGGCGCCAGCATTTCCGGAGTAATTGGCTTTCCATCTGGTGTTAGTGGAGGCTGTAAAGGAGTGGGTAAATCCGCAGCTAAATTATACCACTGCCGGGGAATATCCTCTTCGCTTAAGAGAATTTTTTTAAATACCATATTTTTCTCCTTTCTTAAAAGTTACTAATTTAAAAGATGCCTCCACGATGTTGCAAGCGTTATAATATTAACATAAGCAAAGATTAGTGGCAATAAGTTTTATCAGATAAAAATTCTTGGTAAATATTTGACTTCGTAGTAAAATTAAGAAGTTATGCATTATCTTTCCATATTTATAGTCTCATTTACCATTGCCCTCTCGGGAGCGCTCATGCCCGGGCCTCTGTTAGCTACTGTAATTTATGAAAGCACAAAAAGGGGTTTTAAGTCCGGGCCATTGATGATTCTCGGCCATGCCCTATTAGAAATTCTCATGGTTGCTTTTATCATTTTTGGCTTCGCGCATTTCATCCAAAATCAGGCCTTACTAAAAATAATTTCTCTTTTGGGGGCCCTGATTCTTTTTTACTTCGGCGCGAGCATGCTTTTTTCTATTCCCAGATTATCTTTAAATTTTAAGGATAATTATAAAAAATCGTCTAATCTGGTTCTTTTGGGTATAACCATGAGTGTTGCCAATCCTTATTGGGCGATATGGTGGTTAACTATCGGATTAGGCTTAGTATTAGGAGCGCACAATGCAGGTATAGTAGCGGTGGGAATATTCTTTCTCGGGCATATCTTAGCTGATTTTGGCTGGTATAGCCTGGTCTCTCTAACTATAAGTAAGGGCAGAAAATTTATTTCTCTTAAAATTTACAAAATTATCATATTTATCTTGGCCGTCACGCTTGTGGAGTTTGGGATTTACTTTGCTTTAAACGCCGCAGGAATTAAGTTATGAAACGTTATAGCCCGAGAATTTCTTTTGCGTTCAGGGAAAGTATGCGTTCTTTTAATGCGGGGGGTAATTCCAGTTTTTTTAAAAAATCGAGGTCTTTCTTCTGGTCAATGAGTGGAAAATCTGAGCCAAAAACTAATCTGTCCTGGCGATGACTTAAAAGAAGACTTTTCACCTCTTCTTTGGGAAGGTAATTAAAGAAAAAAGAGGTATCCAGATAAATATCCTTGCCTAGAAGATACTTTTTTACTTCATCCCACAATCTAAACCCGCCAAAATGGCCAGCAATAATTTTAAGGTTAGGAAATGCCTCTTTTACTTTGATGAGTCGGTTAGGCGATGAACGCACTAGCTGAGTTCCGGAAAGCTCTTCTCCGCAATGAAAGAGTATCGGTATCTTAAGTTTCTCTAACCTAGCATAGATAGGATGAACGCGCACCTCGTCAATATAGAAATCTTGAAATTCAGGCTGAAGCTTTATGCCATCTCCCTTTTCTTTTATCCGTTTAAGCTCCTCTTTCCATAAAGGATAATCCGGATGAAGGGCACAAAAGACTCTTATCCTCTTACTTCTTACGCTAAAAAGCCAGTCATTAATCGAGGGGACCTGCTCGGGCTTAGTGGCTACAGCACAGATTACGCTGATATCAATATTATTTTTATCCATAAATTTAAGGAGGGTAGTTAAGGTAGGATCACCGACTAACTTTACCTTAAAAGATGATTCTAAGTTTCCCCTGGCTTTCTGGGATACTTTTTCCGGCCAGGCATGGGTATGGATATCAATGACCATCTAATTTAACAAAGCTTGTTTTCTTCGAGAACCTTGAACCCTTCTTTTTCCAGTATCTTTTTTATTTTAGATTGGCCTTCTACCTCAAGGCAGCATATGCCTTGCTTATTAGGTTCCATAACAAAACCGTGAGTATCGGCAACATTGATATTATGATTTAAAAGTATGTTGGTTAGTTTATGCAGGTTTCCCGGCTTATCCTTAATCGAAATAAGTAAAATATCCCTTAAAGCACAGGCATAACCTTTATCGGCTAAAGATAGGTAGGCCTGGTCAGGTTTATCCACAAGGAGTTTAATTACCCCAAAATCTCCTCTGTCCTGGATGGTAAAAGCAATGATGTTGATATTATTTTTACAAAGTATCTCGGTAACCGATTTTAACCTGCCTGGTTTATTCTCGACAAAAATATTCAATTGTTTTGCCATGATTTCCCTCCTATAATTTTGTCCGCAAATCAACCACGCGCTTGGCCTTGCCTTCAGATACAGGAAGGCTGCCCGGTTCATGCAACTCGACAATGGAATTAATAATAATTGAAGCGCGTAAATTATCTTTAATCTTTTCTTTCAGCCTATCCAATGCCCCTACATCTCCGGTAAACATCTTGGAGTAAATCTCAACCTTAACGATGAGTTTATCCAGAGTGCCTTCTTTTTCCAATTGAATCTGATAATTGGTGCCCACTTCAGGAATACGCATGATTACTTCTTCAATCTGGGAAGGATAGACATTCACGCCATTGACGATTAACATGTCATCAGTCCTGCCGGTAATGCGCGAAAGCCGGCGATGCGTTCTTTTACATTTGCAGATGCCTTTATAGCCAAAGGCTAAATCCCGGGTGCGATACCTTAATATAGGCGTTGCCCGCCTGGATAAGGTAGTAAAAACAATTTCTCCTTCTTTCTCATCCCCTAATTCCTGGCCGGTCTTAGGGTTAATAATTTCCAGGATATAAGCATCCTCCCAGGTATGCATCCCGCACTTATACACGCATTCAAAACTTACGCCCGGGCCGTTCATTTCGCTTAATCCGTAGGAATTGTAGACATCAATACCGAAAAGCGCCTCCACTTTTTTACGGGTATTTTCCGAATATGGCTCAGCGCCCAGATATGCCTTTTTTAAACTTAAATCTTTTACGGCTGCGCCGCACTCCTCTAATTTAGAATGAATATGCAAACAATAGCTGGGGGTTATATGTAAAACCGTAGTTTTAAAATCCTTCATTAATTGAATCTGGCGCTTGGTGTTACCGCCGCCGATAGGAATAACCATCATCCCCACTCTTTCTGCTCCGTAGTGTAAGCCTAAGCCGCCGGTAAACATCCCGTAACTCATCATATTCTGAAAGATATCCTTCTTGGTTGCACCGGTTGCGACAATGGAACGCGCCACCAAATCAGTCCAGTCATGGATGTCTTCGCGGGTATGATATATAACCGTAGGGATACCGGTTGTGCCGCTTGAGGTATGAATCCTGATTATCTCTTCCAGGCTGACTGCCAAAAGCCCCTGGGGGTAACAACTCCTTAAATCATCTTTGGTCGTAAAAGGGATTTTCTTTAAATCTTCAAGGCTTTTAATATCATCGGCTGAATTGATACCGGCCTCTTTGAGCCTCTTTTTATAAAATGGCGTTTTAAGGGCTTGCCTAACGGTTTCCTTTAAGCGCTTCAATTGCAGTTTTTTTAAGCCATCCCTGCCTAAGGTTTCCAGCTCCTTATTCCAAAAGTTAAGCTCCATTTTTAAATCTTCTCCGTTTTATAAATCTACTATATCGTCTTTATTTACCACCCTGATTTTATTTTTATGGAGTATCTTAATTGCCTTATCCGGCTCTTCAAAGCGAAATACCAGAAGTGCTTTATCCGAAGATTTCTCCAGGAATCCATACATATACTCCACATTAATGTCACCTGCTGAAAGAATCTTTAAGATACCAGCTAATCCGCTAGGTTTGTCTTCCACCTCTACGGCAACAATGTCAGTTAAGTTTGCGGTAAAACCGTTATTTTTTAAAACCTTAATCGCTTCTTGCGGCCTATCCACTACGATTCTTAAAATTCCAAACTCCGGGGTTTCCGCAATAGTCAAAGCCCGGATATTAATTTTGTTTTTACCCAGAAGCGAACAAACCTCATAAAGCCTGCCTTTTCTATTCTCTAAAAATACTGAGATTTGGGTTATCTTCATTATTGCCTCCTTTTTATAATACCCTCTTATCCACTACTCTCTTAGCTTTTCCTTCGCTTCGTTCAATAGTTTTTGGCTCAACTAATCTTACTTTGACAAATATTCCTAAAGTCGACTCGATCTCTTTCTTAATCTTTTCCTCTAACATCCTCAACTGCTTAATTTCATCGGAGAAAATCTTTTGTTCTACTTCCACCAGAATCTCCAATTCATCTAACTCTCCGGCTTTTCTATCCACAATGAGTTGATAATGTGGTTTGGTTCCTTCAATACCTAAAAGCACATGTTCAATTTGAGAAGGAAAGACATTTATGCCGCGCACAATTATCATATCATCGGTTCTACCTTTAATTTTACTGATGCGCGGCAGAGTCCTGCCGCAGCGACACTTGGCATAATTAATACTGACTATATCCCGGGTGCGGTATCTTATCAGAGGAATGCCTTGTTTGGTAAGAGTGGTTATCACTAATTCGCCGTCTTCTCCATCTTTTGCGGCTTTGCCGGTTTTGGGATTGATTACTTCCGGATAAAAAACATCCCAGAAAATATGTAATCCGTCCTTATGCGGGCACTCCTGGGCTACTCCTGGGCCAATAATTTCCGAAAGTCCATAAACATCTGTGGCCAGCATATTCCAGGTTGCCTCTATTTCTCGACGTATAGATTCACTCCAGGGTTCAGCGCCAAAGATCCCTATCTTCCAACTCCCTTTTTTAGGGTCAAGCCCCATTTCCTTGGCTTCCTCAGCCATATAAAGGGAATAGCTCGGCGTGCAGGCTAAAATCCGGGGCTTAAAATCAGTCATGAGTTTCAGCTGGCGTTTAGTCTGACCCGAAGAGGCGGGTATAATGGTTAAGCCCATCTCTAATGCGCCGTAATGAAAGCCTAATCCGCCGGTAAAAAGGCCGTAACCATAAGCAATCTGAATCATATCCCCTGGTTCTGCTCCGGCTAAACAAAGAACCCTGGCCATCACCTCTGACCAGAGCTTTAAGTCTTCCTTCGTATAACCTACAACTGTAGGATTTCCGGTTGTGCCGCTTGAAACATGAATCTCGCTGATATTCTTTACCGGCACGGAAAACAAACCGAAAGGATAGCTATCGCGCATATCATACTTGGTGGTAAAGGGAACTTTCTTAATATCATCGATGCTCTTGATATCCCCTGGTTTAATCCCGCTAAAATCAAGTTTAGCCTTTAATAAAGGACATTTATTATAAATATATTTGATTATCTCTTTTAAACGCTCGGATTGAATATTCTTTAAATCTTTCTGCTCCATACACTCCATCTCTTCATTCCAAATCATCTCTAACCCCCTCTTCCCTGCAAAAATATCTTCTTATTTTCTTCTAAGTTTTTATGCGAAAAAACAGCCTCTAAAGCCTTAATCCAACTTTCCTCTTTTAAAGGCAAAAATCGAGAAAGCGCGCCTAAGATAAAAGTATTAACTTGTCTTTTATCATGAAGTAAAATCTCTGCTTTCTCTAAATAATGAATAAGGTCGGTTCCTTTAGCTTTTAAAAAATCTCTAAGGCGGCTGTGCTCACCTCTATGAAAAGAAACTAAGTAATCAGCCTGGCCAAAGGGTATAAGCGGAGAATAAACCCGTCTGCCAAATCTTAAGTGCGATTCTACTGAGCCGCCTCTCTGTGCCATTCCGTGCACCTCGGATTTTTTTACATGATAGCCGTCAAGAATAGCTGCCCAGCCCAAGACCTCAGAAGCAGTTAAAACCCCTTGGCCTCCGGTTCCGCAAAAAAGAATATTTATCGTATTAGACTTTTCCATTCCTGATGAGTGCCTCTAATCTGCAAACTGCCACACAAAGATTACAACCCGTGCACAAATTCCTCTCAATTTCTATTAAACCGTCTTCTACTTTAATAAGCGCCGGACAATCCAGGTTTAAACAAAGATAACATTTCTGGCATTTTTCCTTTTGATATATAGGCACAGCTGCTTTTTCTCTTTCGATAATCCGGCAGGGAGCACGGGCAATAATCACGGAAAGATTACCCTCATCCAATCTTTTCTTAATAATTTCTTCCAAATCTATTACTTGAAAAGGATGGATCACATCTACGGTATCGGCGCCGCAGGCAAGACACAAATCTTCTAAAATAAGTTTTTTGGTTTTTTCGCCTTTTATGGTTATGCCCGTTGCCGGATGCGGCTGGCTTCCAGTCATGGCAGTGGTGGAGTTATCAAGAATAATCACCACGCCCTTAGTCTTATTGTAACTTAAGTTGATTAAACCCGCAACACCGGCGTGAACAAAGGTAGAATCGCCGATAACTCCCACCACATTTTTACCTAAAGTTTTGCGGAAGCCTTCAAAAAAAGTGATACCGCTACCCATGCATAAACAAGTATGCAAGCTTGATAATGGTGGCAAAGCACCCAAGGTATAACAACCGATATCGCCGGTAACTACGAGTTTTAACTTTTTAAGCACCCAGAAAACCGGGCGGTGCGGACAACCTGGGCACATTATGGGCTTTCGGCCAGGAGCAAGTTCCCGGGCCTTTGGCTTACCTTTAATAATATCGGGTATATACTCCGGCCTTAACTCACCTATTCTAAACGACGGGTGTTTGGCCTTGCACTTTATCCCATTAATCTTCAATTCTTCCTCTAAGAATGGCTCGAGTTCCTCAATAACCAAGAGTTGTTTTACTTGCTTCGCAAATGCCTTGACTTTATCCGCAGGAAAAGGAAAGCTAAAACCTAACTTTAAAAATGAAGCCTCAGGATACATCTCTTTAGCATAGAGATAAGATACACTACTAGTGACAATCCCCAGCTTTTTATTATTTAACTCAATTTTATTTAAAGGAGATTTTTCCGCATAATCTTTTAATTTAGATATCCTCTTTTCTAATGCAATATGCCTTTTATAGGCATTCCTAGGAACCATCACGTATTTTTCTATATCTACTTTGAAGCCTCTAGCAGGAATTTCTTTTCTCTTCTCTATAACAATATTTTCTTTGGTATGAGCGATTCTGGTAGTTAACCTTACCATTACGGGTGTATCAAACTGCTCACTTATCTTAAAGGCATTCTGGACAAATTCCTTAGCCTCAGAAGGGCTGGAAGGTTCAATTAAAGGAATCTTTGCCGCCTTGGCAAGCAAACGATTATCCTGTTCATTCTGGGAGGAGTGAATGCCCGGGTCATCGCAGGAGACGACGACAAAGCCGGCATTAACTCCTATATAGGAAGAGGTCATCAGGGGGTCCATAGCTACATTTAAGCCTACATGCTTGGAGGCATAGAGAGAACGTAAACCGGCAATCGCCGAGGCTAAGGCTACTTCAAAGGCAATCTTTTCATTTACTGACCATTGAGCATCTATTTCAGGAAATTGAGAGAGATATTCAAGAATCTCCGTAGCCGGAGTTCCCGGATAAGAACAGGCAACTCTTAAGCCCTCTTCATAAGCTCCCTGACCTAGGGCCTGGTTGCCCGAAAGGAATTTTAGGCTATTGAGTGTATCTTTTGCCATTGAGACAATATTATATTATCTTCAAGAAAAATAATCAAACCTTATATTTATTGCAAATTAATATATCGGGGATGCTAACTATCCGTGGACAGCAAAGAAAGGTTTCTCTCGATAAATTCCAGTAGTCTTTGTTGGACTGGACTGGGTATATCATAAAACTCCACACCTATGCCGGGATAAACCTGATTTTGAATCTGCTTATCCGGCAACCAGACCACCCGGGCCTGAAGTTCTAATTCTTGGAGTTTAGGAGGAAGTTTGAGTCTCAAAATCATCTCATCGCCGAGCTTGAATTGCTCGCAGCCGTATATGTAAGCTCCGATTCCGCTTAAATTTAATATATCTGCCTTTATGCAAACCGGGGTCCTGTCATATTTAGGCTTTATTTCTATTTTAATGTCTATAGGCAGGCGCTTGAACCTGCGGCGTAACTGCATCTTCTTAATCTTTTCGATAATCTTTTCTTCTTTAAAACTATTTATTGCCAAATCCTCAGTAGCGTAGATTTCAATGACCTTATCCAAACCGGCCACAGAAAATAAACTTTTAAGATGCACCGGAATATTCACAAATTTCATCCTGCCGTTATTATTGACTACCTCCTTATAAGCAATAACCATAACGGAAATTCCCATATAATCAATGAAATCGACTGCCTCAAGATTGCAGAGTATATCGCTATAGCCATCGCGCAGGCACTGGCCGACAACTTCTACGAAATTTGCCGAATCCACGTCAATACGTCCGGCTAAATCCAATATGATAATATTCTCTTTCTGCCTTGCCCTAATCTCCATATGCCGATAATATACTAGACCGAGGGTGCGCCTATTGAGTATCTTGTTTCATAGCCTCGGCTTCCTTCGCATCAATTACACCGTCGCCATTTGTATCGTATTCGGCTTCTAATGCTGTATCCACTTTGGCCTTACCATGGGTTTTAATCAGCGTATATTTGTCTTTGAGCATCTCCTTTACTTCCGCTGGTTCTAACCAGCCATCGCCATTGGCATCGTATTTTTTCTCTAAGGCAGTATTTACCCGAGAACGCGCATGCCTCCAGCTGAGTCTTCTTTCTTTAGCATCAATTACGCCATCATTATTTAAATCCAGGCGCTCTTTTTCTAACTTTTTCCAGGCGGCTGCTTCACTGGCATCAACTTTACCGTCGCCATTCGTATCTGCCCTTTTCTCCCACCAGGTATTTACATTAGAGTGCTGCTTCTGTTCCCATTTCTTCTCCGTGTGCATTTCTTTTTTATCCACTACACCATCTTTGTTTTTGTCCGCATGTTTAAATTTGTCTGCCGGGGTTGGCGGATTAGCTAAACTTAAACCTACCAAACATAGCGAGAGCATAACGACAAATAAACACAGAAGCAAATTTTTATACATAGCCCCTCCTTTCTATGTTAGTTAATACAGTTCTGCCTCAAGTTTCTTAATTAAACTCTCGGTTTCCTTAAGGATAGAGGCGGGAAGTAATTTTGAGATTTGAATATCTTCCTTTAAGGCCTTGATTAGGCCTAATAATCTTCTTACTTTAGTTACCTTCCTCTTCTCCCAGGCCTCCTCAGGCGTCAATTCTTCTCTCTCGCGAATCAAAGCAGTAAGGTCTTTCTTGACCTGGCGGAAGTCTTTTCCTTTTTCCAGAACATCTTTCTTTATCGCGGCGTAATCTTTTTCATCCAAAAATTTTTTATTCTTGGCCAGGCGCAAGACATCAATAGATTCGTAGGTGGGCATAGCACTAGCCTGGCTAGAATCAGCAAAATCTTTATTAAGATACAAAGGCGCTTCTTTTTCCAGAAAATAATAAGAGCGCAATAATTTCATGGCCGTTGGCTTTCTTATGCCTAATTCTTTGGATATATAGGTCTCAAACTGAGCATAGCCCCAGTCCCGATATAACTTATCCTTATAAACCGTAGAAAGGGCCTGACCTAAATCTATCCAGGAGGTCTTAAAGTTCTTCACTGCCTCAAGAATCTTATAACGCAGAGAATTAATATCCAGGCTTTCCATCTTCTGTTCAATTTCTTGCAAGGATTTTGTTTTTAAGGTTTTCATTTAATCCTACCAAATATTATGCTTGACCATAAAACAGGCATTATAGGTCACCTCAATGCCGTATTCTTTGGCCTTTTTAACCGCAGTTTCAGATTCAGAGCCGGGCTGCATCCAAATCTCTCTTACGCCCATTTCTTTGCATTCCTGGACTATCCGTTCGGTAACCTGCGCAGGAACAACCGTAATCACTAAGTCAGGCACACTTTCAAGGTCCCTTAAGGCTTTGTAAACCTTTCGGCCTAAGATTTCTCCGTTTCGAGGATTAATTCCTTTTACATTAAAACCATGCTTGATTAAGTCGCGGAAAATTTTATATCCGAATTTTTCTTCCCTGTCTGAGACACCCACTACGGCGATATCCTTTTCCTGAATATTTTTCATTTTACGCCCTTACCTTTATGATATATTCCAAATTCCTTTTGGTTGCGCCTTGGTTTTGGCGGATAAGCTCTTGCTCCCGCTGGCCTATGTCAATTATTTTAGATGGATTGCGTAATAAATCTCTGATATTTTCTTCTAACTCTGTTTTATTCTGCACTAAAATTCCGGCATTATTATCTAAGAATAAATCTGCAATGTCTCTAAAGTTAAACATATAAGGACCAAACAGAACCGGCTTTCCTAATGCCGCCGGCTCTAAGACATTATGTCCTCCTTTGCGCACTAAACTTCCTCCGACAAAAACAATATCGGCGATAGCATAATAGTTCGTCAGCTCGCCGACAGTATCAAGTATAAAAATCGTCCTTAGTCCTGCGTCCCGCGTCTTTGCGTTATCTCGGCTTAATCTATTTGGACTAAATCCGTATTTGATGATAATTTTCTCTATTTCATCTGTTCTTTCCGGATGTCGCGGTGCAATCAAAAGGCTTAAATTCGAATAATCTTTCGATAAATTGCTATAAGCTTCTAATATGGCCTCTTCTTCTTTCTGGTGAGTTGAACCGGCAACCCAAAGTTTATCCTGGACTCCCCCCAGGCCGAGTTTTAACCGATAATTTGCATAATCCCTGCCTGCCGGCAGGCAGGTTTTTTTAACATCTGTGTATTCCGTAGCATCAAACTTCATATTGCCAGTGATTTTAATTTTATTTTCTAAAACCCCGAGAGAAATAAGCCTCTGGGCATCGGTTTCCGTCTGAACACAAAAAAGATTAACTTTGTTGAATATTTGTTTGACGAGAAATTTTAGGCATGAATACCTTCGATATGAGCTATCCGAGATTCGGCCGTTGACCACGATTACAGGAATATTCTTGCGGTAAAGATAAGTGATTAAATTCGGCCAGATTTCCGTTTCCGCAAGGATAAAAAGCGA